>Ga0114922_10005049_pt1 | contig 12200 bp, 2 predicted proteins | sample AartaG_FD_100975 | JGI IMG/M metagenome (GOLD analysis project Ga0114922, IMG submission 100975) | Deep subsurface microbial communities from Aarhus Bay to uncover new lineages of life (NeLLi) - Aarhus_00045 metaG | ecosystem: Environmental > Aquatic > Marine > Oceanic > Sediment | place: Aarhus...
CCAGATCGCCCGTGGTTCCTGGGTGCTCACGCCGCCACGATCGTCAACCCCATCGCCCTGTTGAAACATGTTCGCAACCACCCGAGAAATCCCCTTGCGGAACCAGAGAACATCTCCACATGGATCTTCAACGGCGCCCGCGACGGCGCCGATCCTGGGGCGTGGGGCTGTAGTCGGCGGCCCTCGCGATCGAAGACAGGTTCCCTCTGGGAGATGCGAGAATGATCCATCGGAGCAGACATGGCAAGCTGAACCTCAAGGTGCTCCTGGCCCTGATCGGTGCGGTCGTCTTCCTCGGCGCCAGTGCCGTGGCGGTGCGGCACTTCCACAGGAAGAACATCGCCGAGGAGGCGCTGAACAAAGGCCTGGCCGCCTTCGAGAGGGAAGACTGGCAGACGGCGGGGCGGGAGCTGAGGACGTACCTGGCGTACGGCCACAAGGAAGACGTGGCGATCCTGAGGAAGTACGCCGACGCCCACCTGTCCGTCGAGCCCGTGGAGATCACCAACCGGATGGCGGCCATCGACGGCTACCGGCGGCTGATGAATCTGCGTCCGAAGGAGCGATCGGCCTACGAGAAGCTCGCGCGGCTGTACTCCAGCGTGGGCAACTTCAGCGAGGTCCGCTACGTGGCCGAGAAACGGCTGGAGCGGGCGCCGGACGACCCGCAGGCGAAGGTCTGGCTGTGCCGGGCGCTGGTCATGCTGGACCGGCAGAAGGAGGCCCGGAAGCACCTCCAAGCGCTCGTCCATCACGTCGAGCACTGCGCGGAGGCGGAGCTGAAGCCGGAGTACCTGGAGGTCTTCGGGCTGCGACAGGCGGTGGAGAGACAGGCGGAGGCCACCACGGACGCCCGGGATGAGGTGCTGCACTGGCTGGATGGTAAGACCGGCCGCTGGCCCCAGGGGACGACGCAGCCCGCGCTGCCGGCGCGCTGGGTCGAGGCGCGGGCGTGGCTTGCGGAGAAGAAGGGCGTGCCGGTCGGCGACGACGCGGATGTGCTGAAGCGCCTGGAGGTCCTGATGTGGCTCGACCGGGCCATCCAGCGCTTCCCGCGGTCGGCGATGGCGCTGGCGCAGCGGGCGGCGTTCTTCCGAGGCCTGGCGGTCCGGATGACCACCGACCGCGACGCGCCCGAGGTCCCCGGGCTCCAGGCGAGGGACTTGTGGAAGGGGGCCGGCAGCGATCTGGCAGACGCGCACCGGCTCATCGGCTCCGATGGCGTCCGCCCGACCGCCTTGTTGGGGATCGCCATCGAGTGGATGATGCACGGAGAGCTGGACAGGGCGGAAGAGGCCCTCGATGCGGCGGGGAAGCTGCCGAAGACGGCGCAGAAACAGCACTTCGTCGACCTGCGGGAATGGGAGATCGGAAAGCTCGGGTGCCGAACGGAGTTGGCGCTGCGGCGGTTGGAGTTGCTCGACGGGGCCGTCAAGCAGGCGGACGACCTGCTGGGGAGACTGGACGCCGAGAAGCACAGGCGGTACCGCAGTCGGGTGCTCCCGGATGCGATCCGTCTGTACGCTGCCGTCGGGCGACTGGGCGAGCCGGAGACCCGGCCGTCGGGCAAGCAGAAGGCAGGGGCGCCAACGGCGCGATCATGCCTCCGGGAGTACGACGAGCTTCGAAAGGTCATGCAGTCCAAGCCCAGCCCGGCGGTCGCCTACCTGGAGGCCACGATCGCGCGGGCGGCCGGGCAGTGGGGGACGGTCGTCGACAAGCTGGAACCGCAGTTGGGGGAGTACGGCTCCGGCAAGCTGTGGGGGCCGCGCCTGTACCGGCTGCTGCACGATGCGTACGTGGCCACGGGTCAGGGGAAAAAGGCGCTCGCGGCGCTTGAGCGGCTGCGTGAGTTCCGCCCTCCGGAGCTGGCGCGAGGCCTCGACGCGAAGCTCGCCACGGCAAGATCCGATCTCCGGGCGGCGCGGGAGCATGCCCTGCGCGGGGCGCGCGAAGAGATGATCAAGGCGGCCCGGCGGGCGTCCAAGGGGGCGGGCGAGGCCCTGGCGCTGTTGGGGGCGAAGCCATCGGTCCCGCAGCCGCTGCGCTTGCCGACCGTCCTGCTGCGAGTCGAGGCCGATCTGCTGCGGTTGCAGGGCGGCGACCAGGGAGCGCCCTCGGCCGCGGACCTGTTGGCCACACTTGGCAAGCACCGCCAGGCGCCCCCGGCGGGAGGCGGCAAGTTGAGCGATCCCAACCAGCTAAGCTTGCGTCTGCACCAGGCTACCATCGAGTCCTACGCGGGGGACGACAAGAAGGCCAGGCAGACCCTCCGTGACGCCGTCGAGCAGTGCGAGAAGAGCATGCCCGCTCGCCTGGTTCTGGCCCGACTGCAATCGCAGGATCAACGGCTGGACGATGCCGAGGCGATGCTCAGAGAAGCGCGTGACGAGGACCCGAACGCCCCCGCGCCGTGGCTCAGGCTGGCCGGGATCCGGTACATCCGAGCCGGCGCGGCGATGACCCAGCCGAAGACAAGGCTCAGAGAAGCGAAGGTCGTCCTGGAGGAGGGGCTGAAGGTCATCCAGGGGACCCAACGGAAGCGCCCTCTTGTCCGGGCGCTGGCCCAGCTCGAGATGCAGGACGCGAATGAAGCAGGGAGAGCCGCGGCGCTGGAGCGGCTGCGTGGCTGGGTGACCAAGGACGGGAAGGACGTCCCCACGCGGGAGCTGCTGATCGACATGGAACTGCTGCCGAGATCCGGCGGGGGACCGCTGAGCGCCGACGAGCTGCGACAGCGCGAGGCCAGGGCCCAGGAGCTGATCGACCAGATCCGCCAGCTCGAGGGCAGCGCCGGCGTGCGATGGCGCTGGCATCAGGCCCGGCTGTGGCTGGCCGGCAGGCAGTGGCGGGGCCGGCGCGGCGAGATCATCAAGCATCTGAAGTTGTGTCACGAGGCGTACCCGGAATGGGCGGGGCCCGCGCTGAGGCTGGCCGCCTTACATCGGAATGAGGGCAGCCACAAAGAAGCCGAGACCGTCTATCGGAAGACGTTTGCCGCCAACCCGGCTTCCAGGGAGGTGGCGGAGGCGCTTGCCCAGTTCCTGCTTGACCGAGGCCGCGCCGACGACGCCAAGACGGTGCTGGGTCAGCTGCGCGGCAGCGAACGGGCCCGGAGCGCGGCTCGCTATTCGCTGGCCCTGCGCGAAGGAGACGCGGATCGGGCCCTGTCGGAGTTGGGTCAGATCCAGCAGGACGGTCAGGAGGACCTCGGTGGCTTGCTGCGGAAAGCTCGACTCACGTACGTCAGCGAGGCGAACTACGACCAGGCGATGGCGTACGTCAAGCGAGCCAAGGAGCTCATGAAAGCCCCGCGCCGCGATACCGACACGAAGCAGGCGGCGCTGGGGATCGCCGACGTCGAGGCGTGGCTGCTTCTGGAGGAGAAGCGCTTCGAGGAGGCCCGCAAGGTCGTCGACCGGGTGGTGCGCCAGTGGGCCGGTGAGGACTCGATGTTCCTGGTCCGCCGTTTCCAGGCGTCGTTCTTGGAGAATGTGTACCACCGCCGGCTCGCGGGCGCCGCGGATCTGGACAAGGCGGGCAAGCCCAAGGAAGCCGAGGAGGCCCGGAAGATAGCCGCCAAGGCACGCGAGGAGGCCGAGCAAGCCTTCCGTCGCCTGCCGGAGAGCAAGGGCGCGGCTTGGCCGGGCGAAGGGCACTGGCGCCTGGCGGCCTTCTGCGCCAGCACCCGCCAAACCGACGAGGCAATCGAAGCGGCACGCCGTGGATCGGGAGCGTACCCCGAGAACCTGGTCCTGGGCCGACTCCTGGCGGGGTTGCTCATTGACCGATCGCTGGCTCCGGATCGGGAGCAGGCTGCCGCAGCCAAGGACAGACGCGAAGCCGCCGAGGTCTTGGCCCGTTCGCTCACGCACCACCCGGAAGACGCGGGGTTGATCTTCCTCCAGGCGAGGCTGGAGCTGTCCAGGACGGACCAGGCTGGCCAGCAGGAAGCGGAGCGACTGCTCAGGAAGGCCATCGAGTTGGAGCCCACGGCTGTGGGCGTGCATCTTGTTCACATTGACCTTGCCTTGGGCCGCGGCGAGTTCGGAGAGGCACAGAGGCGGGCGCTGAGCGCGTTGGAGAAAGCCCCCGGCGACAATCGGCTTCGACTCATCCGCGCCGACGTGGCGCGCCGACTCGGGGACCTCGATACGGCCCTCAACGCCCTGGACCAGGTGATTCGCGATGAGCCAGGGCACACCGTGGCCCGAGTCATGAGAGCTGGCGTGCACCGTGAGAGGAAGGACCTCGACGCGGCGGAGGCGGACCTGGAGAAGCTTGAGAACCAGTTCGCCAAGCAGGGCGCGGACGCGAACTCCTACCCCAGGTACAAGCGCGAGCACATCCTCCTGCTCTCGGCGCGCGACAAGCACGGGGAGATCGTGCGGGAGATGTCGGAGTACACGGCGAGGAAGGACGCCGATGCGGGCACCATCGACGTGGCCGCGGGGCAACTGGCGTCCACCAAGCAGCACCGGGCAGAGGGGCGGAAGCTGTACGAGCACCTCTGTGCGACCTGGCCGAAGCTCCCACATGGTTACTTCGGGCTGGCCTGGTTGGCGTACCAGGAGGGAAAGATGGACGAGGCGGAAAGCCGGTACCGGGATGTCCTTCTGCTCGACCCGAACAATCCACGCGCGCTGAACGACTTGGCGTGGATTCTGGCCGTTAACCGCGGCAAGCCCAAAGAGGCGCTTCCGCTGGCAGACAGGGGCATTCGGGCTGACCCGCGCAGCCGGAACCTCCACGACACGCGGGCCCGAATCCTCACAGACCTCGGGCGGCTGAGGGAAGCTCACGATGAGTACCGGATGTGCGTGGACCTCTCCGAACGCGACAGCGCCGAGCTTGCCAAGTCGCTGCTTCGGCTGGGGCGGGTGTGCGTCAGGCAGAAGGACTGCCGGACGGCGGAGGGGCATCTGAAGCGCGCGGAGAAGATCGATAAGGATAGCAAGAGAAAGGCGCTCGACAATAAGCAGAGGCAGGAGCTCTACGACTTGCTGGCCCACTGCGCCGGGTGAATCACGGCTGCGGGCATGACCGAAGCAAGTGGTGCGAATCCGCTTCCCCGGCCGTACGTCTCCTTCGGAGGCGCGCGGCCTTCTTCTAGCTGGGTACCCACGAAGTGACGGATACCAAGTCGCCAATTGCGTCGTGCGATGGGACGCGCTTCCCGGGCGGAGTCCGGCTGGTCGATGTACTGCTCCTTGTGTATGTCATCGCGGTTCTCTATGGCAGTCTCATGCCGTTCGACATGCGGGCTGATTGCGGGGCCGTTTCGGCGCGTCTGCACCGCGCTGCGCGGTTCTGGCCGTTTGGGCCCGTGCCCGTCAGCGGGAGGGACGTGGCGAGCAACGTTCTGTTGTACTCACCACTAGGCTTCCTCATAGCGGGGCGTTTCGGCCTGCGGCACGGGAGGAGGTCCGTGCTGACGCTGGCGGCCCTAGCCGCTTGCCTAGCGTTCGCCTCCACCGTAGAGGCGACTCAACTTCTCTCGGTATCCCGGACAGCCAGCCTGGCCGATCTGGTCGCCAATACCCTTGGCGGGACGCTAGGCGGCGCGGTCGCGGCGGCGGTCGGCCCTCTCGTCTGGCGACGGCGCGCAAACTGGCTGTCCTCTCGCGTCACTCGCGGCCCTGCTGCCTTTGCGGCGCTCGCCGTGGTCCTTCTGCTCGCCGCCGATGCGCTGGATCCGATGTATCCGGTGATGCGCCTGTCGGAGTTGGCGCGAAACCTCCGCGGATCTCACTTCCGGCTGGAGGACGGTCTGCTGGTCCATCCCTGGCACCACTGGCTTGTCTGCCGGATCGGGGTGTACGCCGCGCTGGCGGTGCTCCTCGGCTCGGCGACCGGCCGCAGACGCTGGCGATGGGGCCGGGCCGCCGGTTTGGCCGTCCTGTTCGCTGCCGCATCCGAGACATGCAAGCCTTTCGTAGCCGCTCGAGTGGCCAACGCGGCGAACGTCGTGACGGCGGCCTGTGGGGCCGCGCTTGGAGCCGGCGTGGGTGCCGTCTCCTCGGGTCGTCTGCCGCTCCGGCGCAAGGCGGTCGTGGCCGCCGTCGCCGTGGCTACCTACCTTGCCTACCACGAGTGGAAACCGCTCGTGTTCGCCTGGGACATCCATGCCATGGCCGCGAAACTGCCGCTGCCGCTGGACTGGCTTCCGCTGCGCGGGTTCGCGCTTGGTTCACGGAATACGGGCGAGATTCGGCTATTCGTACGGGTCACAGCCCTGACTGCGGCGATGGTCTGGTGTACGGCCGCCTGGCGGGGCTGGACCGCCACGTGCTCCACCCGTGGCTTGGTCGTTCGTGCTCTTGCCGTCGCAACGGGACTGGGATTGCTGCTGGAGGCAGGTCAGTTCCCTGTCATCGGCCGGCATCCCTCACCATCTCACATTCTCTTCTTCCTTGTCGGCGGCAGCCTCGGGGCATGGCTGAGCATGGCCCGTTGCGTCCAGGCGATGCTGCCGCAGATGGCGGAGCGGAGCACCACCAAGACTCACCACGATGGGGGAACGGCGAGGGCCATTTCTCCGCTTTGAGCGGGCGGCCGGTTCTCACCTGCCGTGGAACCCGTCTGGTTGCCGGGAACTGGCTGGCGAAGACGACTGTGTCTTGTCACGGTGAGACGGCTTCGCCGAAGATGCCCGGTCGGTCGGCAGCATGCATTGCCCGTGGCAGCGAGTGGCCGATCGGGGGCGCAAGAAGGACGTCGAGTACGCCAAGACGGCCTGCCGGCCTGCCCTCCTTCCGTGGCTCCACCTCGGCGAACACGCTCATCGGCTGGGGAGCATACGCCGGATCGCTGAGCGGATGGACTGCTGCCACACACGCGATGGGGGTAGGCAGGTCAGGCGCACGTGCCCTACGAGTGCCGGCTCGCGGTCCACGGGTCGAAGAGGGACGCGGCTTGGCGGTCCTCAACACGCTGCCAGCGACCCAGGCCGGGCGCGTCACAGGAGCTCGAGTGATCCGGCCATAGCTGCCGCGCGGACGGGACTGGCCAGCTATGGAAAGGGGTTCCAGGCCGAGAGTACTGCCCGGGACCCCGGGGCCCGTTGGAGGTTCTATCGGCACCGCGATCAGGCTAAGCGCGTTGGCGAAGAACGTCTTGTGCTGCCTAGCGATGATCTGGTCCGTGGCGTTGACCCGCCGATCCCGATTGTAGTCGTATCTGTCGTCGACCGGCGCCGGGTTGAACAGGAGATTGCGGGGGTGCTGGCGCGCCTGGATCTCATCGGTAGCGTTGACGAACGCATCGTTCTTAGAACTGCCGCAGTCGCCGATGGCGTTGCCGAAGTAGAACACGTTCGCCTTGGGCAGGCCCGTTCTCTCGGTTGCCCTCACCGTCACCCGCAGCCACTGCCCAGCGATCTCACCATCCGCCCAGATCAGCACGATCCGGTTGCTCGCGGCAGTTCCTTCCCCGTTGCGGACGGCGGTTCCCAGTGGCGCGGGGGCCGGCTCCCACTCCTCGGGCTGGTTACTGTTACCCACGCGGAAGTCGAAGTCGTCGTCGCTCAGGCCTACCAGCGCGGGCCCCGTTACGTCGACCATGATACCGTTGATACCCAGAACGTAGCTGGTGTAGTTCGTGAAGGTCGCCGTCTGCCCGGGCAGCAGGGCCTGCTTGTCGGATGGCACGGCTTCGTCGTCGCTTATTGTGTCGAATGCCGAGTTGTTATAGAAGACGTAACGTCCTGCGATTTCTGGCTCTAGGATGGTCAGCTCGTCGATCGTCCCATCGGAGCCGCTGTTGCCCGCGACGTCCGTGGCGATGACCTGGATGTCGTGGACGCCGCCGGTCAGCGCCGGATGGATGGTGTTGTCGGCCAGCGTCCATGTGTCACCATGGTTGTTCGCCGCGTACTCGCGCCCGTCGACGGTGACGCGGATGGTCGCGCCGGGGTCGTCGACGGCCCCACCAAGCTCCGGCGTACGGTCGTACGTGCGCTGTTCGTCGACGCTGAGCGTTGGAGCTGTCCGGTCGATAGTGAGCTCGTCGAGCGTTTGGTCCGTCCCGATGTTGCCGGCTAAGTCGGTGCCCGTCACCTGCACGTCATACGTACCTTCGGCAAGTGATCCTATGATGGCCGACCACGAATCGCCGTCGTTGGATCCGATGTACTCCACGCCACCGACCGTGACCAGAACAGCCGCCGCCGCGTCGTCAATGGTCCCGGTCAGCTTCGGCGATTCGTCATTGGTTACGATCGCATCGACGCTGACCGCGGGTGGAATGCTGTCGATACGGACGACAGCGACGTCCTCCCCGCCATGCCCGTCGCTGACGGTATAGGTGAAAGTGTCCTCCCCCGTGAAGGAGGGCGCGGCGGTGTAGGTCAGCATTCCGCTGCCATCGTCGGTGACAGTGCCTTGGCCCGGCTGCGCGAAGCTGGCAATGGCCAGCGTATCGTTGTCCGGGTCGCTGTCATTGGCCAGGACATCGATCGCGACGGAGCCAGTCGTGCCCAGCGAGACGAGGTCGTCGACGGCCACGGGGTCGTGGTTTCCGCCTGACATCGGGCTCTCCTCCGGCCCGAGGCCGGACGGCACGAAACCAGGATCCGTCGTCAGGACGATCTTGTCGACGGCGACGCCGTCCTCCCGCATCCAGATGCTGAAGGTCGCGTACTCTTGGGCGCCAACATCGAAGCTGACGCGCTCCTCCCCCGTGCGCCAGGCAACTCTGTCCACCCACGTCCAGCAATCGCTCGTATCGGTCATCCCGCTCCGCCCGTAGCTCAGCGGGGCGCCGTTGATGCCAACATGGACCGAATCGTCATAGCCCGTCCGCCCCAATAGCCGCACCCATACGAAGTACGTGCCTTCTGTGCGGAAGAACACGTTGTAGTCCATTTTTGGGCCAACAACGGTGTCCCCGAGGTTTACGCCTTCGTTCGGCAGGGCGAGCGTCGCCAGCCCGCCGCTTGCCTCAACGAGGTCATTCGTTGTCGTCCACATCGAGGCGGCGGCCGGCCCTTCGCCTGGCTTGTGACCTGTGGCATTCTCGGCGTCCGCGACGACGAGCCCGTCCACCTCTACGAAGGCCAGAGCACGTCCCACGTCGATCGTCACAGCGCCAACCGCGCTGCCCCCCTCGCCGTCAGAGACCGTGTAGGCAAACGTATCCTCACCTGAGAAGAGCGGAATCGGCACGTATGTCAAGCTACCGTCGACGTTAGCGCTCACGCTTCCTGAGACAGGTTGAGTGAACTCCGTCACAGTGAGCGGGTCGCCCTCGACATCGTAGTCATTGGCCACCACATCAATGCTGATCGGGACGCCCTCGCACGTCGCCGCTCTGTCCGCAACAGCAACCGGTTCGTCGTTGACGGGCACTACGGTCAACCATACGACTCCGGAAGCAGATCCCCCGTGCCCATCGGTGACGGCATAGGTGAAACTGTCTTCTCCGTGGTAATCATGTTTGGGCTCGTACAGGAACGTCCCACCCTCGGTGTAGGCCACGGCGCCATGGACGGGCTGGGTGAACCCCGTCACCTCCAGACGATCGCCATCGACGTCAGTGTCGTTCGCCAGGACTGAGGATATGATAGCGCTTCCGTCCTCCTCTATCACGGCGAAATCGTCCGTCGCTGTCGGGTCATCGTTTACCGGCTCGACCGTAACAGCCGCCGCACCCTCGTCACTCCCTCCCCACCCATCCACGATCACATATGTGAAGTAGTCTGTCCCAGTCCAATCGCGGCAGGGCCTGTACGTGACGGTCCCATCGTGATTCTCCTTTACCGTGCCGTGAGCGGGCTGAGTGAGATCGAGCAGCGCTGCGGCATCGCCATCGGAGTCTGTGTCGTTGGCGAGGATGTCGATCGTTGTTTCGGTGTCCTCGGGTGTGACTGCCAGGTCATCGGCGGCGACAGGTGGGTGGTTGTCGCCGCGCACAGTGATGTAGACCGTGGCGGTGTCTCTACCGCCGCTGGCGTCGCCAACGGTATACGTGAACGTATCGGCTCCAACGTAGTCGTGATCCGATTGAAAGCTGACAGCCGCCTCACCTTCCTGGACGAGCCTGCCATGCTCGGGCGATGTGAAGGAGACGAAGCGGAGCACGTCCCCATCAACGTCCAGATCGTTCGCTAGGAGATCCAGGTGCAGTAGTGTATTGCGCTCGGTTACGACGAAGTCATCGGCGGCAACTGGGTCGTCATTGACGGTGATCACGGTTAGGTAGACGGTGGCAGTGTCGCACGCCCCTGACGGGTCTGTGACCTCGTATGTGAAAGTGTCGGAGCCCCAGTAGTCTGAGGCAGGTGTGTAGGCCAGTTGACCATCTTCATGCTGGTAGACTCGGCCGCAGGAGGGCTGGAGAAAGGTCCGAATGCTGAGTGCATCCGCATCGACGTCGAAGTCGTTCGCGAGGACATCGACCAATAGCGGGGTGTCCTCATCGGTGAGGGCGTGATCATCAACCGCGACGGGGGCATCTTGGACGGGAGTTACCGTGACATGGACGACTCCGGTCGCCGTAGCGGCGTGAGTGTCCGTGACGGTGTAGGTGAAGGCATCGGAGCCGAAAAAGTCAGTTCCGGGCGTATACGTCCATGTGTCGCTTCCGTTATCGGTGAGCAGACCGTGTGTCGGCGGTGCAAACCCGACCACCGTCAGAGGATCGCCGTCTACGTCCGTATCATCGTCAGCCAGCTGCTGTGCAGCGAATGCCAAGACGGTATCCTCGTCAGTCACGAGCACATTATCCCGGGCCACCGGGTCATCATTGACAGGAGCGACGGTGACCTGAACGAGAGCCGTATCCCAACGCCAAGTACCGTCGCCTACATCGTAAGTGAACGTATCCGTGCCGAACCAGTCGGCAGCCGGGGTATATGTGAGGGTGCCGTCGCCGTTGTTTAGAACCGTGCCGTGTTGCGGCTGGGTAACCGAAGCGACGCTAAGCTCATCGCCATCCTCGTCCGTGTCATTGAGAAGGACGCTGCCGGTAACCAGTGTGGTGTCCTCGGCCGTCTGAAAGGTGTCATCCTCGGCGATGGGGCTGTGTTCCTCAGCGTCCGGACAAGATGCGGAATCGTGCGTGTCTGTGCCGGCCGCACCTTCCTCCACGTCCGACCACCCATCCCCATCCGAATCTGTCGCCTCCCCCTCCGTGTTTCCGACTCCCCAGGCCAGACGGCACATCCGGCTTGAGAAAGACCAGTCCTCGACATAAGTTCGTGTCTGGCCCCCTACAGACCCCTCCTTCGCGAGGAAGAACCCCGTATCCTGATCCAGCTCTGTCAGCGCCAGAGACAGCAGGCTCTCGGAGTATTCGCCTGTCTTGAAAAGCCGGTTCTCCGTGTCGAGGTCGAAGTAGTGGCTCAACGTGCGATCGTGTGATCCACCCGATCCGTCAAGCAGATCGACCGATGCGCCCCCCTGGCCGTGTTCGAGCAGGACCGTGTAGATCCTGTTACCTATGCTACGGATCATCGGGTAATTGGAGGTGTTGTAGTGACCCCATACTAGCGCATCATCTCCGTAGTAGGTCGTGTAGAGCTCATCATTGATCCCGTCGGTTATCTTCGAGCTGGAGGACACGAAGGCGTTCAAAGGGACCGGATCACCGAATCTGTCCACCGCAGTCGCGTCGTGGTTGTACCACAGCCACCAGTACCACGTTCTCACGTCTTCCGGATCGTAGTTCAGCATGGAGCCACTGAGGTACGGACAGTCGCTCAGGGCTTCGATCCACTCGGGACGCGAATTCACCGGCGCCGCCTCGTACTTCCAGTAGAGGAAGTGGCCCGTTAGCACTCTGTCGATCTCCCCCTTCAGCGCCTCGTCGGTTTCCAAGGAATGCCATTTCACGAGGAATTCATCGGCCCGGGCCGTATTGAAGGTGAATGCCGGCGGCTCCATGGCCCGGCCCCAGGTGGGGCGTCCAGCCATGTCACTCCCGTCGCTGAGCCAGTACTGCGATGCCCAGGTCCCGCGACCTTCCTGGGCGTTCAGGTCGAAGACGTCGATCAAGTACTGAACATTAAGTCGGACCCCATCAAGGTATACCTGTTGGTCAAGCCCGGGATTATCCAGGGCCTCCTGCCAGAACTCGGCCAGGAAGAACAGGGCCCCGATCATGGCATCGTCGTTCAGAGTGGGCATGACGTTGTGCGGCATGTCGTACGGATAGCCTGCACTTGCGTCTACTCCGTCACGGTCTCGCATCACGGCATACGG
>Ga0114922_10005050_pt1 | contig 12200 bp, 9 predicted proteins | sample AartaG_FD_100975 | JGI IMG/M metagenome (GOLD analysis project Ga0114922, IMG submission 100975) | Deep subsurface microbial communities from Aarhus Bay to uncover new lineages of life (NeLLi) - Aarhus_00045 metaG | ecosystem: Environmental > Aquatic > Marine > Oceanic > Sediment | place: Aarhus...
TCGCCATCGCTAATAACAAAAGTCGAGTCCCCGATTTCAGGAGACTCGACCTTATTGCTTTCACTCCCAATCAGGTGCTGCGCAGCATCTTGGCAGCAACCAGTTATGACGCTCACTGGCTGTTAGATGACATGCGCGCTCATCCCCATTTATTTGTCCCGGGACTGGCATGCTGTCGACCGGCTTTAATAGGTATTTGTTCTATCGGGAGAGCCTCTACCTCCCCTTCGGTTATGTAGCCGTGTGCGGCATGTGGAGGCCAGGGAATGTGACCATCTTCCACAACCTTCACGATCGAAACAATTAGCACACCAAGTTGTTCTGTGATCACACTTTCGGCCTCTTCCAGCCCCGCATCGTCCTCTGCATCAACAGGTATGATTACGTTGTAATCACTGTGGTCCACAATATCGGCTCGAACAATCACAAACCGGTCGTCACCCAACTCATTTATTTGATTTTCTTTATAGCGTTCCCTCAGCATGTCAATTGATTCGACACGGCCGAATATCCAGGCTCGAACTCTATTTTGTCCCATCTCGCATTATCTCCTTTTCTTGTTGTGATTCGTTGGCAGACACTTAGCTGTACTAAACCACTCAAAAATCTTTTTGATTTATTTTGCTAAGCACTTAGTCTGATCCATCAACCTGTACTCTTATTATTCGGTTTTATTATTTCAATTCAACCTCCTTTTTCTCGATCAAATCGTTTTGATCAGGCAGTTAAATTATTGTCGATCCCGGTCTACAATGAATCTGTTGAAAGACATTTGGACGGAGAGAGTACGGGGTAGAGAAACCCAGGGCTTTACCAGCATCCATCCGTTCGCGTAGCCAAGAGGCATTATCACAGTTTCCTCAACAACCAGAATTCGATCTGCCTCACGATAAAGTTCCATCCGATTGTCCTGATCTGTGATCCGCTTTGCAGTCTCAACGAGAGTATCGAAGCGCGAGTTGTGCCAGCGCGGTATGTTGAAACCTTCGTCGCTGTGGAAAGTAACGCGCAGCATGACGTCGGGGTCAGGATAATCTGCGCTCCACCCGAGTATGGTCATATGCGCTGGATCAGAAGTAATTCGTTGGTAGAATTCTCCCCACTCCGGGCTTTGAGATTCGAGCTCCAAACCTAAATTTTCCTGCCAGGAAGAGCGCAAGAATGGAATTAAGCGTTCATCTTTTGATGCTGTCGGATGCAGCCAGGTGATCTCCGGGAACCCTTTTCCGTTGGGGTAACCGGCTTCACTTAACAAGCGACGAGCCAGGTCCGGGTCGTAGACCAACCCGATTCCCGCTGAATGCCCGACCATTCCTGGAGGCACAAACCCGCCGGTAGCTGCCATGTGCGACCCCTTGTAGACTTTTGTTTCCAGCTTATTCCGATCCACAGCGTGGACAAACGCGCGCCGTAAGCGCACATCGTCAAACGGTGGAATGTCAGTGCGGAAGCTCAGGTAAAGATTAGAGGGGCGCGGAATTTTGACAAATTCATCAGGATGAGCGTTCATTGCCTGCGCCAGCGCACCCGGGTCTGCATTCAACAGGCTGACTGCGTCTAAATTATCGGCGTCGTACACCTCCAATATCTGTTCATTGAATGATTCAAAAATTATGCATTCCACTTTCTGGACATTGCCGCCGAATTCTTCATGATAGAGTGGATTCTTAGCTAGGGTCAGCCTTTCACCAGGCTTCCACTCCGCAAGCTCGTAAGGACCATTGGTTACCAGATTTTGATACTGCGCCCATTCCGAGCCATAGCGTTCCAAAGCCCACCTGGGCAATGGGTATAAAGCTGTATGAGCCAAAAGATAAGGGAAGTAAGGCGTTGGGTCCTCCAGACACACTTCCAGGGTAAAGTCATTGAGGGCGTGTACCCCAACTTGACTGGGATCATTGAGCTCACCTTCTCTGAACGCTTGGGCGTTCTTAATCGCGTAGAGCAAACTGGTAGCCGGAGACTCCTCTGTCAGGTCAAGGTTTCGCTTCCAGGCGTACTCGAAATCGGCTGCTGTCAATTGAGTGCCATCGTTCCAGTGGACATCTTCTTTTATATGGAAGACGTACTTTGTGCCTTCTTCGTTCACCTCCCAGCGCGCCGCCACAGCCGGTAGGATGTTATATTCCCGACCAATTCTCACCAGACCTTCGAAGAGTTGAGCGACTAACAATGCGGAAACGTCGTCTTCAGCCACCCCCGGGTCAAGGGTCCGAGGTTCTTCCAGGGCAAACCGCAATACAGCAGTTGGAGCTTGGAGATCATGCAAACTAGTCGATTCTCTCAGGGGATCCCAAAGAGCAAAAGCCTGGTCGTATGACTCTTGAGCTTTCTCGGATTCATAAGCGGCTGTATATACCAGACCTAACTTCAGCAATGTCCTGGCTGCTTCCTCGTCCCAGCCTCGCTTCTGCTGAATTGCCGCTGCCCGTTTATAGTACAATTCCGCTTCAGCATTGGCATATAATGAGCGTGCTTTGTCCCCGGCTTGAATCATATAGGGAAGCGCCCGTTCTGGTGTTCCTGCTTCCTGGAAATGGTGGGTCAGTTGAACAGCGATATCCTCGCTTTGTCCTGCGTACAGGTCTTCTAATATGCTGCCAATTTCGGTGTGTATGAGTCTTCGTTCACCGGCGCCGAGTTGGTTGTAAAGGTATCTGTGAATCAGCATATGCGAGAATTTGAATCGAGACAACATGGTACCACCGGCACGCACCTCGCCGATTTCTCTCACCAGATGGTGGCGGCGCTCCAGCTCTTTAGAAAGGCGGTTTAAAACATTTATCTCGCTGGTGTTTTGCACTCTAGCGATAATTTGGGCGTTAAAATCTTCACCTTCTACGCAGGCGACGTTCAGAATTTCGAGCAGTTCATCGTCCAAGGCGCCAATCCGCTCCTCGATCACTCCCTCTATGCGTGCTGGCAGCATATTCCAGTTCAGGGAAGGCTTATCAATCCAGGCGCCTCGCTCTTGAACCAGGTCGCCGCGTTCTTGCATCGCGCGTAGCAGTTCAATCGTGAACAGAGGATGACCTCCTGTATGTTGTAGGAGAGCCTCCCGGAAATCTTCCCCCAGTCTGTTGTGCTGGGTGTCCAGATATGCATCGACAAACTCCTGTCCCCGTGTTTCTTCTGTTTGTCCCAGGTTTGTCCAGACGTCACCGAATTGGCGCTTGAATTCACCCAGCACTTTTTCCAATGGATGACGTTCGCCATCCCGTCCTAAAGCCACTTCCTCCGGGCGATAAGCGCAGGCGATCAAGATAGAGCTGCCCTGCAACTGTCTGCCCAGGTGGAACAGCAGACTGATGGAAGCTGTATCTGCCCATTGCATGTCATCTAAGACCAGTAACAATGGGCGTTTACCTGCGATTTCATGCAGTACGTTCACAAACTGCTGGAACAAACGTCTTTGTTCCAGCCCCTCAGAACGTTCATATTGCCTTTCCACTAATTCTTCAAACTGTTGAAGCAAACTGCCGCTTTCCGGGACTGCCGCCTTAGCGCGAGAGAGAAGCGCTTTTCCCGTTAGTAAAACGTCTAGCAGATCAGGTCCGTTGTTGATCAGTGCTTGCATGGTCACGGGCAGACAATCCCACAGGCGTCCTGCGTGATCGCGGTTGATAGCGCCGGCTCTCCAACGAGCTTCCACATCTCCGCTGAGCGCGCCCATTATCTCCCGGAAGGGCATATAAGGATCGCCTATACCCGAATAGGCGTTGCAGTTGCCGCTGGCAGCTAGCAGACCCGCGTATTGCTCCCAAGCCTGGAAGGTGAATTCCTCCAACAGGGACGTCTTTCCACGACCCGGTCCACCGGTCACGAAAACAACGTGACCTTCACCGTCTGCAGCTCTGGCTAAAGAGGCGTGTAATCTTTCAAGTTCACGCTCACGAGCCACGAAGGGGGGTCTTTCTGCTGGTTCAACCTCTGCTTCCATTTCCAGAAAGGCAGGAATTTGTGCTTTAATTTCAACCACCGGCGTGGGCATGGTGGCTGGGGTGGAGATTTTTAATTCTCCCGATTGGATTTGCTCAAACAACCCGATTGTCTCTTTCTCGGGTGTCACCCCCAATTCTTCTTCAAGCAGCTTACCCCATTTTTCGTAATGCGCAAGCGCGGCTGAACGCTGGTCAGAATAAGCCAGCAAGAGCATCATTTTACGATGTGCGGTCTCATCCAGAGGCTCCAGCCGGACCAATTGCCTGGCAAATGTAAGCCCAACATCCCAATGACCTTCTTTCAAGGCTGCGTCTAATAATTTGTGTAAGGCGGCGACCACGATGATGTGCAATCTCGCCTTTTCTTCCATCACCCACTCTTCGAAAGAGACAGCTCCGCGTATGTAGAAACTGCCCAAAAAGTCGCCTTGATATAAGGAGACTGCAGCCTCTGGTTGTCCGGCAGCAAGTTTTTCTTCCAGAGCGGCAGTATCCAGCCAAGTATCAGCCGCCTGGTTGAGTACGACCGTGTCCCGGGTGATGGTGAGGTATTCTCCAAGGTGTTTACGCAGGCTGGATAGCACAACGCGCAAATTTGACAAAGACCTGCTCTGGGAACGTTCTTCCCACAGCAGTTCGGCCAACTTCTCCCGTGATTGTGGTTTTCCGGTGCAGGCCAAATAAACCAGCAGTGCTTCCGCTTTGCGCGAAGCCAGTCCGGTGATTGGTTCACCGTCTTGTTTTATTGTCAATCCCCCAAGAGCAGTTATTTCGAGTTTGTCACCCATAGATATCTTGGCGGTGCGCGTCTAAATAAGGACTGGGATGAGGCAAATTTGAACTGTATAGGCTGCAGTGAGGCGCCATTCTAACGCTGCAATTACAGGTTCCTATTCGCACGCTAAGTAAAGCGTAATGCTGATAATTGATACAAACCCTGTTTGCGATTCTGCGATGAAGCGCCGTGATGACGAGCTGCGATGAAGGGCTGCCAGAAAACGTGATGGTTTTATCACATATCTTGAAATTCACATAACTTACAATGAACTTATTGTAACACCTGCGAATGCTACCACGTAGGCGATTGGATAAACCCAGATCATATACTTATCGATCTTCTCACCTAAATCACCCTTGCCAGCGATTTCCAGCCTTTTTAAAACCACGTTGTATGCCAGGGTGAGCACGCTGATAGCAAAAGTGGTGATCAAGAGCTTGTCCAGGAAAGTCAGGTAACCCAAGCGCGGCAGATCGCTGGAGATGGTGAAATTGAAGGCGATGAACAGCAGCAGGTTTCCAGCAGTAACATCGATTCGCTTAGTGTAATCTTTCAGGAAGAATGTTATCCACGCAACGATAATAATCAGGAGCAAGGGGATGAATATGCGCACAATATAGAAAGTGAGCGAACGTTCAGCCTCAAAGTGAAGACTGAATTGGGAATTTGTACCAACTGTTGTGATGCTGGTTTCAGTATTAATCACGTCCCATTCTTCTTCGCCCAATTGATCACCCATCCCGCTGTATCCATCCAGGTCAGAATAGATCAAGAATTCCTCCGGGTAAAGCGAAAGGACGTGTACGTTAAACTGTTGTGTGTCGAACGGGAATTTGCTGAATTCAAAATCGGGAGCTTGAAAGGTGGTTGTGAAGCGTTCAAAATATTGTGCTCGCCCATCCGGAAAAACGACCACGACTTTGTTTTGTATCCAACGGTTGCCCTGCTGGTTAGTCAAAGAAAACTCTGGCCATTTCCCTTCCGTTTGCTTGATGAAATCGTCAAAACCCTTCTCGGTGAATGTTTTAAAAGCGCAATCACAGCTGTCTGGGCTGAAAGCCAGGGATGGGTCCTGCCATTCAAACTGCAGGTCGGCTACCACGGTGTAATTTTCTGCCTGCTGATCTATATCAGTTATCTGGTCAATTTTGACACCGATCTTGACATCCAGGGGTTGTTTTACAATATTTTGGTCCGTTGTTCCCGCCTCACCGCTGAGCACTTCGGGTTCGTTGATGCCGACTAACAAACGGTAATTCCCCTCTGTCCTACCTTCTCCCTCGCAGCAACTTTCAACACGCAATTTAAAATTGGCTTCCTTTTCCTCGAATTTGTAATTCAAACTACCGCTGGTCTTCTCCCCGAAGACGTTGCCGCTGCGGATCGGTTTATCCCCGTAATCCCTCAGTGTTAGGATTGGGCTGAGATCACCGGATGTGGCTTCGATATAGGCGTATAGTGTGTCACCGGCATTTACCTTTTCAAGGAAGTAAAAAGTTGCAGGATTATCGCCGGTAAGCGCGCCTGTGATTTCTTGAACAACGACGCCTGCTTGTGAGGCTTCTTGGTGCAGGATGGCAATCTCATCGCCGGTTGGTTTCACGTCCTCTGTTATGACCTTGGGCTCGTTTATTCCAAGGGTTAGTGTGTAATCACCGGAGGAAAAACTCCCTGGCGAGCTCGACACTACAAGCAAATATTCCCCTTCAGCCGGAACCTCGAAGTTGAAGGCGGCGTCGTATCCTTCTCCACTGTCGTCATCCCAGATCAGGAAGAGCTCGTCGGCAATTTCTGGGATGGCCTCCAGCGGATCGCGCCCCTCTTCAATCGCAAGAAGGAGCTTTTCTTCGTAAGCCGCTCCCAGTGCTTCGGCGCCGATACGGGCGTCAGCCATGGCAGCCAAAGGATCCAGGTTTCCCGCCGTCCCTTCAAGGTATACATAGAGCGTATCACCTGGATGGAGGTTCTTTATTGAATAAAGATGACGTTCATCTAATGTAAGCTGGTCGTTAATCACCTGAACAGCACGTTTCCCCTGTGCAAAAGCCGGGTTCAACCCTATGACCAGTGTCAGTGCAAGTAATAACGGAACGACTGCCAGAACTGCTTTTGGTAGTTTGTTGATAAATTGATTTGGTTTGTATGAACGCATTATCTTCGATTAACCCCTGTCCCTGTGCCGGTATTTTATTATTACAAAATTTAATATAAATTATATCATCACGAAACGGATTTCACATTCCTTGTTTCATAGTCGGGTCAATGTAAATTCTGTGATTTCGGGCGGACAGTTGTACCGGAACGGCACACTGATATTGCCGATTCCCCTGTTCGTGTAAAGCCACATATCGTTGACTTTATAAAGCCCTAAGTCGTACTTTTTTCCGAGGTAGGGTAATACAAGCGCCCCAAAACCAGGAATGCGGACCTGCCCTCCGTGTGAGTGCCCCGAGAGCTGCAAGGCAACTCTCCCATCCAATGAATAATCATCTGCCAGGTCCGGCTCGTGAACGAGTAAAACCACCGGGGTTTCAGAGGGCGCATTTTCCAGGGCGGCTTCCAGGTCCGCTTCGCCGCTCCAGCCGTCGTCCAGACCGGCTAAGTAGAAATTTCCTTTCCCGCTGGTTATCGCCACCCCTTGATTTTCTAGAATTGGCAGGCGCGCTTCTCTGAGACCTTTCTTCACGACATTCACGTTGGTCCAGATATCGTGGTTGCCGATGACCGTGTACACGCCCTGTGAGGCGTTCAGGTTGGACAGGATAGGAGCCAGCACAAAAACGGCTTCTACATTCCGCCACACATAGTCGCCTGTCAGGACGATTAAATCCGGCTTGATGCTGTTGGTGATTTCTACTGCCTGGCGAATGAGGTCGGGTTGGGTGTATGGATAGAGGTGGAAATCGGTGAGTTGGGCAATCGTGAATCCTTCCAGCGCAGGATGGAGGTGTTTAACCGGAATCGTAATCCGTTCGAGAGATGGTCGCCCCGATTCGTCTTTGGTACGAAGTAAGACCATCGACGCCAGGAAACTACCACCCACAGCTAGACTGCTGATTTTTAGGAAATCTCGTCTGTTCAAGTCTGCCATAGTTATCATTTTAAATGCGCTGCATGTTGACCGGAATTGTCACCATTGTATCAAATAATTATCCTCGAGTAATATCATTTACTTGACTGATGTTATCCACGCCCAATAATGTACATGTGTGTTGAAGTTTAATTGGGTCTCCGCAATTTAGAAAGGATTTCCCCCACTTTTGTGCGCTTATTTTCCTGCGTTTGCAGGAAATTGAGCACCTCTCCGCGCTCCGGCATGTCACCGCCCCCTCCCCATACGGTCGTCGCTAGACCGCCCAGCGCGTTCGCCAGCAGCCCAGCCGCTGGTAAGCTCAAATCGTGCAGCCTGGCAAACAACATACCGGCGCAAAACGCATCCCCAGCGCCTGTGGTATCGACGGTCTCCACTTCAAACGCAGGCAGCCGGTACGTGCCAGTGCGGTCTGCAACGATGCAGCCGTCCTGACCAAGCTTAAATGCGACCATACTGACCCCCCGTTCTAGCAGGGCAGGGATCGCCTCTTCTGGGGTCTGGCTGGATAATAGGTCGCCAGCCTCGTCTGAACCTAGTATTACGAGATTGAGCAGCGGCAGGATGCGGTCCAGTTCGTGTTTAGCCTGCGTAGCGGGCGCTGTGCCGATATCCATCGAAAGATCGATCCCCATGTCCTGTGCCAGTTCTACAGCCCGGTAAGAGGCTTCTTTCTGTGGAGAAACCAGAAAATTGTAGCCCGATAAATGCAGGATGCTCGAGTTTTCCAGCGTTTGGGGTTCAATATCAGACGTTGATATCATAAGGTTTGCGCCGCGATAAGAGAACATTGTCCTTTCGCCATTTGGGGTGACCGGGATGAAGATTAAACCGGTGGGTTTGTCTGGATCACGTCGGACGTAATGGATATCAACACCAGCCTTCGCCAAAGGTTCCAGTGCGATGTCCGCCCAGGTATCATCACCTGTACGCCCGATCATATTGGTTTTAACTCCCAGCTTGGTGAGCGCCAGAGCGGTGTTGGCGGCTGAGCCGCCCGGACGGAATACTACTTTTGCTGCCGTCGCGTCTTCACCAGGTTGGGGGTAGCTGGAAATGGACATCAACACGTCGACATTGATGTCACCGAACACAGTAACCTTTTTCAATGCGCTTCTATCTTTCCCACTTCGCGCACGTCTACGGGCACACCTTCAATCTCAGCAGGGATCACGTCTTCCGGTGCCAACAGGGCGTGTGGTATTTTCTGCTCGACCATAACGATCAAGGCAACCGTATCTGAACGCGTTCCGCCCTGGTGGCGCAGACCCACTCCAACGCCGACCACATTTGCTTTTTTCATCAGCATTTCTTGATAGGCTTCTTTAACTGCCTGAGCTTTGTCGATCGTGTCGTGCATTTCGATCTTTTTGCTAACCGTGCTCTGGCTGGTAAAATCGACCTTCAAGCAATCGAGTACTGCCTGGATGGGATTGTGTAAGGTGGCTTCGTTTGAACCGGCAAAGAGCAAACCAACAGCGCGCCGCGAGTCGGATGCCACCAGGAGCGAACCGGAGTCGCCGCCTTTTGATATCGGGCTGGTAAGTATCTGCTCTTCGAAAGTGGCGGTTCTCCCTGAACCATATTCCACGTTGATGGTGGTATCCAATACCAGGATTTGACCGCTCAATAAACCCGATGTGCGACCGGATTTGCGCACCGGCATGCCGAGGGCGGGCAGAATGATCCCAGTTATCTCACCAATATCCAGGATTTCATTTGAAATTATATCGTCATCAACCGGGCTTGCGACGGCCGCGTCTGTCAGATTCTTGGCTGCAAGATCGGTTCTTATTACTTGCACTTTGTGCCCAGACCCAAGCATCCTGGCTGTAGCGTTTCCAAACTGCGCATAAAATGTGGCCATACTGCACGTTGGTGGCGACTCCCCGAATTGGATAGGGCAGAACCGCTCCAGGTGAGCAATGGTGTCGCTTTCGACCTTCCCGCCGTCGATTGCACCCGGCTGCAGGATGGGGTCACCGGGATCGCCTTCGTTGCTGTTTGCCAGGACGTGATTGTTAGAAAGGATCAACCGGCCTCCAGTTTTCTTGTCCCGCACTACGGTCCCTAAAGTGCCGGCGGTGATCTTGTAATGCCCGATGCTGACTCCCCCAGGGGCGGGTCGCCAGCGGTCGGAGCGCGCCTGTAAGGATCGGATGTCCCCGACCTGCATCACATCCGTTCGCACACCTTCAACCTCGCGCGGCACTAATGCTCCCGTAGGTAATCCTGCTGCTGGAATTTTCTCCCGCACCAGGGCGATGACGCTCAACTCGCTGGTTTTCTGCTCTGCCGCGTTTTTATAACCGATACCGACGCCGACCACGTTTGGTTTGGCGAGGATGGCTGCTTGGTGGATTATCTTTGCGTGTTTGACTTCATTGAGTTCTGGCATGAACATCCTCCGGGTTGGCTGTCAGAAAAGCGTTAAACCACGATGCACGAAATATACCATTCTTTGGACAGTGATCGCATTTGAAAATGAAGCAGGTCGTTGTTGAGAAACAAGTGGGCGCAGACAGGTTTCAAGCAAATTGATATCAGTCACCTGGAACAGAACGGGATTTAATACGCCGCTGGCGGAGCAGCGTTCGGATTTGGGGCGCCATTTCCCGGATAATGGGCGAGGGTTCTGCTGGCTGCCAGGCTTTTATGGCTTGGTCTTTGGGTTGGGGCCATTCTTCGGGGGAATGACAAATGATTCCTGGTTGATCGGTCTCCTCCAGGACCTGCAAAGCGCTCTGGATTACTGACATCTGTTGGCCCCGGTTGTGCGGCTGTCCCAGAGTCTGGGCGAAGGGGAACTCAACTGCCAGGGTGCGCGGGACCCCAACACGTTCCGCCCAAAACGGCATCATTGTTACCAGGATCGTCGAGAGTCCCGCGGCTTCCAGGGTGCGTGCCAGCACGGGCACGTTGATGCAGCAATCCGGTCAACTGGGGGTGAGCAGCACACAATCCACCCCCTCAGCTTTGAACTTTTCTGCAACTTGAGGTGCGTAAGTTTCTCGCCAGGCGGTCGTATCCGGCGGGTAGCCCTGGTAACCCATGAAGGAATAGGCGTTTTCCGCCAAGCTGCCAATCCGCCCTTCTGCGGCGAGTTCCTGGAAGCGTTGGATCGGCAGCAGGACGTTGAAGTCGCTCTCCGCCATTTCTGGGTTGACGTGCAGGTGGCTGACCCCTATTTCACCTTGAGAAATATTGGCAGGAATCGTGCGGAAGGTGGGATCACCCCAGGTCGGTTCTTGTCTTTCGCGCTTCAGGTCGAAGGGCGGTTCGACTCCCTTGTGAAAAAGTCCACCCGAGGTGACCAGTCCGAACTTGGATTCGTTAAGTGGGCGCCTTAAAGGCGTCCATGGGATAGGCAGTTCAGGCTGGCAGTCGCTCGTCTCATAGAATGCGGCAATAATGCGGGGCAGATATTTGAAGCTGTCAACGGGCATTGGAATCTCCGGTCATGGATTTGTGGCGCTTATTATACATACACTTTAGTGCACCCCGAGAGGCATAATGCCCAACGGTTCTTCATCGTCCTGCATGCCCAGAATCATTTTAACACCGTCGTCGTAGAAGGCGCCGATGAAAATAGTCCTCAGTTCCAGCGCCTCAGCCTGCAGGTAGATATTTTGGGCTGCGAAGCCGATTTCCATGTGAACGTACCTGTCGCCCCGGTCGCCATACTTCACTCTTGTGCGCTCGTAAACGGCCGACAGCACGATCACTGCTGGCGCTTTTTGGATGGACTCTTGTTTGAGTGCCGCGTTGGTCAGCTCGCTCCTTTTATCCCCGGGGGTGATTTCTTTGAGCGCATGATCGTGGGGGATGTATTTATAAACGCCCACCTGGAGACCCTCCACATCCCCGGCGATCAGATATAACTCCAGGGGGTAAAGTGCTCCCGCCGAAGGTGCCGTCCTTTTACCGGAAGGTGACGTGATCCCCTGGGCAGCCCACAGCAGTTGGCCGATTTCCGGGAGCGATAACGGCTCGTCCCGGTATTCCCTTACCGATCTTCTCTCAAGCAAAGCCCGCTCTACAGATGTGCTGCCGTCTAACTCAGGAGCAGGCAGCACTATGATTGTTTTGCCGGGTGCCGGTGACGGGGTCGTGTCTGAGTTGGAAACCTGGGGCGCACAGTCAGTTAACACCAGGTTGAGAGATATCAATCCAATGAGTAGAAATATTTTATTCATCCAAGGGCGCCTCCATTGATCTGGTAAAGTCTTAGTTGGTTCAAGAGAGCGAATGATATGTGTCCTGTTTGGCGATGTTTAACGCCTTCTCTTACCGACTATACAGTAGACTTGTGACAAAAGCAATACATTTCTGCCCATAATTTGGGGTGGCGAATTAGACCCTTATCGATTGGTATACTCAATCAGGTAAA
>Ga0114922_10005051_pt1 | contig 12200 bp, 11 predicted proteins | sample AartaG_FD_100975 | JGI IMG/M metagenome (GOLD analysis project Ga0114922, IMG submission 100975) | Deep subsurface microbial communities from Aarhus Bay to uncover new lineages of life (NeLLi) - Aarhus_00045 metaG | ecosystem: Environmental > Aquatic > Marine > Oceanic > Sediment | place...
CATTTGCGATCGAATTTGCTCTGGTTTTCTCACTGTCTCAGGATCAAAGAGATCTCTGAATCTGGCGTATTCCTTCTTGTTCCAGATACGGGTTAAGCTTTCGTTCCGTATGTTGCCAAAGGACATTCCTCTCAGAGGAAGAGATTGATCTTTGAAGGTGTAATAGGAAGAGAGAACCGGATTGGTAAGAACGCATGGCACGACCTCGCCTTCAACATTGATGACGCACGCACGGTGGACATTTTCACGGCAGCAGATAGAGGCATCGTCAAGGCCAGGGCCGTGATATTCAAACATGATGTTTTCACGGGCTGCTCTGTGTCTGATCTCATCCAGTGCGTTGCGATAATAGTCCGTGCGTACTGTATCGTTGAAGATCGCTTCTGCGGATAGTTTCGGATCAACGATCAAGGTCAGGTTGCTGGCCACTATCTGTTTCGCTCCTATCCTTTTTGCAAGGGGGAGAATCTCTTTGAGTTCATGGAAATTGGATTTGAGCATGAGATAGGCAAGGTGAAGCGCAGGGACCCGGGTTTTCTTTTCACCCTTTATCTTGCACAATCGTTCAAGGTGGGAAATAATCTTATTAAAGTCGGTCCCTTTGCGTATCCGGTTGTGGGTTTTCGCGGTGGCGCCGGCAAGGCTGATACCTATGATGTCCAACTGCAAGTCAATCAACGTTCGAATCGTATCTTCAGTAAGAAGCATGCCGTTTGTGGTAAACCCGACGCGTTTCCCTTGATCCTTGCAAATTTGGACCATCTCAAAGAAGTCCTTGTGAAGAAGGGGTTCTCCCCATCCCTGTAAGTAAACCAGGTCTGTATTTCTGAGAAAGGGAACCAATTTACAAAACAGCTCTATTGGCATGTGTCTGTTTGCCCAACGGTGCCTCATGAGGGTATGAGGGCAATAAACACAGGCTCCATTGCAATACGTCGTTACCTCAACCTGGACCCAGTCCAGGTTTGGGCTGCCAATCTTGTCCAGTTGTCTTTTGACCCATTCAAACATGTTTGCTACTCGCCCTTCTCGCCTTGACATCCTTGTCTGCCTGAAATAGCTTCAGGCCTATGAAGAACCTGTTGAAGAAGAAAGGCTATGGAGCCGGCCTGATAGTTGTCTTTGTTATTGCGGCCTTCCTTGGTCCCGCTGCCGCGTATGCGAAGGCCGAAATTGCCGAAGCCAAAAGTGAATGTATCGCCTGCCATACTGACCTGAACAGAATAATCCGCCTGAGTTCGGAGATTGAACAGATCAGGCCAAAGCTTGGCAAATCGGCGGAGGCGTCCGGTGAATGTTGAGCGGGACCGTTGGCTCCGTTGGAGCCTTTCGAAAAGATTTATGTCAACCCTGCTTTCGTGAAGACCGTTCACGGAGAAATAGCATGCGAGGCGTGTCACAACGGCGACCCCAAAGACCCGAACCGGCAGACCGCCCACAAGGGGGTCATCAGGGACCCAACATTTCCTGATGCCGACAAGGCTTGCGGGCAATGCCACCAAAATATCGCGTCAACAGCTAAGAACAGCCTACACTATACCTTAGCCCCCTTTGAAAAAGTTATTAAGGCCCGGGCCAACAAAAAGGACAAAGGAATCCTTGAGAAGGTTTGTCAGGCCAGGGAAAAACACTGTAATGCCTGTCATGCCAGTTGCGGCCAGTGCCATGTCAGCCGTCCGGATTACATAGAGGGTGGCTTTCTGGCCGGACATCTGTTTCAAAAAAGGCCGCCCATGGGTACCACCTGCGCAAGCTGTCATGGCGTGCGAGTGTACGCTGAATTCACCGGAGCAAACGATGAGTACCCACCGGATGTTCACTACGAGAAGGAGGCAATGGAGTGCATGGACTGCCACACAGGAAAAGAGATGCATTCTGATGCTACTGGCGTGGCCACCCGATTTGATCTTCCAGAGAGGCCGAGGTGCGACCAGTGCCACCCGGATGTTGTATCTGAAAAGCCCAAAACCGACTCACACACGATTCACAGGGACAAGGTTGCCTGTCAGGTCTGCCATGCTGTGGGTTACAGGAACTGCTTCAATTGCCATGTAGGAACCGACAAGAATGGTCTTACATATTTCAGGTCCGGTAAAACAGAGATGCTCTTTAAAATAGGCATCAATCCCAATCAAACAAAGGGCAGGCCATATAAGTATGTTGTCTTGCGGCACCCGCCAGCAGATCCAGGGCTCTTTGATTTTTATGTAAAAAACGGACTGGGCGATTTTGACAAGCTTCCCACCTGGAAGTTGGATACACCCCACAACATTCAACGTATAACCCCGCAGAACAAGACCTGCAACAACTGTCACGGCAATGCCGCTCTTTTCCTCCTGGAAAAGGACGTGACCGATTGGGAGCAGAAGGCGAATGCCGGGGTAGTCGTTCCTGACGCCAAAATTCCCAGGCCCATCTTTGATAGGCCCGCCATCAGACCTGACGATCCGTCAAAATCCCTTTACTAAAGGGGGGCGAGGGGGGATTTTTCCCTTCGAGATCCCCCTCAACAACAAAGGATTCCCACCCATTTTCCCACGTAGTGGGTGATGATGATCACCAGCACCACAATGCCCACATGCTCCAGCACCACCTTATAAGGTTTCACGCCTTGCTCTCTGGCCATGTGATAACTGAATATGGTGATCAGGCCGAGACCCCATATCACACTCACACCAATGGCGACATAAAGCTTAAACGCCAGGACAGGCACAACAAAGCTCACTGCAAAGAGAAACTTGAAAAGGAACGTTGAAAATGTGGCCTCCCAGATTTCTCTTGGAGTATGCCTGTTTTCCGATTCCTCTGAGATATGGATGCCCACGGCATCTGAAAAGGCATCGGCAATGGCAATGGCAATGATCCCTCCAATGACTGCAAGCTTTGAGTGAGTACTGGCGTTCAACCCCACCATCATACCCAGTGTGGTAATCACGCCGGAGGTCAGTCCAAAGCCAAAGCCTTTCTTGATGGATCTTTTCACAACAGGGTCTCTTTCATTTGCGAGCGATTACTTGGCTTTTTTGTCTCTCACAGAGCCCACAGAGGCACTGAGTTTTTGAGCAGATTTCCTGAGTCTCCGGCCCGTGGGGCCTACGCCCCGGAGGGAGGGGAAATCTGCTCAAACTGCCATCCCGCTCACACGGGAAATCATCATTGTCAACAAACTGTCTTGCTGGTTGATTTCAATAAACCTTTGCTCAAAGACGGCAACTGCAGGATCAATAACGTCCGCCGTGGGCGGACTGAGCTCTTGGCCTGATTTTTCCCTCTCAGAAATCAGGCCAAAAAGATCTTCTCTGTGATCTCTGCGGGCTCAAGCGACCAAAGGGAGCGGGCGAGAGATCCTCAACCCGGTGATCAGATACCTTCATTCTATATGTCTCAGTGCCTCAAAAAGCATCCTGTAAAAGCTGTCCGGTTGGTCATCCATCATGAAATGACCGCTTTCAGGCACAATAAAGTACGGGATCTTGCTTGCATCCATGAAGCTCCTGGCGGACCGATTCACGGACTTTTCGCCAAACACGTACCACTTCTTCACAGGCAAGGCCGAAAATCTTTGGTTGAGGTTGCCGTGACAACTCTCTTTGACCAGGGATGCTGAACTCAGGTAGAGGGCTCGGGGATAGGCCCTTGAGATGTTCTGATAATAATTCTTAAGACCCGGGGAAGGATTTTTTTGTATGGCCTCGCTCAGTGTGCTTCTGAATTTCTCAAAGCCTTTGCTTTCGAAGTCTTCCCTACTGCCGGAGGCGACCTTGTCGCTAAAGATGCAATCCTCGCGGCTGAGGTTTCCTTCGAGATTGAAAAACGCCTTGACCTGTGTGCCCAGGGCCTCGGTTAGATAAAGGGAAATAACCCCTCCCATGCTGTGTCCCACAAGGATTATGCCGGCAAGCTCAAGGCCTCCGATCCATCTCAGGACAAGGTCTGCCTGATCCTTCATGGTGTATGAAAAGTCATCCTGTCGGCTGCTCTCCCCACAACCCGGAAGGTCCAGGGCAGCCAGGGTATAATCCCTGAAAGCCTCCATGCCAAAGCAGCGGTCAAAGGAGTTCTTTGAGGCTCCCAGGCCGTGGATAAAGACAAAACTTTCGGGCCCACCATGCTTCAGTCCGTAGGCAAGGCGATGTCCATCGACTGTTGAGAAAGGCATCTATAGTATTTCGGATTGCGGATTGCGGATTGCGGATTTCACTTCCGCAATCGAAAATCGCTGAGCCTCCCAGCGCTCCGGGCCCGCCCTGCCCGCCCTGGTGCGACAGCGAATCGAAAATGCTGATGCAAAGCAAACCCGGTCTGGGCCAGGGGCGCGACGTGCTTAAATTAATCTACTAACCCTATAATCCCGGTCTGGGCCAGGGAAAGGCAAGAGGTGCGCTGGGATCACTAAGAAGCGATCAGCTTTAATTGGTCCGGCGTTAAGTACCACCGCAGGCGGCCCGAGTGTGTGGGCAGGTCGTCCACATCAATGCGACAGCAGCCGCCCATTTCAAACTGCACGGCTGCTCTGGAGCCCTCTGTGAGCAGAAAAGAGGCTACTTCAGCCACAGACGGCAGATGCCCGGCAATCAGTACACGCTCGGTCCCTGAAAGTTCGGATAAGGCCTGAACCGTTTCCTCCGGCGGGGTCATGGCCTTAACCTTTTTTGTCTCGATGATCTTTTCTAATGGAAACCCCACTTCTTCAGCCACAATGGCGGCCGTCTCCTTGGATCGTTTCTTGGGGCTGGACAAAATGGCGTCTAAGACAACGCCCATCTTTTTCAGGGCCTGACCACTGGCATGAATCCTATCTTTGCCTTCAGGGTCGAGACCCTCCTCCGGGTCTTGATCCTTGGGCATAGCCGGACCGTGTTGCATCAGATAGATCTCCATGTGATTACCTCCTGACCTGGGTTATCAACGTTCAGCGTCTCTATACCATTTGGAACGAATAGCCAATTTTCATACCAGAAGACGCCTTGGGCGTCAACAGACACGTAATATAGCCTTTAAGATAAAGTTTTTGGGGTACGGTGCGGGACTTCGCGTGATAGAATGTGTTCGGTTCAGGGTAAAGGATGTGGTAGATAGAGATATGTATCGTGGCCAAATCTTTTGGACCTGTGCGGTTAGCATTTACAGTGTTTTGTCAATGAGTCGTAGGGGCGGCTTTACGCCGCCCGCCAAATCGATTCGGGCGGGGTAAACCCGCCCCTACGGGAACCCGCCGATGACGGCTTAGGTCATTCTGAAAGGCTTAGGAATTACCTAACCGCACAGGTTGAATCTTTTTGCCTTGCGGGTAAAAGGCACAAAATTTGCTATCATCTGGTTGGGCAGCGGTACTCTGCCTTTACGATTTGCGTTAGGGAAAAGCGTGAAACAGTCTAGAATCATACTCTTTGTGGTGCTTGGCCTTTGCCTTGCGGCTGGAGGCGCGGCCCTGTTCCTCTATCAATATGTTACAACTCCAGCAGGCACCTCTGAAACCCGTGCTGTGGTCTGGATAAAACCAGGTCAGAGCTTCTCGGAAACAGTCACCCAACTTGAAAAAGCAGGCCTGGTGCGGCACCCGAAAAGATTTCGATGGCTTGCCTATCTCAAAGGAGATGAGAGACGGATACGGGCCGGAGAATACCTGCTTTCCGCTTCTATGTCACCGTGGGCTATCCTGGATACCATGGTCAGGGGCGAAAATCTCCTGCATAAAGTGTCCATAGCCGAGGGGGCCACAATCTTCAAGATAGGCCAGATCCTTGAAAGAGCCGGGCTTGTATCTGAGAAGGTGTTTTTGCAGGCGGCCTCCGATCCTGGCCTCATAAAGGCCCTTGGCGTAGAAGGTCATACTTTTGAAGGATATCTCTTTCCGGAGACCTATCATTTCCCCAAAGGGATTACTGCTGAGCAAATCATAAACAAGATGGTTGCCTACTTCCGTTCGGTCTTCACACCTGCGTGGGCCGAGCGGGCCAATGCCATTGGCTTTACCACTCATCAGGTCGTAACCCTTGCCTCCATTGTGGAAAAGGAGACGGCAAGACCCGAAGAACGACCGCTCATTGCGGCTGTGTTTCTGAATCGGCTGAAACGCCGCATGCGCCTTGAGAGCGACCCTACGGTCATCTACGACATTAAGGACTTTGACGGGAACTTGACCCGGAAGCATCTCAAAACCATGAGCCCATATAACACTTACCGGATCAAAGGCCTGCCACCTGGACCTATTGCCAATCCCGGCCGAGCTTCTATTGAGGCCGTCCTTTATCCATCCGAAGAACCATACCTGTACTTTGTGTCGAAGAATGACGGCTCCCACCACTTTTCTTCCACCCTACGAGAGCACAACCAGATGGTGCGAAGATATCAACTCCGCCGGCGATAGTTAGTTTCCATCCAGAAACTACGCTGTGCCCATCCATAAACTCCCCCTCCCCTGCAGGGCAATGCCGTTGAATTAAGGCAACCTTTTCGGACGGGCCGCGACAATCGCGGCAAGAATGCCGCTCCCACAAATTGGCCCAAATAATGATTAACGTCAAAAAGTATAAACTACTTTTGGAGTTCTGTGAAGGATGCCGTTCGGGTGGAGTTTATCCGTAAGGATTTTATAAAAGGCTTACGCCTAAACTCCAAAAGCCAATACGCCATTGTCATTCGCTCAAAGCCGTGATCAGTACTGAAGTACTGGAGTAGTGGGTGCTAAAATAGGCCCATGACCTCCGTATGTAGGATACATATAGTGGTTATGACGCTATATATTGGGTGTTAACGATAGTGCGCAAAAAACTGCAAAAGTGCACTTTGGCTCTTTTGTTTCAATGGCTGTAACTTATTTAAAAAAATCGTAAATTCTCTTCACATTTTTTCTTGACATCTAAAATCGAGAGTTGTAGGGTGGTGTAAAGTGGGTTAAAGTGGATGTAACTAGGAGCGATCGAGTCACAACATGTTTCGGGGCAGCTCGTTTCATAACCTGGATTCCAAAGGCCGTTTGATTATCCCGGCACGTTTTCGGGATGTGTTGAAGCAGAGCACCGAGGACGGGCTTATGATTTCAAAGATGGATGGTGCCCTGTTTTGTTATACCTTTGAACAATGGCGCAAGATTGAAGACAGTATCCTCAACCTTGCTCGGAAGAGCAAGAATATGCGGCGCTTCCGGCGGATCTTCATAGGCGGTGCCCATGAATGTTTGCTTGACAAGCAGGTACGCATTTTGATTCCACCAACCCTCCGGCAGTATGCAGGTCTGAACAAGGAGGTCGTTCTTGTAGGGGTGCTCGACTATTTTGAGATATGGGCCAAGGATAGTTGGGCCCAGGAAGACGAGGAACTGCATATTGATATGGAGAACGAGGAACTGAGGAACGAGATCGCTGAACTGGGACTCTAAGGTGAGTGGGCTATGCAATATCGCCATGTCCCGGTCATGGTAAAAGAGGTTATTGACTATCTAAACTGCTTACCTGGAAAGACATACGTGGATGGTACCCTGGGGGGAGGTGGCCATGCCCAGGCTATTTTGGAGGCCATTAGTCCAGACGGTTGTCTTATCGGCATCGACCGAGACCCGGATGCGATTGCCTACGCCCGGAAATCCCTCCATCGATTTAGACCGAACGTTCAAATCTTTCACGACGACTTTACTCATCTCCCACAAATTCTTTCCCGGTTACACACCACAGGGGTGGATGGAATCTTGCTCGATTTGGGGCTTTCACTCTACCAACTGGAAGGAAGCGCTCGGGGTTTCAGCTTCATGCGGGATGAGCCTCTGGATATGCGTATGAATCCGGAGCAGGGCCACACGGCTGCAGCAATTGTAAACAGGTTCTCGGGAAAAGACCTTGCAGACCTGATAGCCCGGTATGGAGAGGAGCCATGGGCTGTTCGTATTTCAAAATCTATTGTGGTCGCACGCCGCCAGCAAACGATTCAGTCAAGCTTGCAACTTGCCGAAATTGTCAGGAAGGCAATTCCGGCCCGGCATCGTCGGGGGCGAATCCATCCTGCTACACGGACATTTCAAGCTATAAGGATTGCAGTGAACCATGAACTGGAAGCCCTGGAAGAATTCTTGGATGAGGTAGTCAATCTTCTGAATCCGGAAGCGCGGCTTTGCATCCTGTCATTCCATTCGCTCGAGGACCGCATCGTCAAAGAGCGCTTCAAAGCCCTTGCCCGGGGGTGTACCTGCCCGCCTGACTTTCCGAAGTGTGTGTGCGGAAAAACACCCCAGGTGTCTATCCTGACTAAGAGGCCGGTGCGGCCTGGTCCATCAGAGGTTCAGGCAAATCCTATGGCACGAAGCGCCAAGTTGCGGGCGGTGGAGCGGCTCAGTGACGATTGATGATTGAATATTGAGTCTTTCAATCGACAATAGTCAATAGTCAATTTACAGAGGGGGCGCTGTGAAAAAAGGGAGACGGCATCCTATGATAGCCATATGGATCGCGTTTATGGTGGTCCTCATGGCAGAACTCTTAGTCTATACCTGGTGTAGGGTGCAGTACGTGCAAACTGGGTATGAAATTACTGAAGCCACCCAAGAGCACGAGCGCTTGATGGATCTTCACAGGAAGCTACAGGTAGAGGAGGCACGTTTGAGGTCTCCGGAACGTATCATGCGCATAGCCCGACAACGAGGGCTGGTGATGCCTGGTTCAAAACAGGTCGTGGTGATCCCATGAGCACCCGTAGCAAAAAGAAATCGAATCCGTTAAGGTGGATTCGGTTTCGGATCATTCTGGTGGGGACTGTTTTGGGGATTTGCTTTGCCGTCATGGTGGGCCGAGCTTTTCAATTGCAGGTCCTTGAGGGCAAGCAGCTTCGGTCCAGGGCTGCAGACCAATACAAAAGGGCCTTTCACAACAGACCCAAACGGGGCACCATCTATGATCGAAACTACGCGGAGATAGCGGTAAGCCTTGATGTAGCTTCCATCTGCGCCTATCCGGGCCGTATTTGCTCTCCGGAACAGACTGCTTCGGCCCTGGCCCGTGCCCTAAACGCGAAACAAGAGCCTCTGTTGGAAAAGCTATTATCGGGCAAGAGATTTGTCTGGATCAAAAGGCATGCCGACCCCGCAGAGGTCTCGCCGGTCAGAGAATTGGATCTGGATGGGATCGACTTTGTCACAGAGAGCCGGCGGTTCTATCCTCTGAAGAACCTGGCCGCACAGGTAATAGGGTTTTGCGGGACGGACGGAAAAGGGCTGGAGGGGCTGGAATTCTATTATGACTCCTTCCTGAAAGGCCAGGAAAGTAGCCGGACGGTTTTAAGTGATGCCCTTGGCCGGGGTTTTACGGCCAAAGACCCTTCCCCTGAAGGCAAGCCAGGGTATAACCTGATTTTGACCATTGACAAAAACATTCAGTATATTGTCGAGCAGGCACTTTCTGAAGGCGTAAGGGGGTGTTGGGCCAAGTCGGGCATCGCACTGCTGATCGTTCCCAGGACAGGGGCAATCCTGGCCGTGGCCCACGTGCCGCGATTTAACCCAAATGCCTTTAGCCAATATGAACCCTGGTTGTGGCGGAACCGTGCGATTACGGACTCCTTTGAACCGGGTTCCACGTTCAAGATATTCCTTGGTGCTGCAGCCCTGGAATCAGGACTCTGCAAGCCTCGCTCAGAATTCTACTGCGAGAAGGGGGCCTACAGGATTGGTAAGAATGTTGTGCATGACACTAGGCCCTATGCTGCGCTTTCGCTTCAGGATATTCTAAAGTACTCCAGCAACATTGGCGCTGCCAAGGTGGGCGAAAAAGTCGGTCCGGCCTACCTCTACCATAAACTCAAAGAATTCGGTCTTGGCAGTAGATTGGGCGTTGACTGTCCAGGCGAGACTCAGGGCAGCTTGCTCCCTGTTGGAGGCTGGTCTGAGATCGATGCTGTGACAATCTGTTTTGGACAGGGCATTTCCGTGTCAGCCTTGCAGCTTGCGGCCGCGGTTTCCGCCATAGCCAATGATGGGATCTTGATGAAGCCGTATCTAGTGCAAGGGATGACGGACGCGCAAGGCCGCGCAATAAAGAGTTTTCAACCCGCCGCCGTAAGGCAGGTTATTTCATCTGAAAATGCCTGGCGCTTGACGCGCATGATGGAAAGAAGCGTGGAGAAAAGTGGTACTGGTGTTCGGGCGGCCCTGAGGGGTTACAGGGTTGTAGGAAAGACCGGTACTGCCCAGAAGGCCGACCTCGTGGAAGGGGGGTATGCAGAAGATAAATACATAGCCTCCTTTGTAGGATTTGTACCTGCTGAAAACCCGGAGATTGCCGTTCTGGTGGTGATCGATGAGCCTCAAAAAAACCATTATGGCGGGGTGGTAGCTGCCCCGGTGTTCAGACGTATCATACGAGAAACGCTACGGTATTTGAAGGTTCCTCCTGAACTGGCCACCCCTGAGTGCACAGACTCTGGGCGGGAGGGTCAGCGGCCAGCAGGGAATTCTCTCAGGGTCTCATGCGAGGCAAAGACAATGGGGTGAAGCTAAGTCTTCTTCTGGGGGCCGTAGCGGTTAAGCATTTTGTTGGGCTTGAAGATCAGATTATCGATTCGATCCATTATGATTCGCGCACTGTGACGCCTGGAGGGCTCTTTGTAGCGATCCAAGGCCACCGCTGCGACGGATACGCTTACATTGAAGAGGCGATCGAAAAGGGGGCTGTTGCTGTCTTAACAGAAAAGCAGTGGTCCGGACCGCCATTGATCAGTGTAGCTCAGGTTGAAGATGCCCGGCTGGCACTGGCTGCTGTCTCATCAGCATTTTACGGGAATCCGTCCCGAGAGCTTTGTATGATCGGCATTACTGGTACAAACGGCAAGACAACAACGGCCTATTTTCTAGAGTCAATCTTGAATGCTGCCGGCTTCAAAGTCGGCGTAATTGGCACCATCAACTACCGATTTGGAGGACAAAGCTTTACCAATCCGGTGACAACACCCGAATCCCTTGATCTGATGCGGCTGCTGCGCAAGATGGTCGATAGGGAGACAACTCACGTGGTCCTTGAAGTGTCATCCCACGCCCTTGATCTCCATCGCGTAGCCTTCTGCGACTTCGATGTGGGGGTTTTTACCAATCTATCCAGGGAACACCTCGACTATCACGGCGACATGGAAACCTATTGGGAGTGCAAGAGGAAGCTTTGTGTGAACCAACTGGAGGTCGGGTCAAAGCGTAGGCGGGCCGCTGCTGTTACTAACTGGGATGACCCCAGGGGAAAGGAGTTATATACCGAGGTCTCGGTTCCGTGCTTGCGTACCGGGCTTTCAGACGAGTCCGAAATCCGGGCTCAAGATATCAACCTCACCATAGAGGGCACCTCAGGCAAAGTACAGACCCCTGTGGGCGATTTTGATTTCACCTCTTCTCTGCTGGGAAACCACAACGTATACAACATCCTGTCCGCCACAGGTGTTGCAATAACACTCGGGATACCCTTAGAGACGATTCAGAAAGGGATCAAGGATCTTCAGGGGGTGCCAGGCCGGCTTGAGTGCGTGGCCAATAACCTTGGGCTTTCAGTCTTTATCGACTACGCCCATACGCCGGACGCCCTGGAAAATGTGTTGACTGTTCTGAGAAGACTCACATCTGGCCGTATGATCACCATATTTGGTTGCGGAGGAGATCGGGATCGAGACAAACGCCCCATGATGGGCGCGACCGCGGGCCGCCTCAGTGATCTTGTAGTGTTGACTTCTGATAACCCCCGTACCGAGTCGCCAGAGGCCATACTGGCGGGTATTGTCGAGGGAACCGCTGCTGTGCAAAGTCACAAGTATGAATCCCGTGAATTGGCAAAGGGGTTTGAGACCGGAGGCTATGTTGTAGAGCCAGATCGGAGGAAGGCTATTGCATTGGGGCTTAGCGCGGCCAGCCCCGGGGACACAGTGATCATTGCCGGCAAGGGACATGAAACCTATCAGATCATAGGTGAGACCACTATACCCTTTGACGACCGGGTGGAGGCGAGGAGGGGGCTTAATCGGATTTCGGAATGCGGAATGCGGAATTGGGGAATTGGGGTCTTCAACTTTAGCTCACTTTAGGCACTTTAGTTCACTTTCACTTGACCAATGACTAATGACTAATGACTTAAAAATCTGGACCGTTTCGGATGTCTTGCATGCGACAGGGGGGCGCCTGGTATGCGGGAACGGGGCAACTCGATTTCAAGCTATTTCCATTGATTCCCGGACTACCA
>Ga0114922_10005052_pt1 | contig 12197 bp, 10 predicted proteins | sample AartaG_FD_100975 | JGI IMG/M metagenome (GOLD analysis project Ga0114922, IMG submission 100975) | Deep subsurface microbial communities from Aarhus Bay to uncover new lineages of life (NeLLi) - Aarhus_00045 metaG | ecosystem: Environmental > Aquatic > Marine > Oceanic > Sediment | place...
CTTCGATGGCCACGAGGTTCAGGCCGATGTGGGGCCCTTGTGCCTGTCCTGTGCACACGGGTCCTACTATGAGATTGTGGAAGAGGACAAGTGAGGCTTATCGACGACCTGCTTGAAACCATTGCCCAGCTCGACCGCCCGGTCAAACGCGTGTGCGTCGGCCTCCACTGGACCATCGTGCAGAGCAAGTACACCGGCATGGCCCACACCTACAAGACCGGCAAGAAGGTTGAGCTTGAGTCATCGGGCAATCTGGTGGGAAAAAGCGCGCTCGAGTTGGCCGGCCGCCTCAGGAGCTGGGAGCCCCTGGAGGCGAGCCTCGGCGCAGCGGCCCTGAACTCGCTCATCGAGCCGGTGGGAAACCCGGGCAACGTCTTTGAGCACATCGTCCGGCTGGCTGCCGCCAAGACCGTCACGGTTATTGGCCGATTCCCCGCCAACGAGCAGATTGCCCAGGTTGCAGGGCAGGTCTACTTCCTCGAGATGGAACCCCAGGATGGAGAGCTTCCTCCCTACGCCTGCGAGGAGGTGATACCTGAATCCGACATCGTGGTGATCACCGCCACCGCCCTGATCAACAAGACCCTGGCCCGCCTGCTTGAGCTCAGCAGGGACGCTACCGCCGTCGTTCTCGGCCCGAGCACGCCGACGAACAATGTCCTTTTCCGCTACGGAGCGGATATCCTGGCCGGGGTCCGCGTAACGGATACGGATGCGCTTATCGACAGCGTCATGCAGGGGGTCAAGAGGTTCAAGAAGCTCGCCGGCATCGAGGCGATTACCAGGTTGTCGGCCGACTTCTGAACGAATCGGACCACTCCGGGTGAGCGTCATCTTAGTGGGCAAAGTCGTAGCGGCCGGCGTCCCCGCCGGCCGTTCAGCCGGTAGCGTGTCGTGATCCGAACGGCCGGCGAGACGCCGGCCGCTACGGATCGTCGGCCCACCGCCCAAGGCGCACCAAACCGCATCTACCGACAATACTGACGCTCACCCGACCGCTCTGTAGCCAAGTGGGGCAGGTTTTACCCGCGGAATAAGCTCTGGTAAGCTAATCCAGTGTTTCACTGCACGGCAGGAGGTCTGCTGATGGCTGAGGCGAAGGAAGTCAAGATCAAGAAGATTGCGGCAGCCAAGACCTTGCGCAAGTTGATGGCCGACCACTTCTACGAGCTGGATCGGGCGGCCAGAGAAGGGCATCCGAAGGTGGCTTGGTGTACCAGCGTCGGGCCGGCCGAGCTGCTGCGGGCCATGGGGTTCGTGGTCTACTTCCCGGAAAACCACGGGGCCATGCTCGGCGCCACCCGCCTGGCCACCGAGACGATTCCCGCGGCCAACGCTCTCGGCTATTCCCCTGAGGTCTGCTCCTACATGACCAGCGACATCGGCGCCTTCGTCCAGGGCCGCACGCCGCTCAGCGATGCCTACGAAGGCATCGAAGCCATCCCGAAACCCGATGTGCTGGTCTACAACACCAACCAGTGCCGCGAGGTGCAGGACTGGTTCGCCTGGTACGGGCGCCACTGGTCCCGGCCGGTGATCGGTGTGCAGTGCTACCGGGGCGTCGGGGAAGTGACCGACGTGCACGTAGCCGGCATCGCCGGTCAGCTCGAGGCCCTGGTCCCTGTGCTCAGAGAGATCAGCGGCCAGAGGTTCGACATCGACCGGCTCCGCGAGACGGTGCGACTGTCGCGGGAATGCTCGGACCTCTGGAAGGAGGTGCTGGAAACGGCCGCCGCCCGGCCCGCGCCGCTGACCTTCTTCGACAGCACCATCCACATGGCTCCGGCCGTGGTCATGCGCGGCACCCAGCAGGCCATCGACTACTATCACGAGTTGCTCCCGGAGCTGAAGACCCGCATTGCCGAGGGAGTGGCCGCTGTCGATGGCGAGCGACTGCGGCTGTATTGGGAGGGCATGCCCATCTGGGGCCGCCTGCGCGACTTGGCTACCCAGTTCCTGGAGCTGCGGGCCTGCCTGGTGGCCAGCACCTACGCCAACTCCTGGATATTCACCGCCCTCGATTCGAACGATCCGTTCAATTCGATAGCCAGGGCCTACACCGAACTGTTCATCGTCCGGTCCGATCCATACAAGGAGCAGTACCTCCAGGAGATGGTGGAGACGTTCGGCGTCGATGGAATCGTGTTCCACGATTCCAAGACCTGCCCGAGCAATACGAATTGCCGGTACGGCATGCCCGAACGGCTGCGGGAACGGCTGGGCGTACCGTCGATCACCATCGCCGGTGATCTGAACGACCTTCGTTGCTACTCGGATGAACAGGCCAGGACCCAGATCGAAGCCTTCGCCGAGCAACTCGCCGGGCGAGTGGAAACGGGCCGCAGGCTCTGACCTGCGCGGCTGGCCACGCAGCCTGAAGGCCGCGGCGCCCTTGATCTGTTAAACGCATCCCCGCGGGCAGAGTGTCGGCGTCGCTGTCCTTCAGAATCCGCCTCGCCACGGACACCTTTGCCATTGGCTCGCGGTTCCGGTCATCACCGGCCGCAGAGGATTCGTACCTCCAGGATTCACAACGTCTCTGGCCAGTAAAAGGCACCGAGCGCCGTGGGGCGCTCGGTGCTTCTCGAGGAGGAGAGAAGCGGGTGCGAAACACGACTGCAGCAGGCATCCCCCTTTGATCGTCCAATTCAGAGCAAGCAGGCTCCCCGCTCTTTCACTGGCACTTCACAAGGCAGCTCACGTCTCGCCGCTTCCCCATTGATCACCATCGCCACATCCCTGCCGCGACAATTAAAGCCGGTGCGCACAGACCCGGCACGTTCACGCCGTCCTCGCACCCGAACGACTCCCGCTGGGCGCACTTAACGCCACCCCAACGAGACGGACTCTCGTCTCTCGGGTGTTGCACCGGGCCAGCAAGACGTATGTAGGTAATAAAACCGAATGATACTATGAATTGCTGGCTACGTATCCGCAGATCACGCTACTGACCCGGAATCCCCAGCTTTATCACACCTACCTCTACCTTAACTTTACACCAACTCTGTGGGAAGTCAAATCAGGTGGCGCGTAATGTGGCGCCAACGTGGCGTAATCGCCCGTGGACGGGTCCCGGTGCCCCGTTGAGCGCCTCCCCATCTCGCCGTCTACGGGGGGTGACGCCCCAGGCACGTCTCATGCGGCTCCGGCGGGTTGATCCCGCCTGGCGCTGTCGCTCAGCGGGGAGTCTATGATCTCGCCCGGGCGGCTGGCACCTGCATCCGTGCGGCGTCGCTCGCCCGGCCCAGCGCCTGGTCGAGGTCGGCGATCACGTCGTCGGGGTGCTCGCCGCCGATGCAGAGCCGAACCAGGTTGGGCGGAATGTGGGCCAGCTTGCGGCCCTCCTCACCCTGTTGCTGATGCGTGGAGATCGCTGGGATGGTGGCCACGCTCTTGATCCGGCCCAGGTCGGTCGCCCGCCAGATCCGCTGCAGGCGGTCGAAGAATTTGCGCGTCGGCTCCGCCCCGCCCTTGACGCAGAACGACATCAGGTGCCCGTACCGATTCACCGGCCGGCCGTACTGCTCGTCATCCTCGGCGTCAACCAGCCACATGTACTTGCTGGCCAGCTCGTGCAGCGGGTGATCGGGCAGCCCCAGGTACTGCACGCTTTCGACCTGCGGGTGCGTCTGCAGGAATTCGGTCACCTTCATGGTGTTACGGCTGAGCAGGTCCATCTTGGACCGCAGGGTACGCATGTCGTTCAGGGTCATGATTGCCTGCATGGGGTGCAGGTTGGGCCCGTAGTCCCGGTTCGGCAGGTACTTGACGTACAACGCGAAATCCTGCTTGAGATCGTCGTTGTCGATGTTGGTCACCAGGTTCTTACGCGCGATCAGCGCCCCGGCAATGCCGAAGCCGCTGCTGGTCAGGGTCTTGGTGGCCGACTGCACCACGATGTCCGCTCCGTGACAGATGGGACGCAGCAGGGCGGGCGTGGCTACGGTGCTATCACAGATCAGCGGCAGGCTGTGGCTGTGAGCCAGGTCCGCCACCGCCTCGATGTCAAAGAACCCCTGTTGCGGGTTGCTGGGCAGCTCGCCGTAGAGGAAACGGGTGTCCTCGTCGATCCTGGAGGCCCACTCGTCGATGTTGGTCGGGTCTTCGATCCAGCGGCACTCGATGTCGCGTTCTTCCATCAGGCGAACGTTGAACTGCTGGAAAGTGCCCCCGTAGCACTGGGCGGTGGCCAGGAAGTTCCGCGCTTCATGCGCGTGTCGCTTCTTGTGCACCAGAAACGGCTGGGTCGCCGTCATGATCGCCGCCATACCCGACGACGTGGAGCAGCAGGAGGTCTCCCCGTCGAAGCCGTACGCTTCCAACAACGCCATCGTCCACTCGTAGTAGTAGGTCGAGGGGTTGGCAATGCGCGAGTAGCACCAGGTGGGGATCAGGTAGGCCAACGCCGCCGCCATCTCGTCCGAGTCGCGGTAGGCCTGCGAGGCGCTCATGAAGATCGGCTCGATGATCGCCCCTTGATAGTCCTCGATCGCCTCCTCCACCGAGTACAGGCCGTGGACCGCGATCGTGTCGAACTTCCACTTCTTGACCACCTCCCGGATGTACTTGTCCCGTCTGGCTAGGTACGCCTTGTTCCTATCGATGTACCTCTGCATCCCCGGGGTAATCTCAATCTCCTCGCTGCCATACATGATCGCCCTCCTGTCAAAGGGTCGTACGCTGCTCGCGTCAGCGCAACCAGCATACCGAACCGGGCCGGACTGACGCAACGGGGCGGCGTGGGCGCCTCTCACCAGCCACGGACGCTCGGGCCAGGCGTCTCACGCTGACAAGATGCCCGCTCAGAGCAGCGGGCACGGCACCGGGTGCCACCCGGCCTGGGCGAATGCCGGCTCAGCCTGGACCTGCTCCTCGAAGCGGAACTCCGCCCCGATCAGGTAGCCCCCGAGCGACTGCGTGCAATGCATGATCATGGCCCGGACCCCCTCCGCCTGACCGGCCAGGCAGACGCGCACCGCCGCGCACGGCGGAATCCGTTGTCGGCGGCGGAACCCGATCCCGCCCGCCGAGATGTCTCGGGCGCTGGCGTACTGAGTCTCAGTCCGCCCGGGCCCCAGCGAAACCTGGACCTCAAGCGCCGCCTCCCAGGTGGTCCGCCGGTAACGGCGCTGGCCGGCGTAGGTGTCGGTCCGATCGGTGCGGCGCGCCTCTTGGGGCCACTGCCGGGCAAGGGCGGCCTCGCTGACCTGTGGCGCGAGCTTGAGTGTAGACATGGCGTTCTCTCGCCACCGCTTCCATGAATCGTCGTTTCTCCTGTGCCTCGGACCGGTTGAGCGAAAAACAACCCGAGGCCGGAGCGCCAGCGACAGCTCACCGGTGTGCGGCTGCCTCTTCAAACCCGACGTACAGACACTGAAACTCGGGCCTTATGTCCTCACCCGCCGGCGGTTTGTCTGTGCCGGGTCGTCCAGAATTGGTGCACGACGTCGGCGGCTACGGCGTGGCCTACCGGCGTCCAGTGGGCGTTGTAGGTGAAGTAGACCTGCTCTGCCCGCCGGACGCTGTCGCGCAGCGCTTCGGTCAGGCTGACCAGGGCGATCGAGTTCTCCTCACACCACGCCTGCAGCACAGCCTCTTTGACCCCCAGGTAGGCCATCAGGTTCTCGAGGTAGACCTCGGGTTCGGGCAGTTCCCGCTTGTCCCGCAGGGCGGCAAAGGCCCGGACCTTCGCGGCCGGCAGGTGGTCCCTGACCAGCGGCAGGACCACCCGCGGCTTGGTCGGGGCGTAGACGATGATCAGCTCCGCCCCGGCCTGGCGGCAAACGTCGCGCATCTGCTCGAGGTTGTACTGCGTCCGTTTCCAGTACTTGCTGTCCTCGAATTCCGATCGATTCGTGTAGTGATTTCTCAGAAAGCTCGGAGGAAATGCATAATACTTCGCATCCCGCCCGGGCGGAACGGCCAGCGGCAACCAGGAAAGCATCTCCAGCCCCTCGATCCGGCGCTGGGCGCCGATCGGGCCGAGCATCTTGATCAGAAACTCGTCGATCGCCTGGACGATCGGCGAACGCTTGAAGAACCGCTTCCACTCCGAAGGGGCCTTGGTCATCTGTTTGGCTGAGCGGAAGTCGTTGCCCTCATAGATCATGCACATCACATAGCGCGGGTGCAGCGCCAGGGCATGATCCTTTAACGAGGCCAGGTAATGCTGCGGGGCGTACCCCGACATGCCCAGGTTGCAGACCGATACGCCGCTCTTCTCCGCGAATCGCGCCGGCCAGGGGTGCTGGTCCGAGATCTTCGACCCTTCGGTAAACGAATCGCCCAGGGCGACGACATCGTACCGATCGTAGTCGGTCGGGTTGCGAAACCCCCTGCGATCGGTGCTCAGCTTCCAGGTCACCTTCCCGTAACCCGGCGGAGCACGCGGGTAGGTTCGGACGGCCTGGGGGAGGTCCTCGTACGCCCCCTCGAAGCTGGTGTGGGCCGGTCGGCGATAGGCCAGCTCGCCCAGGACGTATGGGTAGTGCGCCGTCAGCCGCAGGTAGATATCCACGGCCAGCACCGACGGAACCGCCACCAGCAGCACCGCAGCCACCCGAAAGGCCTTCCTCTTCTTGACGGCATTGCTGGGCGAGAGGTGCAGGTAGACGGCCGCCGCCGAAATCGGCACCAGGGCGATGATCCAGGCGAAGTGCTCTCGGGAGTATCGGCCCAGCAGCGTCTGCCGATCGCGGGCCACCAGTTCCACCACGTCGCTCGGGACGATCCAGACCGCCGCATTGACCGCCAGCACGGCGAGTACAAAGAGTCTCTGCCCGGCCGTGATCTTCACGGATTCCCGCCCTCGTCGTGCGTAGGGTGGGCAATGCCCAGCCTACTACTCTGTAGCGGCTGACCTCTGAGTCGGTCGCCGGCCGGCACGGAGGTCGGCCGCTACAGGTTCTTGTCGGAGGCCGACCGCTACATCTGGTGGCACCACGATCAGGCCACCTCATTCAGATGAAGTTACCACCGCCCGTGGTCTTGAGGAATCCCACGCTGGAGGCAAAGATCTGCTCGGCTGACTCCCGAGGCCCCTGGGCAACGTCCTCCTCCTCCAGGTCCTGCAGGTTGGCCAGACACAGCGGGCAGCCCACCACGTCCAGGTGAAACTGGGTATAGCTCAGCCAGGGCTCCTCCAGCACGCCCAACAGGTACGAACCCAGCGTGCTGCGTTTCAGACAGGTCAGCCGGCGCTCGCGCCACACGCGGGCCACCGTGACGTCGGCATGGGCTTCGTCCAAACAGGCCAGCGCGGATTCGTCCGCCTCGCCCAGAAACTTCTGCAGCTTGCCGATGGCCCGGAACTTGATCCCGGCCACCGCCTTCTGGTCGATCTCGAACAGCTCGGCCACCTCGAGATTCCGCTTGCCGGCGTAGAAGACCAGCTCGATCACCTGCAGGTCGTCGAAGGCTCCCCGGTCGCGCAGCTCGTGGATCAGCCGCCGCAGCACGTCGGCCAGCAGGGTCTCCTGCACGCGTTGGGCCTCGGCCCGGGCGGCTACGCCGCTGGGCGTCTCACCGCTGCCCGGCAGGATCTGGTCCCACCAGTCCTCCTCGTCGTTCGGGGCGTTGATGGCCTCGATCTTCTTGCTGCGCAACTGGTCGAAGAGCTTGTACCGCAAAATGGTGAACAGATACGTCTCCAGCGAGCGGGAGGTGTCGTAGTGGGCCAGCGAACGCGTGAACCCGATGAAGGTCTCCTGCACCAGGTCCTCGGCGTCGGCAAAGCGGGCGGTCCGGCTGCGGGCAAAGGCCAGCAATCGCCCCTCGTAGCGCTCGATCAACTGCCGCCACGCAGCCTGCTCGCCGCGGCGGATCTGCTCCACCAGGAACTCATCCGCACCGCCCGATTCCATGCACCTACCCGGCGTGAGAGGGGACAACGCTCCGATGGAGTGCATGATACGTTAAGCCCGGGGACGACGCTAGACCGAAGTTCCGGTTACATGCACGTTGTCGACGCCGACCTGAAGAGCTACTTCGACACGATCCCCCATGCGCCGCTGATGGAGCGAGTGCGTCACAAGATCGCTGACGGCCGGGTGCTGGACCTGATCGAGGCCTTCGTCCGCAGGGCGTGATGGACGGTCTGGAGCCCTGGACGCCCACGGCGGGTAGTCCGCAGGGTACGGTGATTTCACCGTTGCTCAGTAACGCCTATCTCGACCCGCTCGACCATATCATGGCCGGGCAAGGCGTCGAGATGGTGCGCTAAGCACGGGCAGAGCCTGCGTGCCATCATCGCATCGGTCAATCAGACGACAAGGGACGGGTTTGAGTACTTCAAACAGACATCGTACACGACGGTGTTCCGTACCCTGGATGGTCTGATTGGACGTCGCTTGCGGCGCATTCTGCTCAAGTGTCATCGCCGACATGACCACAATGGCCGGGGCTGGGCCCACTATCGCTGGCCGAACGCCTACTTTGCCGAACAGGGGTTGCTCAGCATGGAAGCAGCCCATGTCCGGCTCCGTCAATCCGTGGCACGGTGAACCACCGGCCGGAGAGCCGGATGCGGGAGAACCGCACGTTCGGTTCGGAGGGAGGGGAGACCGGGTAATCAACCGGTTTTCCTACCCCTATCTTCTCAAACACTCTCTGGGTCAAGTGTTTCCGCCAGAAACGTAGCGAGCTGCCGGCTGTAAGCCGGGGAATGGGTGAACCCGCCGGTGTTGTGGCCGCCGGGGGTCTCGATGAATCGTTTGGGCGGCGCGGCTGCCTGGTAGAGGCGCCGGCCGATCTCGATCGGGATCAGCTCGTCGTCCGTGGCGTGCAGGAACAGCTTGGGACACGAGATAGTAGCGACTCGCGCGGCGGAATCGTAGTGGAACCGGCAGAGCAAACGGGCCGGCAGCCACCGGTAGTGAACCCGGGCGACGTCCACCAGGCTGGTAAAAGATGATTCGACGACCAGGGCGGCGGGTGGGTGTTGCGTGGCCAACTGGACGGCCACCGCACCGCCCAGCGAACGGCCGCACAGGATCAGCCGTCGCGGCGATACGCCCCGCTTGTTAACCAGATACTCCCAGGCGGCCTCAGCATCACGATACGTACCCTGTTCATCCGGTTTGCCGGCACTGCGCCCGTATCCCCGATAGTCGAAGATCAGCACGTTGCAGCCCAGGGAATGCAGGATACGGATGGTCACCAGCCGGTCGGAGAGATTGCCCGCATTGCCGTGACAGAAAAGCACGGTGCCGGTCTGGCTCCCGCCAATTGACGAAGGAACGTACCAGGCGGCAATGTTGAGTCCGTCGGAGGTGGTGAAGGTGACGTCCTCGAATGCCAGGCCGATGTCGGCGGGCGTGGAGTGGTACTCGGCCGAGGGGAAATACACGAGCCGGGCCTGGAAGAGGTAGATCAGGACGCAAACGGCGATGTAAGCCGACGCCGCGATAGTCATCAGACCTACGACCCGCCGCAGCCGCCCGGGGCGCTTCCGCCTGGCAGGGCTGTGCGGGTGCTCGTTCTGATCCATCCCCACGATCCTTGCCGCTGTCGAGTCCCCGGAGGTCAAACCCGCCCGGTGCCAAGCCTACGATTTCAGAAGAGCCTGCCGTGGCCGATGATAAGCTTCGACCGAAAGACACGCTACGCGGTCGCGAGTATAATGACCCACCCAATGAACGTGTTAACGAAGCCGGACCAAACCGGTGGGTAGGCAACCATGACCAACAGGAGGGACAACTGGGCGCCAGGCGTGATCTTCGACCTCGACGGCACGCTGGCCGGCGGCGGTGGATCTCCAGCGGCTTGGCGAAACATGCCTCCGGGCCAGGAGGGCAAGAGCGCTCGCCTCCTTGACACGGGTGTCCAGAGTCCGCATAACAACGGGCGTTGGGGGGGCTGAGCCTGGCTTTGGAGACAACCGCAAAAACTCGAAAGGAACGACCATGAAACGAGGCACAATCGTCGCCTGGGCGATGTTGCTGTCGGCACCGCTGGCGCTCCTGGCGGCGGACCGGGCGATCGCGCCGACCGGCGCGCTGATCAAGGTATTGAGCGAGGAGCTGGATCATTCCATGGCGAACCTGGCCATGCCGGACGGCACCAAGCCTTACTTTCTGAGCTACGCGGTCACCGACCGGCAGGGCGTCTCACTCAGCGCCGAGCTGGGTGCTCTGACCGGCGACCATGCGGACCACACCCGGCTCCTGGATGTGGACGTGCGGGTCGGCGACTACACGCTGGACAACACCCATAAGATCCGCGACGAGTTCATGGGCTTCGACCCCTCGGATTTCATGGGCCGGCAGGCAACGCCGATCAGCCTGTCGGGCGACCCGGTGGCGATCAAACAAGCCGTCTGGCTGGCCACCGACCGGACCTTCAAATCGGCGGCCAAGAAGTATCAGCGCGTCCTGACCAACCTGAAGACCAAGGTCGAAGAGGAAGACAAATCCGACGACTTCACCCGCGAAGAGCCCAACGTCTACAGCGAATCTGAGGTCAAGCTGGAGCTTGATCGCGAGGCCTGGGCCCAGCGCGTCCGCAACGTCTCCAAGCTCGCCCGGCAATATCCGCTGATTTACAACTCACGGGTCTCGCTCACGGCCAGCGCTCAGAACAAGTACTTTGTGAACAGCGAAGGGAGCACGATTCAGCAGGGGCAGAAGTACCTGCGCGTGTCGGTACGGGCCGGCACCAAGGCTGAGGACGGCATGGAACTGTCGCAGAGCAAGATCTTCAGCGCCGCCAGTGAAGACGGTCTGCCGGGCGAAGGGGAACTGAAGGCGGCGTTTCAGAAGGTGATCGACCAGGTCCTGGCCTTGCGCGAAGCGCCTCTGGTCGAGCCCTACACCGGCCCGGCGATTCTGATGAACCGGGCCAGCGCCGTGTTCTTCCACGAGATCTTCGGTCACCGCATCGAGGGCCACCGCCAGAAGGACGTCGAGGAAGGCCAGACCTTTACCAAGAAGCTCGGGGAGCAGGTTCTGCCCGATTTCATCAGCGTGCACGACAATCCCAGCATGGCCAAATGGGGTGAGACCGACCTGCGCGGTTACTACAAGTATGACGACGAGGGTGTGGCTGCACGGGACGTCACCTTGGTGGAGAACGGCGTGCTCAAGACCTTCCTGATGTCCCGCTCGCCGGTGCAGGACTTCACCAGGTCCAACGGCCACGGCCGGTGTTCACCCGGCAACAAGGTGGTGAGCCGAATGGGCAACACCATCGTTTACTCAGCCAAGACCACGGGCTTTGCCGAGCTGCGCAAGATGCTCATCGAGGAGTGCCAGAAACAGGACAAGCCCTACGGCCTGCTGTTTGACGACATCACCGGCGGGTTCACCGGCACCCGCCGGGCCGGCGTGCAGACCTTCAAGGTTCTGCCCGTGGTGGTCTATCGGGTTTACGCCGATCCCCAGCGGGCGGGGGAGGACGAACTGGTTCGCGGCGTGGATATCGTCGGTACTCCGCTCACTTCCTTCTCGAAGATCATTTACACGGGCGATGACCCCGACATCTTCAACGGTACCTGCGGAGCGGAATCCGGCATGGTGCCCGTTTCCGGCGTGTCGCCGAGCATCCTGGTATCGGAAATCGAGGTTGAAAAGCGGCGCCGTGAGCAGGACAAACCGCCTATTCTGACTCCGCCCATCGCGGAGAGCAGAAAGTGAGGATGACGTGTTCGATGATGACTCAGAATCACAACCGCTGTTGAAGGAGCAAGCTCCGTGAAAGCGCAACGGAAAGACGGAACACGATACTTCGTTTGGGGATTGCTGTTGGGCCTCGCAGCGACGCTGCCCGCCCGGGCTGCGGAAACCCTGCCTGAGGGCAAAGAACTCCTGCGGGCCCTGGCTGACGAGATCGCACGCTCGAAGGATCTCCAGATGGAGGACCTGGAGAAGCCTTACTTCATCCGGTACACGGTGGACGACTCCGTTGTTTACCAGATCACTGCCCGCTACGGTGATGTGACCAGTTCCGACCGCCGTCGCTCGCGCGACTTCTACAGCCGGGTCCGGGTCGGCTCCTACGAACTGGACAACACCAACTTCAGCGGTGACCGCGGCGGGTTCGCCATGTTCTTCGGCGGCGGCGGCTCGGGAGGCGGACGGGCCACCTTGCCTCTGGAGGAGGATTACGCCGCCATCCGCCAGTCCATCTGGTGGGCCACCGACCAGGACTACAAGGACGCCGTCGAAACGCTCACCAAGAAGCAGGCCTACATGAAGGACAAG
>Ga0114922_10005053_pt1 | contig 12196 bp, 9 predicted proteins | sample AartaG_FD_100975 | JGI IMG/M metagenome (GOLD analysis project Ga0114922, IMG submission 100975) | Deep subsurface microbial communities from Aarhus Bay to uncover new lineages of life (NeLLi) - Aarhus_00045 metaG | ecosystem: Environmental > Aquatic > Marine > Oceanic > Sediment | place: Aarhus...
AGCAGAAAAGCGAATCATGAAATCGCTGGTTAAGTCGAATGATGGTCCCGTCAGTCGTTATCTGAATCGGCCCATATCTCAGTTTATGAGTCGCTACTTCGCAAGGTGGGGAATTAGGCCCAATGCCATTACCACCGTTGTTACCTTAATCACGTTGATAGCCGCTGCGATGGTCACATCTACCCAGTATCGCTGGATCGTTCTCGGGGGAATTATGTTTCAACTCACATCCATACTGGATGGATGCGACGGAGAGGTTGCGCGTATCGCTTTTCGGAGTTCCCGTTTTGGCGCTTTTTATGATGTCATCTCCGACAACTTTCGCTACAGTATCTTTTTCTCATGTTTGGGCGTGGGCGTTTTCCGGACCTCAGGTCAGGTGATATATATTTGGGCCACCGTGTTTTTTGTTTTTCTGTTCATCTTTTTCTTTTCCTACAAGGCCCGTTACGGTTTTCGGGCTAATGATTACTCAGCCTATTTGGAGGTGCCTGCTACAGTCGAAACTTGGAGTCGGAATAATCCAACCGTTTGGGACCGTTTGATCATTCCCCTGAGGGTCCTGATCAAACAAGATGTCACTGCCCTTCTTATCCTTTTGATGTGTTTGGCTGATTTGGCAGTGGTGATGTTTTGGTATGGGCTGATAGGTCTTGTATTGATGTCCATTTCCATTGTCCGAGCTCTTGAAAAGGAAAAAGCAGCGAACGGTGAGCGATTGAGTAATCCTATTGTCTTTTTCTTCTTTTTGGTGGGATTGGGGATCTTGGGGATCCTCATCAGCAAGATGCCTCTTGGCGAGGTGATGGAATCCATGCACTCTGTAGGTTTTAATGTCCTGTGGGTTTTTGCCGTAGCGCCGCTTTGGTTCTTGGCCAACACCATGGCGCTATCCAGTTTGATCCAACACCGTGTAGGATTTTTTAACCTGTTGTACAACCAATTGGTTGGCGAAGCCATGAATACAGTCGTTCCATTAGCGGGCATCGGTGGAGAACCTTTCAAAGTCAAACACCTGTCCAGGTGGCTTTCTATTGGTGAAGCTAGCCAAGCGATCGTTCTTGACCGTTTGATTCACGCTGTTTCAGGGCTCATATATTCTTCCGCAGTACTCTTCATCACAATTTATTTGGTACCATTCTCAGCAAGCCTTAAGCTCTCTATGATACTTGCAGGTGGCTTGTTGGGTATCTTGGGTTTAGCTCTGATGTTTTTTTCATTGTCCAAGGTCCCAAGCCAGTTGACACATTTTATCCTCAAACGCTTCTCGTCTTTCGAAGTATTGCGCCAACAAAAATTGCCCAAAAGCACTTTCGCTGCTTGTTTAGGTTACAAGCTGTTAGGGCGGGTTATAAATTTGATCGAGATCTATCTTATTCTCAGACTCCTGGGTATCGCGGTAACCCCAGGAAGATTGGCTATTATCGCTGCGTTTATTGCGGCAAGTAGTTTGCTGATCAATGTGATTCCTCAAGGATTGGGCGTCGCCGAGGCTGGAATTATGGGAGCCTTTTCCCTGATCGGATTAGCTCCTCATCTTGGCTTGACCTTCGGGCTCATCCGACGGGCGAGAATCATTTTTTGGGCACTTTTGGGAATCGCTTTTTTCCTTCCATTTCAACTTTTCAGAAGCTATGTCCGTCCTGCCAAAATGAGCATAAAATAGAGGGAATTGTGGTCTTTAAAAAGTGCCCCGGTCAAGATCTCAGTCGGAAAAAAATGGACGAGGTGGTCTGCAATCTGCCGTGTCCCAAGTGCGGTTCTGAAGTGGAATTCTTTTTTGATGATAAAAATCGTATTTGTCCAGAGTGCGGATGCAAGGTTTCGAAAAGTGATATCCAATTGCTCAAAGATTTTGGGTGTGCCGACTGGTGCGTGGCCGCAGAAAAATGTATCGGATCGGATCTCTACTCAAGGCTTAAAAACGCGAAAAAAAAGAAATAACCTCTATTGCTTTATCGTGATCGGTTCGATTTTCGGGAATATGCTGAATCCTGCTCCCTTAACCTCCTGGATGAATTTGAGGAAGTCTTCCTTGAAGAAGCGGTTGATTTTATATAGCTCTTGATGTACAGCTGCTTTCAAGTTTTGAAACTCCAAATGATGCGCTGTAGTCGGCGCATCGAATGATGATTCCAACCGGTTTCCGAGCATGGCCAAACGCACAGATAGTTCGGTTTCCTCGAAGATGCCGGTACGGTCTTTGGGAGGAGAGAGACGGTCAGCATAACCTTGCAGCCTTTTTCTGAATTCTGTGGCCTTGATTCGGATATACTCCTTGCGTTTTTCTTCCAATTGATCGATCCTCTTTAATACCTCATCCAGAGCTCCGATGGATTCCTGGATCTCTTTGTAGGCAACCGTTACGGCTTCGATGTACTTCCCGTTTTCGAGGATCAGGTTGAATTTTGCCCTCCGGCTTGTTTGGGAAACAGGATACCTGGGGTCGGCCAGAACTTGTAGGTTTTCTTCGACGATGATGCCATCCAATTCGATTCTGACTTTGTAGGTTCCCGGCAGAACGAGGGGCCCAGACGGAGGAAAAAATCCCTCGAAAGGATCACTCAATGTTTTAAATGGATCCCTCCGCAAGTCCCAATTCACGCGGTTAATCCCCGGATTCCTCGGTCCTTTGATCGTCCGGAAGACCTCACCCTGATTGTCCAGAATGGCGATCTCGATTTGTTCTTTGTCAGCCGCATCCTTCGAAGCTTCCGGCTCTTCTTTATTCGGGACATCTGCTGGTGGTTTCCCTATGGAGTATGTGATCAAGGCTCCATAAGGGCGGTTCTGGCCCTGGAATTCCATATTTCCAGGCGTGAGATAACCGAGGCTGAAAAAAGAGGTTTTAAATTGGTAGGCGTCGGTCACTTGAAAAAGATGCAGTTTTTTCGCCTTGATGGCTTCTGTGATTTCACGGAGTGGTTGGATGTCGTCCAGAATATAAACGGACCGGCCATGCGTCCCGATGACCAGGTCATTGTCAAGCGGATGGATGACCATGTCGCGCACGGGAACAGTCGGCAGTCCGTTTGTCCACTTCATCCATTCCTTGCCCATATCGAAGCTGACATACAACCCGAACTCCGTCCCGAGGAAAAGCAGGCTTTTCTGAACTGGGTCTTCTCGAATCACATGGGTAAATCCGTCGATCACCTCAGTAACTATATTTTTCCATGTTTCTCCAAAATCTGAGGTCATGAATACGTAGGGAGTCCAATTCGAACGTCGGTGGTCATCAAACACAACAAAAGCTGTGGAAGGTTCATGGTTGGAGGCTTCGATTTGGGGACACCAAGTTCCGGATGGCACGCCTTTATCTTTCATCCCGATTATTTTTCCCGACAGATCTTTCCAGGTTTGCCCCCCATCCTTGGACAGCTGGACTTTCCCATCGTCCGTTCCCACCCAGATCACACCATTTTGAACGGGGCTTGGGGATATGGTCAAAATTGTGCAGTGGTCTTCTGCATGGGTGACATCCTTGGTGAGTCCGCCGCTTTCCGCCTGTTTTTGTTTTTCGGGATTGTTGGAGGTCAAGTCAGGGCTTATGATCTGCCATGTCCGCCCTTCATCTGTGCTCCTGTGCAAAAATTGGCTGCCATAATAGAGGGTCCCGATATCCAGGGGATCGATAGCGATGGCCGCATTCCAGTTGAATCGCAATTTCACTCCCGACGGCGCAGGGGGACGTATATCCTTCTGTTCGCCGGTAACTGTATTGAAGCGAACCAACCATCCTCCTTGAGACATGGAATAGCCGAGCTTGGGATCTCGAGGGATGGGCAGAGTCCCGAATCCATCACCCCAACCCACAGACTGCCAGTGGAAATTATATATGGCGTTCCCTTGAAGTACCCGACTCGGGCCCCGCCAGGATCCATTATCCTGAAGTCCCCCATAAATGTTGTACGGGTTTTCTAGGTCAACATTGATATGGTAGTACTGTCCCAGAGGGAGATTCTGGACAAAATTCCAATTTTTTCCCTCATCGTAGCTGATGCCGATGCCTCCGTCTCCCCCGACCACCATAAAATCGCTGTCGGTGGGATGGATCCACAATTCATGGAAATCGCCGTGGACAGCAAAAAAATCCATCAGCCGCTTAAAAGACTTTCCGCTGTCTGTGCTGACGTCGAGCGGGCTGGACAATCTGTACACGATATTATCCTGTTTGGGGTGCACGCGGATATCGGCGTAATAAAAAGGCCTGGGATTGACATTGGGTTCATCGTTCACGATAGCCCATGTGTCGCCGCTGTCTTCAGACCGGCACAGGGCGCTTTTTTTTGCTTCGATCAGGGCATAAACGATATTCGGCCGGCTTCGGGAAAAGGCGAGTCCGATACGGCCCAGCTCGCCTTCGGGGAGACCTTCTTTAGGGGAGAGTTTTTTCCATGTTTCCCCCGTGTCAGTGCTGAGATAAAGCCCGCTCCCTGGACCTCCTGAATTGAAGAACCATGGCCACCTCCGGTGTTCCCACATGGCGGCCAAAAGCCGCTTGGGATCACTGGGATCCATAACCAGGTCGGCGGCGCCGGTTTTTTCATCGACATACAAAACTTTTTCCCAGGTCGTTCCACTGTCTTCGGTTTTAAAAACACCTCGCTCGGGATTTTCGCCCCAAGTCGTTCCCATGGCCGCGACGTAGGCCACGTTCGGATTGTTGGGATCCAAAAGGAGTCGGCTGATTTTTTCCGTTTTTTCTAGTCCCAGAAACTTCCAATTTTCTCCACCGTCCAGTGTTTTAAAAACGCCCCTTCCTACCCCGACACTGTTCCGCGGGTTGGCCTCGCCGGTACCGATCCAGACGATCTCTGGATTAGTGGGATCGATAGTGAGGTCGCCGATTGAGGAGGTGGATTGGTCTTCGAAGATCGGACTCCATGTTACTCCTCCGTTGATGGATTTCCAGATGCCTCCTGTTGCTGTCCCCACATACATGACTTTGGGATTGGTAATTACCAAATCGACACAAGCGATTCTCCCGCTCATCCCAGCCGGACCGATAGCGCGAGGTTTTAAGCCTGAAAAATAGTCGGCATCGACGTTGTTGGCAGCAAGATTACTGGGAACCAAAATGAGTAAGTATGAGACTAAGATGAGCCCGATCAAACGAGCATTGTTGAATATTTGATCCCTGAACATGTCTCCCTCCAATTCGAAGAATAATGCTTCGCTATTTTACAACGAAGGGAATCAGGATGGAAGAACTTTTTAGACTAAAGTAGGGGGAGAGCAAACTTATGTACTTTAGGGGGGGCAGTAAAAAAGCATGAAGAAGAGGAATAAATGACTTATTCGTTAGACCTCGACGGTTTCTGTTTTTGGCGCGTTTTTCTTGACAGATTCGATGCCTTTCCTGCAGGAGGTTTTAGATTTGTATCCTTGGCTAGTGGCGATTACCTGTCCGTTCGCGGCGATAAGTCTGAAGCGGAAATCGCCCTTTTTATCTTTGAAAATTTCGAATTTTGCGGCCATTTTTACCTCCACGCAAATTTTTACTGAACAAATGTATCGAGCCGTAGGAATTTTGTCAAGAAAAGAGGTGAACGCATCATCAATACTTTCTTAGGATGATCGAGGACATGGCAGCACTGATGGTACAGAGAATTTTTTATGATAGAATGGATCGGTCTGAATAAAGCATAAAAAAAGGAGAGCGAAATGAAGACGATTAAGGTGATCGAACTTATCGGGACTTCTGCTAAAAATTGGGAAGATGCGGCGAATAACGCAGTTAAAGAAGCCCAAGAAACCGTCAAGGGCATAACGGGTTTGGAAGTGGTTGCCCAAACAGCCAAGGTGGAAGGCGGAGAGATTGTCGAGTATCGCACCAATGTGAAGGTTGCTTTTCAAGTTCAAGACAACCGCTAAGTTTTTTTTCTGATAACTAACAGTATAAATCATGTGTCGAATTTTATTCGGCATGCTGATCTCTCGTCACAAATATTCCGCACTATTTGCGGCTTGAAGATCACCGTTTCCAATGGAAAAAACCTCATCTCCGTTTTTTTTGTGTTTCGATTGTTGTTTAAAGGGATAGGTTATGATATAGAAAATTAGAGGGGAGAAACGAAAATGAAAACAAACAAAAGAATGACTCTCTCTAACACAACATACATATGGATTTTGATATTTTTATCATATTGGATTTTACCGTGCGGCGTTTTCGGCCATGCGCTCAGCAGATCCGATTCAAATCAAAAAGAAATTAACGAAGTGATTGGATGGCTGGGGGATATCATCGAAGAACTGGATGATGAAGAACGAAACGTGCTTAAAGATACCTTTGACTGCCAGGCAATTATTCAAGAGGTTGGATCTGACCCCATCGAACTCTTTGAGTGGGTGCGTGACAATACTATTTGGGTTCCTTACCAGGGCTCCCTTCGTGGAGCGATTGGAGTGCTTATGGACCGGCTGGGCAGCAGTCTTGATCGCGCTCTATTACTCGGTAGCCTCTTGAGTTCAGCGGGAAAAGATGTTCGTTTAGCACATGCACAACTTACGACTAGTCGTGCAAGCAATTTATGGGAGGAAATCAAAAAGATCCGTGACACTCGGGTTTTGCCACAGACTACCCAAGTCGAATACGATGTTGCTCGGATTGAAACTATTGCCAGACGCCTAGAATTAGATACACGGGAATTAGAGAAAGGAATAGAACAGATTTCACGGATGAATTTAAAAGATGAGGATGAAGCCAAAAAAAGAGTTGAGAAACAGGCAGAAATGCTGATGGAAACCCTGAGTCAAAATAGGGAATCGGATGATGAAACCTCAAAGCAGCGCAGTATCGAAGCGCTTCGTGACCATTGGTGGGTACAATACGAGACGGAAGAGGGCTGGGTTGGTCTCGATCCTTTGCTGCGGGGCCATATGCCAGGAGAGATTTTAACAGATCCAGATGAGACGTTTGGCATCGAGGAGCTGGACGAAGATCTGTTTCACCTGTTAACTATCAGGGTTGTGGTTGAACAGTGGGAGGATAATCGTCTTCATGAGCACACAGTGCTGGAGTACAGCATGAGGCCCTCTGAGCATTTCGGCAAACGGATTATTATGCACAATCTATCCATGGGTTGGCCCGAGGATCTGCAGCCCGACGAGGAAGACTTCTCCGAGAGCCTCAGAGATGCGATTCTGGAAGGAACGGAGTGGATGCCTGTTCTCGAAATCGGCAATGATATGATCGTTCAGCGCAGCTTTACGGTCAGCGGGGGGATCAATGATTCGCCCAATCCAACTCCCGAGGCTAAAACCGGAAGAACAACTCGCGGATTATTTGGAGGAGTGACAGGTGGACTTACCGGGGGAAGCCGCAAAGAGGAAGCTGAAAAAGAGGGATTTTTAACTGCGGGGTGGCTCGAGTATGATATGTATTCACCCGGGCAAGAAGATCGCACAATCCGCCGCGAGATATTCGATCTGCTAGGCCCAGCATCGCGGGCATTAGATGAAAGGGCAAAACCCGATTTTAGCGAAAAACAGCGACTCGATAGGGGATACAGCCTTTTTGGCATCATAGAAATTCTCCCGGTTGTCTGCCAGGTTTCTTCACAATTTAGGAATCAGGTAGCTTCACGCACCTTTTTGGATCAATTTCGTTTTCTGCAGGAGGAGTTACGGAGCGATAATCTGGAGAAATTGAAGGATTTCGACATCAGGATAAGCATGGCTTTTGAGGCAATTCAATCTCCATTGTATAAATGGGCTCTGTTACGGGCGAAGTGGAACCGGTATGCAAACCATGTGTATTTGGACTCCGTAAATGTCGTTAACCTTCGGACTCGGATCGCTGAAGATGTGGAGAGAGAACTTTTGTTGCGCCGAACATTTGATGTTGTCAGCAACAGCATTTCTGTTAATCCTCGAGTCAAGATTTCCCCAGCATTGGTGCGGATAAATCAAGGAGTGGCTGACACTCTAGCAGAAGCTATGTCTGTTCCTGGGCCTGAACCGCACATGAACGTCAGTTATTTAGTCGATCTTGCAAAAAATCAAGGGATAGATTGGCAATTGGTCAAAAGCTTTGATGACAAAAAATGGGAGAGGTGGAGGTTGTCAGAAGATATCCGCAAACGTATCGAAAATAGCCTTGCCAACGGATGGTCAGTGGTCCTGCCAGAACGACCGTTAGTCGTCGAGGGAAGGGCGAGGCTGGGATGGTGGCGTGTCGACCTGCGTAACGGAGAAACCTTGGGAGTTATGGATACCGGATTTCATCAAGCTACGACAGAATATTCAGAGCAACAGTGGCAGACTATCCGTGGGAATTGTTCAAATGCTATCAATTCACTGCATAGAGCCACAAGAGGTACCAATGCTCCGTTCCCGTTGCCACCTAATATGAGTTTTGCGGAATTCATAAAAATGCTCAACTATCAAAACTGGAAGTATTTAGATCCCGAGAGGGTTCTTCGCCTTTGGGAACTTGCCAAAATGAGCGGAGCGTTGGCAGGTCTTTAGTATACTATTTGGGGCAGAACTTTTCCGGCAGCCTCGTTGATCACAAAATCGGCCACCGAATCTAGAGGAGTGCTGTCTATATTGATGATAGCCAGTTTGGCTCCTGCGTGTTTAGCTCTCAGGGGAATATCAGCAGCCGGATAGACGACAAGGGAACTCCCCACAGCAAGCAGAAAGTCGCATGATCCTGCTTCAGCATAGGCATTGCGCAAGATTTGCGGGTCGAGCATTTCTCCAAAAAAGACCACGTCAGGTCTCAAGATTCCATCACATTCTGAACAGAGGGGAGGAATTTGCTTTTTCAGTTTGGCGAAAGCCTCCCCGAGCGTGTATTTTCTGGAGCAGTCCATGCAGATGATGGTCCGAGTTGTCCCGTGGAGTTCGATGACGGATGAAGAACCAGCCTCCTGGTGTAGACCATCGATATTCTGGGTGATGACGGTTTTGAGATTCCCGGCATTCTCCATTTCAAATAACGCCAGATGGGCATTGTTTGGTTTGACTTTTTTCAGGATGGGGTAACGGACATCTTTGAAAAAATTCCAGTAGTAAGATGGATTTTGGAGGAAATAGCCAATACTGGCATACTTGCTGGGATCGTATTTTGTCCAGAGCCCACCTTCCCCTCTGTAAGTGGGAATGCCGCTTTCGGCAGAGATCCCGGCGCCTGTGAAAGCCACTATGTTTTGGGCCTTTTGGATATCCGATGCCAAAGCCTCGATGTTATCCATTTTTCCTCGCATTTGAGCCATACGTTTGGCGAAGCTTGTATTTGCATATTTTTGCCGATCCAGTCTTTGGAAGCTGGTCAGAAAAAATCACCTCTTTCGGGGCCTTGAATGGGGCCATGTGTTGCCTACAGAACCGGATGATGTCCTGAGCTTCACACCGTTCCCCTTCCTTTGTCACGACCACGGCGGTGACCTTTTCTCCCCATACAGGATCTGGCAGTCCTATGACGGCAGCTTCCAGCACGCCCGGGCAGGCATACAATGTGTCCTCCACTTCGACCGAAAAAACATTTTCTCCTCCGGTAATGATGACATCATCCATCCGGTCGACGATGCTCACATAGCCTTCAGGGTTTTTGACGGCCAGATCCCGTGTGTGAAGCCAGCCGCCTGCGATGCGTTCGGCTGTTTCTTCTGGAAGCCCCCAATAACCCGGTGTGATGGTTTCTCCTTTGGCGATAATCTCCCCCACATCCACGCCATCGGAAAGAATCTCTTCTCCGTTTTTTTTGACCACCTTGAGCTCAATTGTTTCAAAAGGTCTTCCTGTGGTCACCATGAATTGGAGTTTTTGTTCGAATGGCAATGATTTCATCCCCTCCTTTAGGATTGACATGGTCAGGAAAGGACTGGTTTCGGTCAATCCGTAGGTTTGGATATAATCGCATCTGAAAACCTCGAGGATCTTTTTCACCACTTCTTTGGCGATCGGAGCTCCTCCGCTCATGATCAACCTCAGGGAGGAGAAGTCATAATTTTTGGCTCCTGGAAAATTCACAAGAAGATTCAGCATGGTGGGGATGAAGTTACTCAAAGTAACCTTGTGCTTTGCGATGGTTTCCAGAACAGGTTTTTCTTCAAAACCGGGAATCATCACATGGGTAGCCCCCGCTTTGGTCAAGGCCCATACAGCCCAAGCGTCGGCAAGGTGAAACATCGGGGAGACATGAAGCCACCTGTCATCCTGTGTGAGTTTCAGCTCGCGAATGGTTCCGTTGGCATGAGCGGCATTGTTACGATGGGTAAGGATCACACCCTTTGGCCTTCCTGTGGTGCCGCTTGTGTAATAAATTTGTGCAATATCCGTATCATCGATCCTGACGAATGGCACTTCCGTGGGGATGGCTTCTTCTATCAGGATTTCATAGAGAAAACAATCCGGCCAGTTTTTAGCCGCTGTGGGATCGGTCAAAATGATGCCTCTCAACATCGGAAGATCGTGTTTTTTATCCTTTAGACAGGATACAAGGTCCGGTTGGGCGATCATCCACTTGGCTTGGGAGTCATTCAAGATGAACACAAAATCTTCGCCACTCAACCGGTAGTTGATCGGCACGAGAACAGCTCTGATTTTTGCGGCCGCAAAATAGGTCTCGATATACCTGTGGCAATTCCTGTGGATGATCGCGATTTTATCATTCTTCTGGATGCCCAAAGACAGCAGGCGGGATGCCAGTTTGTCCACCCTTTCTTTTAGTTGAAAATAAGTGTATTGGTAGTTGCCGCAGATGACCGCTTCTTTGTCAGGAGAATTGGCTGCTTTTTTCTGGAGTATCGCGAATAGGGGCATTTATAATATTTTTTCGAGCTTTTTTAAACTCTTATCAAAAGATTCAGGATCGATCGAGCGGAGGGATTTCCCCGGTATTCCGACCCAGACAGGATGAACGTCGATTTTATCCAGGCAATCTTTGAACTCCTCCATGAAAACACCCATTCCCGGAACAAATTCGACATCCTGTGGAAATTCTCTTTTTCCCTCGATGTTTTTTTTCCAGCGGCCGACAAAGTCTATCCCGCACGTGGGACTTCCTTCAGCTCCGAGAACTGCGGATATTTTATACCCTTTTTTTGTGTACGAGCTCAGCGTTTGGGTGATATCCTCTGCCAATTTTCTATAGGATTTTCTGATTTTCGGATGGTCATAGGATTCTTTGGGAAGGGCCTTCCGGAAAATGCTCGACAGCTCGATTTCAGGGCAGGGGATTTGATAAATTCCTACTCCTTTATTTATCAGGAGTTCCACGACTTCCTGTTCCAATCCGGGGTAGATGGCCAGGTTGTCTTCCAGGGAATGAACATTCAATATACAATGAGAGACAACCACGATTTTTCCGCTCCTTTTGTCCGTCATCATAATCCTCTTTTATTTTAATCCTAAAATCTTTGCCGCATTGCCATAAAGGATTTTCTTCTTGGATTTTTCAGTCAGGGGGAGCCTTTTGATGGCCTCTATATTCGACGAGATAGTCTGGACGGCTGGCCAATCCGATCCATAGATGAATTTATCGATGTTGTTTTCCATATCCGGGAAATATTTCAAAAGATTTTTCGGAGGCAGCCCGGATATTTCCAGATAAAGATGGGGATGGAGCCGAGAAAGGAAAAAGGCTCTATCATACCAAATGCCCCTTCCCCCATGAGCCATCAAAAGGACAAGCTCAGGGAAATCAGCCGCCACCTCGTCCAGGTGAATAGGATCGGCGTATTTTATCTTCGAGCCCTTGAAGACTGACGACCCCGTGTGCACGAGGACCGGAAGCCGCTCTTGTTGGGCCAGGGAATACAGGGGATACAATCGTTTATCGTTTGGATAGAAGTGATTGTAGGAGGGATAGAGTTTTATTCCTTTGGCTCCCATTTGGATATATTTTTTCGCTTCCAATTCTGGATGGGTAACCAATGATGGATTGACAGTGCAAAAAGGGATGAAAATATCCTGTCCCTCGCAGAATTCCATCACATACTCATTCGGGACAACTCCGGTTGTGATTGGGCATATATCGGGCAGGATGACGGCTTTAGCGATGTTGTTGTTTTTGAAGTATTTGGCAAACTTCTCGGGCACGATCAACTCTTCGTAACGTTTGTAAAACTCTGATCTGGCAGATTTCTGGTAGTCGTGAACCCATTCGTGCCAGTGTTCTTTTAGCCCGATGTGGATATGGAAATCGATGACAAACACGAACATAGAATACCCGATTTTTTCTTAA
>Ga0114922_10005054_pt1 | contig 12195 bp, 13 predicted proteins | sample AartaG_FD_100975 | JGI IMG/M metagenome (GOLD analysis project Ga0114922, IMG submission 100975) | Deep subsurface microbial communities from Aarhus Bay to uncover new lineages of life (NeLLi) - Aarhus_00045 metaG | ecosystem: Environmental > Aquatic > Marine > Oceanic > Sediment | place...
GTATCGGGTTCAGGGAAATCAAGCTTAGCTTTCGATATTATATTCGATGAGGGGATGAATCGATATTTACAAGCTATAGGATTTCCCCCAAAATTTGAGGATGAAAAACCCTTTGATCTACTCGAAGGATTAAGTCCTACTGTAGCAGTGGAACAGCGAACAACTCGCGTATTCAATCCACGTTCGACGGTTGGTACAAAAACCAGATTATACAATCTTTTAAGGATGCTATACGCCACAGAGGGTGTTTTAATATGTCCCATATGCAAGGAAGCAGTAAATGAAAATCTTGAGTGTGATCTGTGTGGAATGATTGTAGAACGTTTGGAAATTAAACACTTTAGTTTCAACGAACCAAGTGGAATGTGTTTAGCCTGTAAAGGACGAGGGTATCAAATGCATCTTACAGAGGAATTAATTGTACAAGATTATAATAAGAATCTTATGCAGATTACTAAAGCGGGCTCTGCTGTATTTGCAGATCAAATTAGATTTGTTGAACAGCTACCTAAATTTTATGATTTTGACATTAAAGCTCCTTATAAAGATTTACCGGAAGATGTCAAACAAGTCTTCCTATATGGGAGTGGCAAAAAACTTTCCTTTGAATGGGACTCGAAAACTTTTACAGGGACTTTAGAAAGAGTATTTGAAGGAATTATTCCTCATATAGAGCGTGCTCTTACAGAATCAAAGAGTGCTTATCGACGAGACAAGATTCATAAAAATTTCATGTTATTAAAAAAATGTGAAGAATGTGAGGGATATAGAATAAACGAGCAAGCAAGAAGCGTTAAAATTGGAGATAAAAATATAGGAGAGTTAGCAATGATGCCTATTGACCAATTAATCTCCTTTTTAGAAGAGTTAACAAAAAAATATCTTTCAACTATTCAGGGTAAAAATATGTGTGGGATAGTAATTAAGGGATTGAATAGCATGAGGGATGTTGGATTATCATATATTCACTTGAATCGAACATTGCCTACATTGAGCGGGGGAGAACTTCAGAGATTATCATTAATGACACATTTAGACGCAGGTATTGATTCCCTTATATACATTTTAGATGAGCCAAGTATGAGCTTGCATGAACGAGAAAAAGATTCATTAATCGAATTCTTGAAGAAATTAAAAGATTTAGGGAATACAATTATAATTGTCGAACATGATAAACGATTTATTGAGATCGCTGACGACATTATTGACATTGGTCCAGGGGCAGGAATAAATGGGGGTGAATTAGTTTTCCAAGGTTCGCTAGAAGAATTGAAAAATACTAGTAATTCCTATACAGCACAATTTCTTACCGGTAAAATATCATTACCTCAAAAATCAGCTGAATTAAAAAAGGCAATAAACAATTCAACAGAATATCTTACAATTAAAAATGCAAAAACCAACAATTTAAAGAATATTGAAGTCAAAATCCCTTTAAGTATGATGGTAGGTATCGCAGGAGTGTCTGGCTCCGGAAAAAGTTCTTTAATCTTGGATACTTTAGTGCCTTTGCTGCAACCATTTTTCAAACGCGGTATAGATAAAAATAAAAATAAAAATAATGAAAATGGTGAGGAAGAGAATGGTGAAGAGTTTTTAGAGTACTCTGGAATGATTAGCGGATGGGAAAATTTAGACGAAGTTATAGTTGTTAATCAAAAACCAATATCAAGAGTTAAAACATCTACTCCTGCGTCATACATAGGAATTTGGGATAAAATTAGAAATAAATTCTCAAAACTAGCAGAATCAAAAAAGCGTAAATACAGTGCAGGTCATTTCTCCTATAATTCTGATAAGGGACGATGCCCTTCATGTAAAGGAACGGGCGAGCAAGACTTAAAAATATCGTTTTTAAGTAGCTTTAATATCATATGTAAAGAATGCCATGGGTTTAGGTACAAACCAGAAATCTTAGATGTGAAATATAAAAATAATTCAATAGTAGATGTATTAAATATGACGGTTTCTGAAGCTTTAAAATTGTTTAAATCAGATGCTAGCATATCTAACATCCTACAGATTCTTGAAAACATTGGAATGGGATATATAACCTTAGGACAACCAGCTCCAACTTTAAGTGGGGGAGAAGCTCAACGTGTAAAACTTGCGAAAGAACTTGGAAGAGCTAGAAAAACGAAATCGCTATATATTTTAGATGAACCTACAGTGGGTTTATCCTTTTACGATGTTGTGAAACTAATAGAATTATTAGATCAATTAGTGCGAGAAGGAAATAGTGTTCTAATTATAGAACACGATCCAGAAATCTTATCTTATTGTGATTATCTTATAGAATTAGGACCTGAAGGAGGACCAAAAGGAGGAGAAGTAATAGCAGAAGGTCCCCTAGCTAAAATTAAAGAGAATGTCAATTCAAGAACGGGACCTTATTTAAATTAAAAGAAATTTAAATTACTATAGAAATTAAAATTCGTAATTGGAATTCAAATTCTTGCACATCTTACCAAAGTTGATACTAACAACAAATTTGAAGAAATTTTTGATACCTATTGTAGCCTACTTGATGCTAATAGTGTAATGACAGTATCGCATTTAGCAGCAAATCTTGGCAAGATTGCTAAGGTAAAACCAGATTTGAGAAAAAAAATAACAAACATGTTGTTAAATATAGATAAGACGCATCATGAGTCAGGTCGAAAAGATTTAATAAAAGCATCCGTTATCGAATCCTTCAGTGAATATTATAATGAGATTAAAAACAAGGAAGAAGTAATTAAATTTGTAGAAACTCAATTGAATAGTAAGAGTCCTAAAACTAGAAAAGTAGCAGAAAATTTTCTTAAATTATAAATTATACAATTAATTCTCCTAATTTTTATGTAAGATCATTGAATTACTATTTTTGAAAATTAATGGTACTTGAGTTATAATGTCTGAAAAAGCTTTATATTTAGACCCTTCTAAGCCTTTACAAGAAAGAGTTGAGGATTTAGTTTCACAAATGACTTTAGAAGAAAAAGTCTCTCAGCTTTTAAATGACGCTATCTCAATTGAACGGTTAAATATTCCTAAATATAATTGGTGGAGCGAAGGACTTCATGGAGTTGGATTTTCAGGTGTAGCTACCGTTTTTCCTCAAGCGATTGGTTTCATATAGTAATAAGAGCCGCACTTCAGTTATCATTTGAAAAAATTCGAGCTAAACTTTTCATTTATGAAGATATTGATGATGATGTTGATAAAGGATATAAAAATCCTGACTTGGAGGAAATCAAAATAGTTGACAAGAAGATTTTGGATTATTACGGTTCTGAGATATACATCAGATTTAAAAGAGGATCTAAAACTGCGAATAATGTTGGAGAAGATTGGTATATTGCGGTAAAACAAGTAGCTGTACCAATTGAAAATAAAATTTATATAGTCTGGGGTTCTGAGGAAAAGTTTACAATTCTACTAAATATAATTTTAAAAATAAAATAAAAGAATTCTGGATTATTGTACTCTATTGATTCTTAATTAATCTAGAGTTCTTAATTTGAGTGAAAGGTTTTAAGATTAAATTTATAATGAATTTATCAAACATTAAATATTAAATCATCAATTTAGGATTTTTGGCTTAATTTATATTTTAATTATCCTTTAACACAGAAATTTTAATAAATATTTTTCGATAAATTAGTTATGCCTAATATTTAAATATAATGATGATATATTTTTCAATAATAATATTAAGGTGAACCAATATAGAATTATTTCCTTCGCTAATAATTGGATGGTTGAATGGTTGGATTTTTCAAATAATGTTTTTTATTTCATTTGGTATTTTTTTATTAAATTGTCCAAAAGATGTAATTGCACGGCTTTATGACGAAGAAGGATGGAACAAATTGCAGAAAACATTTACAAAAATTGCAAAAACATTTGGGTTAATTGTTCTTATACTATTTATTTTTAGTCCGTTAAATATTGGTTCTATTGAGTTTATTATTGGAACTGTTCTGGTAATTACTGGAACAATAGGATTTCTTATAGCACTAACTAATTTTAAAAATGCACCACTAAATAAACCAATAACTTGTGGATTATATAAAATTTCTCGTAATCCGCAATTATTTATGATGTATTTAACATCTCTGGGAAATTGTTTAGCAATTGGTTCTTGGGCAGCATTAATTATTTTTAGTTTATCGATATTAACAGGGCACTTTCGAATTTTAGGTGAAGAAAAAAGACTTACTGAACAGTATGGAGAATCTTATTTAAAATATAAAGAAAAAGTTCCACGATATTTTATTTTTTTTTAGAATATATATAGATAATAGGTAATGGGTTTAAAATTGGTGAGGCAAAATTATCGAAACAATCTACATAAAATTCTTTTTGATTTTTTCTTTAATTTTATTTGTAATTGGATTTATATGGCCACTTATTGTAGTGAAAAAAAGTGGAGGTGATCCTCATGGAACTCATGAAGGATCTAATATATTAACACAGCTTAGTTCAGTATCAATATTTCTTTGGTTATTTTTTATTATTTCATATATCTTTTTTAATAATGTATTAGAACATCTATGGCTCTTAAATTTTCTATCTAATGATATGTTAATTATATCTGGTGTGGTTAGCATTTTTATTGGATTTCTTTTTGAAATTTTAGGAATTATTGCACTAGGTATAAACTTTAGGATTGAACTCCCTACAGAGGAAACTGAACTTATTACTTCTGGAGTTTATCGCATAATGAGAAATCCTATTGTATTTGGTATATTTTTACTGGTTATTGGTACATTTTTCATTATACCAACGTTAATTGGATTATTTATATGTATGTTTAACATTCTTACCTTTAATTCAAAGGCGATTGATGAAGAAAAATTTTTGCTTCGAAGGTTTGGCAAAGAGTATGAAAATTACAGAAATAAAGTAGGTAGGTATTTACCTTTCAAAATAGGAACAAAATAATGTTTTATAAAAATAATATAATTTAGTTTTGTATTATGTCAATATTGTGGATTATTAGATTAAGTTTAATAGTATGTGCATATATTCTCATAGCAGTTTTTGCTTACTTCCTCAAAAATCGTGATAAATATCAGGTATTATTAGAAAATACAGTTATCAATACAATTTCAGTAATTTTGTTTAATGTTTTTTGTTATATTCCTATGATACTTCCTCCTGATGAGAATATAATACAAAAACCTTCATTTCTTAATCATCCTTTAAATGTTAGATGGTTTGATGTAGTAGGTTTAATTTTAATGGTTTTGGGAGTGTTATTTCTATTAAGAACAATTTTAAAGCGTAGATCTATTGGAGCCCAGGATACCGATGGGAGGTTATTAACTACTGGAATTTATTCATTTTGCAGACATCCAATATATTTTGGAATAATAATTCTATCCCTAGGATTTGGTTTAAGGGATATAAATATTGATAGCTTACTTGTATTTCCCTTTATTTTATTATTGAATTATCTACAAGCAAAAATGGAGGAAATTTATGATGTTGGAATACGCTTTAAAGAAGAGTATTCAAAATATAAAAACCAAGTGAAAATATTTGGTCCAATTTGGTTATGGAGTACTTTAATAATCATTTTAATCTTTCCATTAGTGATTACATTATTAATTTAAAAGTTCTTTTCCTAATCATCCTTGTTTTAATAAATAATAAAAAGTAGAATTAAGTATGGAAGAATGGCTCAATTCAAAAGGTGAAATTATACTTAGAGAGTTAGGTATAACAAACAGACAACACATTTTAGATTTTGGATGCGGAACAGGGGTATATTCTATAATCGCTTCACGAGTTGTAGGAAATACAGGTAAAATTTATGCGCTTGATTATGATGAGAATGTTTTAAAGGAATTAACTGATAAAATTAAAAATCAAAATATTAACAATATTGAAATCATAAAATCTTCGAAGGAGATATCTTTTCCTTTGAAATCTAATTCTATTGATGTAGTATTAATGTATGACGTTTTTCATTTACTTGATAAGGATGATCGGGTTAAATTATTGAATGAAATATATAGAATTTTAAAAAAAAATTATGGTATTCTTTCTTATTTTGCTACTCATATAGGATCTTATGGAATCCAATTAAAAAAAGTCCAAGATCTAATACAAAAGATTGGCTTTGAATTATTTAAGCAATTTAAACGTCCAATGTTTCATTGGAGCTGGATCGAAGAAGGAACTGTTTTGAATTATAGAAAAATAGAAAAAAAATGATTTGAAAATCCCCAGTAAAAATGTCGAAGTTGGGGGATTTCTCAAATCCTAAATTTTTTAAATTTTGATAAAATTGTACTGTTTATCGTTATTATAAGCTAATTTAAAGAGTCCGTCGGAAGTAATGAAATCAATTATTTGGTCTTCATTATAATGATGATCATCAAGACTCAGCGTTGAATTTGGCTTTAAAACTCTATAAAATTCTTTTATAATATTATTTTTATTAGAGATGCCATGAAGTACATCAAAACAAATTATTTTATCAATACTTTCATCATCCAATTTAGTATCACAATCGGTCTGAATCGTCTCAATATTGTTATAACCTATTTTTTTTGCCTTTTCTCTTACTTTTTTCAATGCTAATGGATGAATATCTGCTGCGATAAGTTTCCCCATTGGACCTATTTTTTCTGTTGCTGCTATGGAATAACTTCCTGAGCCACATCCATAATCTAATACAATTTCTCCTTGTTTAATTTCCGCATTTATGATTTTTTTTATAGGGGGATGAAATACATCTCGAATTTTAAAGAAAAATGACATAAATCTAAAATCGATATTTGATTTTTTTTTATTCTTTTTCATTAAAATCACCTCTATTTTTTTCCTGGTCATCTTCAAAACTTTCCCCAAATGTTTGGAACAGCTTGAAAGCAAAATCTTTCAGTTTAGATGATTTCATAAAACCAAGTCCTCTTTCAATATCCCCAAAGACGAGGATAAGATCTCCAGAGTTTATTTTAAAAATATCTCGAGCATCTTGTGGTATGACAATCTGTCCCCTCTCACCAACTTTAGCAGTACCAAAGTAAAATTCATGTTTTTTTATTTCACTATTATCAATTTCCAAATTTGTGGTAAGACCTAATCCCTTATTTAATTCCCCAAAGAGGTTTACCTTATCTTTAGCCTCAATTCCAAAGATTTCTCTTGCTTTAAGGGGTATAACAATTTGACCTCGTTCACCAACTTTTACCGAGCCAAAAAAGTAGTTTCCTTTTTTACCAGGAAATTCAGTTATTTTAATTCACCTTTTAGAATTCATATTAATATGATCATATTAATATGATCATACGAATCATACTATTTAAATATTTTGAAATTTCAATTTCAAGATGATTCTTTGCCTTTTTAAATGGTTACCTCCTCAAGAAATCAATCTAAAATCTGAAGAAATTCTACTAATATGATTTTAAAAATAAAAAAAAGGAATTATTGAAGTTTATTAATTATCAATATTTCAAATAGATCAGGTATGACTTTATATTTGTTTTTTAAATCAGTTTTGTCTAATATCTCACTAATTTCTTCTGGTGTATAGCCTGCGTTAATTGAAGTTTTCCAGTAATAACTAATTTCTTTAGGGAGTCTTAATTTCATTACATTATAAATTAATCTTGCTCCTAATCCAATATCTCTTCGGCCGTCACCTATACAAAAAATACCATTTGGTTTTAAAACTCTAGCAATTTCATTAAAAATTTTTTCTGGTTCATCCCAATGATGTAAACTATCATGTGTAATTATAACATCAAAGGAATTAACATCAAATTGGTGCATGTCTTCGGCACTCCCTTGAATAAACTCAATTTGATCTTTTACACCTTCCGCTTCAATATTTTTATTTGCTACTCGAATCATATCTTCTGATATTTCCAATCCGGTTATTTTCAAAGTGGAGTTTTCCTGAGCCATAATAATGGTTATCCATGCGGGTCCAGGGCCAATTTCAAGTACTTTTGAGTTATCTTTTACATTTAATTTATAGAGTATAAATTTCACGAAAGTTCGATATTCTCGCATTCTTTTTTTAAATTCTTCATTTAATTCTTCCATACTGAGCTCAGGCATATCAATAATTGCTTCTCCTTCAGGAATTCTTGGAAGAATTTTTCTGCTTTTTGATTTACTCATTTCTCTTATCACTTTTTTTTGGTATAGTACTAATAAAATCTGATTCATATTTAAAGCTCAGTTTGTTGTCAAGGAGCGTTGACAACTAGATTAAATTTTAATATATCCCAAATGATTCAATTATGTAACCATGGAAGAACACAATATAAAATCAGAACTTGCGGAAAAATACAAAGATGACATTCTAACTTTTGGACTATTGGAGGATGAAGCGATTGTATACTTATCACTTTTAAAACGAGGGTCAAGAGGAGAGGTTGTAGGACGCATTAAAGACGAATTAGAGATTGGAAGGACTACAATTTACGCAATAATGGAGAGATTATCCGCGAAAGGATGGGTAAATGCTGAAGAGATTTCTGAAAACCCTAAAAGGATAAAATACATTGCAAAATCACCTTATTCCGTATTTAATGAAAAGATTGAAAAAAAGGAAAAGGAATTGAAAATGTTAGAACAATGTAGCCTTTATATCGGGGACAACCTTGAACAAATTTACCAAGGATCAAAAAAACTCACAATTGATACAATACATCCAGGAGCACATAAATATTTAAAACCGTTAGTGGAAAAAGGTTGGAAAATAAAATCTGAAGTAATAGAATATTCAGATTCGGCTGAAAGATTAACACTTGATTACGAATTAAAAGGTCATAAAGGATTTCCAAAAGATTGTGGTCTAATTATCTTTAATTTCAATCGGAATATTGAAAGTGATGAAACCTTGATAAATGAAGCAATTAGAGTATTCAAATCTAAAACGGAATATGAAATTCGCAACGATAAAATTCCCGGATTTGAAGATGTAAAGCTTAAAGATATAAGTTTCCATGATTATCCGGGATTAGATGTATTTGTTAAACTGAAATACAAAAAGAAACAGTGGTTAGTTGGCAAAGAGGTTGTTCTTCCTATAGGGAAAAAAATTTTTTTGTTATTTGGAAATCCGGAAAATTTTCAATTTCTATACGACACAATAGTTCATTTAGAAGGTTTTCATCATTTGGTTTAATCTTATTGCCCAAAAACTTACAAATAGTAAAAAAATTAAAAAATTTATTTCTTTTATATTATACTTTCCAATTGGGTAAGATTAGAAATAAAAGTTAGTACTGTTGTTTCTCTATTGTTTAATACTTTTAGTGCAATTTTTAATTCATCAGGATCTTTAATCCATCCCTTTGCATCATCTATGCATTTATGAAAGTGATCGGCAAGTTTCTCCAAAACTTGATTATACCAAGGCAATTTCTTTATGATAGGAAGCGAAGTATCTTCTTTTTGATTATGGGTGATATTAGGTATTTTTTGAATCTCATTATCAAGTTCTGTTATAATCTCAACGCATTTATCTATTTTCATTCCACACCTTTTCGCAAAAGTGCGATTCATCCACTTTTTCGCTAATAAACCTAAATTATTTGTCTCTTGACTAAGTTTTTCTATAATAGCTTGAACTTTTTGAGAATTTTCAAGAGTCTCCGAAATAAAAACTTTAAATTCAGTTTCATTTAATATCTTTTTCTCTTTCACCGAGCTATGATCCTTTTTTGGATTAATTAATCCCAATTTTAATAGAGAGGAGAATGGTTCGGCTATTTGACCGTGAAATTCCTTTGCATTCACAATTGCATATGCCCATCCAGCAGCACAATGATCTGCTGGCATTAATCCATCATATCCAGGGTTAACTCCTTGATTTTTAAATTCATCCTCAGTCATACCATATTTTGGTGCTAAAATTCGACTGTACTCCTGTAATCCGGGGGTGTCAATCATTCCAGGTCCAAACACGAAGACTGAAATATTAGTATTATCCAATTCTGCTGCAAGTGAAATTCCTATTGATGTCAAAGCCGTTTTAGTAGCAAAATAGGGTGCCATATATGGCCATCCTTCCGCAGAGGTTACAGTATTTATTACACCATCATTCTGTTTAATCATATAAGGTAAAAAAGTTTTAATGGTATGGATAGCCCCTCGAATATTAATATTATATATTCTATCCCAATCTTCTAGCGATATTTCATTTATAGTACCCGCTGAAGTTGCATACGCATTATTAATCAGGATATCTACTTTCCCAAATCTTTCAATAACTATGTTCTCTAATTTCTTAATATCTTCTTCTTTAGATACATCTGTTTTCATGAAAAGCGCAGTTCCACCTTCTGAATAAATTAACTCTTCTACCTGTTTTCCATAATCATTTATTTCTGCAATGACAACATTTGCTTCTAACCATGCTAAAGCTCTTGCTAGTTCTTTACCAATACCTCTCCCTGCACCAGTAATGATCGCAACTTTATTTATAAGCATATTTTTGGATAAACCCAATTTTTCAATAAACATTTGACATACACCAATTATTTATGTTTAAGATTTAATAATTAATATGACTATATAAATGTTTGGGTCACTAAGTCACTTGGTCATTTAGTCATAAATTTTTAAGTAAAAGTGTCCTTTATATTATTATAATGCCTAAAGGGTTTACTATTGAAGAAAAAAAGATTATTAAAAATAACCTAATTGAAAAAGGTGCAGAATTTTTTGGAATTTATGGATTAAAAAAGACAAATGTTGAAGATATAACTAATGCTGTAGGTATTGCGAAAGGTTCTTTTTATTCCTTCTATAATTCAAAAGAAGAATTATTTCTGGATGTTCTCACACAAGCAGAAGAAAAGATGATCAAAAAAATTAGGCAGATATTAAAAAGAATGAAGAAAAATCCTAAGGGAACCTTTAAAGATTTTTTATATTTTCATATTCAAGCCCCAAAAGAAAATCCAATTATACAACAAATCGCCGATAAAAATACAAGAGAATATCTTGTTAGGAAATTACATAATAATCCTAAATTAAAGCAAAAACTCCAAACCTATAAATATATTCCACAATTTATTGAAATGTGGCAAAAACAAGGACTAATTATAAATAAAGATCCCGAAATTTTAGGGGGTATTTTAAAATCTATATTTACAATCGGTTTAGATGATGAGACAACAGAATATATTGGTAGAGAAAAATTTCCTGAGATTATCGAAAATCTAATAAATATTATTGTTGAGTATATGGTTATTTCTGATTCTGATAAGAAATAAAATCATTTTAATTTTTGGAGTTAGAGAGAATTTCGATATCTATAAAAAAATTATAAATTCCGAAAGATCTCATCATTAATTATGATTTAAAATTTGACTCTCATTTTTAATTTCTTTATAGAAATCTAGGATTATTTTCTGTCTTTCTTTTGCTATTTCTTTTGAAATGTCTAAATACAATTGATCTTTTAAATTCAATATTTTGTTTTCTAAGTGTTCAATTACTTTCTTTATTCCACCATTTTTTATCTTAGTATATGAGTATATAATTGTCCTATATAAACCAATAGCTCCAAGAGCATCCAACTTATCCGCATCAGATAGAATTTTTGCTTCTAATGTTTCGGGAACCAATTTATTCGAAAAAGAATGAGCTTGAATGCAATGAATAATTTGCTCTATCTCTTTCTGAGCTAAAGCATTTTGTATAGATACAAGAAAATTTTTGGCTAAAGCACCAGAGATTTCTGCATGATTTCTTTTTTGTATATCTTTTTTTTCCTGAATTCTACCAATATCATGGAGTAAAGCAGCTATTTTAAGTATCTTCAAATTAGCATTTAGTTTTTCCCCGATAAAAATGCACAATCCAAAAACTCTCTCAACATGATCAAAACCATGGATATCGTTATTCTCAGAATTTTTTATGGCAAACTCTTTGACTATAGAAATCATTTTATCTTCTTTCATTATATAGTAAATAGGAAGAAATTGAATTATTGAGTAATTTAAAATAAATAAAATAAAATTATTAGAACCAGGTAAGTTATACTTCTTCTCCACGTTTTCGAGCTTCGATATCTTTAAGATCTTTTCTTAAAACTTTACCTACTAATGTTTCGGGGAGCTCTTTTCTAAATTCTATGAATTTTGGAACTTTGTATGGAGCCATAGTTTTTCTACAGAATTCTTTTATTTCAGCTTCCATTTCTTCGCTTTCTTGATGCCCATCCTTAAGAAC
>Ga0114922_10005055_pt1 | contig 12190 bp, 7 predicted proteins | sample AartaG_FD_100975 | JGI IMG/M metagenome (GOLD analysis project Ga0114922, IMG submission 100975) | Deep subsurface microbial communities from Aarhus Bay to uncover new lineages of life (NeLLi) - Aarhus_00045 metaG | ecosystem: Environmental > Aquatic > Marine > Oceanic > Sediment | place: Aarhus...
ACACCGGTCGGGAAGCAGGTAAATTATTTGGTTCGACCTGGCACCAGGATGTTCCACTCTTCAGGATAGATTATATTCTGTACAAGGACTTTAAATCAGCATCTGATGCCCGCATATTTAGCATGGGACGAAGCGATCACATGGCTTATAGTATTGACCTGCACTATTAATAAGGGCTCTCCCCAACAACGTTTGTGGAGCGGGGACGCCCTCGTCCCCGCCTCTGATGACAGGTTTTTTATAGCGGGACGAGGGCGTCCCGCTACCACGAAACAATAACATAGCATCCCCTCTTTGTTAAAGGGAGGGGGAGGGGGGATTTTATATCTACCGCGAGGCAGTTCGGATAATAACCTACTATTCGCACTCGGTTTACTTTGTCAGGGGGATTTTTTTTGTTATATTTTATTAGGTACAAGTAAAACAACATCACAGCCAAGCATTCGGGGTAAAAAAAATGCACAGCAGGATCATTATCTTTGTTTTTACATTACTGTTCATTTTCGCAGGTGAAGCGGTATCACTGACGAAATCAGCAGGTTTATCGGATGGTTCAACAGAACTCGCCAGAATTATATCACAGACCGGTTCAGGCATCCGGCTCGATTTCACATTGCCGTCTTCAAGTGACTTACTGTTCTCGCCAAGTAATTCCACATCAGTTTATAACCTTGAGGAGGGTTATACCATTTCAGATGGTAGACGCCTGCCGGCGGTAACGTACTGGGTGGTTGTTCCGTCACGGGACAGGGTCGAGCTCGAAGTAACCTCGCAAAAAGGTCGCCGGCTCTCAACTGACACCTGGAATGACGCAAGTCCCTACATCGACAACGAAGTTGCTACCTTACAGACGCAGGCATTGGATAGGTGCAATCCACCAAAAGCTGCGACTATGGGCAGACCGGTTATCATGCGCGGCGTCAGGATGGTTCCGGTAACCGTCTATCCGTTACAGTTATCCGATGAGGGTGAAGCTGTCGAAAACAGCGGGATCACCGTCGATCTGAAGTTTTCCCAGGGTGATGCTGAGAACCCGGTTTTATACCCGCGACCTGTTCAGATGTCAGACCGGTTTGCCAACATATTTACATCGTACACATTGAATCCTCCGCAACACCTGACACCCCGCCGCGATCTGGCGGCGACCGAACTGGCGCGTATGTTGATACTCTACCCCGAAGCAATCGACAACGAAGATAACGAAGGAGCACTGGACTGGATCGACAACTTCGCCGACTGGAAACGCCGTCAGGGATTGATGGTTGACGTCGAGCCGATCGACGTCGAACACAGCGACACTGACGATATTAAAGATGTTATCCGTGACTACTACAATCCAGACGAAGGTCCCCCCATTGAGTTCCTGATTATCATCGGCAACGAAGATATGAGCGAACTTGAGGATGTGAGGGATGATAACAACGTCGAGCTGTTCTTCCCGACTTACGAGTTTGAGATAATCGATGATGAAGTGGATCCTCCGGTCGTCACTACCGGTTATTCGGATCACGAATACTCGACTCTCGAAGGGGACGACCTGGCGCCGGAAATCATCATCAGCCGTATAAAGGTTCCCACCTACTCACGGCTGATCGGAGCACTGCAGCGAACGATTGAATACGAAGTGAATCCCTATACTGAAGACGACGACTGGATCACCAGCGCACTGGTTGTCATAGAGATTGATCCAAATTTCGGGACGCCCCCGCTTGATCTATACGCACTGATGCACTGGGAACAGGAACGGTTGAGGCAAATCGGATACGATTCAATTGAATTGCTTACCGGAACGGCTGATCCAGCCGTCGATTACGATGTGGGTATACAGGATGAAATATCCGACGTATTCGCACAGGGAGTTTCCATCGCGCTATCGGATGGTTACGTTTATGGCGCAGTGGAAATAGAGCAGGGCGAAGAACGGGATAGTTTAGACTGGGGGCAGTTTGAAGATGGAAACTTCACCGTAACCAGTCGTAAGAACTCATTCATAATAGCCAACTTCCAACATTATCAAAATCACGTTGTATACCCGTTCTTTGCCTCGGCGCAGGAGGATTTCCTCAACGGTCCCGTCGCTGCGCTGGGGATAGCAAGTAACCGCGGTCGGCACTGGATAATGACTCCCATAATTGGCAGCGCCCTGACCGCGATGACATTCGACAACGTCTATTTACCCGGCTACCTCCAAATCATCACCAAGATGCACCTGCTCAGCCTGATTGAGCGTGAAGATACTCCCGAACATTACGAAGATAGTGTCAACGAAGCGGTACGCATCCATTGGACACTGGGAGATCCTTCAATTGATATATTCTCTCAAAACCCGACACAACTAACAGTGGAACATGCGGAGGGTTATATAATCGGTGAAACCTCCGTAATCCTTCACGTAATCGACGAGGATGAGAACGATGTCACCGGAGCAACCGTCTGCATACGTCAGGTGAACGGCATTCGGTACGTGATGCACTCCAATGCGGCTGGTATGGCGGTCTTCACGGTTCCGGAGGGTCTTGCGGAGGGTGAGCTGCTGATTACCGCCTGCAAACACAATTACAAACCGTATCTCTCTGAGGATCTGATGGTTGAGGAGGCTGAGGTGAACCTCGTGCTGGGTGATTTCGGCTTCGATGACGCCGAACATGGCGACGATGACGACGAACTGCGCAACGGTGAGCAGGTGGAACTGATTCTATCAATTACCAATATCGGCGAGGGGGATGCGGTAAACGTCATCGGAAGTCTGAGCTGCGACAGCGAATGGCTCTCGTTCGATCCGGCGGAGATCGAATTTGGCGATATTCCATCGGGTCAAACAGTTCCATATCAAGGTAGTGTTATTTTGACGCTTAATCCGGCTTGTCCCGGAGGTACTGTTTTGCGTATTCAGGTTGACCTTGAAAGTGGGGATAACGTAGCAACTGTGGCATTCGAGATCACAACCGCTGGTCCCGTACTTACAACAGCCGCGCACATGATAGACATTGACGAGAACTTCATCGTCGGCGGTGAGAACGCAACGTTCACTCCCACAGTTGGCAACATCGGAGACCGTGAAGTTACAGCCTTCACCGCCACGCTCTCCAGTCCCGATGAAAGGATCACCGTCACCCAGGCGGAGCGAAATTACAACGCGATCGATTCCGGCGGTGAAGCATCGTCGAACGAGCCGTTTCGTTTGAACATCGATCCGTTGTTCCTGGTTGGTGAACCGGCGGTGTTCGATATGCACATCGTGGCAGATGACGACTACGACACGACGCTTACCTTCAGCAAGATCGTACCCAGCCGTGAAGCCGGTGAACCGCTCGGACCGGACGATTATGGCTATATCTGCTTCGACAGTGAGGACGACCAGTGGTATGAAGCGCCTTTCTATGACTGGCGGGAGATTAACTGGAACGTTGAGGATTGGGAGTTTAACGGCAACAAGATAGATTTCGAATCGGACGGAATATCAAACTGGAATGAAAGTGTTGCCATTGATATACCCTTTGACTTCCAGTATTACGGCGAAACATTTGATTCAATCACAGTTGCGACCAACGGCTGGGTAGCAATGGGAGTTCTGGTGGATACCGCCTACGCCACAAGTTTCAATCGTCCCATCCCCGGGCAATCCTCGCCGGATGGTCAACTGTGTGCGCTGTGGCAGAACCTGACCAACAACGGTCGAGACGCGCATTTTAATGGACTGTTCCATCATTACATCGAAGACGAGGGTATCTTCGTTGTGGAATGGAGTCGGGTGATGGTCAGCCATTTAAATATGGAAGATACAACGCTTGTAGACTCTTCACTCAGTTTCCAGATCCTGCTGTTTGATCCGGAGGTAAACCCGACACCGACCGGTGATGGTGAAATAATCTTCCAGTACAAGGATTTTACGGCGGCAAACTGCGGCGGACATCCAGACAGGCAGTATTCAACCGTCGGAATTCGTAACCTGACCGGCGACGGCGGTCTGCAATATGCCTACTGGAACGAATATGCTCCGCAGGCACACCCGATTGAAAACGAATTCGCCATCAAGTTTACACCGACAGTGCTAAACGCTTATGGTTCGGTTACCGGTAGGATTGTCAGACATGAGAATGAAAACGTGGGTCTGCCGAGTGCTATAATCAGCGGAGCGCGATTGACCCGGGCAGTAACCGACGCCGAAGGCAACTTCACCTTAAACGAACTGCACATCGGTCACTACACAGCAACCGTTTTACTGTATGGATTCAACACGGCATCGTTCGAGTTCGATGTGGCTGCCGATGAGGAAACCGACGTCGGGAATATAAGTCTGACTCATCCGGAGTTCTCAATGGAAACCGATCCGGACTATATTACGGAGCTTTCGTTGCGTCCGGACGGCACTGAGCTGCATGTCTGGCTCAACATTGAAAACAGCGGTAATGGACCGCTCGAATACAAGGTCGGAGTGATTAATCATGATAGCAGTCAATTCAGTTATGAAAATACTAAAAATATTGGCTTAGTGGCAAGATTGAATGAACCTACATGCTACGGTGCGGTCTTTTCTGATTCGTTCTACGTTCCGGGAAGGAATTATCTCGACAGGAACGGCGATGGTCATATGATTTATGTCTTAAACCGTTGGTTTGAGCGGATCAGACATTTCAGACAACCGATGTCGAACATAAGTGATGATGGATTTGTTGACCTTGCCTGGGACGGTCAATATTTATGGGGTTCTATTTATGTATGGCAGGGCAATCGCAGGCTCTTTATACGTTTCGACTTAAATGGAAACCAAAATTTAACTGTTGAGAGTCCATTCCCGAGTTTTTCCGCTCCCGCCCTAGTGGTTGATCCTGAGACCAAAAACCTTTTCATAGCGGATGATGGAACAGGGATCGTTGAAATAGACACCTTGGGGAATCTGATTAATCCACCGGTTTATCTGCACCGAATTGGGAGATCGGTGAATGTTACTGGACTCGCCTGGAATGAATACGATCCGGACGGTATGAAGTTGTACATACTTGAGAGATATGATATTGATGAAATTCATCCGGCGCCTGTTCTTTGGAAAATGAACCATGAAACCGGTGAGTACAGGGAACTGCACGAACTTGCACATGAAGATTCGGTCAGATCTTTTCGGGGACTCACCATAATGCACGATTTCAACTTCCAGAGATCACTTATTGCTCTTGTCGAAGATAAAGGAAATAAAAGGAATTTCAATGCTAATGATCCAGCTGGACCGCCAGTTGACACTCTTCGATTCTACGAGATCGGTCCCAACATGTCCTTCCTCGAAGACGGTGTCATCACCGACCGTTTCGGTATCATCGACACGGTCGGACAGGCGCGAGCCGGGTTGCTGATCAATGTCGATTGCTTTCCCGAGGTCATCGAAATCCCGTTCGGTATCACGGTAACCCATAACGCTGCGGAACCTGCGGTGTTCATTCCGGTTGTGCTGCATATCGACGATGCGTCCGACATCGGCAATGATGATTGCGATCTGCCGGTTGAGTTTGGCATAACCGCGCTGTATCCCAATCCGTTTAACGCCATGACCCGGGTCGAGTTTTCGGTGGATGAAGCGATGCCAACCAGCTTGAAGGTCTATGATCTATCCGGTCGGGAGGTTACGACGTTGTATGAAGGAGTGCCTGAGACAGGTCGTCACCAGTTGATTTGGGACGGCTCGCGAACGGCTTCCGGCGTGTATTTCCTGAGACTTAAATCGGCGGATAAAATCAGGACGGTGAAGGCGGCGGTTGTGAAGTGAACAAGTGGGAGGTTAGAAACTCCTGAGTTCTTTGAAATATCCTTTAGAAGTGTTTTTAATGGCTCTAAAAGCCGTTTGACTTGGCGGTTATGTGTAGTAACTGCTTATTATAGCAATAGTTGCTCCTTGTCAAACATACTGATCCCAATGGTTTCTTAAGTTGCCATCAACTTCACCGATCTTTTCAAATTGTAACAAGCACAAAGAACAAGAAAATGACACCGGTTGCGTGTCAACGTCCAGTAACGACATCTCCGGAATTTGTAGTGCCGTTTCAATGTTCCAAAGAAGCGCTCGACGCCTTTTCGAATTGGTGATACAAGCCGATTGTGTTCAAACTCTGAAGTGGTCAGTTGATAGGGATGGTGAGCCTGAAGCATAATGCCGTCTCAGATGCCCTGTTTGGTCAGCCATTTGGAATGACTGCGACTATGATAAGCTTTATCAGCATAAACTGCTGCTTCATCGCCGCTGACCATGTCACGCAAGCGACGGGTATCATGCAGACTTGCAGTAGTCATGTCCGCCTTGCGAATTAATTCACTGCTGCGATCCATACCTACATGCGCTTTGTAGCCATAAACAGGCTTTTGATGGCGACCGCCCCATGTCGCATCCTTATCATTGCTCCCCTCGCCTTTGGAGGGCGGACGGGCGGTAGATTGAAGAAGACTGGCATCTACCAGCGTCCCTTTCTTCAACACTAGACCATTTTCTTCAAGCTGCGTGGTTAACATTGCGAACAGGGTGTCCATTATGGGAGCGATGCGATCGCGAAAGCGGTGAATCGTCGAATGATCGGGAACCTTCTCGTCTAGCGGCAGTCCGAGAAATTTACGGAAAGATATCCGGTCGGCAATAGCTTCTTCGGTGGCAGGATCGGAAAGGTTGTACCAGCTTTGCAGCAACAGCGCTTTGAAAAGCGTCACACCAGGAAAACCAGGACGACCGGGACCGCCAAAACGGTAGAGCTTTTCGATCTGCTTGCGAATCGGTTGCCAATTGATGGCGTTATCGATCTTTTCAAGCGTTTCGTTACCTTTGACAGGTATCCAGATTATTACGTCAGCTATACCGATCTGATTGCTTTCACGACGGATCATTGTTTTCTCCTCGGAAGGTTTACTTGACGATTCCAATCAAAGATAGTGATGCAAAACTCAAAGTGGAATCAATTAGTAAACAAAATATTGAATATTTCAAAGAACTCAGGAATGTCTGACCCACTGAATTAGCTTATAAAAAGAGCACAAACTTGTCCTTAGAAGACCGCTTTGACATAGACAGTCCGCTGTATGTCGGTCAGGTTGCCACAGCCTATCCGGCTCAACAAAAGGGACTTGATCGCAAAGTTCTTCTAAAGGTGCTGCATCAGCACTGGATCGGGGACGAGGAACTGGTTGCGCGCTTCATCCGTGAAGGCAAGGCGGTTGCACGGATTGATCATCCGAATGTCGTGCGCGTTTACGAGTGCGGCAGGGAGGACAACATCCCCTATTTGGCGCTGGAGTGGATCGAAGGTGAAACCCTGGCGGATAAAATGGCTGCCGGACCGCTTCCACAGGAGGAAGTTCAACGGATTGCCATTGCAATTCTTCGGGGATTATCCGCAGTTCACGCACAGGGATTGCTGCATCGGGATCTGAAACCGGATAATGTCTTAGTTAGCAAGGACGGCAGAATCGTACTGGCTGATTTCTCGCTGGCGGGTTTCGAGACACTGCGGGGATTGACAGGGCACGGCTCCATCGTCGGATCTCCTGCCTATATGGCTCCAGAAATCGTGGATGGAAAGCCCGCTTCGGGGCGGTCGGATCTGTTCGGAGTAGGTGTGATGCTTCTCGAAGCGCTGACTGGGTTTAATCCGTTTGCCGCCGATGATCCGCTGGTCAGCTTGGACAGGATTAAAAGGATAGATCCGCCGCGGCTTACCGGCAGGAAACAGCTCAAACCCGGCTTGGCTGCGCTGGTCGATGCCCTGTTGGAGCGTGATCCGGATGACAGACCCGCAGATCCCACCGCGGCTATTGCTATCCTTGAAGGGGTACAGCCGGAACTGAAGACCGGTCGAAAACCGGTTCGGCACATCCTATGGTTTGCCGTAAGCGTGATGCTGCTGTTATTTGTAATTTCGCTAATCCAATCGGACTATGATTCCGGCAGTGTTGATAAAGTTTCTGCTGTTGAAGATACACTATTTGACCAGATAGCGGATACACCGGCAATCGTTCAACCTGAATCTTCGGTTGTCGCGAACGATATTGATACCATTCCATTGGTTGAATCGACGCTTCCGGTAACGCAGGATTTTATTAAAGTCATTGAACGCCCGAAATCGGCGCGGTTGACAGTCATTGCGCGCCCATGGGCAACGGTGACTATCGACGGAAAGGAGTTGGGAGTGACTCCCCTGGGCACGCTGGATCTACCTGCAGGGCAGCATGAAATTGTCTTCAGGCATGAGAGCTATCCGTTCATTCAACGTGAAATCGACCTTAAAGCCGGATTACAGGACACGCTCGCGGTAGATTTCTCGGTTGAGAACGCTCGAATCAGTCTTTCAGCCATACCTTGGGGCTATTTGTGGCTGAACGGCGACTCTATTGGTTTGCTTCCCCGGAAAGAACCGCTCTGGCTACCGCCTGGACGGCATCTGATCGAGATCAGGCATTCGCAATTCAAGACCTGGCAAGCTCCGCTGGACGTGAAAGCCGGTGACCATCGCAACCTGCGCATCGATCTGAAGAGCGGCACGATGATTGCGACTGATGTAGATGGGATATAGTATTAAAATATCAACATTGTAAATACATACGGTGCTGTCAACTCTCCGTAGTTGACAGAAAGTTAAATACACAGACCGCTGTCAACTCTCCGCAGTTGACAGCAATTATCCTTTGACTATGAAGAAGTTCATATATACAATAATTCTGCTGTTATTCCTGTCGTTTGAAGCTTCGGCTGATCTCAGGTGGGTTGAGACTGCATCCATGCACAATCCCCGCATGGGTCATGCTGCCGTGGCGCACGAAGGCAGGATATACGTATTCGGCGGCATCCGAAGTGCGCGCCGGGAGATGCTTACTTCCGTCGAAGTCTTCATTCCTGAGCGGCAGGGCTGGAGTGAGGTCGAACCTCTGCCTGCGCCGTTATACCAGGCTGCGGCGGTGAGCTACGGACGGAACATTCTGATAATCGGTGGTCTGACCAGCAACGGCAACTTCAACAACAGGATCTATCTCTACAATCCCGATAATGACACATTCCTTGTTGCGACTCGAATGCCCGAACCTTACTTGTACGGACACGGAGCGGTCAGGGTCGGACGAAGGATCCTGATTGTCGGAGGCACAACAGGCCCTCAGCAATATGAAGGCAGGGGCAGATTGTTCAACCCGGACAGCCTGACCTGGATTGAAGCTCATTCACTTGACAGTCCTCGCGCTAATTTTAGTCTGTCGGAGCGGAACGATACTATCTGGGCAGTTGGCGGTTTTAATCTCGGTGGACCGTTGAATGGGATGGAAGCGCTGCGCGAGCGCGGTTGGGTGAACGTTGAACCGATGCCGACCGCCAGAGGTGGATTGGGGGCGGCATTCCTGAGAGATATGCTTATAGCGGCGGGTGGTAGAACCCGCGAGGGAGGTAGATCGGTAACCAACCTGGTTGAAGGTTACCTACCACATGATGATGAGTGGATTGAACGTGAACTGCCAGCTATGATCAGTCCTCGCATGGATTTCGCACTGATCGAGTTGAATGATACATTATACGCCATCGGCGGCAGAGGTCAACGCGTGGCAGCGGTTATGAACTCAGTAGAAATCCTGTACGACGACGATACGACTGACGTCGTTGACTACGCTGATAATCCATTGATCGCAATACCGGTTACAATCTATCCGAATCCGACTAACGGACCGGTGACCTTTCACTTTCCTCCTGGACCCGCATCCATAAAGCTGCTCGACATAAACGGCAGGTCGATTGCGCAAATACCAATTCCGTCAGCCTGTAGTACCTGGATATGGAACAGCAGTCCTCATCCTGCCGGGGCTTACATTTACGAGTATATTCCGCTTTCAGGCAAAGACCCTCAGCAGGGTCGAATCGTGGTCGTGAAATGATCCTCAGGACTCTTGTCCTGTTCAATGCCATCACCTTTGCTTCGCTGTATGCTGGTCCTGCTGAAGAGGCTTGGGAGGCATACCTCGCTGGTGATTTCGACCGGGTCGAGCAGTTGGTTATCGAGGTTGCATCCGCTGAAACTATTGATTCAACTCAACTTTCAGGGCTCTACTTTGCTCTGGGCTGCTCGGATGCGATATTGGGGAGAGACAGCGCAGCCGTAACCTCGTTTGAAATCGCTCTTTCCCTTGATCCATCGATTGATCTCTCACCGGTTGATTTGCCTCCACCAGTCTGGAAAGTCTACAAACCGGTACGCGACCGCATCCTTCAGCGTCGATCTGAAAAAGTGGACAGGCAGTCCACGCTTACGGATTCATCCCGACGCGCGGATCTGCCTTATGAAGAACATGCTGAAATCCCAACCCGGATCGACACCGCGTTCATTGTCAAGCCGGTTTATCGTGCGTCCTCTGCTACGTTAAAATCACTTGTTTTCCCCGGCTGGGGTCACATTACCGAAGGCAAACGAAAAGGTTATGTATTTGCGGGTATCGAAGCAGTTGCGGTGACCGGGCTAATCATTTCAGCGCTGGATGCAAACCGCGCCCGGGATGATTACCTTAAGGCGCGCACACCGGTGGAGATCGCTGACCGGTATGACAGTTACAACCGTTCCTACCAACTGACCTGGGGACTGGCGGTAATAGTGGCAGCGACGTACCTGATAGCACAGGTCGATTTCTTCAATTCTCAGCCACCGTGTCCGATTTCGCTTTCCTTACATGACCAAAAGCGTTATGCAGCAATGCCGGTAAATATGCAATCCTTGATGCTGACAATCGCTTTAAGACTGTGAACACATAACGCAAATGATGCGAATATCGTTCGCATATACAGGAGTTAATAGCAGAAATACCTCTAAAAAAACCACACTCCGCCCGCTGACCTTGCAATAAGTGCTATAATTATGTAACTTCAACGTATCATTAATTAATATATTATAACACGGTTAATAAGTATTCTCGTATTTGTGGCGGTGGGACGCCCTCGTCCCGCTGCGAAAAGTCTGTACTCAAAGGCAGGGACGAGGGCGTCCCTGCTCCACGACTACCAAGATACGATATTATTTGTTAGCCATGCTCTATACTCCAACCAAGTATTAACCGGATTTTACAGAAATGCCCATATACGATTTCATCTGCCGCGATTGCGGTGAGAAATTTGACAAACTGGTTTCAGTTGACTGGAAGTCCGCTGGTCTCACTTGCCCTGAGTGTGGTTCCACGAAACTCGATAAAGCTGTTTCCAAGGTGGGTTTTACCAGCGGAGGCGTGACTGTCACCAGCGGTGATTCCACCTGTACTTCCTGCAACACAGGCACCTGCAGTATTTGCAACTGATGTCTGAAGACAATAACTCGTTCGATGTAGAACACGAGAACAGTAAGGTCATCAGACCGCTGATCTCCGAGCTTCAGATACGTCATCGCACCGCCCAACTCGCTGAATCGATCGCTGGCGAATACAGCGGTAAAGATCTCGTTATAGTCGCAGTCCTTAAAGGCGCATTTATCTTCACTGCAGACCTGGTTCGCAGGCTGTATGACCTCGGTCTAAAGCCGGATCTGGATTTTGTCCGAGCCTTCAGCTACGGATCTGATGACAGATCCTCCGGTCGCGTTGCCATTGAGTTCGACATTTCCATAAAGCTGAACGGGCGACATGTACTAATCGTCGATGATATCGTCGATACGGGAAGGACGCTCGATTTCTTGAAACAGCATATAATGTCCACGGGAGCTGCGGATGTGAAGAGCTGCGTGATGCTCGATAAACCATCGCGGCGGGAAGTGGATTTCAATCCGGATTGGATTGGTTTTGAAATATCGAATGTCTTCGTGGTGGGCTACGGTATGGACTACGCTGAACGCTATCGTTATCTTCCGTTTATTACCACGGTCGACCAAGTAGAAGATGTTTAACGAATCTTTAGCTTAATTATCCATCATTCCGTGCCGAAGACTATATTAGAAGCGTCCAGCCTGACCAAGACTTACAACATCCACCAAAGCAACGTGGAAGTGCTGAAAGGTATCGACATAACGCTGACTCGCGGCGTTAGCGTGGCGATTGTCGGACCTTCAGGAGCGGGGAAATCGACCCTTCTGTATCTACTTGGACTGCTCGAACAACCCAGCAGCGGCAGTCTGCATTTCGACGGTTTGGATACGGGGCGGATTCCAGATCGTATGAGGTCGCGGATCCGACTGGCACAGATCGGATTCGTGTTTCAGTTTCATCA
>Ga0114922_10005056_pt1 | contig 12189 bp, 9 predicted proteins | sample AartaG_FD_100975 | JGI IMG/M metagenome (GOLD analysis project Ga0114922, IMG submission 100975) | Deep subsurface microbial communities from Aarhus Bay to uncover new lineages of life (NeLLi) - Aarhus_00045 metaG | ecosystem: Environmental > Aquatic > Marine > Oceanic > Sediment | place: Aarhus...
CTCGGCGACTCGAAGTACCGCCCCTGCCCACTGCTGCGCAAGTACGTCGACGCGGGCTTCCTGGGGCGCAAAACCAAGCGGGGATTCTATAGTTACTAGGCCATACCGCACGCCACACCGGATGCCTCCGCACGAGAGGTGGGGGCGGGGAGCTATGAGGGCGGTTTCGCGCTCGCTATCGGCGCTGCTGGCAGCTGCGGCAGCGCTGCTCCTGGCTACATCGTCTACCGCGAGCTGGCCACAAGATCAGTCTGGAGACGAGCGCCAGCGACAGCTCCGCCGCATCAACGCCGAAATCGAGCGTCTGCAAGGCGATATATCATCGCTGCAGTCCTCCGAACAGACGACCATCAGGCGTATAGAGCAGCTACGCCTGCAGAGGCAGATTCACCTGCGGGAGATCGATCGCCTTGAGATCGAAATCGGCTCCGCTGAGGAGCGAATCGTCGAGCTCGAGGATACCGTATCGGGTATCGAGATCTCGTTGCGCGAGCGCCGAGCCGAACTCGGACGGATCGTGCGGAGGCTGTACACCAGCGGCCGCCACGGCATGCTGCGTGTGCTACTCTCCGTTCCCCAGGCGCGACAACTCGGGCTGGCGCAGGCCTACCTGGCGGCCATCTCCGAGCGGGAGATGATATTCATTCAGAGCTACCAGGCCGATATAGCCGTGCTGCAAGGCCAGCGGACGGAACTGGTGCGGGCGCGCACCGAGCTCGAGGAGATGCGCGAAGCGGAGCGCCGCCATGCCCGGGAAGCCGCCGAGGCCGAGCAGGATCAGGAGCGCATCCTCGACGAGATCCGCAACCAAGGTGGCATCTACCAGCAGGCCCTGCGCGAGAAGATCGCAGCCCGACAAGCGCTTGAAGAGCTGATAGAGCGTGTGACGCGCGGCGAAGAGCCCGCGCCGCACGCACCCCTCTCCGGCATGCGCGGTCGCCTGGCCTGGCCATGCCAGGGCGAAGTGGTGGCACGCTTCGGCAGGATAAGGGACGCTAACTACGACGTGGTGCTGGAGAACGATGGCATCGACATCGAAGCCCCGACCGGCACGCCGGTGCGCGCCATCTACGTCGGCTCCGTCGTATTCTGCGACTGGATCGACGAGCGCGGCAATATGGTTGTCCTCAACCACGGGAACGGCTATTATTCGTTGTACGCTCATCTGGAGCGCTTCTACGTGGCGCTGGGAGACCAGGTGAGCGCCGGCCAGGCTATCGGTACGGTAGGCGAAACCGGCTCGCTTAAGGGATCGATACTGCACTTCGAGATCCGCAGGCAGGCCCAGGCCCTCGATCCAGCCGACTGGTTGACAAGGCAACCCTGAAGAGGTCGCAGTTGTGAACGGAAGAACTAGAATCGTCCTGTTGGTAAGCTCCTCGGTGCTGCTAGCCCTGATAGCGCTCGCAGCGCTCCTGGGCCAGAGCTACGAGAGCGACGGGATCTACAACAAGCTCGACGTATTTGTCGAGGTGATGCGGCACATCCGCAGCGACTACGTCGAGCCCGTCGCCTCACGCGACATATTCGACGGCGCCCTGCGGGGAATGGCCGCGACTCTGGACATCGAGAGCAGCTACCTGACCGCTGAGGAGTACCTTCGCTACCGCGAGGAGCTGCCGCGGCGCTCCGCCACAACCGGCATCGAGATTCGCAAGCACCCCGGCAGCGGCTACGCCGAGGTGCTCTTCATCCGCCCCGGCTCTCCCGCCGCCGGCTCCGGCGTCCGGGCCGGCGACTTCATCCGCGCCGTCGACGGCACCTCAACCCGCGACCTGCCTATTCTGATGATAGGGCTCGTGATGGCCGGCGAACCCGAATCGGTTGCCAGCCTCAGCATCATCCGCACCGGCGTCCGCGGCACGCTTACCTTTGAGGTCGCCCGGGCGGAGCTGGCGCCCGCTCAGGTAACCCACGAAGCCCTCGACGGCGTCGGCTACATCTCGCTGCCCAGCTTCCGGCTTGGAGTCCTCGAGAGTGTGCAGTCGGCCTGCGGCGAGTTCCGGGGCGCCGGAATCGAGGTCCTGATAATCGACCTGCGCGGTAACGTCGACGGCGACATCGAGGAGGCCGTTCACGTCGCCGACCTGTTCGTGGCGGACGGCGAGCTGCTGACGCTGCGCACCAAAGGCCGCGACACCGACTACACCGCCGGCGAGTTCGCCATGCCCTTCAACATCTTCCTGCTCTGCGACGAGTCAACGGCACGCGCGGCCGAGGGATTCGCCGTCGCGCTGGCCGACCGCGGCATTGCGACGATTATCGGCCGGACTACCGCGGGCCTGGCCACTGTGCAGAGGAGAATCGAGCTTGAAGACGGCGCTCTGCTCAACATATCACACGCGAAGATTATCGGCCCCGGCGGGACGGACTACCACGGCACCGGTGTCGAGCCATCCGTCGAGGTGCCGACTTCCACCTCGGAGGACGGGGAAGACCTGATTCTGCGGACGGCGCTGGAACGTGCGAGACATCATGCGACACGGCAACGGGACTCGGCAGCAGTCGGCGGCTGATTCCACACCGCTCGCGGCCGGCTCAGGCTCCCGCAAGAACGCGAGGTATCTACGCTGGTTCCTCGGCGGCGCCGCACTCTGGGCTGTGGCTATACTCCTGCTCTCCCAGCATCTCTTCCTGGGCGACTCACCCGACAACTTCGGCCGCACCCGACAGGGGCTCAACGCCGGCCTGCGCGAAACCCTGATCGGCCTCGGCATCAGGCCCGAAGTGCGTAGCGTCCTGGAATCCAGAGAGACCCTCGGCGATGGTGACTACACCTGGACAGCCCTCAACTGGCGCATCAGGATCGCGGAGGACTTCGATGTGCCGCACGCGCGCAGCCGCCTACAGGCCGCGGTCGAGGCCGCGGGCGCCCGCCCGGAGATAAGGTGGAACCGCGACGATCGCGAGATACCCCTAATCGTCGAGGCCTACGTAGAAGAGCGGCTCAGCCACAGGCTGTTCTTCATCGCCCCCGCCCCAGCCACCTTGCACGCGCCTGCACAACCGGCAGCGCTCGACGCAGCCGAGCTACTCGGCGAGCGGTGGCAACTGCTCACCGGGCCCAGGCTCGACCTGGATGTCGATCTGCGCGCCGCCCTCGCTCTCGCCGCTCCCAACGGTCCGCCACTACTGGTGCGCGAATACTGGGACACCTCGGTGGCCCACTGGGTAGTCAGCATCGACGACGGCGCAAACGCTGGCGACGTAGTGGAAACGCTGCGCCGTCACCTCCCCGAGGGTAGCCTTGCCGTTGCCCCGCCCGGCGAGCACGAGGGGGAAGCAATCGTCCTGGACATCTCAGCCGGCGGCCGCCTCAGCCATCGCCTAGTGCTCACCGATTACCCCGACGGGCGCGGCCTTGGCAGCGCTGGGCGGCGCGATGAGAACACGATTTTACTTCTGCCGCCGCGCGCGGCGATCATCATCGACGACATCGGCTTCGACCAGGAGATCGCCGACCAGCTCATGGGATTGGGAGTGCGCATAACCCTCTCGATCCTGCCGCATCGCCCCTACTCGATGGAGATAGCGTTGCGGGCCCGCAGCCGCAACTTCGAGACGATGCTGCACCTACCGATGGAGCCGAGGGGATACCCCGATTCGGACCCGGGCAGAGGCGCCATCTACACCGAGATGGCCAGCGACGAAATCCGCGGGCGCACCGCCGACAACATCGCCGCCGTCCCCTACGTCTCGGGAGTGAACAACCACATGGGCTCTCGCGCCACGGCGGACCCCAGGGTAGTCAACGACGTGCTGGCCGTAGTCGAGGACCGCGGCCTCTACTTCGTGGACAGCCGCACCACCGCCGAGACGGTAGTCTTCTCCACCGCCAGGCAACTCGACATACCAACGGCCGAGAGGACCGTTTTCCTGGACAACGAAGAGGATGCGGACGTGGCATCCTGCATGCTCCGCCTCGGCGAACTGATTCGGGTAGCCAGGCTCAGAGGCAGCGCCGTGGGGATCGGCCACCCGCGGGCGACCACTCTGGAGGCGATCAGGCGGATGGCCGGCGAGTTCAGCCGGCACGGCGTCGAGCTGGTCTTCGCCTCCGAGATCGTTTCACTCTAGAAAATTGCTGCGGCGAATCCTAGCGGAGGGACAGTCAATGGAAGCCCAAGACTTCGACGTCGTAATCATCGGCGGCGGCCCGGCGGGTCTGACCGCAGGTATGTATGCGGGCCGCGCCATGATGAAGACGGTGCTGCTGGAGCGCATGATCCCCGGCGGGCAGATGAACAACACCGACCTGATTGAAAACTACCCCGGCTTCGAGAGCGTCGCCGGCGCCGAGCTGGCTAAGCGCTTCGCCGAACACGCCGTGGCCCACGGCTGCGAGATACGCCAGGAGTACGTCGAGGAGATCTCCTGTTGCGAGGGGCATTACAAAATGGTGCACAGCGACCAGGGCCTCTACCGCGCCAAGGTGGTCGTTCTGGCACCCGGAGGCGAGAACCGCAAGCTCAACGTACCCGGCGAGCGTAAGCTCGCCGGCCGCGGAGTCAGCTACTGCGCAATCTGCGACGGCGCCTTCTTCCGCGACCAGGTGATCGCAGTCGTCGGCGGCGGAGATGCGGCGGTCAAGGAGGCGATCTTCCTGACTAGGTTTGGCTCCAAGGTGCTCATCATCCACCGCCGCGACGAGCTTAGAGCGCGGGTGCGCGCCCAGAAAGAGGCTTTCGAAAATCCAAAAATAGAGATCATATGGAACAGTGTGGTCGACGAAATCCAAGGCGATGAGAAGGTTTCGCACCTGCTCCTCAGAAACGTCAAGACTGGCGAGAAATCGAAGCTGGAAGTTGGCGCTGTATTCATCTTCATAGGTTTCGTTCCCAACTCGGGTTTGGTCAAAGACGCCGTGGAGACCGACGACGGGGGCTACATAATCACCAACGCGCGCATGGAGACCTCCATCCCGGGGCTCTACGCCATTGGCGACGTGAAGCCCAACATCTGCAAGCAGGTGAGCGTAAGCGTCGGGGAGGGCACCCTGGCGGCGGTCGACGCGCAGCACTACATCGGCGAGGGGCGCGCGCAGGGCATGTGGTAACGAACTTTCCCTCAACTCCCAAGATATGCTATATAGACAGGGAGATATCGCTCCATAATTGGAATCCTGAAACAGATGCGGATCGGCTCCGCGGCCGACGCAAGAGTGTGACTATGGGAACCGGGAAGCGTTCGACAACTTTTCTCGAGGCGGCCAGGACCGTACTCGAAGAAATGAAAGTACCTATGCACTTCAAGAAGATCACCGAGCTCGCCATCCAGAAGAGGTACCTGCGCAGCAGGGGCAAGACTCCTGAATGGACTATGGGCGCCAGGCTCTCCGTAGACGTCAAGGAGAAGGGATCACGCAGCGAGTTCAACAGGATCGGCAGCGGCCGCTACGGCTTGCGGAAGTGGAAAAGGGGTACGGGGGCCAGAGCTTCCGTCGACGCCGCAGAGGGCGACGCCGGCGGGCGCAGGTACTGGCTGGTGAGCGTCGAGCCCGAAAATTTCGACGCCGACGATAAGGCCGGCAGCCTCGACACCATCGGCGTCAGGTACCGCATGCGCAATACGCTGGCCACGCTTCAGCCCGGCGACCGCGTGGTCATCTACATCAAGAAGGTCGCGGCCTTCGGAGCAATCATGGAGGTGAGCGGGCCTGCCTACGGCGACCACAGCCCCCGCTGGCCTGTGGGCAGCCCCCAGCTATCGTCGCGGATCCCTTGCAAGCCCACGCTAGTGCTCGCGGACCGCAAGCTGGACGCGCGCCCACTATACGCGCGGCTGGAGGTGTTCACGCAGTACCCCGCCAAGCACCGCACGCTCGCGCTGCGCAACGGCATCACGGGAATCGGCGCGGAAGACTACCGGGAAATCGAGCGGGCCATGAGCGCAAGCCTGGCGTAGGCTGCGCTACCGCTGCCCCTCGTCGCTATAGGGTCTGCCGGCCTGGTCGACGGTAACCTTCAGCTTGGAGAGAATCTCAGCCAGGCGTCTGTCTTTTTCCCAGATGTTCAGCACGTTATCTATGACGTACGGCTCACGGTTCTGGGGAATCAGCTTGATGCGCCCCGACATCGCCAGCGCCAACTCGAACACGTCGCCGATCTCCCGCGTGTAGCTGAGATTAGGGGCGTTGATCCTCTCGGTATCGCTGAGCAGGCCGTGGCGGTGGAACAGCTCGTTGTGCCTGACGTCCCAGTAGTTGAAGCGGGTCCTGATCCAGACCAAAGCAAACACGATGATGAAGAACAGGAAGTAGTAGTAGTAGAAACTGGAGTTCATGCCCAGGTCGAACGAGGCGACGAAAGCGAAAATCGCTGGCCAAGCGTTCAGCAGCCAAAGGATGATCCCGCCCAGGACGACGGTGATGACGATAATGATGGTCATCAGGATGGAGAAATCGAAGGCGAAGATCAGGACGTTGATGCTGAACACGAGCATGAAGATCAGATTCCAGTTCCTGTTGGCCTCGGCGGTGTCGATGAGACTCAGGAGAGAAAGCAGGGCGACGATGCCCGCAAGCACTACCGACGGGTAGAAGAAAATTACCTTGGGCCAAGGTCTGATTCGGACGAAGTTGTTCGGCTGCTGCTTTGCCATGATTTCCCCCTTTGTTAGCCAGCGGAAAAAACAGATCGTAGTGCAGAGCGAGCGCACCGGTCAAGCCGATGACGCCTTGTTTTCCGGTCGGCGGGTGCTTTACTTTTCGTCGGCGGTTTTGCTATCTTGGCGTAACTCGTGCAGGGAAAGCCATAATCCCGGGAGGAGTAAGATGAGGATCGGAGATCTCCTGGCGCAAACCGTAGAGCGGTCGCGCCATCGCCCGGCAATAATCTACAAGGGCCAGAAGATCAACTACAACCATTTCGATCAGGCCGCCAACCGGGCCGGCCACGGCCTCAAGAAGATCGGAGTCGAAACCGGCGGCAAGGTGGCGATCCTGCTGGAAAACCGTCCCGAATATCTCCATTTCTACTACGGCATCAGCCGAATCGGCGGCGTAATCGTGCCGATAAACAACTTCCTGAAGGGCGAGGAGATCAAGTACATGCTCGAGGACTGCGGCGTCCACACGCTCGTGACCTCCCCCCACTACTACTCGGCCGAGATCAAGGGTATCGAGAACAAGCTGACTACGGTCAGGAACATCGTCTTCGTCGGCGAGCCCCACGAGCTTGACGAACTAGAATACGCCGACACCGAGATAGATTACGTCCGCTACCAGTCCTTCCACTCCCTGCCGCACGACGCGCCGGAACCGACCAGCGATTTCGGCCCCCAAGACCTGGCGGTGATCATCTACACATCCGGCACAACGGGCCACCCGAAGGGCGCCATGCTGAGCCACCGCAACATAGTCGCCAACTCGACGAGCTGCACCCACGTCCTCGAGATCAACCGCAAGGACAAGATCCTCCTATTCCTGCCGATGTTCCACTCCTTCACCGAAATGGTTTGCATGGTCCTGCCGGTGCATATGGGCATACCGATAGTGATCGTGGAACGGATCGACAGAGTCGAAATCCGCGCCGCGATCCGCCGCTACCGACCTACTCTCTTCGTCGGCGTCCCGAGCATCTACAGCGCTCTGCTGGGCGCCAAGCTGAATCCGCTCATGCGGATGCTCAATCCCGTGCGACTCTACATCAGCGGTGGGGCTCCCCTGCCCGTCGAGGTTCTCCGCAAGTTCGAGGAGAAATTCAGGCGGCCGCTGATCGAGGGTTACGGGCTCAGCGAAGCCTCGCCCGTGGTCAGCGTCAACCCGATCGAGGGGCCGCGCAAGCCCGGATCAGTCGGCCTGACGGTCGTCGGCGTTGAGGTCAAGATAGTCGACGAAGATGACAAAGAGGTTGCCAACGACGCCGACGGCGAGATCCTCGTGCGCGGAGAAAACGTCATGTCGGGCTACTACAACCAGCCCGAGGAGACGGCCAAGACGCTGAAAGACGGCTGGCTCTACACCGGCGACGTCGGCCACCGCGACGAGGACGGCTACATCTTCATCGTCGAGCGCAAGAAGGACATGCTCATCTACCGCGGCTGCAACATCTACCCGCGCGAGGTCGAGGAGGTCCTCTACAAGCACCCGGCGATCGAGGACACCGCAGTCGTCGGCGTACCCGACGCTTCGCGCGGCGAGATGCCCAAGGCGTTCGTAATCCTCAAGGAGGGCGCCCACGCCACGGAGAAGGAGCTGAAGAAGTTCTGCATGGAGCACCTGGCGCGCTACAAGGTCCCGAGAATCTTCAGCTTCGAGACCGAGCTGCCGCGCACGGCCACCGGCAAGGTGCTCAAGAAGGAGCTTCGCAAGCGGGTCCTGCAGGAGCAGCAGGAAAAGATGGGCGGCGCCGAGGAGGAATCCTGACGCCGCGCGCTTATAACAGCGCCGCAAAGCGGCCGATGTAGTCCTGATCCCAATGCGAATGAACAGGTCCGCCATCCCACTGCCCGGCGGATGTCCGCTGCAGTTTTACTTACTCCCTGAAATGTGAAAAGATTTCCGTACCGCGGGAGATTCGGATGAGCCGGGACGAAACCAATCACGAATCGGAGCGTGAGGCCGTCCTGACAAACTCCGTGCAGCCGTGGCAGCCGATACTGCTGGCTCTGGTTTCCATGTGGGTGCTCTTCTATCCTCTGCTGGAGCGGGGCGCCGAGGAGACCGAAATCCAGGGGGACTCGGTAAAATATTTCGCCTGGTTGCAAACGGTGTTCGAAGACGGCGACCTGCAGTTCGCCGACGACTTCGCCGAGCTGAATCCCGGCATCTCCGAATTCCACCTCCGGATTCTGCCCAGCGGCCACACGCCCAACTACTTCACCATCGGGGCGCCGGTCCTCTGGTCGCCCTTCTACCTGGCCGGCAAAGCCTTCGTCGGTTTGGTCGGTGTCCCCGACCGGGCCGCGGAGCTAGATATCCTCATCGCCGCTGTGCGCTTCGGCACGCGATGCTACGCTGTCCTGGCGCTCTTCCTGATGTTTTTCATAACAAGGCGATTTTTCGATTCCAGGATCGCCCTGCTCGGATCGCTCGCCGCCTACTTCGGCACCGCCTTCTACCTCTACGGCCAGTTCAACACCGTCAACTCCCACGCCGCCGGCGCCTTCTGCTGCGCCCTGTTCGTCTACTACTGCCTGAGGACGGGTCCGGACAGGGGCGTCCGCCGCTGGGCGATAGTCGGCCTGCTCGCCGGCCTGGTGATCCTCTGCCGCCTGCAGGATTGCGTCCTGCTTCTCTGGCTGGCAGTGGAGCAAGCCCCGAGGCTTACGGCAGCTCTCAGGCGACCTTCGTCGCTGCCGAGACTTCTCCTGCGCTACCTCGTCGCTCTGGTTGTTCTGCTTCTCGTCCTGGCGTCACAAATAGTCGCCTGGACCGTAATCTTCGGGCCGTTCAAGTCCCCGCTCGACTACAACGCCAACCAGGCTTTCTGGACGCGGCCGGAGTTATTGAACACCCTTTTCTCGTCCCGGCACGGGCTTTTCAGTTGGCACCCGCTGACATACCTGGCGATAATCGGATTGGTCTGCATGCTGTTTCGCCACAGGAAGGAGGCGATGGCGGCGCTGGCGGTCTTCCTGGCGCTGTTTTTTGTGAACGCCGCCATGGCCGACTGGTGGGGTGGCCACTCCTTCGGCATGCGCCGCTTCGTCAGCCTTTCGTTTGTATTCGCCATCGGTATCACCGCCTTCGCCGAAGCCTTCGCGGCGCTGTTGAAAAAGCGCGCGGAGGCGGCAGTGTTGGTCGGGGTGCTGCTGCTGGCGTGGTGGAACGTCGACCTGGCGGGACTATACCTCGACGACACAATACCCCACGACAACCCACCACCCATGGAGGCAGTGGCGGCCCGGCAGTTGGACAACTGGTTCTTCGGCTACCCGTTCGCCTTCCCGGGAAACCTGATTCAGTCGCGGCTGCTGGGCGTCGAGTCCTACAGCGAGGCCGACTGGCTCGCTTCCCGTTACCTGTTCTATCGTCATGGTAACCTGGGTGGCGAAATCGAGCCCGGGTTCCCTTCCTTCAGGGACGGCTTCAGCAGGCCGAGAGGGAGCGGGGGCGGGACTGCGGCCTACCGACTGCTCGGCGGCCCAAAGGGTGTTGTGCTGCTCAACCGGCGCCATCTATTACCGGAGGAGCCGGTCAGGACTCTGGCCATCGACGCGGAAGTCATCTCGCAACTCGACGGCGACGAGGTGCCGGTGATCGAGGTGGTCATCAACGGCCGCCAGCTCAAGGTCCTCTCGGGCACGCGGGGCTTGGTTTACCTGTGGGGGCCCGTCTTCTTCCGCACAAGCGACTGGCGCCTGGGAATGAACAAGCTGGAGTTGAACCTACTAGTCGGCCGCCGGGATCGCCTCGAGCGCTACCGCAGCCGGGGATTCGATCCCTCCGCGGACGACAGCCTTGTTGCCAACGCCGGGCAGTACCGGCTCAGGATCTACCTGCTCAAGTTCTACGACAGGAAGATCTCCAATCTCGAGGGTTACGAGACGAGGTCGCGAAGGAGGCAGCGCAACTAACCCAACCTCTTGATCCGGTGCGCTTTCATCTTCTTGTAAAGGTGGCTCCTCTCCAGTCCGAGCTGCCGGGCGGTCCGGCTCACCTGCCAGCCGTTGCGCCGCAGCGCCTGCTCGATCACCTGCTTCTCGAAGCTCGAAACCATCTCTTTTATCGTGCCCTTGGCCAACTGCGGGCCGCCGATGTCCGGGATTACGGTGGTCGGCAGGACCGCCGCCACCTCCTCGGCGCCAATAACCGGCTCCCTGCTCAGAATCGCCAGCCTCTCGACGGTGTTCTTCAGCTCGCGCACGTTGCCGGGCCACGAGTGCGTCTCCAGGATCTCCAGGGCGCTGGTGTCGAAGCTCACCGGCGGGCGCTTGTTCTCGGCCGCTACCAGCCCCGCGAAGTGCTCGACCAGCTCGGGGATGTCCTCCGCTCGTTCGCGCAGGGGCGGTACGGAGATCGGGATGACGGCCAGGCGGTAGTATAGGTCCTGACGGAACAACTCGCCCGCCACCATCTTCTCGAGGTTCTGGTTGGTCGCCGCAATCACGCGCACGTCGACCTTGACCGTTTTCTCGCCCCCGACCCGCTCGAATTCTCCCTCTTGCAGCACCCGCAGGAGCTTGCTCTGCATCTCCAGCTTCATGTCGCCGATCTCGTCGAGGAAGACGGTGCCGCCGTCGGCCAGCTCGAACTTGCCCTTGCGCGCCGCCACGGCGCCGGTGTAGGCGCCCTTGACGTGCCCGAAGAGCTCGCTCTCGATCAGCTCCGAGGGGATCGCGGCGCAGTTAACCTTGACGAAAGGCCTCGCGGCGCGGCCGCTGCGGCGGTGGATGGCCCGCGCGATCAGTTCCTTGCCGGTGCCGTTCTCGCCCAGGATCAGCACCCGGCTCTGCGTCGGACCCGTGATCTCGACCTGCTCGAGCACCGCCCGCAGTGCCGGGCTCGAGCCCACGATCACGTCGCGCTTCTCCGACTCCTGTCGCAGGACGATGTTCTCGCGCTCCAGCCTCTCCAGGTCTAGCGCGTTGCCGATCGTCACCAGCAGCCGCTCGGTCGAAAGCGGCTTCTCGACGAAGTCCAGCGCCCCGAGGCGGATCGCCTCAAGGGCCGTGCGGATGGTGCCGTGGCCGCTCATCATGATAACCGGGAGGCGCGGCGCCGCGGCGCGAATCCTCTTCAGCGTCTCGATGCCGTCGATGCCCGGCATCTTGACGTCGAGCAGCACCAGGTCAACCTCCTCGGCCTCGAGCTTCTCCAGGGCGATCTCGCCGGAACCGGCTACCAGGATGGAGAAATCCTCCAGCGACAGTGCGGTCTTAAGTGAACTTAGTATGTTCTTCTCGTCGTCGACGACGAGGATCGTGGCCTTCGGCATTCCCGGCCTCCTCAGAGGCCGAGTATACCATAGCGATTTCCTCAGCTATACGCTCGGGGCACGGACGCGCTTGCTCCCCGCTCGCGTCCTAAAGCACCCAGGCGTAGCCGAGCTTGACGAAGAAAGTGCGGTCCGCCTGGGTGAGGCGGTATTGCTGGCTCCCGAAGTAGTTATCGGAGTAGCCGACGAAGAGCACGGTGCGCGGATTGAGCTTGTAAGAGAAGAGGAACTGGGTGAAGAGGTGTTTGTATTGCGGGTCGATCTCGAATGTGTAGAGACCGGCGTTGTAGTTGTAGTCGACGTACTGCAG
>Ga0114922_10005057_pt1 | contig 12187 bp, 9 predicted proteins | sample AartaG_FD_100975 | JGI IMG/M metagenome (GOLD analysis project Ga0114922, IMG submission 100975) | Deep subsurface microbial communities from Aarhus Bay to uncover new lineages of life (NeLLi) - Aarhus_00045 metaG | ecosystem: Environmental > Aquatic > Marine > Oceanic > Sediment | place: Aarhus...
CCGCAGACTGGGCGCATGACCCAACCCGTCTCGCCTCCGCCCGCGCGGGCAACGTCATCGGCGGCGGCGACTGGAGTGCCCACCGCCTCGTCCCAGACTGCGTCCGCGCCCTGGATGCCGGGCAGCCAGTCCAGTTGCGCAACCCGGCCCACGTCCGCCCCTGGCAGCACCTGCTCGAGCCGCTCAGCGGTTACTTGTGGCTCGCCTCGCGGCTGCTCGGCGACGACGGCACACGCTACGCCGAGGCCTGGAACTTTGGCCCGCGCGAGCGCGGCAGCGTATGCACCGAAGAGGTCGTCGGGCGCATCATCGACCTGTGGGGTAGCGGCTCATACCAGACCGGCACGACACAGACCGAAGTCGAGACCGCTCACCTCCGCATTAGCTCGGACAAGGCTACGGCACGCTTGGGCTGGTGTCCCGTCTACGACTGGCAGCGAGCCGTCGCCGAAACCGTCCGCTGGTACCAAGAGTACGCCGCCCAACGCGCACGCGACCAGACCGGCGCCTCTGTCGACATGTACGCCACCTGCGCCGACCAGATTGCCGCGTACACGCGCCGCGCCCGACAACAGGACCAACCGTGGGCCCGCTAGCGCACTCCCCCGACGGCACGCACCACGCCAGCAAACCGCAGGTGGGCCGCAACACGCAGGTTCTGCTCACCGGCGCCTCGGGCTTTATCGGCTCCCACCTCGCCGAAGCCCTCGTCGCGCGCAGAGCCATCGTCCACTGCCTGCTCCTGCCGGGTGACCCAGCACCCAACCTCTCGGCAGTCAGGGGCCAGATCCACGTCCACCGTGCCGACCTGCTCGACGCCGAGGCCCTGCGGCGCGTCGCGCGCGCTGCTTCGCCCGAGGTGGTCATGCACCTCGCCGCTGTCGGCGTCACCGACGTCCACGTCGACCCGGCCCTCGCCGTGCGCGTCAACGTCGAGGGCACACTCAACCTGCTCGCCGCCCTGGACGGGGCATACAGGATCTTTCTCAACGTGGGGACCTGTCACGAGTACGGCGACGGCGCCCCACCCTTCCGAGAGGACCAGGATCCGCGCCCATCCCTGCCCTACGCCATTACCAAGACAGCGACCTGGCGCTTTTGCCGGCGCTTCCTCGACACCGAGGGCTGGCCCATCGTCACCGTGCGCCCCTTCTCCGTCTATGGGCCGCGCCAGGCCGAGAACACATTCGTCCCGGCCTGCATCCACGCCGCGCGCAGGGGCGTCGATTTCGAGATGACCGCGGGCGAGCAGGGACGCGACTGGATCTATGTCGCCGACGTCGTCGAGGGCATGATCCGCGCCACGGGCCTGCCTGCGGCCATTGGCGGCACCTTTAACCTATGCACCGCCCGCGAGACCACGCTGTACGACGTTGCCCGCGCCATTGTGTCCGAAATGGGCGACCCGATCGCCATTCACCGTGGCGCCCTTCCCTACCGCGAGGGCGAGATCTGGCACCTCGTTGGCGACAACACCCGCGCCCGCGCCGTCCTCGGCTGGGAGCCGACCACCTCCCTCGCCGATGGCCTGCGCCGCACCATCGCCGCCATCTCGACCTCGGAGGTCTGTGCCCGACCTGGGAGGCCACTATGAACCAGTGCCAGCTACGGCAGCAGATACTGGATCAGGTCATCGAGTACTATCGTCTCGCCCACCGCGCACCGCCCTTTGTGCCGGGCGAGACACGCATCTCCTATGCCAGCCGCGTCTACGACGAGCGCGACCTCGTCGCCCTCGTCGACGCCAGCCTCGACTTTTGGCTCACCCGCGGCGAGCACAGCCTGGCCTTCGAGGAAGCGTTCGCTGACTACCTCGGCGCTGCGCACGCTGTCTATGTCAACTCGGGCTCCTCCGCCAACCTGATCGCCGTCGCAGCGCTCTGCTCTCCACACGCTGAGCGTCCGCTGCAGCCCGGCGACGAGGTGATCACGCCGGCAGCCACCTTCCCAACGACGGTGGCGCCGCTGGTGCAGCATGGCCTGGTGCCCGTATTCATCGACTGCGTGCCCGCCACCTACAACCTCGATGTGGGCCAGGCCGAGCGCGCCCTCTCTCCCCGCACGCGGGCCATCCTCCTCCCACACATGCTGGGCAACACGGCCGACCTGTCGCGCCTCCTGCCCATCGTCGAGGAGTACGACCTCTACCTGATCGAGGATACCTGCGAGGCGATGGGCACTCGCTTCAGCGGGCAACTTCTCGGCAGCTTTGGCCATCTCAGCACCTTTAGCTTTTACCCGCCGCACCACATTACCACCGGAGAAGGCGGTATGGTCGTCACCGACGACCCGGCCCTGGCCAAGACCGCCCGCTCGCTGCGCGATTGGGGCCGCGACTGCTGGTGCAATCCGCAAACCGCTCCGCCCGACGGCGCCTGTGGACGCCGCTTCAGCTACCTGATCCCCGGCCTGTCGGACACTTACGATCACAAGTATGTCTACAGCAACGTCGGCTACAGCCTGCGTCCCACCGACATGCAGGCCGCCCTTGGCCTCACACAACTGGCCAAGTTCGCCGAGTTTGAGCGGGCGCGCAAGCGCAACTTTGCCGCCCTCTTTGACGCGCTCTCTCCCTACCGCGACGTCCTGATCCTGCCAGAGTGGGACGACCGCGCCGACGTCTGCTGGTTCGCCTTTCCGCTCACCGTGCGTGAGGAGGCGCCTTTCTCTCGCGCGGACCTGGTGCGCTGGCTGGAGGAGCGCGGCATCGAGACCCGCTACCTCTTTGCCGGCAACATCCTGCGCCAGCCCGGCTACCGGCACATCCGTCACCGCACCATCGGCGACCTGCCCAACACCGACGCTGTCATGCGCCGCGCCTTCTTTGTCGGCGTCTACCCGGGTCTCGACCAGCCACGGCTCGACTATATCATCAGCCAGTTCCAGGCCTTCCTTGCCAGACCCCCGAGGTCCAGAGAGCATCCCTCGGAGGTCTGAGGCACAAGGGCCACAGGAGAGATTGATCTTGCCCAGTGACCGCCCCGCATCCAAAGCAAACGGGTTCGTGATCCCCGACAGCTTCCGGCTGTCGGTCATCATGCCCGTCTACAACGAGCGCCATACCGTCTTGCGCATCCTTGACCGCGTCCTTGCCGTCCCGATCACCAAGCAAGTGATCATCGTCGACAACTGCTCCACCGACGGCACCCGCGAGCTCCTGCATGGCCTCGACACAGCCGCCCTCCGCGGCCCCGACACCATCCGCACCCTGTTCCACCCGCGCAACCTGGGCCGCGGCGCCTCCGTCCGCACCGCCCTGGCCCACTGCACCGGCAGCTATACCATCACCCAGGGCGCCGACCTCGAGTACGATCCGGAGGAATGGCATGTCGCTATCGAGAAGGCCCTGCGCGAGGACCTGGACGCCGTGTTCGGCTCGCGCACGCTGGGTGGCCGAGCGGTGTATGTCTACTTGCAGAACTACCTCGGCGTTCTCTTTTTCAACGGGCTGATCAACCTGCTCTATGGCAGCCGCTACACCGACTGCGCAACTGAATGCAAACTGATCCGCACCACCACCTTCCAGTCGCTCGACCTGCAGTGCAGCGGCTTTGACCTCGACTTTGAGATCTGCACCAAGCTGGCCTTGGGTGGCCACTCCTTTGCCGAAGTGCCCATACCCTACCACCCGCGCTCCATCGCCCAAGGCAAAAAGCTGCGCGCCATCCGCGATGGCATCGCCGCCCTGCGCGTCATCCTGCGCGACCGCGCGCGCCCAATGCGCCGCTCACCAAGACCAAGGAACCAAGTATGAGACTCTCTGTGCTCATCCCAGTCTACAACGAGCGACACACCATCGAGCAGATTCTCTCCGCCGTCCTGGCCGTCGACCTGGATCTCGAGGTCGTCGTCGTCGACGACTGCTCGACCGACGGCACCGCCGCCATCCTCGACCGTTGGGCCGATCGCGTCCGCCTCGTGCGCCACCCACGCAACCGCGGCAAGGGCGCTGGCGTCCGCACGGCCATGGCCGCCGCCACCGGCGACGCCGTCATCATCCAGGACGCCGACCTCGAGTACGACCCAAGTGAGTACGGCCTCCTCCTTGCCCCGATCGAGGCGGGCCAGGCCGACGTCGTCTATGGCGTCCGCTCGCTGGCCGAGCAAAAGCCCTACATGCGTCTTGGCAACAACCTCATGACCTGGGCGACCAACCTCCTCTACGCGACGCATCTGCACGACGTGGAGACCTGCTACAAGATGCTGACCCGCCAAGTGGTCGAGCAGCTCGACCTGCAGAGCGAGGGCTTTGACCTCGAGACCGAGATCACCGCCCAGATCGTGCGCCTCGGCTACGAGATTCTTGAGGTGCCGATCAGCTACCATCCGCGCTACGGGGCCGGGAAGAAGCTCTCTCCACTCGACGGCGTGCCCACCGCCTGGGCCCTGATCAAAGGGCGATTCACCCGCCCCGGACGCCTCCGGCGACCCAGAGGCCTGCCATGACCGGCCCGTCCGCCCACCCGGTCGCAGTACCCGCTTCGGCTGTACCCGCCCGACCTCCGAGGCCTGGCTCCGAGCGTGGAGGACTCTTGAAAGGACAGACGCCATGACCATCGTTGTCACCGGCTCCGTCGCCTTTGACTATATCATGTCCTTCCCGGGCCGCTTCACCGACCACATCCTCCCCGACAAGCTGGACCAGATCAGCCTCAGCTTCCTGGTCGACGACATGATCAAGGTCTACGGGGGCTGCGGCCCCAACATCGCCTACTCTCTCGCCCTGCTCGGCGAGCGCCCCCTGCTGCTGGCATCCGCTGGACAGGATGGAGTGGAATACCGCGATTGGCTGGCCCGCAGCGGCGTCGATACCTCCCTCCTCCAGATCTGTGAGGACTGCTTCACCGCCTCCTTCTTTGTCAGCACCGATCAGGATCAGAACCAGATCGCCAGCTTCTACAGCGGAGCCATGGGCCGCGCAAGCCAGCTTTCGCTGCGGGACGTGCCCGACCCCGAGATCGCCATCATCTCGCCCAATGACCCCGAGGCCATGCGCAAGTACGCCCGCGAGTGCCGCGGCCTCGGTGTGCCCTACATCTACGACCCCTCCCAGCAGGTCGCGCGGGTCGAGGGCGACGAACTGCTCGACGGCCTCACCGGCGCATACGTGTTGATCGTCAACGACTATGAATACGGCATTCTCCAGAAAAAGACCGGCCTCGACCAGGCCGAACTGCTAGACCGCGCGGAGATCCTCATCGTCACCCTCGGTGAACGAGGATCGCGCATCGTCACCCACAGCGGCGAGACCCTCGTCCCCATCGCCCGCCCCCACGCCGTGCTCGAGCCCACCGGTGTCGGCGACGCCTATCGCGCCGGGCTGATCAAGGGCATGTTGCACGGGTGGAGCTGGCCGGTCACCGGGCGAATCGCCGCCGTGGCCGCCGCCTACGTGATCGAGCACCCGGGCCCCCAGCCGCTGCCCTATACCCTCGAGGCCTTTGTCGAGCGCTACTACGGCAACTTTGGTCAGGCGCCCGAGCTCGAGGAACTTCTGAGGCCCCGGTGAGCCCACAGACGTTGCTTCAGGACCAATGGCTCATCTGGGCCAGAAGGCTGCAGGCCCTCGCCCAGAGCGGGTTGGCCTACACCAAGAACCCGTTCGAGATCGAGCGCTACAACGCCGTGCGCGAGATCGCCTTCGAGATCCTGGCTGCGGGCAGCGAACTCGCACTCGACGAGGTCCGCGACCTTTTCTCGGGCGAAGAAGGCTATGCCACCCCCAAGGTCGACGTGCGCGGCGTCGTCTTTCGTCCCGACCTCTCCTCCGGCCGCGACAGCATCCTCCTCGTTCGCGAACTGCGCGACGGGCTCTGGACGCTGCCGGGCGGCTGGGCGGACGTCAACGACTCGCCCGCCGAGGCCACAGTCCGCGAGGTCTACGAAGAGTCTGGCTACCAGACCCGGGCGGTCAAGCTGCTGGCCTGCTATGACCGCAGCAAGCACGGGCATCCGCCCTATGGCTTCCACATCTACAAGCTGTTCTTCCAGTGCCAGCTGCTTGGCGGCGAGGCGTCGGGCAGCATCGAGACGGCAGATGCGGGCTTTTTCCGCGAGGACGAGATCCCCGCGCTCTCGCTGCCCCGCGTCACGCCGGAGCAGATCGCACGCTTCTTTGCGCATCGCCGCCATCCCGAGTGGCCAACCGACTTTGACTGAAAGGAGTACACCCACAATGACCGTCCAACACGACGTGAAGGATCTCTCGCTTGCCAAGCAGGGCAGGCTGCGGACTGAATGGGCCGAGCGCGACATGCCCGTGCTGCGCCAGGTACGCGAGCGCTTTGACCGGGAAAAGCCCCTACGGGGCGTGCGCATCTCCGCCTGCCTGCACATCACCAGCGAGACCGCCAACCTCGGCCGTACGCTGCAGGCCGGCGGGGCTGACCTGGTCCTGTGCGCCTCTAACCCGCTTTCCACCCAGGACGAGGTCGCTGCCTGCCTCGTGGCCGACTATGGCATCCCCACCTTTGCCGTCAAGGGCGAGGACCACGAGACCTACTATGCCCACATCAAGGCCGCGCTCGACCACAACCCCCAGATCACGATGGACGATGGGGCCGACCTGGTCACCGGCCTGCTCAAGACGCGCCCGGATCTGATCCCAGAGATGTACGGCTCTACCGAAGAGACCACGACGGGTGTGATCCGCCTGCGCGCTATGGCCGCCGACGGGGTGATCCAGTTTCCCGTCATCGCCGTCAACGACGCCATCACCAAGCACTTTTTCGACAACCGCTACGGCACCGGGCAGTCGACCCTCGACGGCATCCTACGCGCCACCAATCGCCTTCTCGCCGGCAGAGTCTTTGTCGTCGGCGGCTACGGCTGGTGCTCGCGCGGCATCGCCACGCGTGCCAGGGGCATGGGCGCCCACGTCGTCGTCACGGAGATTGACCCCTTCCGCGCCCTCGAAGCGCTGATGGACGGTTTCCGGGTCCTGCCCATGGCCCAGGCCGCACGCATCGCTGATGTCATCGTCACCTCCACCGGCAACGTCAACGTCGTCGACAGGGCTCACTTTGAGGTCATGAAGGATGGCTGCATCGTCGCCAACTCTGGCCACTTTAACGTCGAGATCAACATCCCTGCTCTCGAAGAGATGGCCGCCGGCGTCCGTGAGATCCGCCCCTTCACCCGAGAGTACCTCCTGGCAGATGGGCGGCGCATCTGCCTCCTCGGCGAGGGACGGCTGATCAACCTCGCCGCAGCCGAAGGACATCCCTCCAGCGTCATGGACATGTCCTTCGCCAACCAGGCCCTGTCCGCTGAGTACCTGGTCGCCCACCGCCGCGCCCTCGGCCACCAGGTGTACCCGGTCCCCGAGGACATCGACCGCCGTGTGGCACAGCTCAAGCTCGCCGCTATGGGCATCGAGATCGACACATTGACAGAAAAGCAGCGGGAATACCTCTCTAGCTGGGAAGCAGGGACATAGCACCCGCAGTACTTACGAAAAGGAGCACGGATAGATGAGCAACACCTTTGTGACAGCGAGCAAGTACTACCTCACCTCCGAGTCGGTGACCGAGGGACACCCCGACAAGATCTGCGACCAGATCTCCGACGCCATCCTCGACGCGATCCTGGAGCAGGACCCCACCGCCCGCGTGGCCTGCGATTGCGTCGTCACCACCGGCCTCCTCCTCGTCACCGGCGAGATCACCACCTCCGCCTACGTCGAGATCACCGAAATCGCCCGCAGAACCATCCTCGATGTCGGCTACGACCGCGCCAAGTACGGCTTTGACGGCGAGACCTGCGGCGTGATCGTCTCGATCAAGGAGCAGAGCGGGGACATCGCCATGGGCGTCGATGAAGCGCTCGAGTCCAAGATCGGGCCAGAGGAAAACCGCGACGACGGACGCTCCCTCGGCGCCGGCGACCAAGGCATGATGATCGGCTTTGCCTGCAACGAGACACCCGAGTACATGCCCCTGCCCATCGCCCTGGCGCACCGCATCTGCCAGCGCCTCGCCCAGGTACGCAAGGACGGCACGCTAGACTACCTGCGGCCTGATGGCAAGAGCCAGGTCACGGTGCAGTACAGCTATGGCAAGCCTGTACGCGTCGACGCCGTCGTCGTCTCCACCCAGCACCACCCGGATGTCACGCGCGACCAGATCATCGCCGACGTGATCGAGCACGTGATCAAGCCCGTCGTCCCCGCCGAGCTGCTCGATGAGCGAACGCGCTACTTTATCAACCCCACCGGCCGCTTTGTCACCGGCGGGCCCAAGGGCGACTCCGGCCTCACCGGACGCAAGGTCATCGTCGACACCTACGGCGGGGCCGCCCGCCACGGCGGCGGCGCCTTCTCTGGCAAAGACCCCACCAAGGTCGACCGCTCCGCCTCCTACATGGTCCGCTACATCGCCAAGAACCTCGTCGCCGCCGGCATCGCCGAGCGCATCGAGGTCCAAGTCAGCTATGCCATCGGCGTCGCACACCCCACCAGCATCGCCGTCGAGACCTTTGGTACCGGCAGGATCCCGGATGACGACATCGTCGAGCTGATCCGAGACAACTTTGACCTCCGTCCCGGTGCCATCATCTCCGACCTCGGGCTACGTCGCCCGATCTACAAGGCGACGGCAGCCTATGGTCACTTTGGGCGTGACGACATCGATGCCCCCTGGGAGCGGCTGGACAAGGTCGAGGCGCTGAAGCAGCAGGTCGGACTGGCGCAGGCGTCTGGAGAACGCGGTACTTGACGTTTCGCCGTTCTTCTGGTAGAATGTGCGATGCTCTGCCCCCATCGTCTAGAGGCCCAGTACACCGCCCTTTCAAGGCGGCGACGCGGATTCGAATTCCGCTGGGGGCATTGTAGTCGGGCAACCAGCGGTCTCCGGGAACCTGCCGAACTCGGAGGCCGCTTCTTCTGTGACACCAGCGACCTCCTCCACGGTAGTGTGGAGGAGGTCGCTGGTGCCCTATTTCCCTTGTGACCCGTTCAGGACATCAGGTGCCGCCGCAAGTGGGCAACGATGATGTTGAACAGGTGGATGCGCGCTGGCTTACCGTTGATCCCGTGCTTCTTGCCGGGATAGACCATCATCTCGAACGGGATGCTCGCTTGCTGGAGCGCGTCCATCAGCAGCACGCTGTGCTGAAAGAGCACATTGTCGTCGGCCATGCCGTGCACCAGCAGCAGCTTGCCCTGCAGCTGCTCAGCGTACGTCACGACCTTGCTGCGCTCATACCCTTCGGAGTCCTCCTCCGGATATCCCATATAGCGCTCGGTATAGTGCGTGTCATACAGTGCCCAATCGGTGACCGGCGCCACCGCCACACCGGCACGAAAGACCTCGGGCGCTTGCAGCATGCACATCAGTGCCATGTATCCGCCATAGCTCCAGCCAAAGACGCCGATCCGCTGCCCGTCTACGTACGGCAGTGACCGCAGATAGTCGACGCCCACAAGCTGGTCTGCCACCTCGACCCCACCCATGTGCCGGTGCAGCGCTGCCGCAAACGCGTGCCCCCGGCGGCCCATCCCCCGGTTGTCGAGCTCGAACACCACAAACCCGGCGTGCACCAGGAGCTGTGCCTGCATGCTCGCATCCCACCCGTCCCGCACCGTCTGCGCGTGTGGCCCGCCATAGACCTTGATCACTGCCGGGTACCTCTCCTCCGGATCGAATGGGTAAGGCCGCGTGACGCGCCCGTACAGCTCCATCCCGTCTGCAGCCTCCAGTGTCACGAGCTCGGGCATCACCCATCCATACGCGTCTCTCTCGGGCAGCACATTCGCCTCCAGAACCGCGACATGCTCCCCAGTGACCGCTCGCAGCAGCACTCGCGGCGGCGCCAGCACCGTCGAATGCGTGTCCAGGTAGTAGGCACAGTCTGAAGCCAGGACGGCCTCGTGCCAGCCCGCCTCAACCGTCACTTGCCCGATCTCTCCCCCTTCCAGCGATACTCGATACAGGTGACGCTCGAGTGGTGATCCGATCCAGCCCTCAAAGAAGACCACTCTGTGCTCTTCGTCCACGCCGCTCACCCGATCCACCGGCCAGTTGCCCGCAGTCAGCGCCCGGATCAGGTGCCCGTCCAGGTCATACAGGTAGAGGTGCTTGAATCCAGACCGTTCCGACGCCCACACGAACTCACCCGATTCCAGGAACCGGAGGTCGTCGTGCAGCTCAACCCACTGCTTGCCCGTCTCGCAGAGGAGCAGAGTCGCCTGGCCGGTCGCGATGTCGCAGCGCACCAGCTCCAGCGTCTTCTGGTCGCGCGACTGGACCTGGATCGCCAGTGACTGTCCGTCGGGCAGCCAGTCCACACGAGCCACATAGATGTCGGTCTCTTCTCCTGTGTCCATCCACACCGTGTCGCAGCCGTCGGTGCTGACCACGCCAACGCGCACGGTCGCGTTCGCCTCTCCTGCTGCCGGGTAGCGCTGCTCAACGACTTCCACCCGGTCGGCATAGTAGGCCGGACGCTGCACCAGCGGCACGAGCGACTCGTCAATCTGGGTGTACGCAATGTGTTTGCCATCCGGGGACCACCAGAAGCCAGTGTGTCGGTCCATCTCCTCCTGTGCAACAAACTCTGCCGCGCCGTTCTGCACCACACCGCCCCCATCGGTCGTGAGCCGGCGCGTGTCTCCGCTGTCTACGTCCACCAGGTACAGGTTGCCGTCTCGCACAAACGCGACCCGCTCACCATCAGGGGAGAACTTGGGGTCGAATACGCCCTGTTCTGGTCCGACCAGGCGGCGAACGCGCTGCCCGTGCCCTGCCTCCAGCACGTACACGTACAGCGCTCCGCCCAGCGGAAAGAGCAAGCGGTTGCCTTTCTCTGACCAGTCATAGTCGACGATCCCACTCTGGCGAATCCGCATCCGTTCGCGCCGTGCTTGCTCCTGCTCCGAGACCTGCAGCTCGTCCGGCGAAACCAGGTCTTCTGCACGCACCAGGGGCCCGTGTGTGCCTGTCGCCAGCTCATACGCCCATAGGTCGAGGAGCTCGTCGTTCTCATCCTTCGGCCTGAGATAGGTCACCCGTCTGCCATCCGGCGAGAACTTTTGCCGGAGCGGCGTCGGACCGGAAAGGTTGGGATCGCTGAATACGCGCTCGACAGTCAGTGTTCTCTTGAGCAAAACGCTCGACTCCTTCAACTGGTGGGGGCTGAGTGCTCTACGACCGGCAGCGTTAGCAGCGCGTGGGGCACGATCAGCACCTCGAGCTCGGTCCCCAAGTCTGCCGCTGCGAGGGCGAGGGCTTCCCGCATCGTCTCTGCTGGGATCATCTTGCACGCCGAGACTACCTCGGGATGCTCACTGCCGACGATGATCACCTTGTTCTGTTCCAGAACCTTGGCCATCACAAACGCTCGCTGCTGTCCGGGTGGATAGCCGTGCCTTCTCCCATCCTCAAGGATGGCGCCCACATCCGGCGCATCGCGCATCGCTGCCAGGAAGCGCTGCTCGCCCACCCCCTCCCCTGCCCCCTCGCCGCAGCGCGCCGGCACGATCAGGTATCCACCCGGCCGCACCACCGGCGTTGGGGCGAAGAACAGGTAGCTGGCAGCACGGCTGGCCTGGTACAGGTTCGCGTCCTTCGGATAGCCGACGCCCCCGATGGCCACATCGTACTGGTGCGGGATCGGGACCTGGTACAGCTTCTGTGCCAGGTCTACTAGGCGCGCGTGCGTAGCCACCGGCTCTCCTGCTGCGGCGTGTACCACGTGTCCCGCATCGTCGAGCACGACGTTGACGATGAACCGCAGACCCGCGCGCAGCGCCGCCTCAGTGATCGCTTCGTGGAAGGGATTCCCCTCTACCTTGCCCAAACGGGCGTTGGGATCGTCGACGAAGGCTGGGCCGTGACTATACGCGATCAGCGGTTCGCCCGCCGCACCGACGGCGACGGTCTTGCGCCCTCCCGAGTATCCCGCGTACTGGTGTGGCTCTACGATCCCGGTTGCGATCAACAGGTCCGCGTCGTATGCGACCCTGTGGACTGAGAGCGGGATGCCGTTGACGGTGCGCAGGTCGACCCGCATAGCGGGGTTCTGTGGCTCGTTGTCGATCACGCGGTATCGGTCCACCACGGCTTCCCCGAGCTTGGACACCTTTTCCTGGCGTGTGCTTGCCCGGTGCATGCCCGTCCCACAGAGCAACGTCACGTCCTCGTCGCGCAGCCCAGCGCGAGCCAGTTCCGCCAACATGGGCGGTACCATC
>Ga0114922_10005058_pt1 | contig 12186 bp, 11 predicted proteins | sample AartaG_FD_100975 | JGI IMG/M metagenome (GOLD analysis project Ga0114922, IMG submission 100975) | Deep subsurface microbial communities from Aarhus Bay to uncover new lineages of life (NeLLi) - Aarhus_00045 metaG | ecosystem: Environmental > Aquatic > Marine > Oceanic > Sediment | place...
TAAACGGCAGAGATCCTGGTGTTCCTGGAGCACTATCCGAAACATACGCATGGCCTCTGAATCCTCAGCAACTGGAAGCCCGATACTCGAAGTCGCTGTCTCATAGAAATCAGTGAGCCAGGCAGTCTTGTTCACCTTTCTCCCGGCCACATCTCTGGCTTCCTCTATAAATTCTTCTCGACTGTACTTCAGCACAGAGGATGGACTGGGGAACCTGAGTAAAAGAGAGGAAAACCATTGAGCTCTTGAAGTGTGATAATACTTTTGCACTTCAGGAAAATACAGCGGTAAATAATGTGTCATGATGCTGTGCTGGACACGTGTCTTGCGGAGGGATACTTGATAACAGGTTTTGGAGAGTTCCTGAATATCGTTTATTCGATGGAGCAATGGGTCATGATATATCTGTGTCAGACCGGTCTTAAGCAGATGAAGAATGACTTGAGCATCCTTGGGATCATTCTTGTCCCAGGAGTTATACATGGCTTCTCGTGTCCTGGCGGCAGCCACTGATGATACAAGCTTCAGATCAAAGCCCTCCTGCTGCAGACAATAGGCAAGCGGCCGGTGGTAGTTGCCTGTCGCCTCAAGCCCGATCACACAGGGGAATCTTAGGCTTTTAAGATAAGCTGTAAACTCCTGATAATCACTCAGCTTGTTGGTGACTATAAACTTTTTCCGGCTTTCGTCCGGGAGCTGAATCATTACAGTGTTACGTTTTTTTGCGATATCGATCGCTACCAAAACCATTTCTCCCGTGTTACCATAAGATTGAGTCATAATCGGTACCTCCCTTAGGTTGAGTTGTGATCTACCTATTTTATGGGATCAGGTATCCGATTGTGACTCTTTTTTTTTATTCCATACATACTATGGTTCTGAGTTTACTGCAAAAGCAGTCAGGATGTGGCGGGCCAATCTCGGAGTCACCACCCTGTTTATAGAACCAGGTAGTCCTTGGGAAAATGGATATGTCGAATCATTTAACGGAAAACTACGAGACGAGTTGCTCAATGGAGAAATCTTTGATACGTTATTGGAAGCCAAAGTTCTTTTGGACCGTTGGTGAAGGGAATATAATTGCTATCGGCCCCATAGTGCTTTGGCGTATAGGCCACCAGCTCCAGAGGCTTTTAGATCTAATATTCTCTCTCTAAAAGTGATACATTGATGGGGGGCAGGTCAGGAGTTTGGGTATCGACCGATAAGACTCCCTGAGAGGGAAGGACAGCTCTATATGGTTGTGGTTAAGGGATTCGGCTAAAATCCGATGATGTTGTTAACGAATGTGCAGGTGAAAAAAAGCCGGAAATCGTTGTGGCGAATAATCAAGTGCTATATCACTCGATGGAGTATTGAAGAGACAATCCGGTTTATTAAACAAAGCTATAATCTGGAGGACATCCGGCTTCTCACCTATCGCAGACTTCAAAATATGATGGCGTTGGTGCTAGCAGTGGCGTATTTTGCCATGGTTTATCTAGGAATAAAGACAAAGTTGAGGGTGTTGGCCCGTCATGTTTTAAAAGCGGCACGACGGCTGTTCGGGATACCCGATTTTCGTTTTTATGCCCTAGCTAGATGGCATCCGGGAACTCCTTTTTAGCCGTCAGAAGGGCCTAGAAGGCTACACTCAGATGCTGAAAACAGAGAATCTGCAGATTAGTCTGTTCGATCCTTAAAATTTTTGGGGGAACTTCAGCCATACAGCTCATTGACTTTTTTGATTTTATCGTGTTAGCATTTGAAAAACAATGTTTATGTACGATAACGCGGGACGAGGCACGCATCAGTCTGAACGTTTGAGGGCCGGCATTCCAGAGGAAGCTGCGTCCCGTATCTGAATTGACGAAAAGCATGGGAGGAAGTAGCGAATGACGCAGCGCCGTCGGAATTACGAGAATGATCCCTCTCCGAGGTCTCCCGAATATACTGCTCTGCAGCGCAATCTCGCGCGGGGATGGAACACCTGGAACACGCGGTCGATTCTCTCTCATGTTCTTTTACCTGAGGGATTCGCCTTGAACCTTGGCATCAAGGAGTATCGCCAGGGAGGATATCTTAAGGAAGCCCTGATCGGACGAAAGGATCACGAGGTCATCGCGGTCGGGTATCACGCCTATGATGGGAGTTATACGGAAATCGATCTAAGTTGGAGAGGCATCGACATCAAGGTTAAGTCCGCGGTGGAAAAAGACGACCTGGTTCTTCTCATCACCCCGACCCATCAGCACAGGCGTCCTCCACTCCTGGTGGTGGAGTCGGGTTTTTTATGGAACCGGGGAGGGGAGTTGTCTGCCGCCGACGACACTCTGATCGGCCGGGCCGTATCGGGGCGTGATGTTGAAGTCTTCGGGACCGGAGAGAGTCTCGATGAGCCCTATATCACGGCGCAGACGCCCTACCTCGCCCTCCCCATGGACGGTCCCATCGGCGTTTCCACCGGCCGGAAACGGAGCCTGGATGAGATTCAAACAGTCATCGAAGGCAGGAAACATGATCTGCTCGATAGCCACCGGCGCTTCGGCGAGTTTTCCGAAATCACCCTGGTCATTCAGGCCGGATTGGCATGGAACACCATCTATGACCCGCTCAAGGACCGGGTGATCACGCCGGTCAGCCGTCTCTGGAATCTGGGCTGGGACGAGCCGACGGTCGGCGAGCAGGCCTCCGTCGGAGATCCGTTTCAGTACCTGGGTTATGTCCTGTTCTGCTGGGATACCTATTTCGCCGGCTATCTGCACTCCCTGGAGCACAAGGAACTGGCCTATGCCAATATCATAGAGATCACTAAAGAGCGGACGACGGGCGGATTCGTCCCCATGTGGTATAGGTCCTTGGGGATTCGCACCCAGGACAGGTCCCAACCTCCGATTGGGTCCATGATAACCCGGGAAGTGTATCGCAGATTCAGGGAACGGTGGTTTCTGGAGGAAATCTACCACGATCTTCTGGGTTGGAACCGCTGGTGGCCAGAGAATCGTTTGAACAAGGGGTATCTGTCTTGGGGATCGGTTCCCTACGAACCCGTGGTCGGATTCGACTGGGAAAGCAAGGGAGTCGGCGACATCTATGGTGCCGTTCTGGAATCGGGCATGGACAACCTACCGCTCTACGACGATGTCCCCTACAACGATAAGATACACATGATGGAGATGGCGGACGTGGCCCTGCTCTCCTTCTATGTCGCCGACTGTGACGCCCTGGCCGAAATCGCAGGGATTCTGGAGCGGAAGGATGAGCGAGAGGAACTGCTCGGTCGCGCAGAGCATTTCCGAAAGAAATTGAGCATGTTGTGGGACGAGGACACGGGAATCTTTCTCAACCGGCGCACTGATACCGGGGAGTTCATACAACGCCTCTCGCCGACCTTGTTCTACTCGCTCCTGGCCCGGGCAGCCACCCAGGAACAGGCCGAGCGGATGATCAGGGAACACTTCTTCAATCCTCGTGAATTCCAAGGAGAGTGGATTTTACCCTCCATTTCCCGTGATGATCCCGCCTACTGCGACAACGTTTATTGGAGGGGCCGAATCTGGCCTCCGATGAACTTTCTCGTTTATATCGGGCTTCGCCGCTACGATCTATCGGAAGCCCGGGCCACCCTGGCGGAAAAATCAAAAAACCTTCTCATGAAGGCCTGGCGAGAGAAACGGCTGATTCCGGAAAATTACAATCCGGATACGGGGGAAGGGCTGGACGTCAACAGCAGCGACAGTTTTTATCATTGGGGCGGCTTGCTCGGACTGATTTATCTCATGGAAAAGGAGATTGTTCCGGGACCGGAAGCCCCGCTTCCTCCCCCTGGCGGAGGAACGAAGACGTGATCCCTTCGGTGCTTCCTCATGCCGAGGGAATCGTTCCGATGAAAGATTTTAAGATCCAATCTCAGGTATTTGTATAATGAGTTGCCGACGAGGCCCGGTCTGATAAGGTCCGCCCCGGCAGCGGAACTTCACAGTTGAACGCGGAGGATAACAATGGAAGAGAGAGAAAACTGGGGATCGCGGATCGGATTTATCCTGGCCTCCATCGGGTATGCCATCGGCATGGGAAATCTCTGGAGATTTCCTTCCATGGTCGGCCAGTACGGGGGGGGGATATTCCTTCTGTTTTACCTATTGGTCGTCTTCTTGATCGGAATTCCCATGCTCTCCATCGAGATTTCTCTGGGAAAGGCCACCCGGAATGATCCCGTCGGAGCTTACAAAATTCTTCGTCCGAGGAGTCCCTGGTTTTTGAACGGATATGTCAATGTCCTGACCAACCTGGTGATTACGGGATACACCGCGCCCGTCGCTGGATGGGTCGCCGCCTATTTCTTCAAATCCGTGTCCGGTGTCTTCAACGGAATGTCGCCAGGCGAGGTCGAAACCTACTACGAAAACTTCATCTCGAATCCGCTCGAGGTGATCCTGTGGACACTGATCCTGATCGCCGGTCTGTTGTTCGTGCTGCATCGAGGAGTCAAGAAGGGAGTTGAAAAGGTCAATAAAATCCTGATGCCGGGCCTGCTGGCCATTCTGCTGTTTTTGATTATTCGCTCGCTGTCTCTGGAAGGGGCGGGGAAAGGCTTGGCGTTTTACTTCAAGCCGGACATATCGAAATTCACGGTGGAGGCAGCCCTGGCAGCCGTGGGGCAGGCGTTCTTCTCAATGGGGATTGCCCTGTCGGCCGCTCACATCTTCGGCAGCTACATGCGGAAACAGGACAAGATCGTGCCCAACGCCATTATCATCGGTGTGTCCGATCTGTTTGTCGCGGTTCTGGCCGGCTTCATGATCTTTCCGATTGTGTTCGCGTTCGGCCTGAATCCTGCAGCGGGATTCGGCCTCACCTTCATCACCATGCCCAATATTTTCAACCAACTGCCCATGGGAAATCTGGTCGCTGGGCTCTTCTACCTTCTGTTTTTTCTGGCGGCCTTCACCTCTTTCCTGGGAGGAACGGAAGCAATCGTTGCGCACCTGAGGGATAATTGGAAAATCCCTCGAAAATATGGGATTTTTATCATGGCGGCCCTGGTGTTGACCATTGCCATCCTCGCCGCGACCTCTGCGAAAATCTTTCAGAAGGTGGATTTTCTCTGCACCAACATCTTCCTGATTCTCGGGGCTCTGGTCATGACGATTTTTGTCGGACGGGTCTGGCCCTTGAAAAAGTTTTTCGAGACGGCGGAAATCAAGTCGAAACCTGCTCGGCTCTTCTGGGTGATCATCATACAGTATTTCGTTCCTGTCATGCTCATCCTGATCTGGCTGAGTCAATTGGGGGTCATTCGAAAATAGCGGAGAGCCTATGAAGGCCCGGATGTATTTCGACACCGGGGACATGCCGATTTCGCTCTGGGATTATGAGAGCGGGAAAACCGGCGGGACGCGATCAACTCTTGTTGTAGTCGATATTTACCCTGGTAACGATGCCCAGCTTGACGAGTACTTTTTTCGGCACGGGCGGGTTCAGGACGAAGTGCTTGTAGAGGATGGTCAATCCGTCGTATCCCTCAGCTCGGATTGCTGGCTGATCAGGAAATCGATGTATCCTTCTCTGAGATATCGGACGTTGTTCTCGATCAGGTCGTATCCGATCAGGTGGGGCTGTGGCCCCGAGTTTTTCGACTTGAGAAATTCCGCCACCGCCTTTCTTGCTACCTCCGCACTCTCCGGCTTAGACCATGAAGTTCCACCCGCCTGAGTATCCGGCAGAATCTCTCATCGGCTTCTAATATGTTTAAATCATCGACACAATCCCCCCCCCAGAAAGATTCAACAAAATCAATGACAAAATCACATGGGAATATGTCCACCCCTGGGTGTTCTCTCTTATCCGGATATGGTCGGTCACTGATTTTGATAGATCCATGATGTGGGCCAGGCCCGTATATAAAGCCAGGTCCCCGAGGGAGGTTATTCCCCTCTCCTTTTTATCCTCTTCGGACTTGAATGGAAGTGTTTTTTGTGACATAGTTGGTTTGCCTCGCTGCTTTTTTCACCCACTGGGTGAAGGATTTTTTTGTATATCCCATTTTACCATATGGGAGTAGCGAAGTTTTTCTTTTTTTTGACGGTGGATCAGGGGAAAATTGTTGTTTTGACATTCGGTTTTACTGATGATAAAAAAGAGGAGTGTTAACGTACGCGAATTTTATGTCAAAGCTGGAAGAGTGAGAGTCATTCTGTCAATATCTTGGGGAAAGAGGCAAATATTATAGTTAGTATTCAATGTTTTGCAAAAAACAGTATTCTTTTTCTTAAAGAGCGGCACCAATAAGTTTTGCCTTGATTTAACGTAACCAGCTCAAATGGAGGGCTAATGTCATGAAAAGAGTAATTTCCATATATTTCATCCTGATTTTGAGTCTGGCTTTGCTTCCTCATTTGCAAGGGAGCGCGGATCTTACCAGTGAGGTAAGAATTCACAACGGTATCCCCGCCCTTTTTGTGAATGGCAAGCTGACCAGCCAGGTCCTGGCAGCCCCTTACAGGCTCAACGAGCCCGATTTTAAGGACTTCCTTGATGCGGGGATTTCAATCTTCGATATTTACCTTCGATTCGACTGGACCGGCCCGGAGCAGTACGATTTCAAAGGGGTTGATGAGAAGCTCGAGTTATATCTGAAACTTTCGCCCACGGCCTTGTTTCTGCCCCGGATTCTGCTAACTCCCGGAAACTGGTGGTGTGAGAAATTTCCCGAGGAGATCACCATGCGGGATGATGGCAGTCCGGCAGGAATGTTCAGGAGACCGTGCCATCCCTCGCTCGCTTCGGAAAAATATCGTGAGCTTTCCCACAAAGCTATGATCGCTTTCCTCACTCACGTGGAAGGCAAATGGGGAGACCATATACTCGGTTATCAGCCCGGAAACGGATTCGGCGGTGAATGGCTGATGTTCAACTCATTTTGGGAAGTGCGGCCCGGAGCTGATCCGCCGACCAAGTTTGGTGTCGAAGATTACAGCCCTCCTGCCCGGATCGCTTTCCGGCGCTGGCTCAGTAAAGCTTACCGAAACCGGGTGGAAGAGCTGCGCAAAGCTTGGGGCGATCCGGAGGTCACTTTTGAGACTGCCACTCCTCCCAACGAAATCGAGCGGTACAGCTCGACGCATGGCATTTTTTTCGATCCTGGTATAAGCCGGCGGGTTCCTGACTATTTTTCTTTTTTTAATGACCTAACCGCCGATGTCCTGCTCGAGAACTGCATGTGGATCAAGGAATTCACCAACCGCAAAAAAATCGTGGGATCATTCTACGGCTACCTTTGGTGCAACTTCCCCAACCTCAGTGTCAATCACACCGGGCATCTGGGCTTTGCCAAAGTCCTTAGATCGCCGGATGTGGATTTTATCGCCAGCCCCTATACCTATGACAACAAACAGATCGGAGGCCCTAATAATTCGCAAACCCTACCTGAAAATGCGCTCCTTCACGGCAAGCTCTACTTCAATGAGGTGGACACCGAAACCCATCTTCACCAGCGGCAGTGGCGGTGGGGCAATTCGCTCAAAAATCCCAAGGATTGGGAGGAGACCAAGGGCCTGCTTATCCGCGATTATGGCTATACTCTGACCAAGGGAATCGGTATGTGGTGGACAAACCTGCATGGAGGAAATTTCCACGATGAACAGATTGTAGAGCTGTTGGGCGATCTAACACGGGTGGACAAAAAGTTTTTAGAGGCTGACCGGCGGCCCAATGCAGACATTGCTGTGGTGCTGGATGAGGAGACCTTCAAGTACTTCGGGGACGGTGAGCCGCTCTTCAATGCTTTGCTCACAGCTCAGAAGCAATGGGAGCTGGGCTTTCTAGGGGCACCTTGGGAGCCCTATCTGCTGACCGATATGTCCAATCCTAAGCTCCGTGATTACAAGCTCTACATTTTTCTCAATACTTTTCGTGTCACACCGCAGCAGAGGGATGCCATCCACTCACGCCTGAAACGAAACGGAGCTACGGCTCTATGGGTTTATGCTCCTGGGTATATAGGTAGCGAGGGGCTGTCGACAAAGAATATGCAAGCCTTAACCGGGATTCGTCTTGTCGAGAGCGACTCGGCGGGCGAGTTGAGGGTAGAAATCACAGCCCGGGATCACGTCTACACCCAGACTTTATCTGACGGTTTTGCTTACGGGACGGACGTTAACGTCAAGAACATCATCCGCTGGTATGATCACCAAGTCTATTTGAAGGATCCGCGAGATCCCGGTCTGCGACGCGACCTTCCCGGTTTCCGCATCAATCCCCGTTTCTGGAGTGATGATCCCGAGGCCCTAGTGTTGGGTAAGCTGGCCGGGTTGGACAAACCCGGTTTGGTAGCCAAGAAACAGCCGGGTTGGACATCTGTCTATTCGAGCGCACCGATCTTGCCGGCAGCTTTACTGCGAAACATCGCCCGCGCTGCTGGCTGCCACATCTACAGCGATGCCAATGATGTGGTATACGCCAGCCGGAATTTTCTGTGTGTGTATGCTCCCAAAGGTGGAACCCGACTCATTCGGCTCCCGCAGAAGTCGCGAGTGGTCGACCTGCTGGAAAACCGGGTTTTGGCAGACGGAACCAATGAGTTTGAGCTCACCATGGCGCTCAACAGTACGAAGCTTTTGCACATGGAGTATAAAAAATAAGGGGAGCAGAAGGATGAAGAGACGACTCTCGCTTGTTTTTATTCTGATGGTAATTTTAGGTGTGGCAGCACCGGCTCAGGAACCGGGAGTTTTTTTGAGCTACCAAGCCAGCCAAGATCCAGAGCTATCGGCGGATCCAGATTCGGATTTTTGGAGGAACATAAAAGGTGTGGTCATCGTGAACAGCATCCTCGGTGGTTCGGTTTCCCATCTTCGGTCCGAGGTGCGATCGCGCTGGACACAGGATTATGTCTATTTTCTGTTCATAGGGTCCTATCAATCCCTTTATCTTAAACCTGATCCCGATACCGCCTCGGAAACCTACCGGCTCTGGGAGTGGGATTGCTTCGAAGTCTACCTGGGTGCTGATTTTGAAAACATCAACCGTTATCGTGAGTTTCAGATGTCCCCCCAGGGCGAGTTTCTTGATTTGGATATCGATGCTGCCAAATCCAGACCTGGACACTCGGAAGAGCGGTTTTGGGACTCTGGGATGAAGGTCAAGGCCCGCATCGATGAATGATCCAAAATCTGGTATGGAGAGATGCGCATACCGGTCACAGCGGTTGATAAACGGCTGCCCCAAGTGGGTAATGAAATGAGAATCAACCTGTATCGTCAGGACGGACAAAATCCAAAGCGCAACTTTCTGGCCTGGCAAACCACCGGAGTTTGGAATCCGCACAAACCGAAGAAATTCGGCCAGCTGAAACTGGTTTCTTCCCAGGTACATTTGGCCCGATTGGGTGCTGGAAATATGATAGTTGAATTAGATAAGCGGAGCGGTTCCATCTTTTCAATCATGGAAAAGGACGGCAAATTCAAAACAAATTTTATGGGAAACACAGAGAATTCCCCCAATGATGATCCTTACAGTCCCCATTGGACAGGAAATATCGTCAGCACGACTTGAGAGCTTGATCTTCCAATCTAGCCCGTTGTTCTGATCCCGTCTTTCTCGTTTCGACCTTCTGGAAAGTGGAGGACAGAGTTTACTGGAAGATCTGGTGACATAAGAGAAGTGACTTTTGATGGGGAAACCTTCACGGTGAAATACACTGGCCGGTTAAAAAACGAAGGTGGAATAAAAAGCTACAATCGAAAGATGAAATATCACTTTGCCGATGACAATTCTCTTCTGTGAAATATTGAAATCGTAAACACAACCGGGCACACCCTCGAAGTGGGCGAGTTTGGCTTTCCATTTACCGCCAATGATTATTATCGCGGAGTGTGGCTGAAGAACGCCTTGGGTGAATGGCCATACCTCGCTTATTCTGGAGCCCGGGGAGAAAAAATCCTATCAGATGCGGTTTGTGTTTGTCGACAGTTATTCGGCCGTGAGGGAAGAGATCTGTAGATCAGGAAATCTCGGCATAAGAATCATTCCCTCTATGGTAGTGCAGGAAAACATGCTGGTCTATGTGGAAATCCAATCCAAACATGATGCAAGAGCCGAATTTCTTCCCGAAAATATCACCATCAAAGAAAAGAATAAAGAACAAAACACTCTTGACATTGTCATTTAAAGGGAGGGGACAAAAAAGCCTGAAATTTGCCTATAATGGAGGCAGGTGGACGAATGTACATTTTTACTCCATTGAAGACTTGGAGTCCTTGATCAAGGCCCGCGCGCAGTTCATCACACACCGGCAATTCCTGGATGATCCGGACGATCCTTTCAACCGGCACCATATGTTTCTGCCTTTTGACTATCAAATCGAAAGCACCTATTCCGATAGTGACAGTGTATGGGAAGTGGGAAGAAGTGATGAGTACGACTTTTCAGAGCCTGTATTTCTGGCGGAAAAGAATGTGTATTATCCTGTTAAGGAGGAGGTCGAGGCACTTGAGGCCTATGTCAACGATTGCCTGATTAAACACATTCAGAATCAGGAAACCTTTGCGCTCAGGGCGTCTTTGTACTGGAAGCAAAGATATCCGTCGTGCCCCTGGGGACACTGGACGGAAGAACGATCAAAGGAGAGCTATCGCACCTACAATTATCACCATGTGGTCAATGTTTATCACGCCTTTTACAAAATCGGGAATAGGTATAGATTGACTGAGCAAAAGAAACCTCTGGAATATTTGAAACTGGCTTACAAGACCAGTGTCAAATGGTTCAATACCGGGCCCTGGAGACATGTCGGAGTGGTTTGTGGGTCAAATGTCTTGAATGTTCTTGAGGATCTAAAGCAGGAAAAATTGCAGCAGGAATACAAGGCTCTGCTAAACGAAATACAAAAATGCAATCAAGTCTTCATCGAGACTCCTTACCCCTACAGCTCGGAGCTGTTCGTTGACCAGGCTGCTCATGAGCAGGTCTATTTTTTTACCAGATATTTTTGGAATCAAGAAAAAATCAGTAAAACCCTGCAGGTCATCACAGCGCTCCGCGGATGCAATCAACCTGTCTGGTTCAGTTATGGCAATGACAAGCGCGTAGACTCTGCCTGCTGGTATACCGAGTCTTTGAATGGCATGCCTCTGCTTAAAGAATTCGAGGAGACCGGCGACATGGAGATGCTTATCAAAGGTTATGCCGGTGTGATGAGCGTGACAGCCAACCTGCTTCCAGACGGAATGGGATTCGGCCGGTTTGTTTCGACACCGGAAGATTTTCACATGATCCTCTGAGAACAATGGATAATGGCATTGGTATGTATGGCTTTTTTAAGGCTGCCAAAGCCTATATCGTAAATGACAAATCTTTCGGTCTTATAGGCTGCGGCTGTTTGGTTCAAACATCAAATAATAAAGTCACTGTATTTCTCAGAGATGGACTGAAAAAGAGGATTATGTTCATGGATAAAAAGTTGGATATTGAAGCCATAAAAGGCGAAATACAGTCCGTTATTTTTGATAGAGGCAATTTGACCTTGGAGCTTAAGGTGACCGACTCGACACAGCTGGTTAATTCAGCGGAGATTTCCGTGAAAGGACTTGACCAGGGGGATTACCAGATCTCATACTGCAAATCCAGGCAGATCCTGACTTATTCAGGCGGTTTGACATTTAATGTCCCGATCAAAGAAGCCGGGAGAATAAAAATTAAAAAAAAAGTAAAATCATTTTTGAAGGGTGATTGGTAATCAGCCTAGATGAAGTGTCTCAGAGTGCAAATTTCTCCGGCCAGCTGTATCATTTGGTCTCTTAAATGTGTGGGACCGAGAAAGGATGCTGCCGGCTTTGGGATAATAACAAGGAGGATATCATGTTATCATTTTGCCAAAAATCAGCTCTAAAAGCCCTTTTATCTGGACCATCCTTTTTCTTATTGTGTGGGGATCTCTATCTGCCCACTACGGGCAGCCGGAAAATAAATTCGATCCACGGTTTCTTCAGGGATTGAAATGGAGGTCCATCGGTCCGGCCCACTTCAGCGGTCGGGTAACGGACATCGCTGGTGTTCCGGGTGGTCCGAATTTAGCTGAAACGTCACAATCTGTAGTATTTAGTTTATCTCTATTCAAAAATTTAGATGCATACTTTAGATTCCAGGACATCCCCCAGAATTTAGCCTAGAAAAGGCATAAACTGTTTTATTTCTGTAAATTACATA
>Ga0114922_10005059_pt1 | contig 12186 bp, 9 predicted proteins | sample AartaG_FD_100975 | JGI IMG/M metagenome (GOLD analysis project Ga0114922, IMG submission 100975) | Deep subsurface microbial communities from Aarhus Bay to uncover new lineages of life (NeLLi) - Aarhus_00045 metaG | ecosystem: Environmental > Aquatic > Marine > Oceanic > Sediment | place: Aarhus...
CAAAGGATTTCTTGCCTTCGGCTTCGACATAAATGACCGGCCGATTAGCATCCACCCAAACGCGCAGTGTAACCTGTTTTTCCAATGAGCCAGCGATAATTTCAATCTCACCCTGGCGCAGATCCAGGGTCTGAGAGAAATGTTCCTCTTTGCCGAAGGGATTCGGTGAAAGTTTCAGGCGTACCCGACCAAGTTTGAGCAGCCGGCAGTTATCACTCCAGGAATCGGTCTTGCTTATATAGAACAGGAGGTCTCCGTTTTCCTCCACCCAGAGGTTTAAACCGATGCCTCCATTGCCTATCGGCATTGAGCCGGAAGAATCCTTACCTGGACTATTCCAGACAACGTTGTACGTTTCGATATCATTAAAATTATGAGCTGTCTTTTCTTTTCCAAAACCATAGCAGGAAAAAGACACAACCACAGATAATATTAGCCAAAAAGTTTTCTGAGTTTTAAGAGTCAGCATTTACACCTCCTGGAATTATCAAATCACTTCGTTAAACTCTCCCAAATCAAGGGGATATTGTCCGAATTGGCGCACAAGGTTAACGATATAATCATAAGTATGCCCGGAGACATTGCTGCTTACCGAATGATCGGACTGGAAAACGTAGCCTCCCCCTTTTGCGGCATTGAGCTTTCTTAAAATCTCCTTTTGGATAAGCTCCCTGTCCCCGGCTTCCCATATTTTTATGTTGCTGTTTCCGCAAATTCCCAACCTTTGGCCGTATTTACGGCGTAACTGTACAGAATCCAAATCCGCCTTGGCCTCCAGCGGATTCAGTGCGTCGATACCTATCTCGATATAGTCATCGAGGATTTTGTTAATATTGCCGCATCCGTGATAGATGACCATCAGGCCTTTTTCATGGGCGTAATCTACGATTGCTTTGACCCAGGGTTTGAAATACCGGCGCCAATAGTCAGGCGAAAAAAACATATCCTTCCTATAGGCCACGTCTCCCCAGATGACAAAGCCGTCCAGGAAATCCCCGGCCGCTGTGATTTGAGCCTTTGCACATTCCAGATAGAACTGTCCAATCCGGTCAATCGCCTTACCCATTCGCTCAGGATGCATTCCTATCCAGAGCATATTGTTCTGGGGCCCAACCAGGCGGATCAAGCATTCGTTGCATTCTATAATACTGCCGAATACGGGAAAGTCCGGCCATAAGGACCTGACGGTTTCAACCCAAGGGGGTGAATTTCGTTCGAAGCCGTCCCCGACGCCGGCGATTTGATTGTCACCCGCCTGGAAATATCTTCTTTTGTCGTAAGGGTCGTCAAACTCAAGAGCTTCAAGCTTTTCCAAGGTGTCCGTTTCAAAGGAAACAAATTCAGGCATAGGGTCAGAAAATTTCTTCCGCAAAATCGCACCAAAACCTGTCTTCAAGATGACTTCCTCGTTGTTCTCCTTAAGGGTCTCGAATGGCTGAATAAACGGGTCCATATTGGGTACGGTGACAATCCAGTCCAGGTCGTAATAGTAATAAGGATTGGCATCATCCGGCAGATCCAAATCTTTTCGCCAGCGTGCAATAAAACCACCCCAGAAAAAATCGCTAACTGGCACCCTGTCCGGCTCCTGATGACTAAGGGTTTTCCTCATTCGGTCAAGCTTGGCACGTGTGCCTTCTTTTCTCTTGCGGGCCTTTGAGCTGTTCGCGGCATTATCGAACATCCCCATTACGCTTACTCCATATCATATTAAACATAGCACCTTTTACATCACAGGTATAATATATAGTGAAGACCAAAGTAATTGTAGCTAATCCACCGGCGATTGACAACAAGCAGTCCTTAAACTCAGATTATTCCAAAGAGGTTCGAGCAAATTTTAAACCATCTGTGTGAAGGCAGGCATCAGGATAAACAGCTTGTTATATTGACCCTCGGAGTGTAAAATATCGGGCAGCCTTTATTAGCTACAGGCAAGGTTTGAAGATAACACAAGTAAGAAGTGTTCTATGAAGCCAGGACTAAGCCGACGAGAATTTGCGAAAGCCGCGACTTTGGGGGCGGCCGCACTCGTTACCGGCGCATGTTCGGCAACCTCACGAAAGGCCGACCTGCCAAAAGAAAAGAAACCTAATCTCTTAATCATCTGGACTGATGAGCAGCGTGCGGACACAATGGCCGCTTACGGCAATCATAAAATCCACGCGCCAAATTTGAATAAGTTGGCCCACCAAAGTGTCGTTTTCGAGAACGCTTATGTAACACAACCGGTATGCACGCCGAATCGCTCTGCCGTAATGACCGGACTTTGGCCGCATCAAAGCGGCTGTGTCAAAAACAACATACCATTACCAGCCAATATTCCCTGCCTTCCTGAACTGCTCGGTGACAGCGACTACCGCACGGCTTATATGGGCAAATGGCACCTTGGCGACGAGATATTCGCCCAGCATGGCTTCGAAGAGTGGGCTTCGATTGAAGACGGGTACAGGCGTTATTACAGCGATGGGAACGACCGTAACAGGAGGAGTGATTATCATCATTTCCTCATCGAGCACGGTTATAAGCCCGACTCCGGTGACAACGTATTCAGCCGTTCTTTTGCAGCGCGGCGGATTCTCGAACATTGTAAGCCAAAATTTCTGGAGGAAAAGGCCTGCGATTTCTTACGCCGGCATCGTAAAGAACCTTTTGTCCTGTATATCAATTTCCTTGAGCCTCACATGCCGTTTTTTGGGCCACTGGATGATGAACATAATTCGGAAGAAATAGATTTACCTTCCAACTTCTCTGATCCCCTGGAAGAAAACGAGCCACTCCGCTATCGTGTAATTCAGGAATACTGCCGGGCCAAATACGGTAAGGACGAACGGGAAATAAGGGCCCTTATCAGGCGCTACTGGGGTCTGGTTACGCAGGTTGACCTTAGTGTTGGCGCGATTTTAAAAACGCTGGATGATCTGGGACTGGCAGATAATACGATTGTTGTCTATACCAGCGACCACGGAGACATGATGGGCTCGCACCATATGGTTGAAAAAAGCGTGATGTACGAAGAAGCAGTCAGAATACCCTGGCTTATGCGGATACCGCAAATGCAAGGCAGACCTATCAAAGACAGGGTCAGTCAAATCGACACGGTTCCGACTTTAATGGACTTGCTGGATTGTGGTGTGGATGGTCGTTTTGCCGGTCAAAGCCTGGTTCCCCTCATCAAGGCAGGCCGGGTAGAACAAGAGAATGTCTTTATTGAATGGAATCCCAACAGTGGGGCGATGAAGGTAAAGAGAGGAGGAACCAGGCTTGCATCGAAGGAAGAACTGCGTCGTCTGGAAAATGAGCACACGCGGGCAGTTATATCACCCGATGGCTGGAAATTATGTCTCAGCGACTCGGACAAATGTCAGCTCTTCGATTTAAATAAAGACCCGGGCGAGAATATCAATCTCTTCGATTCAGGTGGTCACAAGGATATTATCACAAAGCTCACCACAATGATTCATAAATGGCAGGGAACGGTCGGTGATAAAGTTAAGGTATAAACCTCTGTCGATAATTATTTCTCCTGTCCCAGGAATAGCAAAGATTATAACACAGGCATCAGTTTATATGAGAATATAATGAGGCTATTGAAATGCTTTGCCATACTGGTTGTGACAGGATTACTGTTACAAGGCCCGCTAAAAGCTCAGGATGAAACCACGACAGAAGGATTGCGAGAAATGGTCGAGGCCGACTGGACATCTCTGGAGCACAGGAGAAACCGGACACCTGATGAGGCTTCCGCCGTGCTCGATGCATACAGACGCGCCGAACAGCTTCTCGACGACCTGCGTAAAATGCCCGAAGTGCCGGACGTTGCTTCGGAGACGACCGCCCTTGAGCATCTGCACAGACAGGTGGATGCCGTGGATTCATTAGACAAACAGGCGCGGCTGGCATTGTATCGCCGGGTCCGTTCTGTTACGCGCAATATGGCGCTGAAAACCCCCCTTATCGCTTCAAGGCCTATTGTTTTTATGAAGCGCCGCCGCTTTATTTGCCAGATGCTCCATGAATATCTGGGTTACTTCTACGATTATGAGGACATCGAAGGCGGAGGAGTATATGTGCTTGAAAAACCCGGCCGGTCTCTTAAAGTGCGCGACCTTATCAACGGCCGGCTGCCGCGCGGAAATTATACCACTCTGGCTTTGTCTTATGATGGACGAACGATTTACTTTGCCTTTTCCGAGCGGGCGCAGGAGAAGCCGGAATATTACTCACCCGAACGGCGATGTTTTCATATCTACGCTATGGACGCCGAAGGCGGCAACCTCCGCCAGCTCACCAATGGGCCGAATGACGATTTTGATCCCTGTCCGCTGCCTGATGGCGACATCGCCTTTATGTCAACTCGCCGTGGAGGTTTCGGCCGGTGCCACAATCCCTGGGAACCCCTGCCCAGTTATACTTTGCATCGTATGAATGCCCGAGGGAACAAGATACAAATACTCTCATTCCACGAAACAAACGAATGGCACCCTTCCGTACTCGCCGATGGACGAATCGTATATTGCCGCTGGGACTACGTCGATCGCTCAGCAGCAAACTACCACGGACTGTGGGTCAGCAATCCGGATGGTACTAATCCGAGTATTCTCTTCGGCAACTATACCCAGCGTATTAATGCCTGTTTTCAGCCGCGCAGCATACCCGGCTCAAACCGCATTGCTTTTATCGCCGGCGCTCATCACGCCGATGTAGGCGGCTCATTAGTCATCTTCAATCCTGCGCAGGAGAAGCTTGATTTCCAGACCGGTCAGGACCGATTCGAAGCAATCGAGGTACTGACACCGGAGATATGTTTTCCCGAGGCTCCCGACTGGCCGGGCAGCTATTGCCACAGCCCCTGGCCCCTCTCGGAAAACTATTTTTTAGTTGCATTTAGTTTCGAGCCTCTTCCGGGGATGGGGCCCGGCGTCAAGAAGGATACATATACAGGACTCTATTACTTCGACCGCTTTGGCAATATGGAGATGCTTTACCGCGACCCTGATATCTCCTGTATGTATCCGGTTCTCTTTACCCGGCGTCCGGTGCCTCCGGAGATACCATCAACGCTCGAAGCAAGCCTAAGCGATGAAGGTGAATTCGTGCTTGCTGACGTACAGAAAAGTCTCTTTCCCATGCCCGCAACCCGAGAAATCCGACAGCTTCGAATCTTTCAGGTACTCCCTAAAACAGTCACGCACGTGGCTAATAAGCCTCGTCTCGGCTATGCAAATGCAGAAAGTGCGCGTATGATGCTTGGTACGGTTCCCGTAGAATCCGACGGCTCGGCATATTTCCGCGTTCCTGCCCGTAAACCGCTGTATTTCCAGGCCGTTGACGGAGCAGGCCGGGCTGTTCAAAGTATGCGGAGCGTCACCTATCTTCAACCCGGTGAGCGGCGCGGCTGCATCGGCTGCCATGAACCGCGCGGGACGACCCCAGTCAACGGGCAAGGCCTTCTGGCATTACAAAGGCCGCCGTCAACAATTCAGCCCGGCCCGGACGGGACTCTTCCTTTCAGCTACACCAGGCTTGTCCAGCCTGTCCTCGACAAACACTGCATACGATGCCACGACGGCAAGGCCGGTGATTCGAAGAGCCAATTGGTTTTGACACGTGAGCCGGCCGGGACATTCAGTACATCATATGAGAACCTAAGAAAATATGTTCGATGGTATGAGTGGGGCGGCGAATCAATTACACAGATTGTTACCAGGCCGGGACGTATTGGTGCGGACCAAAGCCCTCTGCTGAAAGTGCTCAAAGATTCCATACATGCAAAGCATGTTCACATGTCGAAAGAGCAGCGCCGGAGGATATATATCTGGCTGGATGCCAATGTCCCTTTCTTTGGAACTTACGAACAAAAACTACAGCTCGCACAGAGAAACGGGCAGTCAGTTCCACCGCCTTCGCTTCAATAGAATCCAAAATTATCGGGTCAGTCAGCAACCAATCTCCATAACATGCACGTTGTTTTGTCCGTCTGATCTTTTTGCAAGGACATAGAAATATCCGTTCCTGCTATAAGAAAGCAGAAGATCGAGCTCATCGGCCTCAAAAACTTCGGACAAATATGTGGCATGCATCGAACGAACATTCCCCTCGAATTTGAATGCTTTTCTCAATGCATCAATACCCCATCGCACATATTCCGTATTATTCACGTGCCCATTTAAGTCGATTGAACTGTAGGGCACACTTATTCGGTCAGCCTGGCTGTAATCATCCTGTGGTTCCAATCTTACCAGTTTTCCCGATAACGCTTTTAGCCCGGTTTTGGGCAGGCTCAGGTCGAGACGGAACAAATTCTTCGGCCGGCTGCTGCCTTTGTCCAATACCATCCACTGGCTGCCGGCCCGGAACAGCTCACAGTCATTTTGGTCACTGCCGACAAATTCCCTTGTGGCTATTAAACGGTTGTACCCGCTCGGCCATGTTTTGACGGTAATTTCATCATTCCATTTTGGCAGCCTGTTGATTTCAATCCTGAGATTCGACAGAATCCAATAGCTGTTTATTTTATTTAGCCTGTCAACTCCGAAACCAAGCTGTTCGGCGTGCAGGGCAGCGGCCTCCTGTAAATACTGCATTAAACAAGCCATCTTAATGTTACCGTCAGGCCGGCACTCATAAGTTTTAACCGTGAATTTTTCTTCTCTGACCTTCATAGTCCGGGTTAGACCTCTGTTATTATCCTGATAACATTACCTGTTGAATCAATTCTATTATTATCGTACGGTGCCGTTTTTGCAAGGACGTAGCGTTAGTGAAGATATGAAAACTATTATAAGGTGATTTAAACGACAAAATTGCACCACGTATTATTATGACAGTCGGCAATCTTGAATTTCAGGGATAATCCTGTTACTATGCTGGAAATTAGACTCAGCAGGATAATCCTGTTCGAGTGGATGGGAATGAGATACTATTCCGGGAGACGTATTATGGATGAATTTAACAGTATCGAGGAGATTTTGGATTTTGCGATAGCAGGTGAAACAGAAGCCGGCCGGTTTTATACGGATCTGGCGGTTCAAACGGATAATCCGGCAATGCGTGAAGTTTTCGAAAGTTTTGCCAAAGAAGAGCTTGGTCACAAAGCCCGGTTGGAGGGGGTAAAAAAGAGTAATATCCAGCCGAAAGTCGAAGATGTAGCTGACCTTAAAATAGCCGATTATACGGTTGATGTTAAGCCCTCGCCGAACATGGATTACCAAAGTGCAATTATTCTGGCAATGAAAAAAGAAAAGGCCGCATTTAAGCTTTACACTACATTAGCGTCAAAGATGCAGGACCCTGAATTGCGCGATATGTTCTTGTCACTGGCCCAGGAGGAGGCCAAACATAAGCTTCGCTTTGAAATCGAATACGACGACGAGGTAATGAAGGAAAACTAAACACTTTCAAGTCTATAAAAATCAGGGACAGCCGCGATTAAGTGACTGTCCCCAACAGAGTCGATATAACAATTAAGAAAATAGTCTGTTTTTAGTCCTTGACCTTTCCGGTCGCAGCCCACTCCACTCCACGGCGGATGAGCTGCTTCATGCTGGGGTGAAGGATGGCCTTGTGGTCGTGACCGAAGGCGTTATGGACGCAGCGCCCTTTGCCGTATGAAACAGTGAAGACCAGCGGCTCGGTCTTTTTGCTCCAGTCGGAGTCGGCCGATACCAGCACTTCAATCGGGCCGTCTCCCTGTAATTTAGCGTAAAGCTCGTCAAAAATCTTGAAATCTTCCATCCCTTTTGTAATCGGATGTACCTTATTAACGACCTTGGCGCCAAATACACCTCGCGGGCCGTGTCCTGAAGTTCCCATTACCCACTTGCGGCCGCAGAGCTTGCCGAATTCTTCCCATTCGGAAAAAGAAGCGCTGGCAAGATGCTGAACATAGAAACCCTTGCCCTTCTTGACGAATTCCAGCAGGTTCTCTTTTGCAAGATTTGTGATAGTTGGGCCTCTATTGAACATAGTCAGTAGAATAACATCGTACCTTCCAAGAGCTGTGCTTGATTCGAGGATCAGGGGATCTTCACATACCTTGACATCAAAACGAGGTGAAGACACCAATACTTCACGTGTCTTTTCAGAGATTTCACGCCAGTCATGGAACGGCGCAACATCATCCCCTGCAATCAGCAGCACGCGGATCCGATCTTGTTGCCTGGGCTGTGCGGTCACATCAACCGCTGCACAACACACTACCGCCAACAATGCTGAATAAACCAATAGTCGAACTCTTCGCATAAAATACCTCCTTTGCGTTATTCAATTAAATTTTGGGTAATACACAACCCACTTTCACGTTCATCAATGTATAATTTCCGTTTATTGAAAAGCTATCTTATCATTAGTGGCCCGAGTTTCAAGGCCTTTTCCAATTTCCTATATTGTCCTTAAACAACCGGGGCCTATACCGAATCAATCAGTATAGACCCCGAATCGATACGAATCTGTTTTTTATCAATTGTACAACTTGCCGTTTAGGGCACTGCAAGCTCAGTTACATATAGACGAATATCGTCGAAGTACATCATACCTGTACCGCCGGTGACCGATCTAAGACCGAGAGTAATCGTATTGACATCGGCGAGGTTAACACCCTGGTCTGCAAAGCGCGTCAGGTTGATATTCCATTCGGTCCAGGATGTTAACTGTGCTGCATTAGAATTATCATGATCGACAACAGCATTGCCATTGAGAGTTACATACAACGTCTCAAGAGAGTTAGCCGAATCGCCTCTGAACCAAATCGTTAGTGTATCAACACCTTTTTCGGTCCAGTCACGCGGATAAGTCAATGTCAAAGTCGCCTCGGATTTACCAACAGCATTATTATAGGCAAACGGCATCGACTGAGAACCGCCGTGAACGTTAGTCTGCTCAGTGGAAGGAACAGTGATGTAACCAACGGTAGAGCCGTTTGTTGCCGGATTGTCGTACCCATCTATCCAGGTAAGATAAATCCTGTTGCTTCCGGGCTCACCTTCATTAATGTCATTGTAGCTCTCCATATCGTCCACAATAAGGAAGTTGGCTGTCGTAAAATTCCGTACAATACCTTTCTGTGTTCCACCGGCTTCTACTTCATCGACACGCCAATAGTAGGTGGTATTCCATTCAAGTTTGCCGGGATCATAGCTCTCAGAACCAAGGTTTGTGCTGCCTTTGTACTCAGGAGAACCTGTATCAGCAATACGCACGGCGTCTTTATCCATGCCGAAATATACCTGGTGCGAAGTGGCATTGTCGCTTGCGACCCACGTGAGAATCTGTGTCTGCTTTACATCCACAGCGCCATGAGAAGGTATCGGGCTTCCGACGGCGCCTGGAGTAGAAAAGCTCCAGACTTCGCCTTTATAAGTCTCGGCGCCGTGGAACGCATCGACCCGCCAATAGAAAACCTTCCCTGAATCAAGAGTGCCCGGGCTGTAGGTCGGAGTCCCCCAGGGCATAGCTCCGGCGGCATTACTCACGACGTCATAATCGTCACCGAAGTACACGTAGTGTAATATCGCACCGAAACCGGGCTCCCAGCTTAGCGCTATATTCGGGTCCACAGACTCGGCACCATCAACCGGGTCCGGGTTATAGGCAGTCTTTGGGGGAACCATAAAGCTCCAGATATCACCTTCGTGTTTGGTAGTGCCGTCGGCCTCAATTTCGTCAATCCTCCAGTAGTACGTTGCGCCGAGAACAAAACCATCCGGATAAGGAAACCCTGGAAAACCGGTAACAAAATTCGTCAAAACCTGGTTGCCAAGGAATGCATCAGCAGCGCTGGCCTGAACATCGGCAAGATTATCACTAAAGTACACATCGTGCGAGGCAGCAGTAAATCCCGCCGTCCAGGTAACAGTTGCCCATGTATCGGGGTATATACTACCATCAGCCGGATTGGGTTCACGTGCAGCTTGCATGACTTCGGCAAAAGAAGTTAAAACAGGTGACAGATACTTGCCATCAATAACCACAGGACCTTCGCCAATGGTTGGGCCTCCCCATCCAACAGCCAGGCTGTCGCCGCCGGTGCCTTCTTTCATCAGTGCCTCTATATAGTACTTTTGGCCGGCCTGCAGCGTAATGGGGTTTGACTTCTGTGTGTCTTCTTTATCCCATTCCCGGGAGTTGGTCCAGGTGGTAATGTGGCTGACTTGCCTTATGTTAGCAGGGTCGTCATCGGTGCTTAACCACAGTTGGCATTCGTCGTCACCGGAAATCCAGAAGATATATTCACCGCTTACCGGTGGGTATACATAACCCCTGGCACGTATGCCATAGTTATCGCCACGGCCGACGTCTCCCTCGAAAGTTTGCCACCATCTGCTCTCGTCCGGGCTGTCAGGGTAACGGGGGTCGTTGGTGAGATTGGAAACCGCCGTACCAGTTATATTATCCCAGTACTCGTACAGAATGTAGCCCTGACCCAACTGGCCTCTGGCGCTTCCAACCATACTTAACAACAAAATAAAAGAAGCTAAATACATCGATTTACACATAATAGCTCTCCTTCAAAAAAATATAGATTTGTTATTGAAATGTAAAAACCTTAACTACAGAGCACAAAGTTACCAATGCACTCCGTACTCTATATACTTACTCCTCCTAATATTGAAAGATTACAGGAACCACGCCCGCAGAAAGACCAAAATCTACAGATTCCAGATTACACAGGCACAAACTTCGCTAACTTTATGTATACCAAATTACCTACCTTTCAGTCAAGGAAAAAAACTGCTGCACCTAAAATCGAGACGTAATCAAATTCCCTAAAAAACATCTTTTCGCCGACGCAATTCTGCGAAGACATCTACTGCCCCGGCATTTGGCATTTTAAGAGCGGTTTTAATTTCGTTAGTACCTGACCGCAAAAAAATATTTGTTGTCTTTTCCTGCAATATGGTCGAAGGGACTGTTAATCCGCCCACCCTTATAGTTTGCCTTATCTCCTGCAGGCGTTGTTTGACGGCTTTATTGTCCGGTTCGATAGTCAATGCAAATTCATAATTTTCCAGCGTATAATCATGGCCGCAATAGACGAGCGTATCGTCGGGCAGAGACACCAACGTAAGCAGAGAATCGAACATTGTTCGAGCGTTGCACTCCAGGAGTCTGCCGCAGCCTCCGGTGAACAACGTATCGCCGGTCCAAAGAATCTTATGTTTGTTCTCATTTGATGCAGGAATATAATAACAAACAGATGTGTTCGTATGGCCGGCAGTTGCAATAACATGTATTTCTATATTACCTGTTGTCAGAACTTGCTTATCATTAACAAACCGGTCTATTGCCGGTATCCGACGTTTGTCGGCCCCGATAACCTCACAGCCGGTCTTATTTTTTAAGTCAGAAACCCCACCGGTATGGTCCCAATGGTGGTGTGTGATAAGAATCGTTGTAAGGTTCAGGTTGTGTTCGTTTAAGCTGTTCAGTACTGCCGAGCTATCGCAGGGATCAACTGCAAGAGCATTGTTTTTATCATATTGACAGAGATAAATAAAATTATCTCCGAACGCCGGGATAGTAACGACAGATTCCATATTTTTATAACACGAAAATAGAACTTTTCAACCAAAGCTATAGTGCTATCTTACCTTGAGCTTCCGCCTGAGAATACGCAAATTAACAACATCTTCCTGATTATACTCTAACAGCGTTCGCAGGGCTTGCTTATTATTGTTGTTTATATAATCAAACCACAACTGCACAGCCATGTATCCGTCCACACCCGTTAAATTCCTTTTTATACCCAGCAGTCTCTCAACTACTTTGAGTCCGCCTTTGAGTTTATGCCGCCAGCAATCATACATTAAATCGGTATGCCTAAAGCACACATTTAGATCAACTCCAAGCCTGGCCTTAATAAATGGCAAATCAAAGCGGCTGCCGTTGTATGTATAAATTTCATCTACACCTTCAAGGCTGTCCAGCAGCTTCTCCTCGTATAAATTGCCTTCGATAAGCTGGACAACCTGACATTTTCTACTCTTCTCAAGGGCGACGCCGATAACCGTTAAATCCGCATAGTTACGGCTAAGCCCCGTAGTTTCGATGTCAAGATAGGCACGATATTTCATGCTTTTTACGTTTTAGCAACCAAATTGTCAGATCAAATAAGGAATATCTAAACAAATCCTGCAAAACCTTTTAGGTTTTAGTAGATTACGATATTCATCTTAAAATTGCAAC
>Ga0114922_10005060_pt1 | contig 12183 bp, 8 predicted proteins | sample AartaG_FD_100975 | JGI IMG/M metagenome (GOLD analysis project Ga0114922, IMG submission 100975) | Deep subsurface microbial communities from Aarhus Bay to uncover new lineages of life (NeLLi) - Aarhus_00045 metaG | ecosystem: Environmental > Aquatic > Marine > Oceanic > Sediment | place: Aarhus...
ATTTTTTCCGCGTACTGAGCACCGAGCAGGTTGGAACGCTTGCAGACTTGACAAACCGCATCGTGGCGGAGATGAACATTGTTCCAGTTTTTACATATCGTGATTTAGGCAAGGCTTTGGAGGCAGATTCAAGGTTCGAACACTATTGTATGCAGCTGATTTGCTTGGCGGGAAACGATCCTGTAGAGGTCTATGTTAATAAGATGAGAACATAAGACGGGAAGCCTGCACAATGAGATTCACGCGGATGCCCAACGGCACCGATGATCTTAGTATTATCCCGAGAAAATCATGAAAAAACAACGTGGACATTATTGTAGAATTTGTCGCAACATAAGGCCAAACGAAGCATTTTCCGGCAAAGGTCACCGAATTCATGTTTGTAAGAGGTGCGCCCGTCTACCTAAAGAAAAGCGGGAAGAAATTAAACATGAAGATGAGATCTTCGGCTACTTAAACCAATCACACATCTCCGAAAAAAACGTGTCACGTTTGAAAAAGTTAGCTGTATCACCTAATGAGAGAATTGCAGAGCTTGCAGGAATTGTCTTGGAGGTTGCTGAGGTTAGACCATACAAGAAGAGAAGGCTGAAAGAGCTTGCCAGAAAAAGACGGGATCTTCTTTACAAACTCGAAGAGACAGGACTTGTTCTGGCGCATAGGTGTTGATTTATTAGAGATCAGATCAGAATTTACTCATCCATATTTTTGGCTAGAAAACGCCGATTTTGCGCGCACGGACATTGAGTACGTTCGCGAAAAACTGTATTTTCTTATTAGTATCGCACCGTATACTTAATCCGATAGAAGTAAAAAATTTCTGAGAAAGATTTATATTTTTGCAAAAAATCGACATTTATTCGGACTCGATATAGGCAAAATCAACATTTGTGGTGACAAAACGGAGTCATAATGTCACCTGAAAATTGTGGTGTTTTCCAGCTATTGAAAGAGGTGACCTTGTGTCTGTTATGTAAATCATCAACAGCTTCTGTTTACAAAGGAAATTGGAGATAAAAGACTAAACAGACGAATTGAAATCGAGTTAGGTGATTTCTATTTAATGCAGCATAATCTTATGATATAATAACAAAACTGATGAGTGAAAATAAACAAATGCGAACATTATTGATTGCTGTTATATGCACATCAATTCTCTGTCTAAAAGTAAACCAAACTTCGGCCCAGAACGTGAATACTGATTGTGAAAAACTTCGTAGCGCTATTTCTGATTTGATCGAAACCTTCGGTAGTCGCTACCTCAAAGGTTCAGATTATCTTAATCGTTTGCAAAATATCGAAAGTCGTCTTCAAAATGGGGACACACATGTAAAGCAAGAATTCGAAACACTTCGCCGAGAAGCTCTTCTGTCAAATCCATTTTTAGTAGAGCTACCAGGTATACTAATGATTAAGCGCAAACCTAAGGATTTGATGAAAGAGAGAATCTTTACGGCCGAGGATAAACTTATAGGTTATTCTGCCGGATTGGGACGCGAGATTGGTATGCCTTCCAATCACGAGTGCAACGCTTCCCTGGAACGAGAAGGTTACAATAATGAGATATGCATGCTTTCGCCTGCTGTTCCTGATGTAGGTCTGCAGACTATTTATCACCCGAATGACGGCGGATACATCGGTGATCTTGATCTCCACTTCGATGGTAAACGCTTGCTATTCACAAAATCGGACATAATAAATTGGAAGCTTTGGGAAATAGATATTGATGGAAAACAGGTGCGTCAAGTCACCCAAATGCCGGATGATGTGGACGCAATGGATGGATGTTATTTACCAAATGGCAAAATTGTTTTCGGATCGACGGCATCTTTTCAGTCGGTTCCATGTTGGCACGGTCGCAAACGTGTCAGCAACCTGTACTTGATGGATGCTGACGGCATGAATGTCCGCCAGCTCTGCTTTGACCAGGATCACGACTTCCATCCAGTTGTACTCGACAGTGGGAAAGTACTTTATCTCCGCTGGGACTATACGGGTATCAGCCACATATTTCTGCGACAGCTTATGACTATGAATCCGGACGGCACGAAGCAGCGTGCCATTTACGGGAGTAATTCATGGTATCCCAATTCGTTGTTTTTTCCCCGGCAGATCCCGGAAACGAATCGCCTGATCGGCATCCTCTCCGGCTACCATGGACCTCACCGCATGGGGCAACTGGTAATCATCGATCCGAGAAAAGGCTGGCAGGAGGATTTGGGGATCGTACAACGAATCACGGGACGCGGCGAGCCGATCAAGCCGATGATTCGCGACAACCTGGTTGGCGGGAATTGGCCTATGTTCCTGCATCCATATCCACTAAGTGACAAATACTTCCTTGTGAGTTGCTGGATGAGCGCTAAATCTTCGTGGGGCATCTATTTGGCAGATGTATTCGACAATCTCGTACTCGTGTATGAGGAACCGGGCTACGCACTGTTGGAGCCAACTCCTGTTATGCCGCAGAAGCAGCCTATGGTGATCCCCGATCAAATCGACATAACCAAAAATGATGCAACCGTTTATATCAGTGACGTTTATGCAGGGCAGGGATTGAAAGGTGTGCCGCGCGGGACTATCAAGCAATTACGGCTTGTCGGTTATAATTTCGGTTATCGCGGTCTGGCCGGCTCGGATAAGATCGGTTACGGCGGGCCCTGGGAGGTAATGCAAATTATCGGAACCGTGCCTGTTGAACAAGATGGATCGGCAAGCTTTCAAGTTCCCGCAAACACGCCCATTTCCCTGCAGGTACTGGACAAAGAAGGCAAAGCGGTACAGCTCATGCGAAGCTGGTTTACTGCTATGCCGGGTGAGAGGATATCGTGCATTGGCTGCCATGAGACTCCGATGGATGTTCCAGATAATACTCAAAATATCGCTGCTAACGGTCCACCTCGGGGAGTATCGCCATGGTATGGTCCTGCTCGCGGGTTTGACTTCGAGCGAGAGGTCCAACCGATACTTAACAAATACTGTGTGTCATGTCACAATGGTTCAACAGTCGGTGTTGCAGACCTTCGATCAGAGTTAGACGGCGGCAAGGCTGAGCCTAAACCTATAGGCTATATTGCACGTCTCCATCCTGATATGCTTGAGGCAACCAATGGTAAACTAAAATACAGTCCGGCTTATGATGTGCTGATTCATTACATCCGTCGAGTGGGCATCGAGGATGATGTTAGCCTTCTGACTCCTGGTGAATATCACGCCGATACAAGTGAGCTTATCCAGATGCTCGAAAAAGGCCATCACGGCATTGAACTGGATGAAGAAGCCTGGAGTCGCCTGGTCACATGGATCGACCTTAATGGTCCCTGCCACGGGACCTGGGGCGATGTCTTTCCCATTCCGGATGGCGCATATGATCGACGGATGGAACTTCGAAAACTATACGGTGGGCCGATGGACGATCCTGAGAAAATTTTTGCGACCTCATCGAGACAGGCTGGCTCTGTTTTTGCAAGTGTGATATCACGGTCGGAGACTCATGAGGCAAAAGGAAGGCCTCTTTCTTTAAAAGACGAATGTAAGCAGCAGAATTTTTACACGCCTGCAAGACGCCAGATCGATCTTGGAGGCGTAAAGTTGTCGCTTGTACGTGTGCCGGAAGGTCAGTTTGTCATGGGTGACGTCAATGGCCAGGCTGATGAGTTTCCGCAAAGAGTTATCACGATGGACAAACCTATCTGGATAAGCGAATGCGAAGTAACTAATGCCCAGTTTCGACGATTCGATCCGTCACATGACAGCGGATACTATACAAAACGTCGCGATCGCGCCGATGGAAAGGGGCTTTCGCTCAATGGTGATGAGCAGCCAGTAGTAAGGGTTTCGTGGGAGGAGGCGATGGATTTCTGTCATTGGCTTTCGAAGCGTAGCGGATTAACAGTGACACTTCCAACCGAGCAGCAGTGGGAATATAGCTGCCGGGCGGGAAGTACAACACCACTGAATTACGGGATGGTTGATGAAGATTTTTCTGCATGGGCTAATATGGCAGATATCAGCTTCAGCACAGGTCTGGAGATAAACAATGGACGAATGATGCCCGAAGGTGGAGTCACCCAGTCAACCGGAGGTGTTCCTCATCTTGTTTTGGAAGGTTCAAAGCTGGCGGACATACGATTCGATGACCACTATCGCGTTACCGCGAATGTAGGTTCCTATCGGGCAAATGTATGGGGGCTGCACGACATGCACGGCAATGTCGCCGAGTGGACGCTAAGCGAATACGATAGTGAACGAAAAGTAGTTCGTGGCGGCTCGTTTTTCGATAGGCCTGCAAGAAGCCGCAGCAGTTTTCGATTGGGGTATCCATTTTGGCAGCGGGTATTTAACGTCGGCTTTAGGATAGTAGTAATTAATGAGAATATCGCAACTAATGATACAAAAGGAGATAAGAATTGAAGCAGATAAAACAATTTGCCCGAGAGCAAACGAAACTAACCCGACGATACTTTTTACAGGCCGGTGCTGCTTCGGTGGCTGCTTTGTATTCTTCGCTCTTATTGGCTGAGGCTTACCCCAGCGAGGAACACCGCATCCTCACCGAGGCGATTGCCGAAGAACCTAAACCGAATCTGATCTTTATCTTGGTCGATGACCAGGGTTACTACGATCTTGGTTGTTATGGCGCCAAAGAGTTCGATACCCCTCGAATTGATCGAATGGCCCAAGAGGGCATATTGTTCACCGATTATTATGCGGCCGCTCCGATCTGCAGTCCATCGCGTGCGGGCATTTTGACCGGTTGCTATCCTCGCAGAATCGGATTGGCGACCTGGGTACAGCGGGCGGACTCGCGTAAAGGTATTCATCCCGACGAATTGACCTTAGCTGAGCTGCTCAAATCGTCAGGCTATGCAACAGCATGTATAGGCAAGTGGCATCTGGGATTTCTGCCCCCATTCCTGCCGAGGCAGCAGGGATTCGATCATTACTTTGGATTGCTCCATAACCTCGATCCCGTTGAGGTTGTCTATCTCGAGAATGAAGGCGGCGTACCATTGATGCGTAATGAAAAAATATTGAAGCGGCCGGCCGATCCTGCGGAATTGACCGAGGCTTATACCGATGAGGCGATTGGCTTTATTCAGAAAAATAAAGATCATCCCTTCTTTTTGTACCTGCCTCACACAATGGCGCATAATCCGTTGGGTGTAACAGATGATTTTAAAGGAAAATCACGTTTTGGTCTCTACGGCGATGTTATTCAGTGCCTGGACCATCATGTCGGTCGATTGTTCGACACGTTGGAAGATCTGGGCATCGATGATCGGACATTGGTTATCTACACCTCTGACAATGGTCGCGGCCCGGGACGAACAGCAGACCAGCCTATACGCGGCAATAAGCTTACAACATTAGAGGGTGGTATTCGAGTCCCTTGTATCGCATGGGGACCGGGCCTTGGAGTTAAGGCAGGCCAAATATCCTCGCAGCTCATTCATGCAATGGACTGGTATCCCACATTCGCGACTTTTGCAGGCCTGAAGATTCCCGCCGGCCGGGTCATTGATGGACGTGACATCACCCCTTTGCTTAGAGGAAGATGCAGGACGGTTCCTCCGGCGAAAGCTATGATGTCACTAAATGCTTCGGTCCCTTTGCGTCGCCCGTGGAATCCACCGGGCGAATGGGAACCAATAGTCTCGCAGGAAGAATACCACCAGGCATTTTTCTATCATGGCAGCCTCGGTTCGCTTGCTGCTGTTCGATGGCAGAATTGGAAATTACAACTAAATCCCAACTTTCAGCTTTTTGACTTGGAAAAGGATCCCGGCGAAACCAAGCCGGTTCGTAATCCCAGGTTGAACAAAAAGCTCAGCGGAATGGCCATCCTTTTTCAGGAAGAAATGCGTACTGGAACTCGCCCGGCAGGTGAGTTGCCACTGGCGAAGTAGAGATTAAGGAATATTTCACCGTTTACTTAATCCGATAAGAGTAAAAAAATCTTTGTTTTTTATACAAATATTTGGGATTTAGTTCTTCCATCAACCATCAAATTTGATATTTGTGGTAACAAAATGGTATCATAATGTCACCTGAAAATCAGGGTGTTTTTCAGCTTCTGAAAAAAGGAACTCAACCGGCAATTACAAGAGAAGATTAGAACACTGATGGATCGGTTGTTATGCACCAAATCAAGCACCATTTATCCTTGACGGGAGAGTGGGTGTTTTGGTATAAATAGTATTGTTTTCGACCCGTAAATTTCGGCATCTACAGCTTTGAGTTCTTCTGGCGGGCGCAATTCCTGTATTTTTGAGAATAGAGGAGGAGTAATTATGCAGGGCACAGAGTTTGTCGTAAAGGCGACTGTTTGCTTCGCGATAGGAGGTGTTAACATTTCAACGATAAATTTATTTCTTGCTTCTGTGGTAATGAGTCTTTTAGTGTGGTCAAAGCATGGTTATTTTAACTCTTTTTAAAGGAGGGCTATTATGTGTAGGAAATTGATTTATTTTGTTTCTTTTGTTTTAGTTCTGGGCCTGCTTCTTACGAACGTAGCAAAGAGTGATGACCCTGGCTGGCCGGTCAACTGCGTCAGGCTGTCTCCAGGTCAAACAATTACGCTCGACGGCGTGGTTACACCACAAGAATATGACGGTGCCCAGGCCTTCATAATAAATGATCAGACCGTTAATGCGCCAGATCTCTATCTGCCATATGTGCATGTCGCCAAGTCTGCCGCAGACGATGACCCCAGCGACGAGGACTTCAGTGTCACGTACTACTTCATGTGGGATGATGAGTTCCTGTATGTGGCAGCTACTGCTACCGACGATAACACTCAGCAATATGGTACTACACCGAACCAGATGGACTGTTTGCAGTTCTGTCTGGCAGCCTCACCACAGGAAACAGTTCAGAGCCAGATATACATTCCCACAGTCGCCCCGGCCGACCAAAATGGCAATATTCTTGCCAAGACCGATTTCGGTGGTTTCATGCTCGCGCAGGTAGCCGAGCAATCGGAAATTGTCGGTGGAGTCAATCCGGACACTCTGGACTGGGTCATCGAGATGGCCATTCCCTGGGTTAACATGATCGGCGACTTTAATGCGGACCTGGCCAAAGGGGATAGTGATGGCAACGGCAGGAATGTATTTCCACCGCTGTTCGGTGATGTGGTCGGTTTTGTGGCCTTTGGAATTGATGTTGATTCAGACACAGCATATTCCTTCTTCTATTGCACTCACGACAGCTTCCCCTGGGAGGGAGCAGGCTTGGGCGAGCTTCGCTTTGTGGAACCTATCGGTGGTTTGGGTTCGGCCTTGAGGCCCAGCCCACTTGATGGAGTCCTCCTTGAAGATACGTGGGTGAACTTGAGTTGGCGGCCGGGAGATTTTGCCATCTCGCACGATGTTTATATCGGCGATGATTTTGATGATGTGAATAACGGAGCCGAAGGCACATTCGTCGGTAACCAGGCAGGAACATTTATTGTTGTCGGCTTTCCCGGATTTCCTTATCCGGATGGTCTTGTTCCGGGCACAACTTACTATTGGCGAATTGATGAAGTCAATGACACTGACCCGAACAGTCCATGGAAAGGCGATGTCTGGAGCTTTAGTAGTCCTCCCAAGACTGCATACTTTCCCGATCCTGCCGATGGTGCCGAGTCTATAGATGTGGACGGACAACTTAGCTGGACGCCAGGTTATGGAGCGAAACTGCACACGGTTTACTTCGGCGAAACTTTTGACGAAGTGGACAATGCAACAGGCGGTTCGCCTCAGGGAACTTTAACCTATACTCCCGGCACACTTAAAATGGCCAAGACTTACTATTGGCGAGTCGATGAGTTCGATGTTGTTGAAACGCACAAAGGCGATGTCTGGAGCTTTACCACTGAAGGTGCCGTAGGAAGCCCGAATCCGGAAAATGGGGCTGAGGACATTTCGCAGACACCGACTCTTACCTGGGTACCGGGAGTTTTTGCCGATAGATATGAGGTCTATTTCGGCGCCGATGCAGCCGCTCTGGAGCTTAAAGGCAGCGGAAACCTTGGCTCCGAGGACCATGAACCCGGACTACTCGAGTGGAACACCACCTACTATTGGCGTATTGATGAAGCCAATAGCGCCAATACCGACAGCCCGTGGACAGGCCCTCTCTGGAGCTTTACGACAGCCAACTTCCTTATTATCGACGATATTGAGAGTTACAATGATATTGATGAAGGTGAACCCGGCAGTAACAGGATTTATAACGCTTGGTTGGACGGTTTCGACGATCCGACAAATGGTTCTCAGGTTGGTCATTTAGATCCTCCATTTTACGAAGAGACTATCGTTCACAGCGGTAATAAGTCGATGCCGCTTACTTATGACAACGCTGTAGGTAAATCAGAGGCAACCTTGACCTTGACTTCCAATCGTGACTGGACAGTGAACGGTGTCGATACACTGACAATCTGGTTCAGAGGAGCTTCGGGCAACGCTGCTGAGCAAATGTATGTTACTCTCAACGGCAGCGCAAGGGTCGATCATGATGATCCTGATGCGGCTATATCAACAAGTTGGAAGGAATGGAATATCGACTTGCAGGCGTTCGCTGACCAAGGTGTAAACTTTGCCAACGTCAATTCTATCACTCTTGGTCTTAGCTCGGTTACCGGCGGTACAGGTATGATGTACTTCGATGATATTCGTCTGTATCCGCCTGCACAGTAAGCAGGATTTAGCTATTAAGTAAATTTGTAGTTAACGCAAATGATTTGTAAACTTGGGGCCTATACCGACTTGGTATGGGCCTCTTGATTTTTCAATAATACCGCCAGAGGAGTGATATCATTGATACATTTCTTCGTCACCATAATCCGATATACCAGTCACACTGCTACGATACCCTTCAGGCATTATAGTGAATACTGCGGAATCTTCATCGTTTCACCATCCTTCATCGAGGAAAGGTGCGCATAATAACCGGGAACTGTCATATTCAGCGCATCGATGACATCAACCTTCGGTTTGCGACCACGCAGGATGGCGTCGATGAAGTCGTCACCGAGGTAGCCATGAGAGCCGCCATGTCCTCCTGGGGAAACGCCCGGTGGCAAAGCGTACTTCTTAGTCTGCAAGCCGCCCTTGATAGCCTCGTGGTAGCGCTTGCTGCCAATCCTGTCACCGACAAACGTTTTGTTGAATCCGCCATATTCGCCCCTAATGCGTCCTGCTTCGAGATACTCACCTTGCGAACCGCATACCATCATCCGGGAAAGCCCTCTTTCTGAGGTCCGGAACAAGCCGACTTCTGACTTGAATATGTTCCCGATCGCGTTGGGAATACGCTTGTCTTTGTCAAACAGTGGAGTGCCCTGGCAGGAAACATCAAGCAGGGATTTATGTGTAACGCCGACATAGTAAGCCGTTGAATGCGTCGGATACCACATCGGACATCCCTTCTTTCGCCAATCCTTGTAAGAGCCCAGCGAAGGTGCCCCCAGAGAATGAGGATGACAATATTCCCCCTCGGAATAGACAATACGGCCAAAAACTCCGGCGGCAAAAAGCTTTTCCATTGCGAAGAGATCATCATGAAAACACGATGTTTCGAACATTGCGTAAACCAGTCCCTTGTTCTTCCTGCAGCATTCGAGGAGCCTTTCGGCGTCCTCGATATCTCCACGGAATGCGGGAACTGCAGTAGCAACATGCTTGCCATGCTCCATACAAAGGATAGCGTGCTTGGCGTGGGCTGGGGCATCCGTGGCACAATAGATGGCTTCGATTGAATCGTCCTTGACCATCTCCTCCAGTGATGGATACGTCTTCGCACATTTCGCCTTTCGAGCCATATCGGCACAGCGGTCCGGGAACAAATCACTTACCGCAACCAGTTCGACGTTAGGATGATGCTGGAGTCCAAATTGCAGACCGAATTGGCAAACACCATGGCCGACAATCCCGACCCGAACCTTGCGGTCGCTAAAGGGCTTCCAGACTTTTGCTGCATCATAGTCGGTTTTGGTCTGGTCAAAACCGGGAATAACTTCGGCGGACTGAGCGAAACGTAGCATGGAACTTCCTGTTGCAGCGGCGGAAACGGTCAAAAACGATCTACGAGAAATTTTCGACATGGCAGCATACTCCTTAGTGGTTATAAGAACTTGCTTTTTCTGACATTTCATAACTGAACATCATTCTCTTACGTCGTAGGAGGATTCTATATCAGGCACTCAGCAGTAGTCAACGGTATATTTTTGCAAATTTTTTCGAACTGGATTTCTTTCATATCCTTTTCCTCCGAACGCACGTGGTCAGGAGCGGCCCGATAGCCGACACAAATGCTCTATTGGACTGAACCGCTTACGACTTCTCGACGAATTCTGCGACCGGACCTTCGTTCAGGAAATAGAACTCCGAAAAAAACATCAGAATGTAGTCACTGGCAACTGCCATAGCCACCCTTTTGCCGATAGCCTTCAAGTTTTCCATTGTATTCCTCCACTATCCAAAGAGTCTGCCGCTCTCATTCATATCCGAATAGGCCCTATTAAACCCTTTAGTTTGAAGTATTAGCTTCAATTAAAAGTAGTGCATCCTCCCATCCTTTAGGTATTGAGAATGCTTTTGTGTTGGTATTATTAAAGTTACCTATCTCATTTTTTACGCCCTTTTGGGGATCAACCCATGTGACAGTGTATAAGGAATGCGGAGTGATTTTACTCATATCAATTGTTACAGAGATAGCACTCGAGAAATAGACAATAATCTTATCGTTAGCTGAGGAGCGCATGGCAACATTCAGTGTGTCACCGCTGCCTGCACCTTTAACAATGATGGATTGATCTGGGACAAATTTCCACCATTCCAATGATTCGAAAAAGGTCTTGCTTACGGTAAGATTGTTTGCGCCCGTAGAGCTCAGTGCCTTCTTCCAATCTTGCGAAACGTAGAATGGAGTGGTGCCAAAATTCCAGACATTAGAATTGCCGTACGTGTGGAAGCCTCCCGCGAATATGGCCCAGTATGCTTGTTTCCGGATTACAAGCGGGGTAATGGGTTTCGTCGGATATTCCGGACCGTCCTCATAGGCGCCTTCGCCATGGAGAATTGGTTTTACAGGCTTAAGATTGTAGTCCGATGTGACGGCATCGTATATTTTGGTAAATGAGGCCCATGTCTGCAGCATGTGAAAATCCAGCCAGGGTGCGCCCTGAAAGTACTCTGAGGACGAACGGCCGCCACGGACATGATAGGTCATGAAGGTTTTGCTATAATCTTCCGAGCCGACCACTCCTTCGGTTACACCTTTGGCGAGGAGATTCCACACTGATTTACGTATATCGTTATCTGCCAGGACATCTCCTCCCATACACCAAATTATATTCGAATGATCCTTGAGTCGTTTGCCAATGAATTTCCCGTAATCATAGGCGTTTGTAGGCGTCAGAAAGTTGTAGCCTTCTCCCTCTACAACACCAAAAATTGGCAAAAGGTTGATATACAGCCCATTCGCCGCTGCTGTATTAATAACATATTCGACGTGATCCCAGTAATCATACTCCGTGGAATCATCGGGACTATTACCCGGAGTGATATCGGGCTGTCGGGGATCATTCTTGATAAAGGGCTTGTCCCCGTAAACATTCGATAAGGGGGGTAGGACAAAAGGATTGACGTTATAAACAGCCGCATGTATGACTGAAAAACCTTGTTTAGCGCGAGTTTCAAAGTAAAATTCTACGTCTTCCCGATTAAGTTTTTGAAAAAGTGCCCATCCCGTATCTCCCAGCCAGTAAAAGGGTGAACCATCCGGATTTTTTAGATAGTGTCCATTCTCACTTACCGTGAGTTGCGCTTGCACGATAACTGAGGTCATGAAGAAAAAGCCTATTGCGAAATTCGAAAATCTCTTTAAGGCATTCATAATCCGGGATTTCCCTATACACTGTACTGAACCACTCCTGCACACCTGCGGTCTCATAATATCAAAATCTCATTGAGATAGCAAGAAGCCCGCCTTTCCATACTATTGTGGCACACCGCGACTGTTGACAGCTGCAATAGAAGTGATCCATTAGGACCTCTCATACCGAAGCTCGATAGAGCCATTTGCGTTGTTCGAAAGTGCTTGTGGTTTAAGGTATTTACAAAAAGTGCAAATTGTATTTACCCCGCTGTTTTGCTGTAAGTGCTTATTTTTCGTCATGCAAAAGAACAATTATCC
>Ga0114922_10005061_pt1 | contig 12183 bp, 11 predicted proteins | sample AartaG_FD_100975 | JGI IMG/M metagenome (GOLD analysis project Ga0114922, IMG submission 100975) | Deep subsurface microbial communities from Aarhus Bay to uncover new lineages of life (NeLLi) - Aarhus_00045 metaG | ecosystem: Environmental > Aquatic > Marine > Oceanic > Sediment | place...
AAACGACGCCTTTCTTCCGGTGCGCCTTCTATCACTGAAACCATCTGCGGCAAGAAGAGGACGGCCAAAAATTGACCTACTGCATCTCCCATCTTCAACTTCAGTCCATCCAGCAAGATTTCCTTTCGCACACGTGATGATCCATTCAGACCATTGGTTTCCTTGATGATACGGATTTCTAACTGGTTTTGAGATCCATCCCGCTCAAAATGGGCTACTATGCGCCCGACTGCCAGCGGGTCACGGGCCGCCACAAAATTAACCAGCTCCCGATCGTGAGTTGCGTGAAATGAAGTGAGGGTTGCCAGGTAGTAGATGGCCTCCAGCAGACTGGTTTTTCCCTGCCCATTAGCACCCACCAGCAGCAGAGGACCATCAGGTAGATCCAGATCCAGGCGGGCAAAATTACGAAAATTCGTTAATGAGAGGTTTTTGAGATACATTTTTCACACAAATGCCACGGAGGGTTCAGCACCGTGGCATGTGATCTTTGGGATTTTCTGGCTCAGTTCAATCAGCTGGCGCAATTTGTGTCGTTTCACCCTCGAAAGCCCATACTTTCTCAGCCAGGTCGACGAAAAGTACCCCGTTGAGGTGATCCACCTCGTGCTGGAAAATGCGTGCTAACCACCCAGTCGTTTTTAATTTCATGGGTTGACCATGACGGTTGAGACCCTTGACAGTTACACCTAAAGGCCGGCTTACATCACCCACAATCCCCGGAATAGAAAGGCAGCCCTCCGTTCCGACTTCTTCCTCAGCGGAGGTAGGGGTAATTTTCGGATTTACGCAAATATATAGTTCCGGTGTGACTTCCTCATCTTCTTCGCTTTCAGCGAACTCGACCACGATCACCCGCAGGGGAACATTCAGCTGTGGGGCAGCCAAGCCAACTCCAGGGGCGGCACGCATCGTTTCCAGCATGTCATCGATCAAGGTCTGCAGCTCTTCCCCGAAAGAAGTTACCTTGCGGGCTTTGCTGCGCAAGGTTTCATGAGGTATGGTGATTATTTCACGGATAGCCATCAGGCCCTAATTCTACCTCGAAATCATCGTCGTAATCTTCAAAATAATCGTCCTCTTCTATCTCTTCAGCATTCTCGTGGTAAACCCCGATCACATCCACGAAACGCTGTCTTTGCTTCAAAGCATCAACTTTCTCCTCATGGCGCCGCAAAGAGGATATACGGTTAAATATGTCTTGCTGGATGCGCCCGGGTTCATGCACGTTCCTGAAAACGAATTGAGTTTCACCAACATTGATCGTTACAAACCCATAGTTGAACATATAACCGAAGAAACCGAGCCGTTCATGTTCTAAACTGAGGATATTTTCCAGCGGAGCGGCTTTCTTAATTTCTGTCCCCAGAGGTCTGCGCTCGATGTCGAAAACAAACTTATCCGTCACTTGGTAGATATCATTGCGCCAGTCAATATAGCGATATAGCCACCACGGTACCAGTACAAGGAGAATGAAAGCTGCACAAAGCGCCAGTAAGATTTCAGCTGTTTGAGCTGTTGACTGACCCTGCAGAAAAAAGTTGGTGATGAATCCCATCACCACGAAGGTGAGAAAGATCATCAATGTCGGCAGCCATATTTTCCCAAACAAGGTAGGCCAATATTTGCGGTAGGTGATTACCTGACCTTCCTCAAAGCGCATGGTGAAGATATGCCCGAATGATCGATGCCAGAAATTTGCCTTCTGCTCTCCCGCATTATCTGGTTCTTCCATACCGGGCTCCCCACCCACAGAACCAGTTTCCATGCCATCTTGCCAACCCAGACGAGTTCGCAGTTCCTGATCGATCTCCCTCATTTCCCGGCGCTCTGATCCTTTTTGCATTACTTCCCGGTACTCGTTGATAAATTTGATCATACCCTGCGGATTTTTCAAATTTCGAAAGATGATCTCACCGGTGAATGTCTTTATGATCACGTTGCCGTAATGGAAGATGCGGCCTAATAACGTGCTGGTTGTATTTACCGCTAATATCGTCGTCAGGGGTGCTTCATCCCTGCTCTCATAAAGCCAGATCACTTTTTCAACCCAGACCACGCGCTGGTTGGTGGTGATATAGTAATCATTTCCCCAATCGATCCAGTTCCAGAGACCCCACAATATTGCCCCCAGGGCGAGGATAATCGAGCAAACTGCGCTAGTCGTCCAAATAGTATCCGAGGTGCTGGCGGCAGAAACTGCAAAGATGATGGTTAATGCAGCCAAACTGATGATGATTGGGCCAATCAAACTGAAAAGAAAAATTACTTCATGTTTTCTAGCCACGTAGGTGATTAATTCATCCTCCCCAACCCAGGAGAATTTTCCTGATCGAACCAGCTGCTGGCTCTCTGGACTGCGCGCCAGGCGAGGTTTGATTTCTGGAAAATCCATGAACAACTGGTAGTAATCAATCTCATCAATATGGAGCAGCTCTGCCGGTTGATCGCTGGTGATGAATGCTTCCGGGGGATGATCATACAGGTAGGATTCTTCAATGAAATACCCACCTGGACCGATCGGTTCGTGCTGTTCATCTCCCTGCCCTTGATGAACAAACACTTTTCCCGATTGGACAATATAAAAATCCTCCATCGCATCACGATCAGAAAACAGCGGCTGCCAGGGTTCAAGGTTTAGGACTTCAAACCTAGGTGCAATCTCGGCCAGCTGTTCGTCGCTGAGATCTTGGAAAACCTCAACCTGGGAAAGGAGCCGCAATCTATGATCTTCCACGGGGGTCATAGACTCATTTTAGCATGATCCGAAAAAAATGGGGAATCAGACGAAGAGGTGTTAGAATCCACTAAATTCTCCCAACGAGAGGAAAACACAATATGCCAATTCACTTTGGTACGGATGGATGGCGTGCAGTAATATCAGATACATTTACCTTCCACAACCTGCGCCTGGTCACCCAGGCGATTGCAGATGCTATCAAGTCCGATGCCTGGAATGATGGTGCACCTCCAGGAAAATCCGTTGATCCCAAAAAGATGGTAGTTGGATTCGATACACGTTTCCTATCCGATCGTTATGCCAGCGAGGTAGGGCGAGTTCTGGCGGGTAATGGATACACGGTCCACCTCACTCAAGGTGATGCCCCCACTCCCGCGGTATCGTACACCGTGAAGGAGATGGGCGCTATCGCTGGAATCGTGGTTACCGCTTCGCATAATGCTCCCCGCTACAATGGCGTCAAATTAAAAGCCTCCTATGGTGGATCTGCTCTCAGAGAGCAATGCCGCCGGGTTGAAGTTTACCTGAATGATAATGAAGAACGCGGTCGCGGCCCAAACATGATGGATTACCAGCAGGCGAGAAGCATGGGTCTGCTCCAACGCTTCAACCCGCTGCCGGCCTATTACGAGCATCTTCGCAAATTGATCGATTTCGACTCCATCGCCGATAATCCTCAACGGGTAGTCGTTGACTCAATGTATGGTTCTGGTAGAGGCATTATCAAGGGAGTGCTGAAGGGCACCGGGTGTGAAGTGCGTGAAATCCGCGAAGATATGAACCCTGGCTTCGGTGGAGTTCATCCTGAACCCATTGGCCGCTACTTAGGTGCATTGGCTGGTGCAATTGGGACGGGAATGGGAGATATTGGTTTAGCTACAGATGGGGATGCAGACCGCATCGGGGCGATGGATGAGCGTGGTAATTTTATCGATCCCCATAAAATCATGGCCATTTCCATGCGCTATCTGATTGAGGAACGTGGTTTACGAGGACCTGCGGTGCGAACAGTATCGACAACCCGCATGATCGATCGCATCGCTAAGGAACACAATTTACCGGTATATGAAACCCCCGTGGGATTCAACTACATCGCAGATTATATGCTCAAAGAAGATATCCTGATTGGGGGTGAGGAATCTGGAGGCATCTCATTCCAGGGCAATATCCCGGAAGGTGATGGCTCTTTAATGGCGCTGTTGTTGATTGAGATGGTGTCCAAGCTGGGAGTATCACTTTCGGAATTGGTCCAGGACCTGGTCGCAAAATATGGACCAGTGTATTATCAGCGCACAGACCTCCGGCTGAGTCAACCCGTATCAAAATCACGGATGACACGCCAGTTAACTGAAGAAAAACCACCGCATATCGGAGGTGATGCGGTGGTTGAAATCCAGTCCGTTGACGGAGTCAAGTATATATTGGAAGATGATTCTTGGTTGTTAATCCGTCCCTCAGGCACTGAACCCGTTTTGCGGGTGTACGCAGAAGGTCGCAGTCCTGAAACAGTTCAAAACTTGCTCAATTTCGGCGAAAAAGTTGCTGCTGGAACGACCTGATAATCCCAATATCTTTTCAGCCCGAATTTAAAAAGGAGGATGCTTTGCATCAAGCATCCTCCTTTTTCTTCTTTAGGTCGCAGTTCGCAATCGCCGCGCCAGGAAGATAATTACCACTAATAATAACGCCAAACCAACCATTGCCGGAATGCCAACATCTTCTGCAAATCCAGTATCTGGCAGGCTGGAAGGTGTTTGCGTTGGGGTTTCTCTACCCGAGGCAGCCTCAGTCAATAAGGCAGAAACCGTAGCAGTACGATCAATAGTCGGTGTGAGCTGTCCCTGGGGCTGAGTTGGAGCTGCAATCACCAGCGTTGGTGATGGGCTGGCTGTAAATGTAGGAGGGATAGTAGTACGCGTAGGCGTAGCTGTGAATTTCGCAGCCAGACCTGTCTCAATTGCCGCCTGTGCGAGCTGGGTGTTCTGCGCTTCAATCGCGGCAGCCTGAGTCGCTCGGCTGCTGCTCTGTTGTGGTGCGATCACCAAAGCATATAAGGCCAAGAAGATCAATGCCAACAGCATCACACCACCAATTACTCCCGCCACAATATAAAACGTGCGGTTTCCTGAATCATCAGGTTCGGGTGATTCACCACCCTCTAAATCAAAATCATTTTCTTCGAAGTCCATATCTTCAAATGCCATAACCGATTCTCCTCCGATATCTCACATTATCCAATGGATATCCTTCTACCCATTTTTACTCTAAAACCTCTAGGTTTACCAGAGGCAATTTTACACGGATACTGCTTTCCAACTCGATTTCAGCCGAGTGTGCTTTTATCCCATTCGGTAGAACATCCAGTCCAGGTTTCATACTCATCAGGGTGCCGATTTGAGATTGATAAGGAGCCCTTGTGACTCTCACCTTCTGACCTGGTGAGAAAATTGTTGCATCCTTCGGTTCATGCACCATCTGGTTGACCGGCAGGGAGATGAATGCTTCTGGTCTTTCACCTGTATAGGGATTTGCCTTTTCCGCATTGATGGCAATTTCTCGCCGGTCGCTTGTGACCAGCAGGTTGAAGGCAGCTGAATTGATCGGCAGGAGCCCAAAACCTTCAACCACCACGATGGGTATTGGAGTATCCTGGGCAGCTGGTATTAATGATGCCGACATGCTTGAGAGAATCAAGCCTTTGAGCGGCAGTTCAGCTGCCGCCTGCAGCACCTGTGCATCACCGCAGTACCCACCAAACACAACCGAACCTCGCAAATCTATATCCATCTGGTCGACAGATAGTATATCTTCCACCTTCTTGATTAATACCCTCAACAATCCAAAATTAATCTCACCATTACCCCATACTCCCTGGACGAGAGCACCAATCGATTCAACCACCGCTCCTCTACCGGGAATCAAGGAAATCACTTCTCCTGGCAACCCGGCCAGCACCTGTTGGGGAGCGGATTCTTCCTCCAGCAGCATTTTCCCTCGCCCGGATAATACGATTTTTCCTGAACATGGCGCCCTTACTACTCGTTTTCCCCAACCAACCGGTCCCGCAAGAACGTCACCTTCAGCGATCACATCCCCTGAATCTCGCTGCAGGTACTGGTCAACTTCACCCAGTCCAACACCCAGGCCACGCACGATATCCAGCAAGACATGTTTTGGATTCTGGTTTGCCTCACCAATCACATCGAGTGCTGTCACCACCTGGCTTTTACGCACCAATACACGGCCTGTAATCGGTAACAAGCGGTGACGGCGAATCCTGGTCATGGGGAGAACATGTACGACTGGCGCTAACATCTTATGCTGGTACCATCCATTTGTTCAATAAGAATCATAATTACACGTAGTTCCGGTTGCAAGAACAGATCCAATAAATCCTTAACCACCTAAAGTCCAAAGCCATTTTTTGTAGAGGTCTTGCCTGCGGGAAGGATCTTTCGGAATTAACGTTGGCCGCCCGCGCGCATCGATCACTACACCTAGGATTCCTCCGACAACCCTCACACTGCCGCCTCGCCCCGGACCTCCCATCCCGACATCGGACCTGTGCAGCGGCTGAAGGCGTAATTTTGCAGCCTCTCCCAATGGAATTGGAAGCGCTTCAAGTGTCCCTTGCTTGATATCCAGGCTGGTCTCATCCCCGGATGCATAAGTAACTTTCAGTCTCAGAATAGGGGTTCCGGGACGTACACTAGCTACTGGCGTAATTACCGTAGCCAGGCTGATGAAGGCACTGGATTCGAGCACTTGCACGGATAAATAGGGGTTAACTGCTGCTGCAGCCCCCAGCGGCGCAGCTAAATTGTGCTGATCCAACACCAAAGTTGTGATGCTGGTTGGTTGGACCGCATCCAGCAAGGTCAGCAAGCTGTGTCCAACCGAAGGGGCCTTATTGAGCACACTCCCGGTCGCCACGATCGGTTCGAACCAGGGCAGCGTGCCTGGTCCGGATCGTCCGGCTTTGTTTGAAAACCCGCTTTGAGAGGCAATTAGTGCCTTGCGAATTGCCTGGCGGGCGAGCGCTTCCTCTATAGCAAGGTCTTCCGCGGAGACAGGTAAACTGGCAGGATAGATTTGTTTATTAAATATATAATCCCGGATGTAATCCGGGCTTACTTCCATAGGTATCCAGCGCTGGATTTCATCTATTTGGGAATTTTCCAACAATCCACTGACTCCCTGTCCCAATCCATATTCAGGATAAACACCCAGCTGCAGCTCCCCATCAAAAGCAGCTGCAATCGTCGTGGCTGAAGCACCAATATCGATACCTAAAACTCCTTTACCAGGATCATACACCTTACTGAGAAACTGGATCATTCTGCCAAATGCTCCCGAAGTAGGCATCAACCCCATTCCAGCCCACTCATTCAATTCACTCACACCAGGGATTCGCATCGCTCGAATTGAGCGGTAAATATCGGCCATCTGGTGCTGTGCTGGAGGAATTCGTTCTACCTCCAGGCTGGGGCGCACGTTGGGTGCAAAGTAATAATTCGTCAGGCTGCCCAATCGTTTCTCCACTTCTGGATTTAGTGCCTGGTTGCCCACAAACAGCACTTCAGGACGTTGATCCTTAGGCATCATTGAACATGCCAGGCCAACGGATTCAAGCAGGCGGATAACTGAATTCGTGGCTCCATTCTCCGTACCACCTGCAACCACAATTAGATCCGGACGCAGGCTCAGGATTGTATCCAGGCGTTCTTCGGGTTTCTTGCGGTCATTCAAACCAAGCGTTTCTACCACCTCGGTGTAAATGGTAGATGTAAGATGCCTGGCGCTTGCTAGAGAGATATCTTCCAACAATCCCACTGCGATAACCCGTAGAGGTGGACCTGCCGAGATCGTCGCAGCAAACAAATCGATCCCCGAGCCGTCCAATTTGCTCGGGATAATCAACTGGTCATCATCACCGATCAGTTCCCGATCGGTAATCTGCTCTAAATCGCTTATCGCCCTCAAGACTCCTTCACCAATATCATTAAACGGCGCATTTGCAGTTGTTCGAGCTGTTCCTACCGCCAGAAACCGGTAGCGTCCTTCCACCACATCAAAAAGAACCGCGCGGGTATTGATCTCACCAACTTCAATTGCCAGTAAGGATGAACCTGAATGATGATTGTTAGGTTCCATCTAATCTAACACCTGTTAAATGACGAGATCTATGATTGATTTGAAAAAATCAACCACAAACACTACCCGGCCAATTAATGCTGTCAATGCAGCGTTGAATACTCCTGCAAAGAGAAAACCGAAGGTGATCGCCACGAATACCTGGCCAATCTGCCCCAGTGCCTCAATCCAGGTTTGCAGTTGAGTTTTTTCCGTGAGATTGGAAAGACTGCTGAATTGGAAATACGCCAAAGTTGTTAGGGTACCAATCAGGATTATGATTCCATTCACCATGCGCAGTCCCAATTGAGCGTCAAACGCCTGGATCGCTTGTACATCCAGCAAATTCATAGAGGCTAAAGTCTGAGGGATCAATGTTCCCAGCACAGCACCACCAATTGCTGCGGCTGCGCTCACCCCAACGATGTATGCCATGGGAAAATTCCCAAGAAATGCAAAGCGCGGGGAGATTTTGGTAACCAATAGTCCGGAAAGAATGATTGGAACCAGAGCCAGGATTTGTTCACTTCCCTGACCGGATAATAATGGCGCGAACATGCGAGGGAAAATCACATTGTAAATCACTACGGTAGCTGCAAAACCCGCAGAGACTCCGATAAATAAGTGCAGGGTAATGCGGAACAGCGGGTTATCCCCAATCAGATAGCTGAATACCAGCAAGGTCAGCACAAAACCGAACAGTGCACCAATCCAGTCTGCCCAACCCATCAATCCACCTTCTCCTCGCCCCGGACGGTGCGGGACAATTCAGGCACCACGTAATATCCCAGACCGCCCACCAGGATTAAGAGAGCTGCCACGAAAGTGCCCATTCCAAACGCATCCCAGAATTTTCCGGGTAGCTGGTCACCACCGATCAGCCGGGAATATGAAGCACCACCTCTTAATCCAACCACCAATCCATTTACTGGTTGGGGAAGGCTCTCATAATAAGGTCGAACAACCGGTTCCAGCTGGGCACTGGTGATTAAGACCAGGCTGGTTAACGTTTGGGGATTTGTAATAATCGGTGACAGCTGTTCAATCCAAATTCGAGCCAGATCGGGATCATCAACCAGCAGTACGATCATCTCGTAATCGCTGATCAGTTCAATTCCTATAACCGGCGGTATGGGCTCGCCTGTTTCAGTCTCCCACACGGCAACTCCATCTATCGAATATGGCGTTGTTCCTGATGGGTTCTCAATAAAGCTGATTAATCCAGCTGCCCCACCAGGAATATATCCCAGGTTGATGTATTCCAGACCACTTATGTACTCGTATTCCAATTTGCCAGCCTGGAAGAAACGTTCTGCCAGAACAGGTCCATTCGGTGAGGTGGATATCAGAGTAAACACAGCTCCCTGGTTCATCAAGTGATTAAAGACTGGAGCAGCAGCCGAGTCTAGCTCATCTACCAGACCTGGTTCATAATCAAAACCAACCAGTATTTTTGCCTCCTCTGGCAGCTGGTTGACCAGGCGGTTGAGTTCAGCACTGCCTTCATCGTAAACAGGAAAAGCTGATTGTTCATTTGGCAGCAGGATGGACCAGAAGATGGCAAGTAATAAAACAATCGCGATCCCCCAACGCAGAATATGCTGCTGGGAGATTGGGCTCTTTCGGGGCAGTGGTTTGGGTTGTCCTTCATCCTCAAGAAGACCTTGCAGCAGTTCAACATGCTCTTGTTGGTTTTCGGATATCCTGACTTTCGTTGAATACGCACCAGGCTTGCGAATACGGGCAACACCCGGTTCTGCTGACAACAGACCTGTTAATCCGGCTAAAGGTCCAGCACTTTCCAGGCTGCCCGGGGTTTTCTGAATCTTCTCCTGCTCATCCGGCTGATCCTGTTCCCGTGGTATCTCAGGCGTATCCTCAATATCATCACCTTCCGAGGAGCTTTCTTCTACCAGGGCATCATTCAACCATGAAGGTATCTCTCCGGATTCAGTTCCTTCTCCTCCCCCAACGAATGGGGAAACAGCTGGGTCCTCATCTTGCATCGAGGGTTCTTCCTTGGAACTGCCCGGCATCCAATCAGAGGTGTCAGCAGCTGGCAGTGCCAAACCCAAATCATCTTGAGCTGGTTCACTTTCTGAACTGATTGAGCCCTCTTGGCTGCTCAACCACTCGGGTTTTTCCACCTCTGAGCTATGCCCCCCCAATCCATCCTGGTTTTCATCGCTATCAGAAAACTCTGGATCTTTGATTGAGCTCTCTTCATTTTCCAGGTAACCCAGACAGTACTCACAATATTTATTTTCAACGGGGTTAGGCTTCCCGCATAACGGGCAGTTAATTTCGTCCACTAATTTTCCCCGTATGGCCGGTCGGCACCCATCAGAATTCGAAGACCGGCGGCAATAATACCTAATGAGATTCCCAGCAGTATTCCGCGGGCGCCAGCAACGGCAGGAACTTTTCCGATCCAGATCCGCAGCGCTGCTAATCCAGGGATTTCGATCCCAAAAAGTGGACCTGATACCAAGAGGATCACAACTGCAGTAGCCAGGAAAATAATCGTGAGTAAATTAGGTTTGCGTCGCAGTAAGCGCACACCAGAATAAATCAGCACAATTGACAGTAAGGCTACCAGGCTTGATTCAATCGGGATCTGGATGTATTTAAAAATCCAAACTGAGACCGCATGAGTCGGTTTAAACCATCCAACCACCAACAGTGTAAGAATCAATCCTACCAATAAGGCGATGCTGTTGTAGCGGCTGGGATGGTCAGAAATCGCCTTGTTCAAATGAACAATAAATAGATTGATCACGCCAATCAATAGCGCAACCCCGATCAGGATCGTAGCCCATTCAAGGAAAATGATCCTCACATTGACTAGCAGTTCAATCTGCAGAAAATATCCGAGAAGGACAACAATTCCAACACCAATTGCGATCGCAGGGTAAAGAGGATTTCTCACAGCACACCGAATAACTTCAGAAGAGCTCCCAATAGAATAATACCAATCAGCACCCATCTAACAATATCTTGCACGTAGAGGCTGGCGATATGCATCCTGCCTGCCCCAAGATATGCGCCACCGGCGTATGATTCTTCACCAATCAGTGGTTCTTGGGCTGCGGCGAATAATACCGCCTGGCCGGCCAGGTTATCTGTGCCACCCAGGGTCATTCCCTCTTTTCGCTCAGCAGCATCCGTGATCAATGCTACTTCATTGCCAAAACTGCCAATCAACAAATTTGCACCAATCTCTTCTTCTTCAATAAATGAAAGGGTACCCGCTGCATATGAGTATGGAGTCACTCCCGTGATACGTCCGCGGGTCGGGTCGGATTCAACTCCGAGATATTTTGCAGTAACGCGCTGGCTATCCTGCGTCAGGATGCCCAAGGTGCCTTCCCCAGAAGTTGCTATGGGTGGTCTATCGCTGATAGATGTTGATCTACCGATGCGATCCAAGATGCTTAATCCAACGAAACCTATCGCGCTTTGCCTGCTCAGCATTTGCCCACGACCAAGCGAGACATGCAGCCGGCTGCCAGCTTCGACAGCTAATCCAATCGCTCTTCCCAAACGCTTAAAGGCGGCGATTTCTCGTAATTTCGGAGCTTCCTTCTGTCGAATCAGAATCGCTACTGCAATCATCAACCCGAAGAAGATCAGAACCACAAAAAAACCAAGGATATTGAGACTGTTCACGTCTACATCCCCTCACGAATGTAATTGATAAAAGCATCCCGCTGGTCGTCTTGCTCAAGCACAACGGTCAGGACGTTTAGATGCTCATTTGGAACGAAACTATTGAGGACTGGCTGCCCAATATAGATCGCTTGGGCACCAATTATGGTCAATGGCCCAGCAGCTTCTAAAAATGTTGCGACCAGGTTATCTACCCCCCACCGGTGCAGGGTATTCGCCCAGATCCGCCAGATGTGGTGGTTTTTTTTCATCGTTGCAAGTATAGCACAAATCCCTTTTATACCATCGGGATGCAATTTCTGGGCCTGATTTTAAATCTGTCGGCAATGATGGTCAAGTCGGTTTGCACAACTGTATAGATTAATAAAATTTTTGGTAATTCACCCACCAATTGTCCAATAATATGACAGGTCACAGGTCTTTTTGATGCCATATATTACTACTTGATCCGGGAGGAAGATAATAAACTATGAGATTAGAACGCCACATGGTTTTCTCGATCAACAATTAACGTCTGAACCTTTCAGCGTAATCTAATGAGTTCTGGAGAGAAAAATGAAACGACCCATTATCACGGTTGATGGGACCGAGGCAGTTGCGCTCGTCGCCCATAAAATTAATGAAGTAATCGCGATTTACCC
>Ga0114922_10005062_pt1 | contig 12180 bp, 17 predicted proteins | sample AartaG_FD_100975 | JGI IMG/M metagenome (GOLD analysis project Ga0114922, IMG submission 100975) | Deep subsurface microbial communities from Aarhus Bay to uncover new lineages of life (NeLLi) - Aarhus_00045 metaG | ecosystem: Environmental > Aquatic > Marine > Oceanic > Sediment | place...
ACAAAAAGAGGGGCAGGAAGGTGATGTACACACACGGGACGGACCCAAAAGACGCAACGAACCTCAGCCCCCCCCCCCCCCCCCCGAAAAAGTTGACCGCCCGAGGAGGATCCCGTCCTATTCAAGCCGCTCTCTCTCTCCGAGAGAGCGCCGTTGCCACTTCCTCACGCAGAACAGGTCCCGTGCACAGGTTCTGCGGTGAAAAGAGATGAACGGAGATGGAGGCCGGGCGCCCAGCCGTTCGGAAAGGCGCGCGGAGTAACGCCCTGGGGACCGAAGCTCTCAATAGCCCAGGAACAGGGAAGGATGTGGCGTTCCGTGAAATCCACGGGAAAATAAGAGGTGGGCTCAAATGAAGGTAAGTGTGGACGGGGATTTGTGCACGGGCTGCGGTCCTTGTGTGGACATTTGCCCGGAGGTGTTCGAGCTAGAAAGCGACGTTGCCAAGGTCAAGTTCGAAACAGTGCCCTCGGAGCTCGAACCGGCGTGTCGCGAAGCCATGGAAGAGTGCCCCACAGACGCTATCTCCGTGCAGTAGTTGCTGAAGAAGTACGTGCAAAACGCGGTGCTTCGACGACCTGCGATGGGCCACGCAGGACGCCGGCGCCTCAGTACTCTCTCCGGTATCGGGCCGACCGCTCGAGGGTATCACCTCTTTTTCCAAGCTGTAGTATAACTGAGGGATGCGACACAACATCGGTTAGCTGAACCTCACCAGAAAGCAGGGATGATCGTAGTGAAAGTAGTAGTTGACCAGGAGCTTTGCATAGGCGCCGGCCTCTGCACGGACATCTGCCCGGAGGTCTTCGAGCTGAACGGAGGTATCTCCACAGTAAGATCGGACGTCGTGCTTCCAAAGTATAAGGAAGCCTGCCTGGCTGCCGCTGAGGGATGTCCCACGGGAGCGATTTGCGTGGAAGAGTAAGCTGCAGACCGTTTGAGTGCTGCAACTTGCACGGTGTTTGGGAGTCAGATAAGCCTACCGCCGTCGGTGGCTGACAGGCAAGGAGGCAGCCGCTTGAAAAGGCAAAGTCGGCCTTGGGGAGGAAGGTAAATGGGAGTACAAACGTCGGCATGTACAGTTAATTTAAGGGAGATGAGGGGGATGTCCATGGATGGCTATCAGGAATGGGAGGACGGGTGCACGCCGGACAAGAAAACCAGACAGTTGCTGATGCTAGCGCTTGCCTGCGTGTGCCGCTGCCCTCAGTGCACGCAGGAGCATGTTCAGGGAGCGCTTGAAGTCGGTGCCACTCGAGACGACGTGGCTGAGGTGATGCTCATGGCTTTCTATTGTGCCAAGCAACTCCACGGCAAACATTCCTGCAGCGGTTTTGCGGGCACTATTGAGGGTCCAGGCTGTGCCCCGCATCATAGAGGAGACGACGCCGGTACGGCGACATCCGGCAAGCCGGAACAGGAGCGCCACGAACAGTCGTGAGATTGTTCTATTGGAGAGATCCGACGAGGACGTTCGCACGAAGGTCGGACTCCTGCATGATGCACCGCAACAAGGAAGGATACCATAATAGGTAGACCTATTCCCGCCCGTTGACCCGGCTGAAGACCCGGACCCTGCTCCGCGCAAGCCGGGGTTGTTTCTTCAGACGACCGCTCACGCTTTCTTTGGCGCGCACCCACCCTTCAGCATCCTTACGATCTTGCCGATCAAGACCGGTATATACTCCGCGCCGATCTCCTCGATCACGTCGATGCCGCGTGTCCACCCGAACTCCTGCGCATAGGCTATCGCTTTCTGCCTCGCTGTCGCTCTCTCATCAGGCGTCAGCTTACCGTCCGCCTTCGCGTCCTTCAGCGCCTGCACATAGACACGGTATGTCTTCTCGACACCGGCTTCGAGAACCTCGATAGCAGCAAAATGCCTCTGCTGTTTCATCTCTTCATAGAGGTCGCGGCTCTTGAAAAACGTCCATGCAGCTGCCAACAAAGTACCCACCAGCGCCACTACCCAGTCGAGCGCGAAAGTCTCAAGCAGTCCCTCCATTTGCCCTCTCCTTTCATGAGCTGTGACGGTTATCCGCGTGAACGTGCCCGTCGGGATAATCGTCTTTGACAAAATCGAAATGGCCGCGGCATACCGCACCAACCTCATTCTGAGCGATCCTGCGACGGCTGCGACGCACCCTTGCCACAATATCCACCGCAATACCGCCGTACCTCGCGAGATGGCGCGAGTTGCGGCTCACCGTGCCTCCTTCGTCCGCCCAACCGAACCTGCGCGCCAGCTTCCTCAACTCCTCCTCCGTGCGCAGCGCATCGGAGATGACTATTTGCACCTCCTCACCTGCTTCAAGGCACAGGTCGCGCCGCACGAGTTCGAGCGATCGCAGAACGCTCGCATCCACCATGGCGAATCCGTGAGCGTTCTCGAACTCGCGCAGCGAGAAATGCGACACAAGCTCGTCATCTACCTTCGTGTATAACTTCACCCGGTTACGCCCGCGCAAGACACCAAGCGCGCCCACCGTCCTCTCAACTTTCATCGGATCTCACATTACTGCGCACGACGCGCGCTCCACGAGAACGAGGTATGTTTCGCACCTGCACATAGCGGCCTACAAGAACGTCCTCACGTCAATGATGTAGCCGTTCACTGCATCGTCAGTGTTCTTGATTGACGTCATCCCGACACGCAGATACAGTTGAGCCAGCGGTATGCAATCCGCCGAGACTGATGGAGCCGACGGACTCGTCGATTCCGCACCGGTCTCTATGGATACAGTCCAGTTGGCAAGTTCCGCCTGTACGAGGTCTATCCTCGGGTTGACCGCCGGCGGCGTGAGCGGACCAACGGTGGCCTCCTCCCCCAACTTGTATACGAACTTCGATATGAACGCTCTACCCGCGCTCACCGTCACGGTAAGGTCCGGCGGCGAGTTTGCCACCACCTTAAGGTCGTATTCAGTCGCCGCACGGATCACCCCGTCGCCGCCGCCCCACGCCAGAGCGACGATGTTGTGCAGCAGCTCCAGCGCGCTCTCGACATTGTCATCCCAGGCGTTGAGTTTCGACGAGGCTACCGGCCGTTCCTCAAAACTCCACGTTGTCTTGATGTATCCCTTACCCTTTATCGCCATTAGGACGTCGCTCCTAATCCAAATGGAATCCCATATCCAACCCGACCGCCGCGTCGTCCAGGCGGAACTGGAAGAACGTGTCCGCGTGCGGCTGGCTCTTCACGATAAAACTGAGCGGGTCATCCACGGACCTGATCACCGGCGCCAGATAACAGCGCGTCTCGACCCTCTCATTCCGTATGAACGTCTCCTTTCTCGCCACCCGGAACACGTGCCTCTCCGGAAACAGGTCGCCGTGCTCGCCCTCTACCCTGCGCGTGATACGCCTTACGTCGATTCCGCGCAGCTCGACTATGTTCCCGGGCTGTATTTCAGCATCACCCTGAACAAACGTGAGCACACCGCACGGCGCCGGGTACGCGACATCGTCCAGCAGTCCTGAGACAATGACATCCGCGTCCTGCTCCTGCGATACCGAAAACAGCTCCAGCGTGTGACTTTTCAGCGCGAACTCGTCCACGCTGGCATCGTTCTTGTAGCTTTTCTCGAACTGACCGCCTACCGGGTTGCCAAGTAGATAAATTCTGTTCGCCAAACCGCCCGAATCGGTTCGCAACGACACTACATGCTTCTTGGGATCGTAGAAGATCACCCGGTCGGGAACCACGACTTTGCGGAACGTTACCGCCTCGGTCTGGTCAATGCTCCATACGTACCCCCCGGCTGCATACGCCAGCAAAGTCAGAACCTCATGTATGCCGTTGTGCAGGTCAAGATTCGACAATGCCACCTCGGTGGTCTCAACCGAATCGGTGTTCTCACCGGCGTACGAGTAGTACTCCTTCAACCGCATCTCCGGCGGGTGGTATGCGCCACCCTGGTAAAGATACACATCGGCGTGCCCGAGCTCGACCATCCCCGCGTTGAAACACTCGCCGCCGCCGTATACCAGTCCTAGATATCTGCCGTACGCGTCCACCCTGTCGTCGAACTCGCCCGAGGCGTTCCTGTGCCAGTTCAGCTCGATATACTGGATACCCTTCGTGTCGATTAGATTCTGCAGCGCATCTTTCGCGCGGTCAGCCTTGAACCTGTACCCGCTTTTCGCGTACTTCTGATCGGTCCAGCTGGCCACTTCGGGATGAATCTTGATCGTGTGTGAATTGATGCTGAGTTCCTCAGCGTCGATCATCATCAACCTGAGATCGGGCCACGCCCCACCGTCAACCACAAGCCCCGAGATGGTATCGCCGTCTTTCGCGTAAGCGTTCGTATCGTCTATTCGCGAACCGCCGACATACTCCCCCGACTCCACCGAACCCAGGGGGAACTCCGTCATCCATCCCATGCGGCCCGTGAACTTGCTGAACTCGCGCTGGGCCCCGTCAGGATAACTCTCATGGTCAACTAGATAATGGATCTCGCCGGTGACCGACTCGATCGCGTCCTTGACGATCTCACTTATCTCCTTCGACGTGTACGCCTTCTTGAGCAGCGTGTTTGTCTCGTCGTAATCGCGCCGTGCGTCAACCTCGACGATCTTGTGGAAGTTGACGAACTTGTCCAGCACCAACTTCTTTCTCTCGCCCCATTGCGGATCCACCACGCGCACCGGCGCCTGCGCCTCGAGCCGGCCATCAAGATACACCCGCAGCAGGTACTCGTGACCCAAGTCCATCGTGTCCGCCGGCAGCATACCGGCTATTCGCGTTTCATTCGTCACGAAACCGCGGCTTACTTCCATTAGATGGGTTCTGTGAAGAATCGTGATCCAACGATTCCACGTATCGACTATCTCTATCCGATATTCCATTGCCTACCTACTACCTACTCCGACATTCACCACCATCTGTCCCGAAACGCTATCTGGATCGCGGCCGTGTGCGAACTCGACTCATCATCCGTGTACTCCAGCGTCGTTCCCTCGGGCGATATTCTCGGGAACTCGCCCGTCGTGTACGGCACAACGTCCTCTCCCTCAAGAGTCACGGCTTCCCCGGCAGCGTCAACCACCAGAACCTCGCCGTCAGCCACCGTCCCCACGTACGTAATAGTCCGCGTACCGTCGGAAATCGACGGGTTCACCACATCTCCGGAGGCGGTCAACGTGAACCGTGGTTTGGAATAAACGTTCCCGGCCGCAGTTTGTTGCGTGGTCTGGCCCGAAGCCGTCACGTTCCACGTATCGGTTGACTCTTCGACCGCGTACTCAAACGGGTCATCAGCACGTAGCTCCAGCTCGAAGGCGCCGATGATCTCCTCATCACCCACCTTCCTCTCAAATCGTGTTCGCTCGACGGCGAATTCCCGATCCGCCCTTAGAGAGAGCTTCGCCCCGTAATCCTCCTTCGATACCTCGTCCAGAATGAGGTCCAACTCCGATTCGACCTCGCTGATGGAGCTCTTGCCGACAATGAGACCGCTCAGAACAAACCTTCTCTCGTCCTTGCCGCCGACCTCCTCCATCCTATCCTTGACAGAGGTGTTCTCATTGTCAAATATGTATGTATTAAGCCTAATCGTCATCCGTATCGCCCAAGATATCTTCCGATTCCGTCACGCCCGATTGAAAATCCGCCCCACCTTGCTGTGGCAAAAGGAAATCCGACAGAATCTCCCACGCATCCCTCTCGAATCCCTCAGCCAGCGCCATGAGCGCTTTGTGCTTGCCGGTCTCGCCGACAGTCTCATCCAGGATACGCAGCTCCTTGATATCGAAAGCCGCCCCGGACGATAGCGATCGTAACAGGCACGCGCCCGCGAGCAACGTCTCGCCGCGCACCACGTTCTCGTCGGGCGGTTCCACGTCGTACGCGGGATCAAGCCGTTTCAGTATCTCCGCATGAGCGTCGTCGATGCTCCTGGTTACCAGCTCCTGCGGTACCTTCGCGGTATCCGTGAGCTGTGTCTTCAACCGCACGCGCGACTCGTCCGTGAAATTAGCCATTGCCTATGCCCTCCGGTCTTGTCAGCACACCCGCCGCCTTTTGCGCTGCCGAAAGGTCCTCAATAAGACGCTCCTTGTTCGGTCGAACAGCGTACTTCAAGCCCGCCTCCTTAGCCTTGCGGTAAAGCTCAACGTATGGCATTGCGTCGAGACGTGACTTCTCGCCATCGCGGACAACCACCAGGGCGCCCTGCTCAAGCCACCTCCTCTGCTGAACCGTCAGCTCGCGCTCGTCCAGTTCAACCAGCTTCCCCGGCATGAAACAGACACGCGACTCCGGGTCGTAGAGACATATCGGCCGGTCGGCGAACCTGTCGCTAACGGTGACCTTTATCATTACATCTCCTCCTTCGGTTCGTCCGGGAACCCCGGAGAAGTCCCGAGATTCCCGGACGTTCAACGTCAGCTCCAGTCGCTCTGAACGACGACCCGCGCGTCCTTGTAAATGACCGCGAAATCCGTCACCACCGTCAGGTACGACCTGTCCCACTGCTGGTTGATCAGCTTATCGCTCTCGACCAGCAGATCCTGCTCCGTCAGCTTCGATACCGCGTAGCTCCTGTCGAGTATCGTCAGCTTGTTGGCGGGCTGATCGACCATCGGAACCAGCTTCACTCCCAACGGGTTCGGGAACGTGCCCGTCTTGGCGAAATCGAAGAGCTGGGCGTCCTTGAACTCGTCCATAGTCAATATGGTCTGTGCAAGGTCCTTGTTCGCCAGCATGTGCGTCGGCGTAAAGTAGTCCTCCAACGCGAGCTTCAGGAATCCGTTCACGATGTCGCCGTACACCCACGTGCCGCTCGTCGCCGTGTCGATCGTTGTCGCGGCCGTACCCGCTCCCGAAGAATCGCCGCTCACGAGCACCGTGGCGATCCTCTGATCCAGGTTCCTGCCCAACCGTTCGCCCATGCGCTGGAGGTGCACGCGCAGCATGTCAACGCTCATGCGCCGGATCACCTCGTACGAGGCGATGATCCCGCGACCCTTCTTGTCTATGCGCACCACCCGGTCGCCATACTTGATCTCCGACTCAGGTATCGCAGCTCCCTCGGCCACGCTGCGCAACTCTTCCTGCTCCGCGTCCTCGACCACGTAAGGCACATCGTACGCCGTGCCCTCGATCCGCTCGTCCCGGATGATCAGTTGCGGGTAAGCCGGTTTCCTGAGCATCCCGGTCAGCACCGCATCGCGCACGATGTCGGGAAACAACCACTTCGCGTTCGGGTCCGTCTGAAAGAACCTGTCCACGGTGATCTTTCTCAAGTCGATCCCGTACTCCTCCGCGCAATACTCCTCCAGATTCGTATCCGCTGCCCGGAAGTACCCGCTGTACGTTATGCCGAGCGAGCGTAACGTCTCGTACAACCTCTGTCCCTTCAGGGCGTGGAGCTGTTCCGGTTCCTGACTGAGGAACCCCACCCGTTCGGCAGCATTTTCACCATATGCCATCTCGTCTTCCTCCTCTCAAGGACGAACGCCGCACCACACGCCTCTCCTACAGAAGCACGTGCACCTCGCCGGCGCTCGTGTCCACTTTCAGGTTGACCCCGCAACCGTTCCCGCTTGCGGGCGCTTTCACCTTGCCATCCGTCGCCGATGCGAGTACTCCCGCGATTCCGTCCACGGTCGGTGCGCTGCCCTCGTATTCGAGGATACACACGCCGCGCACCTTGACCGGGATGACAGCGTCGTTCTCCGTGCTGTCAGCCTGAGCCTGTCCGAACACAGGATCTTCGTCGTCCGTGTCGTTATCGACCACGTACCCGTCGACAAGCTTCACGGCCTGCTCCTTGACAATGTCCACTGTGCCGGAAGATTTCGTCCGGCAACTTATCACCAGCTCTGTGACCGGTCCACCAACATCTCCGTAAGCCATCTCTCCTCTCCTTTCCTTGGCCGTAGCGAGCCCTACTCCAGGAGCGAGAACTCCTCGGACAGAATGCCCGCCGCCGCTCTTTCCCTCTGTCTGTCCCGCTCTCCAAGCTTCTCGCGTTTCGTCACCGGCAGCGGAGGATACTTCTCGTCAAACCGCCTCTCAAAGGAGCGCAGATGCACGTGTGTCTCCGCGAGCGAAAGGTGACGAAGCGTCTTGCGCCACATTCTCTCGTCAAACAACTCCCCGTCCAGTTCCACACCCAGCGCGCACAGCCGCTCGACAGCCCGGTTCCGCGCAGTATCACCATCGCGCGCTCTTGCCACAAGCCGCGCAACATCATCCGCACACGCCAGATCCAACCCCAACTCGTCCTGCACCACAGACAGAGAGTTCCGATAGGACTCGGGTGCCGCTTCGGCCGGCTCTTTCCGCCTGGCGAAATCGTACTGCCCTGCAAGTCGCTTCCCGTCAAACAATGCCGTCCCTCCATCGGCATCCCGCTTGACCCAACTGTAGGTGCCGCTGTCCTCAACATTACACACGCCGCCGTTCACGTCGAGCCACCTTTTAGGATGGATCCGTTTCAACTCGCACACCACCCCATCCCCCTGCGCAAGCTGTTCCATCGCGTCGCAGGGCAGCCGCCATCCCACAAGAACTTCCCTCTCCTCCAGCCGCAGGTCAAGGTGTTCTCCACCGTCGTCGCTATGACGATGCAGCACAAACCTCCCACGGTCCGAAATGTCTTGACCCGGGCGCTCCGGTTCTATGTCACTGCGAACCTTCTCTATCAGCCATCTTTCCATACCGGCCAACCTCCCGCTCACCGTTTGACGAACGTCTCAAGCAGAATCACAATTATCCCGGCAAGATTTGCCACCAAAAGCGTGACGCCGCGCGACAATGTCGCCTCGACCTTCTCGATCCGCCGCTTCAACTCACCCAACTCGGACGCAAAGTGCGCGAACTTCTGCTCGTAGACCATGTCCATCGCACAATAGTCCTCCTGCACACAATCCGTCATGAGTCGGCACCTTCCACTTCCACCGCGTCAGCGGCCTCCCTGAGCTCCCGCAAAGTCATCTCCTCTGAAAGGTTCAGATCCTCCAACGCCCGGGCCGCCTCAACGATTCTCGCGTTCGTGAACTCCACCCGCACCCTCTCTGCCAAAGCATCTCTGAGTTCCACGAGCGACTCGGCTCGCTCGATCAGGTCAACGCACGCCGCCGGCTCTCTATGTATCATTCTTATCAACCGCACCCTTGTATCCGGCTCAAACTTGTAACCCGTCTGGGACACCGCCGCATCGCCGGCCACAAGAACCAGAAGTAACAGAGCTAATGCCACCAACATATTGCGTTTCACCGTGCTCTCCTTTCATTATCGTGTCTCATCGCTTCACATAGACAAGCTGGGCGCCGCGCATATTCAACGTCGCGGCGTCAGTCCCATCGTCCGCTCTTGTCGCCAACAGGAGGAGAACGTCGCCTCCCTGCATGGTCTCATCTATCTTGTAGACCGCCCGGTCTATGTTCGTGTCAACTGCGCCGTGATACTGCTGGGTATGATCATAGTCGGTGTCGGTGGAGTCCGGCGTGGATCCTGGAACCTGCAACCGCGTCATGAGATCCAGCGTCGTATTTCCGTTCGTCCCGCCGGATAGATTGTAGTAACCGACGAACCACGCGTCGTCTGCGTCCGCATCATAATCCTCGGCAATGACGACGGTTGTTATGATCCAGTCCGTGTCCGCGTTGGCCCACTGAACGTATCTGTTCCCAAAGGCCGGGTCCGTGTCCGCAACGTCTATCGCTTCGGAGCTAACACTGTCCCACCATCCGCCCAGCGACAGATTCACATAGCCCAACCGCTCCTCACCGGGAACAAAAGCATACTCCATCGGACCTTCGACCAAGTACGCGCCATCCAAGTACACCACAACGCCGTTAGCCGGTACGTATAGGTACGCCCGTATCGTAGTCGTCGAAGCGTCAATCGTTCGCGTCACGGTAAGCAGTTCCCACGAATTCGTCTGGCTCGCCGGCACCTGATTGTTGCCCGCATCATCCTTGAGGAGTATCCTCGTGTTGGTCGGTGTGTTGGTGTATACCCATAACCCGAACGTGAAAGTGCGGCCGCGCGCTTGTGTCGGCGTCACGCCCAGTGCCGCATCGAGCCGGACAGGTTGACCGGCTGTTGTGACTTTCATGCTGTATTTGCTGTACTTAACAGTGCTCGCCTCACGCGCAAAGGTACAGCTGCCGTTGGTCTCGGTCCAACCTGTCGCGATACTGCTCGTACCGTCAAGCCAGACCTCGCAGTCGGAATTCACGATATAGTCCTTCGGGTTCGCCGCTCTGAACAGGTGGCTCGGCTCGCCGACGCTGACCTCGTCCACTTGCGAATCGAATTTCACGACGTCGACGGTATGGTTGTCGCCGACGGTAGCGTCGCCATCTATGCTCAGGTCGCCCGGTATAAGGCTTACAGCCCGACTGCTCACGCCGTCGTGATTGTGTCCGGTCGACGTGTTTGAAAGAAAATCCTCAGCTGACTTAAGGCTCACGGGTATCTCGTCGTACCACTGCGCTTCCCCGCCTATGTCGGAGATCATATGGCGTATAGCATCGAGCTCCTCCTCGATGTTCGTCGCCTGATCGGCCGTGTGATCCGTGCCCGGAAACTCCTGACCCTCGTCAGAATCGTCGATGCCGCTCTGAGGAAAACTCGACAGGTCTATACCGTTGTATGTCGCCGCTGTTACGCCGCCGTCAGTGTAGATGCCACCGTCCTTCTCAAAATCCGCGCCGCCATCCACTGACTCGCCGTATCCACCACCCACGCGCAGCTCCTCGATATAGCGCGGATTCGCGCCAATACCGAGAACCGCCGCTCCCGCGAGCACCAGCGCTGCTGCAACGATACCTATCCTGCGTTTCCCTCTCATCGCTTACTCCTCTCCCACATGGGGCCACGGGATCTTCGCCGGGCTGACCCGTTTCGAGCCCACAAGCTCAATCGGACGATGATACGCCTCCCTCGCCGCCTTCAGCGCCTCGCCTACCGACGGCCTGTCGCCGTTGTCACGGGCCACCACAAAACCAGTCCCTTGCGATGCCGAAAATACCACCGAACCTTCGAGCACCGACACCACATCATGCATGACGTAGTGACACGGCTCGTCGCCGTACGTCCTGCCGGGGGTGTGATCGCACGTGCGTATGTCCTTATGGCAGATTGAGCATTCCGGCTGCATGAAAGAGAACCCGATGGATGTCCCGCGGTACACGCCACCTTCAATGTTCGCGATCAATGTCCTGTTATCCTCGGTGTTCAAGATGTACACGTCCGGTCTTACCGACACGTGGTCTCGCTCCGGCTCATCGTGAAGCCTCGACCGGAAAAACGTGCCTCGCGGAAGAGTGCCCTTCGTGTCGTGCCGTTCCATGAACGGTCTGCCCGGCACCATCACGTTGATCTTCTCGAGCTCCCCAACAGGAAACCGGCTGAAATGCGCGTCTATCTGGTTGTTGCACAGGTCCATCGTGAACGCTGAAAACTCATCCCGCTTCAAAGGACGAAGCGTAAACTTGTTAACCTCGTCCACCAGATCCGCATCATCGTCACAACCGGCTGCAGCACCCTCTCTAACCGCACAGATTATCCGGCTTTCCGAGTAGAACTCAAAAGGACCTATCTCCATTCCTCAGTCCACCTCCCTCACCCTTTTATCGCCTTCACGCCGGCCCGTCGCGGGCACCTCCTCTATGGCAGGATTGTCTATACCCAGCCGGGCCGCCGCTCCCTTCTGATCCAGGAATCCCTCGTCCCTCAACCTGACCGCGTTATCTATCTCATTCTTGGCAGCCATCGAATCCTTGAGCAGGTCAACGGTCTTGTTCGTCCTCATCTTCACCTTCGCCCTGGCGCTGCCCCACATGAAACTCAACTCGAAGTTGTACAGCCGCTCCAGGAGCCTTTTCACCACGCGGTTCACGCTCGCCACCTGCCGGTTAATGATCTCGTACTGCGCCGTACCGTACGTCTCGGTCGTACCGTAGTTCCTCCCGAGCAGGATCGGCATCAGGTGCATCCCCGTGATTACCTGTTCCTCGACGGCTTTATGGTTCTGATAGAACACCGCCGACCGCTGACTGCCGGTTATCACGTCGACTTCCACGTTGTCGTACGTCACCAGGTTCTGGTCCGCCTTCAATTTCGTCACGGAGTCGCGCAATTTCTCGAAATTCCCGCTGATACGCGTCTGAAAATCCTCCATCGACTCACCGCGAAACCGTTCGCCCGGCTTGTACTTCACG
>Ga0114922_10005063_pt1 | contig 12179 bp, 10 predicted proteins | sample AartaG_FD_100975 | JGI IMG/M metagenome (GOLD analysis project Ga0114922, IMG submission 100975) | Deep subsurface microbial communities from Aarhus Bay to uncover new lineages of life (NeLLi) - Aarhus_00045 metaG | ecosystem: Environmental > Aquatic > Marine > Oceanic > Sediment | place...
ACCTCCTTCTCATCCATACCGATGGCGACCACCACTCCCCGCTGCATGAGTTCGAAGACGGGACTGATCCCGTTTCGCACCCGCAGATTGCACCCGGGGTGATGGGTGACCGAGGCACCGAAGCGGGAGAGTAGATCGATGTCCTCTTCCGAGATCCAGACGCAGTGTCCGCAGGTTACCTCCTCCCCCAGGAATCCGAGATCGGCGAGATAGGCGATCAAGGATTTGCCGTAGCGCTTCAGACCATACAGCTTCTGCAGCTGAGTTTGCTGCACGTGGGTGTGAACCCGTATGTGCAGCTCGTCGGCGTCATTTCGTATCTGCTGCAGGGCTTCCTCCCGGACCCACTGGGGAGATACAGGTCCATGCATGATCCGGATGTGTGAACCGGTAAAGTCGGAGTGAAGCCTCCGGACCGACCGGAAGTACTCCTTCTCGCCGAAGAGGGCGGAGCGCTCGAGGATTCCTTGGCACAGGCCTCGGAGTTCCGGAGGTAGGGTTTCTATAAAGTCCTTGTCATCCCCGTAGGTGAAAACGTTCTCCGTGCTCAGGCCGGGTGCAAAGGCCACCCGCACTCCGCACCGCTGGTAGGCTTCGAGGACCGCGATAAACTCCCGCTCAAACTCCCCCGGATCTACCAGGCCGTGGTTGTGCATGGTTGTTGTCACGCCGCCGGCGAGCAGCTGCACACAAGCCCAGCAGGTGTCGAGGAACGGGTCGACAGGGGGAAAGCTGCGCCATTTCCAGGTCTCCAGTGTATCGTCGATCTGGCCGCGCTGAAAGTCGGTCAGTCCTTTCCCGTGGCTGTGGGCATTCACCAGGCCGGGAATGATCAGGGTTTCCGCAGAGCCGAGGGTTCGATCGGCCCTGTACTTCTCCGTAATCTCGCCGTAGGTGCCGTAATCGACGATTCGATCCCGCTCGATATAGAGGGCGCCGGAGGGGATTACCGTGTTTTCGTCGATTACCAGGTACTTCCCATATACGAGTTTTGTCGGCATGGTTTGCTCTGGAACGATTCTACGGACGCAGAGCGATTAGCTCGATCTCCACGAGAGCCTCCGGATCGGGCAGACGGGACACTTCCACACAGCTTCGGGCCGGGGGATCTCTGTCGAAAAACGTTGCATAGGCAGCGTTCATCTCGGCATACAGACCCATGTCGGTGATGAAGATCGTTGCCTTCAGAGCGTGATCGAAACTGCTGCCCGCCTTTTTCAGGTGGCCGGCGATGTTCTGCATCGTTTGGCGGGTCTGGCTGCCTACATCGCCCTTGGCGATCTCTCCGCTGCTCGGGTCTCTGCCAACGCTTCCTGAAATAAATACCAGGGGTCCGCAGCCGACAGCCGGGCTGTAGGGCAGATTGGGCTTGGGCGGTTTGGCCAGGATCTCCCGTTTGTACGTATCGCTGTTTTCCATATTGATCCTCCTCGTTTTAGATCATTTCACGGCAAATCATGAGAAAAAGCAAGGCATAGAATACAGATCCGGCTACACCAGATCCGTAAGGTAGGCCGGGTGACGGCCGATGACCCCCAAAAACTCATCGAAATCCCGAAAGGCTTCGGCCAGGTTTTGCCCCGCTCTCAGCTCGGTGAGGGTGACCAGAGGATCGCCGCCCCTCCGGGCGTAAGAGCTGCGGATGGCAGGAAAGTAGGGTCGCAGGGCATCGTTGCAGCGCATCCACGGCCCGAACCACCGATCGATCGCCTCGATACCCCCTTCCATCAAGTGCAGAAGAAGACATGTACTCAGGGCACTCTCGGTTTCTTCTGTGCAGGCGTAGATCCCGTCCAGGGCAACCCCTGTTCCGAGGGCCCAGTTTCTCTGCAGCGGCTCCCTGCCCTGGAAGCAGCCCAACAAGTACAGCTTGGTGTTGTGGGGAAGCCGGAGATCTTGGGGCTGCAATCCCCGTTTCGATGAGAGTTCGAAGCCCGCCGTGTTCTCCCGGCCGTGCCCAGAGATGAGCACTCGAACAAGAACCCGCCGTCTGTCCAAATTGATTTCCCCGCCTCTCCAGTCGATGAGGCAGGAAGCGGGATGTTCGGCCAGATTTCGGAGTATTTGCCGGATGCCTCTGAACTGTTTCTCCTCGTTGTCGGCGCAGGTGATGAAGAGGTTACGGGTGCCGTAGGGTACGGTCACGGACCACCATGCCGGAGTGGGGTGCCCGCTCCCTTGAAAAGAGCGCCGATAATGCGGTCCCGGGTGCTTTCCCGCATCGGAGCGAAACGAACGTGGAGCACATCGCCGTTCTTAGAGGTTCTGAGGACCTCTGCAACCAGGGTGAATCGTTCTCCGGCGGCGAGGAAGGTCAACTCCAGGTCGTCTCCGGAGGAGAACCGCTTCTGCGGATTTTTTAAGCTGGCCCCGTTTCCACCAAGGTCGTAGAAGGTTGACACCGCGTGCTGATCCTCCGAATCGGGGCGGCGTACCACCACAGGTTGGGAGATCCTTTTTCGGTAGTATTTTCGTCTCTGGATGCGTTTGATCTCCTCCCCGTGCTCAAGCAGCAAGGTGCGGTTCTGGACGGATTGAACGCTGCTGTCAAAGCTGAACAAGCCCGAGCGGTTTTGGAAATAAACCCGAACGGCCTCCCGTTCTCGGAAGGCGGGAGAGCCCGCTACCAGTTCCACGACCAGGGAGCGGGGTTCCTGTTTCCCGACCCTTCCCTGGGCTCTCAGGTTGCCCTTGATGCCGACGATCAGAAGACCCTGGCCATCCGGTAGTTCTCCGCTGGAGGCGGGGTTCTGTTCGGGACCCTGCAGTCGAAAACCGAGCCGGTTGCGCAGCTCGGCTATGGAGGAGGCCGAAACGGATTCCTTTTTCCTCAACTTGGCGGCGCAGAAATTGAAGGTGGGTTGGCTGATCAGGATCAGGTATTTCTTCTCAGGATCCTTGAGAAAGCGGGCCATTTTCTTGATTAGATTCTCCTCAGAAGGTGTAAGCGACCGTTTTCCTACGAGTTCCCTGTAGCGTCTGTCTGCTATGGCGCGCTGCTGTCGCCGGATTCTATGGCGTTGAATGCGGTAGGCGATGATAAGCAGGGCGATGAAGGCCAACACCGAGACGATTACCAGGATGATCTCTAGGGGACTGCGCTCGAATCCTCTTGATACGGTCTCAAAAAAGGCGGATAATTTCTCTTGGTCCAATATGATCATGGTTGGCAGCAGTATACAACAATATCGGCAACCGTGCCATCGAGGAGTATGAGCTTTGATCAGTCGAGGGGATTTTGTCTTTACGATTGGATACGAAGGCAACACGTCCGTAGTGGACGGAGCCATGAAAAGGCGGTACGGGTCTCTATCCACGGTCGAGCTGGCGGAAAAACAGCTGTATAAACAGGCCGTTTGCTCCGCTGTCTATGAAGAGGCTACTCAGGAGTCCGGCAATCCAGGCGAGGAAGCTTTGCAGCGGATCCTGGAGATCTACAACCGGGATACCGAGAGAAGGATCGGCAGTGTAGAGGAGCTTAAGCGCACCTTCGGAGTGTACGAAGTTCCGGAAGGCATTGGGAAAGTCATGGTCATTTAGTGCACTCGCCTTGACGCTTGCCTGTGTTTTGTGTTACTTTTCACAGAAATCTCATACTGTAAAGGACAAGAATAATGACAAATTTCCTCTTCTCGCTACCAACGCTGCAAGCAGCAGGCGGAAGCAATCAGATGGTCACCATGGTCGTCACATTCGGCCTGATTATCGTGATCTTCTACTTCCTGATTATCCGACCGCAGAGAAAGAAGCAGAAGGATACCCAGAGCATGCTGTCTACTCTCCGCAAAGGCGATAAGGTTGCCACGGCGGGGGGCATACGGGGCGTCGTGACCGCGGTCAAGGAGAGTACCGTCACCGTAAAAGTCGACGATAACACCAAGATCGAGTTCAATAAAAGCGCTGTCAGCAGCGTGCTCGAGCGCAAAGAGAGCCGGGAGAGCGCAGAAGAGACCCAGGAATAGCGGACATCTGTACCGCATACACGTATCCTTGGCATCCATAACCAACCCGTTTCGGAGATAACCATGTCTAAACGTTTCAGATTGCTGCTGGTAATCATTCTCATGGGCGTTGCCTTCTCCTTTCTCTACCCGACCATCAAGTGGTACTTCCTCGTCCCCCAGGTCAAGCGGGATCTATCCTCCGGTTCGAGAAACCAGATCAAACTTTATGCGGAGCGCAAGGCCGCAGACACCCTGCGGGAGCTTCAGAGCATGGATCCGGAGGATCCGGTTCCTGAAGAATACCTGTTTTTGAGCGATAATGCGAAGGAGAACTACAGAGCCGAGGGCCGTACCGTACCCAGAGTATGGACGGTAGAGGAGTTGTTCCGGGGATATCTGAGCAGGGAAGAACTGCTGCTCACCCTCGAGGATTCCTTTCGCGAGGAGATCTTGGGACTCAAAGAGCTGAAAGACAGGACGATCCAACTCGGCCTTGATCTGCGAGGGGGTATGAGGGTCCTGATCCGGGCGAATATGGAGGAGCTGGAACAAACCAGCGGTCAAGCCCTGAGTGCGGCGGAACGGGAAGATGCGATGCGTCGTGCCCTGGAGATTTTGAACAACAGGATCGACCAGTTCGGGGTGACGGAACCCCAGATCCGGCGACAGGGGGATGATCTGATTCTTGTCGAACTGCCCGGGGATGCGGATCGGGAACGGATGAACAGGTTCATACAGGGTAAGGGCATCCTGAATTTCCACATCGTCGACGAGGAAGCCCTGGCCTTGTTCCGTGACTTTCAGCAGCAAAATCCCGGCGCCTTTATCGGTCCCGAGGGTGGAATCCTACAACCGGACATCCTTCCCGCCGGTACGATTTTGCGTGGCGTGTATACAAAGGATGCCTACGGTATCGATCAGCTGCGGGGATTTACCGTTATTACCGAGGAGATCGGACTCTCCGGTAACTACATTCGGGACGCCCGGGTGAGCGCCGATCCCATCACCGGCAGGCCGGTGGTGAACTTCTTTCTCACCTCCGAGGGCGGGGATATCTTCTACAAGTTGACCAGCGACAACGTCAACAGAACCCTGGCGGTCGTGCTGGGGGACAAGGTGAAAGCCCAGGCGCGGATTGCCGAGCCGATAAGGGATGCGGTGCGGGTCACCGGTTTCGAAAGAGACGAAGCAGACGACCTGGCACTGGTGCTCCGCACCGGAGCGCTACCGGTACCATTGGAAGTGATCAATCAGCAGGCCATCGGTGCCTCTCTCGGGGAGGACGCGATCCGAATCGGGCTGCAGGCGATCACCTATGGTTTCGCCATGGTCATCCTGTTCATGTTGATCTTCTACAAGGGCGCCGGCTTGATTGCCAATCTGGCCTTGATCCTGAACCTCTACTTTATGGTCTCAATTCTCTCGGTGTTTGGATTCACCCTGACCTTGCCCAGTATCGCCGGTGTCGTCCTTACCGTGGGTATGGCCGTGGATGCCAACGTAATTGTGTTCGAACGCATCAAGGAGGAGTACAGGACGGGGAAATCGGCCAAGGCGGCGGTGAAAGCGGGCTTCCAGAAAGCCCTCTGGGCCATCGCCGACTCGAACATTACCACCTTCATCGCAGCTCTGGCTCTTTCCCAGCTGGGTAAAGGTCCGGTGCAGGGATTCGCCGTAACCTTATCGGTCGGCATCGTCTCGTCGATGTTTACCGCTCTGTTCGTGTCTCGCTTGATTTTCGATTTTTCCACGGATGTCCTTCGGGTGTCCCGACTGAGCATCATGTGGCGGAGGGTGGCCGGATGAAACGAGTTGTCAACTTTCTCAAACTGCGCTTCTTCATGATCGCCCTTTCCCTGCTGCTGATCGCCGCAGGGATCGCCGGCTACTTCGTCCGGGGCGGGTTCAATTTCGGTATTGATTTTACAGCCGGTCTGGTGCAACAGGTACGGTTCGATCCCGTCGCCGAGCAGGTGGGGATAGCGGATCTGCGCAGCGCTCTGAGCGAGATCGAGGGTTTGCATCTTCAAGTTGTGGGCCGTCCGTCGGATCAGGAGTTCGCGATCAAGGTCATTGCGTCGCAGGAAGATCCAGGGTTTCAATATCGAATGGAGGCCAGGCTTGCTGAACTGCTTGGCAACGCCTTTGAGCCGGAGAACATCGAAGTCCAGGCCAGCGATTTTGTCGGACCTCGATATTCTAAAGAGCTCGCCGGGCAAACCGTATCGATCGTCTTGGTGGCCATGCTGCTGATCCTGATCTACACAACCTTTCGTTTTCGGATCCGCTACGCTACAGCGGCGGTTCTCTGTCTGGTCCACGATACCTTGATCATGTTGGGTGTCGTCGCCGTATTTCAACTGGAGATGACGACCACGACCATTGCCGCCCTCATGACCATCATCGGCTACTCTCTGAACGATACCATCGTCATCTTCGACAGGGTTCGGGAGAACCAGACCCTGATGCGGGATGCAGACCTGGCGGTAATCCTGAACACCAGCATTACCCAGTCCATGGTCCGTACCTTGCTTACCTCCCTGACAACGCTGTTGGCTGTGGTAACGATCTTCATCTTCGGCACCGGGGATATCAAGAACTTCGCTCTGAGTTTGATCGTCGGCATCGTTGTCGGTACCTATTCGACGATCTTCATCGCCTCTCCGATGGTTCTGGGATGGTCCCGGCTGGTGGATAGGCGGCGTAAGCAGCGGGATGTCCAACTGTACGGACGTCAGGCCTTGGCCCCGGCTTCTCAAGTTCAGCGTGAGCAATCCTCTGCGCCGGAAATTGCCCAACGGGAATCCGGTCCGGAAGCCGTGCGGGAGCCGGCACGGGATGTCGAACCGAAGGCCCCCGTCCATGTGACCCGGGTTCAGCTCAGCAAGAAAAAGAAAAAGAAGAAAAAACACTAACAACTCGAGGACCTGACTATGAATACACGAGGGATCCAAGACGCGGCCACGGCGGTTCGCGTGCTGACGATGGATGCGGTGCAGAAGGCAAACTCCGGTCATCCCGGGTTGCCGATGGGGTGTGCCGAGCTGGGAGTCCTCCTCTATGGAGAGATTCTCAAGCACAATCCCAAAGATCCACAGTGGATCAACAGGGATCGTTTCGTGCTTTCCGCAGGTCACGGCAGCATGCTCCTGTATTCGCTTCTTCATCTCTCCGGCTACCCCCTGAGCTTGGAAGACATCAAGAATTTTCGCCAGTCCGGATCCAAAACTCCCGGACACCCGGAGTACGGTCAGACGGTGGGTGTAGAGACCACCACCGGTCCTCTCGGGCAGGGCGTAGCCAATGCGGTTGGCATGGCTATCGCCGAGAGGATGCTGGCTGCTGCTTTCAACACGGATAAGAAGATCATCGATCACTATACCTACGTTCTCGCCGGGGACGGGGATATGATGGAAGGAGTCAGCGCCGAAGCATCCTCCCTGGCCGGTCACCTCGGACTCGGAAAGCTCATCGTTTTCTACGATTCCAATCGCATCACCATCGAAGGATCTACAGACCTGGCCTTCTCCGAGGACGTTCGGAATCGCTACGAAGCCTACGGTTGGCAGACGCTGGAGGGGGACGCCTACGATATCGAAGGGATCCTGAAACGTGTCGATACAGCGAAGCGGGAGGCCGGCAAGCCCACCCTGATTCTGCTGCACTCAACGATCGCCAAAGGCTCACCGAACAAAGCCGGATCCCACGATACCCACGGTTCTCCTTTAGGAGAAGAGGAAATTCGAGCAACCAAGAAAGCTCTCGGTGTGCCCGAGGACGAAGCATTCTATGTCTCCGAACAGGCCGGCGGTTATTTTCAATCCAAACAGGACGGCTGGACCCAAAGCCACAAAGCCTGGCAGGAGTTGTTTACCGCTTGGTCCAAGGAGAATCCGGAAAAAAGAAAGGCCTGGGATAACCGGTTCGGTTCGTTGGATCTGAGTCAAGCAGTCTTCCCCGAGTTCAAAGAGGGCGATAAGATGGCCACCCGCAAGGCAAGCGGTGTCGTGCTCAACTCGATTGCTGCCGGTGTTCCCCGCCTGGTCGGAGGATCCGCCGACCTCGCGTCGTCGAACAACACCCTGATTGAGGGCTCCGGCAGTTTCCAGGCGGATTCGCCCGAGGGTCGAAATATGCATTTCGGAATACGGGAGCATGGCATGGGTGCGATTGTCAACGGTATGGCTCTGCACGGTGGACTGCGTCCCTACTGCGCGACCTTTCTCGTGTTTTCCGACTATATGCGCCCCTCGATACGTCTGGCAGCACTCATGGGCCTCCCTGTAATCTACGTCTTTACCCACGATTCGGTGTTCCTTGGCGAAGACGGCCCGACCCATGAACCGGTCGAGCATCTGGCGGCACTTCGGATTATCCCCAACCTGCTCGTACTGCGTCCGGCGGATGCCCAGGAGACCGCTCAGGCCTGGCGCATGGCTTTAGAGCGAGCCGACGGACCCACGGCTCTGGCGCTGACCCGACAGAATCTCACCGTGTTCGCCAAAGACGACAAAAAGTGGCAGGTGCACTGCGCTTACGGCGCCTATATCGCCTCCGATTCCGGCGGCATCCCCGATGTGGTCCTGGTGGCTACGGGTTCGGAGGTCAACCTGGCCCTGGAAGCAAAGGCGCTCCTTGATAAGGCGGGAGAGAAGATCCGGGTGGTATCCATGCCCAGCCGCGAGCTTTTCCTGAACTCACCGGCGGAATATCGGAACAAGCTGATACCGGAGTCCGCCGCACGGGTTGTGTTGGAAGCGGGAGTTTCTATGGGATGGGCAGAGGTAGGAGGAGCCGATGCCTTGATGGTCGCTATCGATCGTTTCGGCGAATCCGCCCCCGCGGCCGAGATCGCAGAGCACCTGGGGTTTACAGCCGAGGCTGTCGCCGAACGTATCAAGCCGCTGCTGTCCTAGACCCCGGAACAGGTGGGTCTCGAACCCACGACTAGACGGAAACCCCGCTGAGACTGGAAGGCTCCATCGCCGTCCCGTATTCTCTGCTCCATTGTTAATTATCTGCAGAATTTCGGGACTATATAACCCGGTTGTCCATTCTATTTACAATTCGTCTCTCAAATTCCTATTTCAACCATCTGCCCGAAATATCGATTCGATCACAAGACGGATGAGTTCCGCGGTACCGTCCGGTCTGCCGGTTTCCCTGGCCAGGTACGGGCAGGTACCGGAGGTGATGAGATTCCCGTCCCGAACCACCCCGGTACCTGCGTACACTCCTTCGCTGAACACCCGCCGTTCGAAGGCGTACTTTTTTTTCTTTAGGACACCCGCCCGCTGTAAGACTACAACCGACCCGTGCTGGACTGCAACGACACTGTCGCCGGCTACGGCTTTGCGCACGATCTCCGTGATCTTGGGTTGTACGGGGACCGTTAATCCTACGGCCATGGAGGGCAGGATAATACCCGAGTAATCCGCTACACGTACCTCGGCGAGCTTCAGATCCGGCTTGAGTTTCACAGTGTGACGCCCCATAGTCCTGCCAGAGGCCGACGCCGACGTCACCGCCAATCCCGCCGCTTCCAGCATTTTGATCATCACGCCGACCTCCCGGGTCAGAATGAACTCAACATCATGGGATCCTTCCCGCAGCAGGAGCAGCACCCGCGGTTTGCCTTCCAACCTGGATTGTGAAATGTTCGGCCTCCCCAAACCCGCGCGATGGTATTAGAGCGAATAGTCCGTGTTCAGCGAACCTTGCACGCTGCGCCTATTTCGGCGGTACGTTGGAGTTGAAGCAGTCGCGGTAGATTTTCCAGGAACCGTCGGGCTGGCGTTTCAGGATCGTCAGGAACTTGCCTTCAACGCGAACGGCCTTCCCGCCAGCGACTCGGTCGGAGTCGTAGGTGCCCCGCGTATATGCCCAGCCCCCGGCCACATTGATTTCTTCCGGGTAGATGTTCATCGACGAGACACCGCCTGCGGCGAATCCTTTAGGAACAACCTCGTCCAACACTGACTTTCCACGTGCAGGTATGTCCGGCGGCATCTGGATGCCATTTTCATCCCAAAGGGAGAGCCAGAGAGCGGCGTCGCCGGCGACCCGCGCCGAGCTGTAGGTCTTCCAGATCTCTCGGATCGCCGCCACATCGGCCTCCGACCCCCCCTTGGCCATCGAGGCGCACCCGGCCAGCAAAACTACCGCAGCGGCGGCCGCCCCGACGAGTACTTTCACTGTCAGCTTTTTCATACTTTCCTCCACGTTAAAAAATTTTTGTCCAATGGACAGCTCAAATCTTAGAGGGCGGGCGTTTCGTATGTGTTTCCTGAAGCGTTGCATAAAGCGTTTCACCATTCTTTTTATTTTTTTACGTCTTTTTTGTAGTTGAAACTCCGGGAGCCGTCGGTGAGAGAATATCCGGCGCGTGATTTTCCATTGGAACCGTCGGTACAATGTGGGGTAGACTCTATGGCATGTCGATGCGATCTCCACTGGTGCTGTGTCTGTTTGTCTTTTTGCTTTCAATGCCTCTATCCTCGCTGCCCGATCAGAGTTTCTTCGACATTGATGAGCCTCAGTACTACGGTTTCGATGCCCTTGAAGCCCGGTTGGAAGCGGTGAAGAAAGATCGCCCGATCCTTGCTCTTCACCTTTCAGGCGGTTCCGCCAGAGCTTTTTGTCATATTGGTGTGCTCAGACGTCTCGAGGAGAGGGGGATATATCCGGATGTTCTCGTGGCCAACTCGATGGGTTCCATAATCGGGTTGCTCTACGCAGCCGGGGTTCCCCTGGATTTGATGGAAGACATCTTCCGTCATCTCGAGTACTCGGAGCTCTTCACCCTGAAGATCCCGCTGGGAGGGGGACTCCTGGATGTTCGGGGGCTGTTGTCCCTCACCCAGGCGTTGGTAGGGAATGTAGATATCGCCGAGCTTTCAACGCCCGTGATCGTTGTCTGTGAGGATCTGCGCAGCATGAGGAAGGTTATTTTCTCCCAAGGAGACTTTCTTTCGATTCTACAGGCGGCCATCGCGCTGCCGGTCTGGTTCGATCCCGTGGAGCTCGACGAGATGGTGCTTCTCGACGGCGGAATTACCAACCTGGTCCCTTTGGAACCGTTCATGGATCTCGCAGATGCAACCGTCGTCTCTACGGCTTTCTACAACAGGGAGCTTTCCTCCCTCGATCCCCTGACCGTGTTGAATATGGGGATCAATGTCGGAAAGAGCCGAAGCGCCGTTGAAGATATCGAGAAGCACGCCCCGTTTCTGATCAGAAATGATGTGGAGTCCTACACCTACATGGGCTGGAGCGAGCTGGAATCGATCATCCGCAGCGGCTACGACTCCTGCGATCGCCGTATCGAGGAGCTCGTGGACTACCTCGGTGACCGCGGGATTGAGGTTTCGGCAGAGCCTCCGAAGGGGGCAAAATACGTAGAGATGTATGAAGTGCGCTGGGGGGAAATCAAGCGCAGGATGGACGCGGGACAGCGCTTGGCACTGCCGCGAGGTTTCGGTGCCCTGCAGCTCCACCCCGTCTTGTTCAAACGCCACCGAGGGAGCAACCTATTGCTACAGGAGAACTACCTGGCTCTGAGCTATATCTTCGAGAACCGTTACAGCGGGGTAGAGTTTGGCGCCTTTTCGGATTTTTCAGGGAGCTGGGGTGTATTGCTGGATCTTGACACGGCACTTTGGGGAAGATTCTTCCTCGGTTTGAACAACATGGTCGTTTCCACTTTGGAAGGGAGGGAGTTCATGGATTCCTTCACCTACCACCGCCTTTGCTGCTCCCTGCCCCTCCTTTTCGGAGAGCACATCGTGGCCGGACCCTTCCTCAGCACCGAGTTCCTGCTTACCATTCCCGGGATGGAAGAAGAGGGCTTTCTGTCCGCCGGCCTTGATTTCCGTCTTTCCGGCCGGAGCGACCGGGATTTCATCCAGGAGCAACTGTCCTACTTCTTCTGCTTGCCTGAGATTCACGGGATTTCCAACGAATTGATGTTCCGTAAACGCCTGCTGGGGCCGGTGCAGCTTTTCTCCAGAGCTCTTTTCAAAAACTCCTGGCATCCTGACGCCGGTGCGGGAATCTCGCTCAAGTACAATGATTTCTTTCGGGGGCTCGAGCGCCGCGAGATCCTGGACTCCTTCGCCGTCTTCAACAACGAGTTGCAGCTCAGCCCCGAGTCCCTCGCCTTCGCCCTGTGGGAGACCGTATTGTTGACGGGATTCGAGCTGTCCGCCTTCTGTGATCTTTTTCTGCCCGAAGCCG
>Ga0114922_10005064_pt1 | contig 12178 bp, 9 predicted proteins | sample AartaG_FD_100975 | JGI IMG/M metagenome (GOLD analysis project Ga0114922, IMG submission 100975) | Deep subsurface microbial communities from Aarhus Bay to uncover new lineages of life (NeLLi) - Aarhus_00045 metaG | ecosystem: Environmental > Aquatic > Marine > Oceanic > Sediment | place: Aarhus...
AACAAACCCAATGTCAAGGACGCTCAAATTAACGTAAACTCTTATATGAAAAGTAAATATGAAAAACTGGACACTTGGCTAAGTGGAAAAAACAAACCCAATTCAAACCCAATCAAACCCAATCTCCGAAAAGCCAAAATGAACGTAAACTTATATGTTATAGAGGATTACAGAAAAAAAGATGATTTCAAGGTCCGAATAAACAAACCTTGTCCTGAGCGCAGTCGAATGGGCCAATTTCTCCAAAGGCCCAAAATGAACGTAAACTTATATCTTATAGAGGATTATGAAAATGAAACCGCCCTCCGGCCCAAAAAAACAAACCCAATTCAAACCCAATTCAAACCCTGTCCTGAGCGCAGTCGAATGGGCCAATTTCCGAAAGGCCAAAATGAACTTAACATCGCTTTCCAAAATAAATAGCCCAGTTTTCGCACTTTGCGCTTGGCATCAACGGCTTTTTTTGTTAAATTTTAATAGAGGCAAATACAAAAGGTCAGCGGGGGGGGATGGCCGATAAAATGTGTCTTAGGAAGGGAGAATCTTTATGAGAGGTTGGAGAATCAAATTCGTTTTTCTGCTGATAGTCTATTTTGGCGGCTTTGCAACTGCGATTTATACTTTGGCGCCCGTACCGGAGAATAAAGCCAATGCCTCCGCTAATTCTTTGTTTTTGCGAAGCAAAACGGCGGGAGAAAAAAGCTCTGTTTTTTCGGCGCTTAAATCAGACGATTTCGCAAAATCTTTTAATTCCGGGATACACAAGTGCATTGACTTTGGTAAGGATGCTGCCGGGCGTACAGCAAAATTCATTAAGCAAAAGATTGACGAAAAACAGATTCGAACTGACAGCTAAGAGAATTGCCGGTTGAAATCGAAAATCGCTCTGCTGTTCTTAATTGCTAAATAGTTCCTGTTGCGGAAACAGTATTTGTCATTCCCGCGAAAACTGTCCTGAGCGGAGTCGAAGGACAGGTTTCGCAGGGGTGACATTGTCGATTTTCGTTTTCCGCAACAGATACTAACTAATACACCTATATACGTTGCCGAGATCTTTGAGAGGGGGGGGCGTGCGTATATGCAACATTGGCTGGCCGTGGGTCCCCAGAGGCCCACGGCCTCCAGAATATCAAAACCAAGACCGCAGACCAAAGTCTTGTCTCTGGAGTCTTAATTCTTGAGTCTTACTTCCTTGTTAAACATGCGCAGTTGCACGTCAATAGCGCTTAAGACCCAATCTATGTAGTGCAATTTATGAGTGGGCTGGCGGTGCCCTTCATTCATCAAGCCGCTTTGGACGGTTTTTAAGAATTTGCTTATTGTTTGTGGGCTGATTTCTGTAGGTACGGCAGCCCACTGCTTTAACTCCTCATACTGCCGCTGCAATTTTCGGCTGCTCCTTAACTGTTCGGTAGTCAAATAATCCGCCGGATTATAGGCTAATTGGAGACCCTTAAGACACAAAATTAACGGCTCATAGTTGGCTCTTTTTTCCAAACGAATAAATTTATACTGCTGGACATACGTAGTTGCCTGTGCCGGGGGTTTGTCTGCAATGGCGTCTGCACCCAGGTACCATCTCCGCTTGCTCGTTCTGGCAAATACAAGTTCTTCATCCCGCCGCTCTGTGCTCCCAAACGCAGCATCGGGGTATTGTTTTATCTCATCGTAGCCCATTCTTGAAACCCACAGTCTGCCGGTGCCCTTTAGTTCAGGACCACCCCCAAGCACAAGCAGGCACTTGACAAAACCCAAAGGTAAAATTTTTTGATTGCCGAGCTGATTTTTTCGAAGCTGAAAAGAAAGATGCAAACTATGTGGGCGAACATCATAAAAATTGACAATCTCGTGTATCAACTGATTAAGAAGCCACGGGTCTGAGGTTGCCGGTCGAGACAGTTCTCCGCGGATATTCAGTCTTCCAGGAGCAAGCTCCAAAAAACCGGACCGCCGTGCCTGGTCGGTTGAGCCTGTGTGGTCGTCGATATATCCACCGAGTTTCCAGGACAAAACATCCAGGCGAAAATCATAGAAATACTTAAATCCGTCATACACCGGGTCAATCTTTTTCTGAATGCTTCTCTGTGGTTCGACAGCCGCAAAACCAAGATTGCTTAATTCTATCTCAATTCCAAGTGGAACCAGCCCAGACTGAAGATTCGAACGAATTTGGTTCAGCTTTGCACGGGCAATGCGAGCGTCAAACATACTTTTCGCTGCGCGTACGGCGTATTTGATATAGTCAATGAGGTCGTGTTTGTCACAGGGCATTGTTTGAAGGCTTCTCTCAATAATCAAATCAACAGCCCTACCGTTTTCATTTACCATTTGCAAAGCCGCAAGCACGCTAACCGAACGCTTAAAATATCTTTCTGAAATACGCATATGCTCGAGTTCAAAGCGGTATCTGGACTGGATTTGTTCTTCGAGCTGACTGAGCAGCACCTGCTTTATAACCAAAGCTAAATAATTTTTCATAAACGGCCTGGCCTGGGGGTTGCTGTATAAGTGTTTTATGCTCGGCCGAGGTCTGTCGAGCTCGTGTTCAAGATAATAATCACTAACGGCATCGCTGCGATAATGGCTCATGACCAGGTCGCGCTCTGTGGTTGCGAGCAGCTCCCGATCGGCTCTGCGTTCCGATTCTGCATCTGCCGTGCGTTCACCGGGGCGAGTGTGCTTTTTGATGAATTTCTCAATGCGTTTTCGCAGCCAAAGCTCGTGTATCAGATTAACGTGGAACCTGTCACCGAAATGCTTTTCCATTGAACTGTGAGTTACAAGGTAAGCCTGGGCATCGACCAGACCATTGGCTGTGTTGATTCGTACCATTTCTCTTTTATAACGCTTGCCTTCATACCTGTCGATTTCAGCCATTGCCCGAGCGGGGACATCGTAGATTACCAGGCCTTCGATTCTTGAAGATGGTGCTGCAACGGCATAGAAATAGACATTGTCCGGGCTGACTTTTCGGTAACGTGGAAGCAATGCTGGTTCGGCCCAAAGGGTCTCGGCGTTAATTTTAGAGGCTTTTCTGGTAAACCTCAAGCCGCTGACTGATTGGAATACCCTGCGATCCCGCAGCGAGCCGTAGATAAACAGATTGACCTTTCCTTTGTTCATACGTCGTATTGTTGCATTTCAATAATCAATTTCCCCTGCGGATTTGGCCTCGCAGCCTCAATAGCTCTTTGAACGCACGAAGAATTACACACAAATTCGCACCGGTTTGCGCCCCGGCTGTCCGTGGATAATGATGGATGCCTTGTTGAGTTAAACGGTAACCTTTGCGAACAGCACGAGCTAAAATTTCTGCATCGACAAGGGCACCGGTACTTACCACTTTAATGTTATCGAAAATTTCCCTTTTGTATAACTTGAAAGCACAGTCGGTGTCGCGGATTTTCATGCCGAACAGAAGACAAACCAGTTTCGTCCAGCACCAGCCATTTATTTTGCGTATGAGATTATCCTGACGGTTCAGTCGATAGCAGCTAACAATATCGTAGTGCTCCAGCAACTCCAGCAGCGGCGGCATTTCGTTAATATCGAATTGGCCGTCGCCGTCCGTATAGAAGACAAGCTCTTTTGTTGCCGATTTGAAGCCGGATTGCAAAGCGGCTCCGTAACCAAGATTAGTCTCATGATGCACGACTTTTACCCTGTCCTTTTGGCCTGCAATCTCATCGGCAATTTGGCCCGTGCTATCGGAACTGCCGTCGTTAACGATTATTACTTCAAAGTCAGCGTTGAGCTTTTCAAGAACGGCAAGTGCCTGTTCTACTACGCGGGTGATATTGTCCTGTTCGTTATAACAGGGGAAAAAAACACTGATAGAAACATTGTGTACCAGCTCAGTCATAATCAGAAAGAAATTTTGTTATTAAACCTGTGTTCACCATCTCTTGCTTTGAGCCAGCCTGAGCAATTCGCCTAAACATTTTTTCTCCTGAGCGGCGTAAGAGTTCGTGAGTTTCGTGTTTCCTTCTTTACGGGCAACATCCCCCAAATAGAAGCATGCTAACCGTGCGGCTTCAACTCTTTCGCGAAAGCCGTCCTGTTCGACCCAATCAGCTTCATTTTCTGTGAATTTCTTGATATAACCTTCGCAAAACTTTTTAACCTCAGGTTTTATCTTAGCGAATCCTGAAGCAACAAGTATTATTTCACGCATAGGGGCCGGGGATTCGTTTAAACTGAAGGCCTGGACGGCAAAATCAAATCCCTTCTTTTTCTCGGGACGATAGTAAAGCCAGCTATGGGCACGAATAAGGTTCTTATGGAATTCATCCGGGTAGATGGCCTTTCCATTAAATATGCCGTCATAAAGTGCTTTGCCTTGTGGCGTTCTTATATCGACGAACAATTTTTGCTTGTTATTTAAGAAGACAAGACGCCAATTGGAATTACGTTCAAGCCCCTGTATGGCGTGATAGGACGTCTTTTGATAATACTCCCCTCGTGGAGGGGTGGTATACGTTGCATGGGGCATTAAGACCACCCAGACATCACGTTCTCTTAGCTGCTCATCCATCCACTGGCCTATATCTACATAATCTGCTCTGGTTAAACTTTGTTCTCTGGCCTGAGCACGTGCCAGTATCTGACCTGTAACCATGCCACCGGACATAATAGCCGTCCAGACGTCGAAGGCATCCCGGTCATAAGCTGCCTGGGCTCTGCCATCCATGAATAACTGCAGAGGTGTTCGGCCGGTATTCGGGTCGGGCTCCTGACCGAAGGCAATGAAGCCACCCTCAGTCCAGTAATTAAACATTTTCCCTTTTAATTTGTTATCTTTTATGAATTTACAGGCGTTAAACGGCTTTTGGCCCGAATCGGTCATTCGCATAAAAATTGAAGTTAATTTTGGGTCGCGAGGCCAGGCATCAATATAAATACGCTTAAATTTAAGCCCCCACCACGTGCCAAAAAACAAAACCGCCACGGCGCCGGCAAGGATAAAAAACAATTGCAGGTTATACGGCACCACAGAGACAATCAGACGATTGTTTTGCCGCAGGTTTCGCACTGCTGAAATTGCACGAACGAGCTGGTCGATAAACATCGCTATAATCGGACAGGCTGCGATGGCTGCTATCGGAATAAACCGGCGGGAACGGATGGCCATATAAATAGTAAAAGCAGCAATAAGCATTAGTGATATATCGATTTTTGGCCATTGGTACCCATCAGACGTATTTCTTTTTCTCTTAGATTGCTGACCAACAGATTTGGAAGTTCGTATCAGGACAACAGCCCAGGCCCCAAGAGCCAACCAGGCGATAATGTACATTACTAAAAAAGGTTTTGCAGTACCGACAGGATTAGTCCATTCGAAAGCAGGCCGCCATTCGTGGATGTTACGCCATCTCGCAGCATGCTCGCTGACACTAATAACAAAAGTATGAGTCAGGTTCGTTAAATGAAAAGGGTTGAACAAAACCGTAGCTAAGAAAGCAACAAAAGAAGCAACGATTGTATGATATACGCCCTTCCAGCCAATACAGACAAGATTTTTCTTGAAAAAAATCAGGACAATATCCAAAACTATCACCAGGATGAAAAACAGAAATGTGGGTAATGTAAGGCCGGCTTTTGAAAGGACTAAATATAAGAAAGGCCAGGCAGTAACATTGTATAAAATCGCGGTCCATTTTCTATTGCAATTGGTCAGCAGGTGCAACCCTATAAACGGGACGAGCATTATGAATGCGTAGATATATCCGCCGTGGACATTGCACCAGAAAACCGTTACCGGCACAACAAGCCATATATACAACACGTTTCGATATGTGGCAAGTACAAGTATGAGCAAAAAGACAGCCACTAACATATTTGAGAAACCCGCGGGGCGAATATCAAGGAATGAACGGCCTGTAAACATCGCAAAGCAGGAAAAGACCGCACATAGTGCCGGATTAACCCCCAATAACCGGCCCGTGTAATAAACACAAATCACGGTCAATATGTAAATAGCAAATTTCCAATAGACCAGCGCATTGGAAGGAAAGCTTACGCCGTCTGCGTATGATGATTGGGGAATCAACGAATAGAAGATAACGTGTGTCAGCCAGTTCTGGTTGACCCAGCCGGTCGGATGCCAGTATTTAACGGTTTCGATGCCGACTTTGTTCGCAATCCATTGGGCCCAGTTTGGCCAGGTTTTGATCTCTTTTCCCGTCGGGCCTGCTTTGTGCGAATTTGCACTGAACGGCTCGACAGTATCCACTCCCTGATTGACGAAGTGCCGCCCGCACGCCATCGCAACCCAGGTATCGCCCGCTGCTACCATATGTGTACAGGCGTGAAACGTAAAAATAAGCATCGCCAGCCAACAGAGGACAGAGAACAAACGATGGAGGACTTCTGACTTCTGATCTCTGACTTCCAACTTCTGACTTCCGACTTCTGACTTCCGAGTTTTGACTTCTATTGATTTAACCATTCTTCCAGTCTGTCTAATCCTTTGGTAATCTGCTCGAGCGAACAGGCAAAACTCAAACGAACATTATTGTCACAGCCAAACGGCAGCCCCGGAACCAGGGCAACATTGGTCTGTTCCAGAAGCGCTTTTGCAAAATCCATACTGCCGTTAATTTTCACACCATTAATATTTCGGCCATAATGGCTTGAAACATCAGGGAAACAGTAAAAAGCACCGGTGGATTCGGAGCATTGGACGCCTTCGATACTGTTCAGCCGCTCGGCCATATACTTGCCACGACGTTCGAATTCTTTCCTCATATTTTCTATGGCCTGCTCGGCAGGCTCTCCTAAAGCTGCAATCGCCGCATACTGACCGAAGGTTACTGCATTAGAGGTCATATGAGACTGGAGCCGACCCATCGCTTTTATTACCTCTAAGGGCCCGGCCGTGTATCCCAAACGCCAGCCGGTCATAGAAAAAGTCTTGCTAAAGCCGTTAAGAGTCAGGGTCCTGTTGTAGGCATCCTCACTCAGCGAAGCAAAGCTCACAAATTGGGTATCGCCGTAGATTAGCTTTTCGTAGATTTCATCTGAAAGCACCATTACACTTGTTCCTTCAAGAACCTTTGCAATGCCTTTGAGTTCTTCAGGTGTATAAGTAAAACCACCCGGATTATTTGGTGAGTTAATCAACAGCATTGCTGTTTTTTCCGTGATGGCCTCTTTCAACTGTGACGGCGTAAGTTTATAGCTGTTATCTTTGTCGGTTTGAATAATTTTAGCAACCGCACCTGCCAGCTTTATCGTCTCCGTATAAGTAACCCAGTACGGCGTCTGCAGGATAACCTCGTCACCCGGGTCAAGCACTGCCTGCATCGCCTCATAGACCGAGTGTTTGCCGCCGATATTGACAATGACCTGGTCTGGACTGTATTCGAGACTATTTTCTTTTTTGAGCTTGTTGGCAATGGCAGTTCGCAGCTCAACTATTCCCGCTGCGGCAGTGTATTTCGTCTTGCCTGCCTTCAGCGCCTCGATAGCGGCATCCTTGATATAATCGGGCGTATCGAAATCCGGCGCCCCCGCACCAAAACCAACTACGTCCACGCCCTGGGCCTTTAATTCCTGCGCCCGTGCAGTAACAGCGATAGTTGCCGAAGGCGGCACTTTTTGGGCTCGCTTGCTGACTTTCATCTTCTTTGCACCTTTCAAAATTTGAATCTTCTTTACCCCGTTAGTGATAATTCTCTAACGTAGTTTACACAAAAACCGCACTATTAAAAACAAAACCACAAAACCAGTCAAGAAGATACCTTATTCTCCAAGATAGAGCATTGAATTTATTGACAGCTAATTACACAACTGCTAATCTATTTTTATGGTTCGTGCTTTTCAAATTGCGGCCGTGTCAGAACCCGGACTACCAAGGCCGGAGGCAAAGCACCTGTCCTCTGTCTTCCGTCTTAGGTCTTGTGCCTTGTGTCTTGGGTCCTGTGTCTTGTTAAGTTTTTGCCTGATAAGTTGTACTGCTCCTGAAGAAGAGCCGATATGGAAAAACATCAAAATCGGCGACCTGGCCCCCCGTCAGGAAGGCAAACCGCCCTCATCACGGTTGGTTGAGACGATAAATTTTGACCTCCATATTTTGGAAATACCAGCCGAGAACATCGACAAACTGGATGATACTCGCAAGAATTTGTACACAAAGCCTCTGCGATTTAACAGCCTTTATGCCTTCGGCGCCAACTCGTTTTCGGTCCACTTCGGCCAAATCCGAATGTTGGACGAAATCTACAATTTGCTGCTTGCCGCCAACGGTAAAATATTAACGAAAGTGTCGCTGATGTTGGCCGACGGCCTGCCTGAGACCATTGCCATCACTGGATTAGACGGCCCACGAACCATATTCTTCACTTCAACTTACGGCTCAAGGGAAGGAGCAAACGTTGGGCCCGGTATTCTTGCCCTGCGGCTCAAAGCCCAAACAATCCCCGGCTCAAGAGGTGTATGCAACGTTACCGCCTATCCGGTATATTCGCCACCAATAAGAAGAGCTGCAATCCCACTTCTGGAAGCTCGGACAAAAATGCGAGAGTTTCCCTTTAGCGCCGCCGCCTTCGCACTCAAAATGGGCCAGGGTGATTTTGTCCTGCTCGGACCGAAAGAATACATCAGCGACCAAACAGCTTTAGGCGGCCTGTTCTTCAGCAACCCCAAAGGCAGCCTGTTTATCAGCAAAACCGAGCGTAAACCGCCCGAAGTTAAGCCTGCCGTCAGAATATTCTTACTCGTTTGTACCCGGACAAATTATTGACCGCCCTATGCCCAATCCAACAGTAATATTGTCTCGATGCAGTGATTACGGCCCGCAAGGGATTGCCGAAGCATTACAAAAACAGTTCGCACTTCTCGGCGGACTGGAAAAATTTGTGAGACCGGGCGATACTGTCTTGCTTAAGCCGAATTTCATCGCCCCAAGGTCTCGCCGTCACGCCACTCAGACCCACCCGGCAGTGATAATCGAAACTGCCCGGTTGCTAAAGGATTTTGGGGCAAGGCCTTTTGTCGCCGATTCACCGGCCTGGGGCAATGTCTTTACCTGCATAAAGGCACTGCGCCTGGAAGAACCGCTGAAGAAATTATCAGTGCCGGTAAAGCAGCTCAATAAACCAAAATGGTGCCGTATAGGTGCACAAAATACCAAAGTCGGCATAAGTTCTGTCGCTCTCGACGCCGATGTTATTATAAATCTACCGAAGTTCAAATCGCATCAGCAATTAGTAGCGACTTTTGCCGTTAAAAATATGTTCGGCTGTGTAAGCGGCAAGCGAAAGGCACTGTGGCACTTTGCGAAGGGCAAAAACGCTGATGATTTTTGTGAATTACTTATCGATATATTCAAATTTCTAAACCCCGCCCTGACTATCATCGACGCCGTCATTGCGATGGATGGCCCCGGCCCAATCCGCGGCAGAACCAGACCACTCGGCTGGCTTATCAGCGGAACCGACTCAATTGCCTGTGAAACTATCTGCGCCAAATTGGTCAGTATCAATCCTGAGAACGTGCCGATTATCAAGACTGCAAGACAAATTGGATTTGGCTGTTCAGACCCGGCTAAAATCAAAATCGACGGCGATGACTTCCCCCAAAATATATGCACTGATTTCCAACTTCCCAAAATGATTCCAATTCGTTTCTCACTCCTCCACGTCTGCAAAAGCATCTGCAAACAAATACTACTCCTCGCCAAAGCCGCTTTCAAAAAACTCCATTCCAACCATAGCTAAACCATCCGATATCCATAATGTGCCACTTCCTCCTAACATTGACAGAAGCTCTTTCTTCGACTAATATTCGTATGATGGAAACAAAAGAAAAACGAACCACGAGCCACGAGTCACGAGAGACGATTAATATTCTCGGTATTGAGACCAGTTGTGATGAGACCGCCGCGGCCGTTGTCGCCGATGGCCGAATCGTTAAATCTTCCGTAGTGGCTTCGCAAACCAAACTGCACGAAAAATACGGCGGCGTTGTCCCCGAAATCGCCTCCCGTGCACATATCGAAAAAATATACCCTGTTATAACAGAGGCAATGGCGCAGGCCAATGTTGTTAGAGATGATATCGATGCAATCGCCGTCGCCAATCAGCCCGGCCTGACCATTGCCCTGGTCGTAGGCGTTACCGCTGCCAAGACCCTCAGCTTCGCCTGGGACAAGCCCTTAATAGCAATCAATCACCTGCACGCCCATTTGCAATCGGCAATGCTGTCTGAGGACGATTTGCAATTACCTGCTGTAGCCCTTATCGTATCAGGCGGACACACCTGCCTTTACGATTACCATTCGCCGCTGGAGCCTGTACTATTGGGCCATACCATTGACGATGCCGCCGGCGAGGCATTCGATAAAGTAGCCACAATCATCAAGCTCCCTTACCCCGGAGGCCCCAGTATCGAAAAAGCCGCTGAAAAGGGAAATCCGGATGCAATAAAATTTCCCCGTTCGATGCTTGGGCCCGATTCGCTGGACTTTTCTTTTAGCGGTATCAAAACGGCAGTGCTGTATTACTGTCGAGGCCAGGATATGAAAGGCGAAAACAAGGTCGACTCTATGACCTCCCGGCAAATCGCTGACATCGCGGCGTCATTCCAGGCAGCGGTGATTGATGTCCTCGTAAAAAAGACACAGCGGGCCGCTGAAAAAATCGGCGCCAAGACCATTCTATTGGGCGGCGGAGTCGCAGCCAATATACAACTGCGAACCCATTTACAACAGATGTGCGACTCGGATGTTCCGCCCAAAAAACTGCTGGTTGCGCCAAAACAATATTGCACTGACAACGCAGTTATGGTAGCCTCTCTGGCATATTATAAATTCAGAGCCGGGCTTTTTGCAGACTTAACCCTTGAGCCGAAAGCAAGTGGATGAGGTCAAAACCCCGCGTGAAACGCGGGGCTAAATATTTAGCCTGCTGTTTTACGGCAGGTTTTACCACAGGATAATCGACGAGTACCGAGTGATGAACACAGGACAACTAAAAACATTATTAGAGCAGGTTAAGAGCGGCGATATCAATATCGACCAGGCGATTGAGAAACTTCGCCATTTGCCGTTCGAGGATTTAGGCTTCGCCTGCATTGACCACCATCGTCAAATCCGCCGCGGCTTCCCGGAGGTAATCTTCTGCCCCGGCAAAACCACCGAACAAATAATTATAATCTTCGAGACTCTTGCCGCAAAAGGAAACAACGTCCTCGCTACCAGAGCCGAACCGGAAGTCTTCGACGCACTGGCCAAAACCAACAAATTCCCCGACGCCCGCTACGAAAAATTAGCTAAGGCAATCGTCCTCGAACAGAAAGACCTTCCGCCCTCTAAGACCGTCCTGCCGATAGTTACCGCCGGCACCGCCGATTTGCCCGTCGCCAGCGAAGCCAAAGTCACCGCCGAGATTATGGGCCAGCGCACGGAGCTGATTTGCGATGTCGGAGTGGCCGGCCTGCACAGATTGTTCAAACATCTGCCGAAACTCCAAAACGCCAATGTCGTAATTGTCATAGCGGGAATGGAAGGAGCTTTAGCCAGTGTTGTAGGCGGCCTGGTCAGTTGTCCGGTAATCGCCGTGCCGACCAGTGTTGGCTACGGTTCCAGCTTCGAGGGACTCTCCGCCCTTTTGACGATGATGAATAGCTGCTCTGCCGGCGTTACCGCCGTCAATATCGACAACGGCTTCTCCGCAGCCGTCACCGCCACGCTGATAAATAAGAAAATAGAAGCAGGAAAGTAGAAAGGCAGAAGCTTGTCCACGCGAAAGCGGCGAACAGGAGACAGAAGACAGGAGAATTGAGACCCAAGACTTCAGACTCAAGACCAAAGACTAACGACCTGCCGGGGGACAGGTGTGATATTATCCCTACCTCTTCCACGGCCAAAAACCTGCAATGGTCTGCTTCTCATAAAGAACCTTATTTTCGAACTTCACCTTTTACCGACGTGGGTGATTTCTTACTTTCTGCAGATAGGAGTAAAGTCTTGTTTTTTCTTGTCCCGAGCTTTCTGACAATAACTCGTCGAATGCTGCTGCCTTTTCAAGCGCACCTTTAAGGTCGCTTACGTCTCCTAAGTAGGAACGCAAAATAATTCATATAAGAAGTCCCATTTTGACGACCTTGTTAATAATAAGAACGAAGGCGGTGGAACCGCCGGGAGGTTGTCATGGGACAGACAATAAAACTGACAGAT
>Ga0114922_10005065_pt1 | contig 12178 bp, 5 predicted proteins | sample AartaG_FD_100975 | JGI IMG/M metagenome (GOLD analysis project Ga0114922, IMG submission 100975) | Deep subsurface microbial communities from Aarhus Bay to uncover new lineages of life (NeLLi) - Aarhus_00045 metaG | ecosystem: Environmental > Aquatic > Marine > Oceanic > Sediment | place: Aarhus...
AACCACCTTCGCGCGCGAGGTATGGGCAAGCCCAATGACCGTCACGCGGGCGTCCCTCTGCAGGGAGCGCCGTTTGATCTGCTCCCACTGCTCGTTGGAGGGCGTCCATTCGGCGGCGTCAGTCAGCGCATCCAGCCTGTCGCCGGCGTCTTCGAAATCCACACTCACCAGCCAGGAATCCGCTCCGCTGCCGTCCTGCCAGCGAAAGGTCGGAGCAGCGAGCTCGGGGGGAAACAGGGTCCCGTCCAGCGGGTATTGGACGCTCAGGTGCGTGTAGTCTGATCGCTCCTGGTAGACTGCCAGAATGCCCTCAGGCCGCAAAGGGCGCGTGCGCTGGACCCAGAACAGGACCGCAAGGACGCCCACGGTGACAAGGGCGAGCGCGGGGACAATGTATGTGAGCCTGGTGCGCATGGCCTGCCTTCGGAGAGCCACCGGCGACCTATGAGAGCCTATGGCCGGTCAACATGACTATTCCGATTATGGCCCCCGTGCGTGAGGGTGTCAAGGCGGGCGCGGCAATCCCCGTCGCGGGATTCTCCTCCAACGGCCCGCTGCGCCTCACGAGCTCGCCGAATCGCACAGTGCTGGCAGCGCAGGACGCCCCGGCAGACTGGCACTTCTGGCCGTTTACTGCTGTGTCCGCTCTTCCTTCTCGCGCCGAGCTCGCTCCAGGTTGCCCTGCGCCTTTTCGAACTCCGGCTCTATCTCCAGTGCCCTGACGAAATGCTGGATGGCCTCGTCGAGCCTTCCCTGCGTGGCCAGAGTGATCCCGAGATTGTTGTGCGCCCGGGCGTAGTCCGGTTTGAGTCTGATCGCCTCCCGGTAGTACGCGATAGCCTCTTCGAATGCCCCGCTCACTGCCAGGCTTAGCCCCAGGTTGAAGTGCGCCTCAGCGTCGTCAGGGCTCAGTCTCAACGCCGTGCGGAAGCACTCTGCAGCTTCCTCCGAATTGCCTTGCATGGCCAGGGCTGCTCCCAGGTTGCTGTGTGCTGTGGCGTCGTCAGGATCCAGCCTGATGGCCTCGGCATGATGCTGCACGGCTTCGACGAGCCTGCCTTGCTCGGCCAGGGCTATTCCCAGCCCATCGTGTGCCCTGGGGTTCAGGGGGTTCATTTCGAGCGCCGTCCGAAACGCCTCAGCCGCGTCACCGTAATCGTGGTTCTTGAGGAATTCTTGTCCGGTCCCTACGAAGGAGAGGTCGTCGATGAACCTTTCGCTGATCCTCGCAATGGTCCCGGGGGCGGCGTTGACGAATTCCGGTATGTTGGCCGCCCTGTCGGAGGAGGTCAGGTTGGCCAGAAGCACCGCCGGCGTGTCGTTTCCCTCCTCGTCTACGTGGGTCAGGAAGAGCTGGGTGTAAGGGCCGTTCGCCTTCGAGGAGAAGACCAGCCACCGTCCGTTGGGTGACCAACTGTGCCAGGAGTTCATGCGGGGCGTGTTGCACCGCATCCGTCTGGGCCGTCCCCCCTCGGCCGGCATGATGTAGAGCTCGCTGTCCGGCTGAAGCAGCATGAAGCTCCTGGCCCTGCAGAACACGATCCACTTGCCGTCGGGGGAGTAGCGGGCGAAGTAATTGCTTATGCCGTTGGCGGAAGCTCCCTCCAGCGGCTCCGCCACGCCGCCCTCGCCGTTGTTGAACGGCACCCGGTAGAGGTCGAAGAGGAACGTCCTTCCCTCCTCAAGGAACTCACGGCATTCGTCCTTGCCCAATAAGACCTTGTCCCCGGCGATCTCCAGGGGATATGCCTCGCTACGGGCAAAGACGATGTGCTTGCCGTCCGGGCTCCAGGTGGGATTGCTCTGCACGAACTCCTTGTCGTCTGCCCCCGACAGCGCATGGAACTCTCCCGTCTGCCGATCGTAGACAACCAGGATGCCCTTGATAGGGAAGAAGAGCTGGCTGAACTCCAGTCCCGGCGTCGGGACGAACACCGAGCGGTCCTTCACCGTGCTGACCACGTACCGGCCGTCGGGGGAGACCTGAGACAGCAGCCCGAAGGTCAGCTCTGCGTCCTCCCTCTTGTAGTCGCTCCACGTTATGACCTTGTCTTTGGTGAGCAACATCTCCTCTTTGACCCGGGTGATGGCGTAGGAACCCTTGTCGTTGGCGTAGTCGACATCCATGCCCAGGATGCTGCCGTCGGCCGAAAAGGAATGGCAGTTGGCGCAGACCGGCAGCCCCTCAAGCACGACCGGCGGCGGGCCCTTGGCCGAGACCGTCCCAAAGCGCCACCGGATGTGCGACGGATCTTTCACGGCGTCCACGAAGGGCAGGTTGACCTCCCGGTAGAAGAGAGAGGCGCCCACCTCGTCCCCGGAGATGCGGATCGCGATGTTGGCTACCGACACTACGTTCGCCGGGGAGGCATGCGCAAGTCCGATGACCGTCACGCGGGCGTCCTTCTCCAGGGAGCGGCGCTTGATCTGCTCCCATTGCTCATCGGAGGGCGTCCATTCGGCGGCGTCAGTGAAGGCGCTCAGCCTGTCGCCGCCGTCCTCGAACTCCACACTCACCAGCCAGGAATCCGCTCCGCTGCCGTCCTGCCAGCGAAAGGTCGGGGGGGCGATCTCGGGGGGGAAGAGCGTGCCGTCCAACGGGTAGTCCACGCTCAGCCGTGACCACCCCGATCCCTTCTGGTAGGCTGCCAGGACATCCTCAGGGCTCAAGGGACGCCCGCGCAGCGCAACCAGCACGACCGCGAGCACCCCGACTGCCAGAATGCCGATGGCCAGGATGATGTGCGGCACACGCCTGCGCATGATCTGCCTTCGGGGACGCTCAGCGTTTGGGGAAGGTCACCAAAGCGGCTACACGCGGAACATCCGATTATGGCCGGCGGCGCCCCGGACTGTCAAGCAGCCCGACGTCTCCGGGCATGCCGCGCTGCCGGGCTCCGCGCGTTCGGGAGGGCGTCTGCTGTTGCGGGGCAGAAGGGGCGGGATAAGATCGGTGCCTGGGAGGCGTTCTCCCGGGGCGTATTGGTGACGGTCCCCAGGGACGATCGTCCTCGCGAACGAACTGCGTCGGTAGGGCGCTCGGCGAGGCCCTGGCATGCAAGCCCGTCACCGACTACCAGACGAGACCGTGCGGGTGCTCGGTCAAGTGCCCGCGGTGCTCGGATTGACTTCAGGAAGAGAAAGGGGCCGGATGATGAGGTGGTTCTCTCAATGGATCCCGATGATCGTGGCGTTGCTGGCGGCGCTCTGCGCCGGACCGGCCCGTGCGCAGGAGGCCCTCCCCGCCGGCGGAGAGCCGGTCTTCGAGGACGCCCTCGCCGCTCTGGGCGAGTTCGAGAACGCCCGCGGGTCGGCGCAGATCGTGAGTGTCGACGGCCCCGGGTTCGCGCGCGCCATCCGGGTGACCTCGAAGGAACGCGGCGAGTCGTGGGACCTCCAGGTGAACGCCGCACTCCCGAAGGGCGTCGAGAAGGGCGAGGTGATGCTGCTGACGTTCTGGGCCCGGACCATCCGGACCGTGGACGAGTCCGAGCAGGGCATCTTCCGCGCCGCGGCCGGTCTGTCCAGGGCGCCGTGGACGAAGTCCCTCCAACGCACGATGACCGTCGGCGGCGATTGGACGCAGTTCGTCCTGCCCTTCCGCAGCCGCGACAGCTATGACCCCGGCGGCATGAACATGGCGCTCGAGGTAGGATCGACGGTCCAGGCCATTGAATTCGGCGACGTCCGCCTTCTCTCCTACGGCGATCGGGTGTCCCTCGACGCACTTCCCCGGACGCGGGTCACGTATCCCGGGCGCGCGCCCGACGCCGCCTGGCGCGCCGAAGCGGAGCAGCGGATCCGCGCGAACCGCATGGCCCCCTTCACGGTTCGCGTGGTCGACGCCGGCGGCGCGCCCGTCGAGGGCGCACGGGTGCACGTGCGCATGACGCGGCAGGCGTTCCAGTTCGGCTGCGCGTTTCGCGCGTGGTACGTCGTGGATCAGGAAGAGCCTGCCAGCCGGTTCTACCAGGAGAAGATCCCGGAGCTGTTCAACGCGGGCTCGTTCGTCAACTCCTTGAAGTGGCCCCCGTGGTCCGGTGACTGGGGCGAGCAGCATAGCCGCGAGGCGTCCCTCAAGGCCCTCCAATGGGTCAAGGACCATGGCCTCACCTTCCGGGGCCACGTGCTGGTCTGGCCGTCGTGGCAGCACCTGCCGCAGTACATGCGCGAATATCGAGAGAATCCCAACCCGGAGGCGATCCGGAAGGAAGTCCTCGACCACATCGACAGCATCACCACGGCGACGCGCGGCTACGTGTCCGAGTGGGACGTGATCAACGAGCCGTTCCACAATCACGCCCTGATGGACATCTGCGGACGGGACGTCATGGTCGACTGGTTCAAGCGTGCCCGCCGCAACCTGCCCGACGCGGGCCTGTCGCTCAATGATTTCGGCATACTGACGGCCCTGACCGACAGCCCGCATCAGCAGAACTACGAGGAGACCATCCAGTACCTGCTCGACAACGGGGCTCCGCTGACCGTACTCGGTCTGCAAGGCCACTTCGGCGGGACGGCGCCCGGCCCGGCGCGGATCTATGCCACGCTGGAGAGGTATGCCAGGTTCGGGCTGCCCATGCGCGTGACCGAATTCACGATGGGCACCAACGACGAGCAGCTCCAGGCGGATTTCCTGCGCGACTGCATGACGGTCCTGTACAGCCATCCGTCGGTCATCGGACTCCAGTTCTGGGGCCCCGGACAGCTCTTCACGCGGGACTTCCAGGAGAAGCCGAACCTGCGCGCCTATCGGGAGCTGGTGTTCAACAAGTGGTGGACGGACGAGACAGGCAGGACGGACGGTGCCGGCGACTTCAGCGGACGGGGGTTCCTCGGACGTTGCGAAGCCACGGTCACGCTCGGCGATCGGCGGGCGACGCACGAATTCGAGCTGGCGAAGCCCACCGCTTACACAACCGTAATCGTCGAACTGCCCGGCGAGTAGCGGTTCTTCCGCAAAGGGGGTCCAACGCCCGGCCGATGCGGCCCGAACCGTCGTATTCGAATCAGAGGTCGGGGATTACCGGGCGTTCTGCGGGTGCCGGCAAGGCTTCCATCTGCGGGCAGTAATCGTAGCCATAGCGGTAGGCGCGCTGCGCGAAGGGCGGCCCCGCGAACACGTGCTCCCACACCGTCTCGCCCTCCGCCGTCACCTCGAAGACCCGGCGGTGCGCCGATTCCAGGATGAGAGTGTTCCCGTTCGGCAGCCGCTGGCAACTGCATGTGAAGTTGCTGTGGAACTGCTCCCCCCGGTCGTAGAGCCAAACGACCTCGTCCGTGGTCGGGTCCACCTCCAGCACGTATGAGCACCCGCAGTGGGCCAGGTTGGTGGTGGGGGAGGCGCCGTTGTCGAACAGGATCACGTTGCCCTCGCCCGGCACGCCCTTCTCGATCATGTGGGAGTCGTGCTGGCCGGACAGGCCGCCGTTGTAGTCGCCCGTGTACTCCCAGACGATCTGCTTCGTGTCGCGCTCAACCAGCAAGACCACGTCCAACTGGCGCAGGCTCATCAGCACGTTGCCAGGCTTGAAGCGCTCGTCGCCGGCGTCGTGCCACTTGTTCGGCGGGATGGCCTGCACCGTGTTGGTGTGCGTCCAATCCACGATCGTGTCGTTCCTGGGCCCCGGCCCCCAGTCGACGGGCGCCGGGACCCGAACGCGCCGGTTCACGTCGAGGTGCTCGTACTGGTGCCATTCCCAGACGACGTGCCCGTCCGGCGAGACCTCCTGGATCACGTCGGAGTAGAGCATCTCGCGCCGTTCGGGCTCTTTGGCCCGACTGCGGATATGCTCCGGCACCGTCTCCCGGCAGATCAGCAGCATGTTGCCGCTCGCCGTCTTCTCGACGTCGTGATGGGGCCAGAGGCCCTCGGCGGGCGTGTGCTCCCACACGAGCCGGCCGTCCCAGGAGTACTCCTGCGCGCATCCCCGGCTCTGCCTGCGGTCGCTTCGCAGCACCAGGAGGCGACCGTCGGCAAGCAGCCGGGCCCGGGGCACGCCTCCCTTGGCGGCGCCTCCGTCCATCTGCCACCTGTGCACCGGGTTCCCGTTCATGTCGATGAGCCCGACGGCCGGGGCTTCCTCGCCCGGCAGGAGGACTGCCGTGTAGCCGTTGTAGCACTCCTCGGGCCTGTAGACCGTCGTTCCCTTCGGGTAGACAGTGACCGCCATGTCCGCCTCCGCTTGCTGCCTCAGCTCTACGACAAGTGAAGGGATGATAGCGGCTGCGGTGCGCACGGGCAACTTCCTGAAGATGCGGCCCTCCCGACGAGCCCTCCGTTATGGCCGACGATGCCTTGCCGAAGCGCCGGATGCCTGCTAGACTCACCCCATACGAGCTACACCGTGGCAAACGGCCGACGGAATGAATTGACCGGGTCAGACAAGGAGTGCCGAGATGGCTGACTGCTGCCGGGAAGTGTCGCAGTGGAGTGCCGCACTTGTCATCGTTGGGTTCGCGCTGGCGGTGGGCCCGCCTGCTCTATCAATGACGTACTCCTGGCAAAGGCCGCACGCAACGGTCGGGGAGAAAGGCGATCTGGAGTGGGCGCCGGAGCCCTTCGTCTTCCAGGCGAGGGATTCCGTCCGATACGTCGACTACGAGGGCGGCAGCGACGGCAATGATGGGGCGTCCAGGCGTTCAGCGTGGAAGCATCATCCATGGGATCGCGAGGCAGAGGGCAACGCCGCCGCGTGCGAGGGCATCCATACGTATGTCTTCAAACGGGGCGTGGCCTATCGCGGGGAGCTGGTCGCCGATGAGTCGGGCCGGCCCGGCGATCCGATCCGGCTGACGAGCGATCCCGACTGGGGGGTGGGCGAAGCCGTCATCTGCGGCTCGGAGATGGTCGGCGGCTGGCAGAAGGAGGCCGGCCATCCGGACATCCCGGAGCCCGAGAAGGTCTGGTATGCCGACCTGGACTTCGCCCCGCGCAACGTCTGGATGGTGGAGCCGGACGGCTCCGTCGTCCGCATCAAGCTGGCGCGGACGCCGAACTGGGAGATCACCAACCAGGACGACATCAAGAGCGAGTGGTGGGCGTGGAAGAACCCGGACAGGCCCTTCGACAACTACATGGAGATCAACGGCAGCCGACGGCACCTGGCCTTTGACAAGGAGCACATCAACGAGACCAAGCCGGCCGAGTACTACGAAGACGCCCTCCTCTGGAGCACCAAGGGCTGGGTGATGGGAAGCCCCTTCCCGACAAAGGTGCGCATGGTGGACCGGGAGCAGGGGGCGCTGGCGTTTGGCGGCCAGTGGGGCGGGGTCTCCTATAAGATCATCCGCGGCTGCCGCTACTACCTGGAGGACAAGCCGCACTACCTGGATGAGCCGGGCGAGTTTTGGTTCGACAAGCAGGGGCAGGGCGGCCGGCTCTACATCCGCCTGCCCGGCGACCGCGACCCGAGCTCGGCCCGCGTGGAGACGGCGAAGCGCATCCACGTGATCGAGAGCGAGGGCATGAGCCACGTCCACATCAGCGGGCTCACGTTCCGTTTCACCAACGTCTACTGGTCCCTGACGGCCTCGCCCTGGTGGGTGAGCCACGAGAGCAGGGATGTGGAACCGGGCTGCGTGCGCCTCCTGGGCTCCGGTCGGGACATCCGGGTGAGCAACTGCCGCTTCGAGCACGTCCACAAGGGTGTGCTCCTGAAGGCAGAGGGCGGGCATGATGCCATCGATGACGTGGTCATAACCGACAACGTGTTTCACTGCACCGACCACGGAGCGATCGAGGTCGCCCACGGACCCCACTGGGGCGTTGTGCTGCCCCCCATGGGGCGCCTCTACGGCGTGCGCATCATGCGCAACAAGCTCGAACACATCGGGCTTCGCCCGAGCCGCTTCGGGCAGGGACAGGCGATGACGGTCAGCTATCCGGAGACGCTGGAGGTGGCCGGCAACGTGCTGTACCGCTGCTACTCCGCGGGGATCAACGTGTTCGGCGGCAAGGCGAGCGGCGCCGTCACCGACCGGCCTCTCTGCCGGCTGATCGTCCACCACAACAAGGTGGTTGACCCGCTGCTGAACAACGACGACTTCGGCGGCATTGAGAGCTGGCAGGGAGGACCGGCCTACGTCTACGACAACGTCTCGGGCAACCCCGGGGGCTACCGCCACTGGGACCACGTGCTCAACCCCGAAAGCGACAACCGCTTCGGCCACGCCTACTACCTGGACGGGGCGTTCAAGAACTACCACTTCAACAACATCGCCTGGGGCAAGTCCAAGGGGCCGGCCGGTCCGCTGGCCAATACCTCCGCCTTCCAGGAGATCCACAGCTACCAGAACACGTTCTTCAACAACACCATATACAACTTTGTGAAGGGCTCACGTCGCCAGGCGCCGCAGGCCGGGCGGGACAAGTTCCTCGGCAACGTCTGGCAGGGGATCGGTTACTGGGTGTTCCGTCACGCTGACCCGGCCAGGACGGCCGCTGCCGGCAACGAGGCCGACGCCGGCCCGCAGAAGGAGCACTTCGCCCTGGAAACCAATGCGTACTCCAGGAACGTGTTCTACGACCTCGCCGACCACTTCGGCGTGCTTGAGCCGTCCGGACGGTGGCTCCTGACCCTCGATTCCTTCCGGCAGGTGCTTCTGGGTTGCAGTGCCCTGGCATCCGACGTGGGTGAGGTCGCCGAGCGTCCGCTGCTCAGGGACGCCGCGGCCCACGATTTCCGCCTGGCCCCCGGGTCGGCCGCGAAGGACAAGGGCGTCAGGGCGTTCGTCCCCTGGGGGCTCTACGCGACGGTGGGGGAGTGGAACTTCTACCGGGACCCCGGCGATCCCACGCACATCATGGACGAGCACTGGTACATGACTCCCTATCACGTGGCGCGGGACGACTACTACAGGCGCCCCATGTATCCGCTGACGGCCGTGAACGTCGGGGCCGACCACTACGTGCGCGGGCCACTGGAGGACTGGACCGATGGGGCCTTGAGCCTCAACGGCAGGGACCAGTACGCCTTCTGCTCGAACGAGAGGCTGACCGAGCCGTTCGAGTATCAGTTCAGTTACAGCCCGCCGGAGTGGGTGACCATGACCTTTCCTACGGCGGCAATGCCAGGGCAGCCCATCGAGGTCACGTTGGAGCTGCACGGCGTTGAGAAGGGCATGAAGCTGCACGCCGATCTGCATTGGCGCAAGGCGGATGGGCAGTTCATGGGCATGAACGCCTGGGGCGGGCCGTCCCAGGAGGCCACGGGCGCGGGGCCGTACACGTTTTCCTTCGAGCCCCAGAACAAGCCGGACCTGGGCTCGTTCGTGCTTACCGTCTACCTTACCACGACCGGCGAGTGGCAGGATCGCACGCTGATGGCGACGGTTGACGTCCCGACCGGCGATGCGGCCGGGCAGACCAGGACGGTTACGATGGGCGGGGAGAACGTCAGAGAAAGGCGCACGGCGTCTGGCGAGGACCTGAAGAGCCCGCAGGTTCACACGTCCAACTTCCTGCTCGAGGCCTATTTCAGGACGGCGCCCGGCCGCGCGGGCGGCGTGCTCATCGAGAAGATGCGCGACGCGGGCTACTCATTGAGCATCAACGACGGCGGAGGCGTCACCTTCGCGGTCAGGGGGCCCGGCGGCTCGGCGGAGCTGAGCACCGGAGCCAGCGCGAATGACGGCGCGTGGCATCACGTCATTGCTGAAGCCGACCGCGATTCCGAAGTGCTGGCCCTTTACGTGGACGGCCGACTGGACGCAAGCGGTCCTGGGCTGGGTGCAGACGTCTCGCTGGCCAACGAAGGCGATCTCCATGTCGGCGGCACCCCGGAAGGGCGCTGCCTCGAGGGTGAGATCGAGTTCGTGCGGATCGCGCTCGGAACGCTGGCGGATGCCAGGACGTCCATTGAAGAGCTCCACGAGTGGCAGTTCAACGGGCCGTTCCTGCGCGATTTCGCCGGCAGGAAGCCGGCGGACGGCAAGCGCGACGCGGGCGCGCTCGAACTGGCCGGCGACTGAGAGATGTCCCGTCGCATGCATTGAACCGGAGGCGTGGTGATGAACGAGTGGCGCTCGAAGATGGACGGTATCGTGGACAGCCACGTGCACATGGGGCGCATCGATGGCGAAGCGTCCATGCTGGCCATCTGCGAAGCGACGGGCATCGAGAAGATGGGGCTTGTCGCCATCCAGGACCCGCGGGCCGGATCGGGGCTTCCGCAGGCGCTCTACATGAAGGCGCGGCATCCGGGGCGATTCTACGTGTTCGCCGGACTCAATCATGCCGCCAGACTCACGGACGGCGAAGTCAGCGCGCCGAGCCTGGCCGATCAGGCGGACGGCTTCGCGGCGATGGGCTGCGACGGCATCAAGATGATCGAGGGGAAGCCCACATCGCGGCAGAGGATGGACGTTCCGGTCACGGACGCCTACTTCGCCGAGTACTGGGCCCGCGTGGAGGAGCTCGGGCTCCCCATCATCTGGCACGTGAACGACCCAGAGGAGTTCTGGGACCCGGAGAGGCTCCCGGGCTGGGCAAAGGAGCGCAACTGGGGCTATGGGCCCGACGACGTCCAGAAGGAGGAGCTGTATGCGGAGGTGGACGAGGTGTTGGCCAGACATCCGGGCCTGAAGATCATCTTCGCCCATTTCTACTTTCTCTCGGCCGACCTGCCTCGCGCGGCACGGTTTCTGGACGAGCACTCCAACGTCCACTTCGATCTGGCGCCGGGCATCGAGATGCTCTACAACATCTCGCGCGACCCGGCGGCAGGGCGGGAGTTCTTCACGCAGCACGCCGACCGAATCGTGTTCGGCACCGACCTTTCGAGCGGCATGACGGTTGAGCCGGGCCGAATCCGCGCGGGCATCGTGTTCCGCTGGCTGGAGACCGACGACACGTTCCGCGTGCCTGAGGAAGCAGACTTCCTGCTCGGCCCGCCGGAGGATGGCGTCATCCGGGGGATGTCCCTCCCGGACGACGTGCTTGCCAGGATCTACGGCGGAAACTTGGCCCGCCTGGCCGGCCCGGAGCCGAAGGCGTTGCAGGTCGACGCCGTCGTCGAGGAGTGCGAGCGCCTGGCGTCCATCGCCGAAGCCATGTCGGGCAAGCCCCGGTCGGAGAGCGAGGCCGCGCGCGTCGCCGAGGAGCTGCGCTGATCGGACGGCCGGACTTGACCGTCCGGATCGCGGGCCATATGCTGGACGCTTTCTGGCACGCCGGGCTCTGCCCGCAGACGGTTTCCCTTCCTCGTTGGGTGCGTCTTGAACGGAGGCATGCCGTGAATCTGGTCATCATCGTAAGTGACACCTTCCGGTGGGATTACATGGGCGCCTACGGCAACGACTGGATCCAAACGCCTAACCTCGACGCGCTGGCCGCCGAGAGCGCCCTGTTCCTGGACGCGTACGGCGAGGGTCTGCCGACGATCAACGCCCGGCGCGTGATCATGACCGGGCGAAACATCTTCCCCTTCGAGTACCGGCAGCAGTATTCCGACACCATCCAGCAGCACGGCTGGCACGCTCTCTACGACGAGGACGTCACCCTTGCCGAGCATTTGCAGGAGCGCGGCTATCACACGGTGCTCTTCAACGACGTCTATCACCTGATGAAGCCCGGCAAGAACTTCCACCGCGGCTTTGCCCAGTGGTTGTGGATTCGTGGCCAGGAGGGCGACCCGTTCGTCCTGCCGGATAAGTCAGCCGTCGAAGACCTGCTGGCGCGCGGACTGCCGGGCCGAAACGTGTCCGAGGATTCATGGCTCATACGGCACCTGGTCCTGCGACAGCGGTGGCAGAGCGACGCGGACACGGTGGTCGGGCAGACGATGAGCCACGCCGCAGAATGGGTGCGCAATTACACGCTCTCGCGGCCGTTCTACCTGCACGTGGAGTGCTTCGATCCCCACGAGCCGTGGGATCCGCCGGCCGAGTATGCCCGACGGTACGCGCCCAACTACGGGGACAGCCTGATCGGTTGCGCCGCGCCGGGCAGCACCGACCGGCTCACCGCGGAGCAGTTCGAGAACGTGCGGGCCGCTTACGCGGGCGAAGTGACGCTCGTCGACCGATGGGTCGGCCACCTGTTGGACGCCCTGCGCGAGACGGGGCGAATGGACGATACGCTCGTGCTTTTCACCTCCGACCATGGCTGCATGATGGGCGAGCAGGGGCAGATCCATAAGGGCACGGATCGGCTGCGCAACCAGGTGACGCAACTGCC
>Ga0114922_10005066_pt1 | contig 12177 bp, 9 predicted proteins | sample AartaG_FD_100975 | JGI IMG/M metagenome (GOLD analysis project Ga0114922, IMG submission 100975) | Deep subsurface microbial communities from Aarhus Bay to uncover new lineages of life (NeLLi) - Aarhus_00045 metaG | ecosystem: Environmental > Aquatic > Marine > Oceanic > Sediment | place: Aarhus...
AATGATATGCTGCAAATGTCATCCCTCACCTAAAGGAGGGGTGTTTTCTTTTGATTCAATGATAAACTTTTTTTAAAAGAGAAAATTAGAACGAACTATGTCAAAAGTAAAAATAGGTGCGATCGCCTCTGGTTCTGGGAGTAATTTCGAAGCTATAATTAAAGCATGCGAGGAAGGCATTTTAAAACATAAGGCGGGCGTAAAAGTACTTATTTGTAACAAAGCTGAAGCATTTTGCATGGAACGAGCGAAAAACCATAACATTCCGTATGAATTAATTGAATCTAATAAGTTTCTTCATCTCCCCAGAGAAGAATTCGATAAAAAGATGATAGATGCACTAAAAAAATACGATTGTGAATTAGTTGTTTTAGTCGGTTATATGAGATTAGTAAGTCAAAGTTTTATTGATGCTTTCAATGGGAATGTTATGAACATACATCCTGCCCTTTTGCCTTCTTTCAAAGGTATGCACGCTCACAAAGATGTTTTAGAATATGGCGTAAAGGTTTCTGGTACTACAGTTCATTTTGTGGATCCCCAATCGGATCATGGACCTATCATCCTCCAAAAATGCGTTCCTGTGTACGATACCGACACAGAAAAAACTTTAGGACCAAGAGTTTTAGAATGGGAACACAAAATCTTTCCTAAAGCGATAGAATTATATTGCGATAAACGGTTGCATGTCGATGGAAGAATTGTAAGAATCGATGGTGATGTTGTCTTATAATTGTAATTACTTAAATATGCGGGAAATGATTTCGTTGAAAACTCTGACCCAACTGAAAGTTTTGGTATTTTCCATAACTTAATGAAGAAGATCTTGAGTAATGAGATTATTCATTTCCCGCTCCTTTTACATTTAAATAAACCTAAAATTTTAATCAAATCAATCATGGATTAATAATATATTATTAAAAATTAACAAGAGAACAAAGTAAGGATGCCTCGTCGGAAGGAGATTTCTGAGATTCTAAATATGATGGAAAAAACTCAAAATATTAGAAATATTGGGTTTGTGGGCCATATAGACCATGGTAAAACAACGCTAAGCGATTCTTTATTGAGTGAAGCGGGTTTACTTTCACCCGATTTAGCAGGGGAAGCACGTGCCTTAGATTATTTAGAAGAAGAACAAAGACGTGGAATCACCATGAAATCTACTAATATTTCATTATACTATGAAAAATCTCTTAAAGACCACGACCCCTTTCTAATAAATCTTGTTGATACACCCGGCCACTTAGATTTTAGCGGTAAAGTAACTCGTGCTTTAAGGTTAATAGATGGAGTCGTTGTAGTTGTCGATGCTGTTGAGGAAATAATAACTCAATCTGAAACGGTTATTAAACAAGCCCTACAGGAAGGTGTGAAACCTGTACTTTATATTAATAAAGTAGATCGCCTCATTCGAGAGTTAAAGCTAACAGATGAACAAATAAGAAAAAAATATACAAGAATTATTAAAGATTTTAATACTCTTATTAAAAGATACGCAGATAAACCCTTCAAAAAAGAGTGGCAAGTATCTCCTGCCGATGGGAACGTTGCATTCGGCTCAGCGCTCCACAAATGGGGTTTTACATTAAACATTTTAGAAAATAACGAGTTAAAGTTTTTGGATATTAGATCGCGGTATCAAAAAGAAACATACACTAAAGAAACATACGCTGATTTAGCTGTTTATTTTCCAATACACAACGCAATACTAGAAATGGTTGTCGATCACCTCCCTAATCCGATTGAAGCTCAGAAATACAGAATAGGCAAGATTTGGGGTGGAGATTTGACATCTGAAGTTGGAAAAGCTATGACTAATTGCGATCCAAATGGACCTTTAATAATATGTTTGAGTAAAGTGCAAGCAGATAAGCACAATTTGGTCGCAACTGGAAGAATATTTTCTGGAAATTGTTTCAATAAAGAGGAAGTATTTTTATTAAAAGAAAATGCTTTCGAGACAATTCGAAAAACCGCAATTTTCATGGGTCAAAGAAGAGAACAAGTTGAAGAAATACCTGTTGGAAACATTGTTGCTATAGAAGGTTTAAAACAAGTAAAAAGTGGCGAGACTTTAATTAATAAGAATTATATTGATAAAATGGTTCCATTTGAAAATGTAAAATATGTTTCTACTCCCGTCGTAACAGTATCAATCGAACCAGAATATTTAAGAGATTTAGATAAAATGAAAGAGCTCATCGAAAACATACTAATCGAAGATCCTAATTTGTTATTTGAAATAAATGAGGAAAACGGCGAATTCCTCCTCTCAGGTATGGGACCTTTACATCTTGAAATTACCGCAAATGAAATTGAAAAACGAGGTGTTGAGGTTTCAACATCAGAACCAAGAGCGGTCTTTAAAGAATCTTGCAAATACGGTTCTTCTACTATCTCTGTAGAATCACCAAACCACCAAAGTTCGCTAAAAATTAGATTAGAACTATTAAATGATAAAACAAGCAGGTTTTTCCAGACTCATGATTTTAAGTCTATAAAACCAGTAGCAAGATTGAAAGAATTGTTAGAAGAATTTACAGATTTAACAACGGATGAAATCCAAGACTTTTGGACATATTACGATACTAATAATGTTTTAATTTATAATTTAAAAGATGATTTAAACCAATTCTTGAAAGATACAATTTTAGAAATTGTTGATAAAATTCAATTAAATGGTCCACTATGTGGCGAAAAATTAACAAATCTAAAAGTTATAATTGAAGAACTCGTCGTAAATAAGCTTGACGAAGAAGATGCATTTACAGAATTATCCGCAATGTTTTACGATGCCATTAAAAAGGCTTTAAACGAATCTGAACTCATCCTACTTGAACCAATTTACCATACAATTATTCAATTGCCCCCAGATTACATAAAAAATTCACTTTCTTTGCTTTCTAAGTATTCTGCAAAAATAAAAAATATCAACCAAGAAAAAGATTATCAAGCAATCATAGAACTACTCTTACCAGTAAGAAATTCTATTAAATTCGCTGAGGATATTCGATCTATAACGTCTGGAAAAGCGTTCTGGCAAAATGAATTTTACGCCTTCATGGAAGTCCCTAATCATGAAGCCAAAAGATTAATTAGTGATTTAAGATTTATTAAAGGGCTTTCTTGGTAGAGATAAAGATTAAATGCGCCTGCCGGGAATTGAACCCGGGACGCTGACTTGGGAAGCCAGCATATTACCACTATACTACAAGCGCAAAAATATAGAAAATTAATAATATAAATGAGATTTTATAAATAAATTTTTTTACAAGTTGTGGTTTATTAATAATTAAATTTCAAATTAGGTAGTAGTACCATGAATATTGAGAATTTAACTTTTCAAAAAAAAATTGCGATTAACAACAACGATTCGCTACTCATAATTGATATGCAGTATGATTTTATGCCAGGGGGTGCTTTACCTGTCGAAGAAGGCGATCAGATTATAGATGACATTAATTTAGTCGCTGAAATTTTTAAGAGTAGCAATGGGATAGTTGTATTAACACAAGATTGGCATCCAAAAAATCATAAGTCATTTGCAAGCAGCTATCCGGGTAAAAATCCTGGAGATGAGTTTCAATCAGAAGGAATTGGTCCAATTCTTTGGCCAGATCATTGCGTTCAAAATACTTATGGATCAAAATTTCATGAGGATTTGAAAAAAGAATATGCTCATGCTATAATTCGAAAGGGTTATCATCCTAAAATTGATAGTTATTCGGGTTTTATTGAGAACGATAAGAAATCTGAAACAGGATTAGCAGGATTTCTTAATTCCCTTAAAATCAAAAGAATCTTTATTTGTGGATTAGCGTTAGACTATTGTTGCTATTTTACTGCGATTGATGGTATCGATTTTGGTTTTGAGGTTTATTTTTTAGTAAATTTAACCAAAGGTATAGATTTACCTCCAGGAAACATCTCTAACTCTTTAGAGGATATGAAAAATAAAGGAATTAAATTTACTATTAAGGACAATTTTGTATGAGGTGTGAAATTGGGATGTCTTCTTTAAATTACTTTAGCTTTTTAAAAGTTTTAAAATTCCCTATCATTCTAAAAATTAATAATTAAAACAAGGTAATTTATTATATCTAAAAAGTACATGTCAAATCAATTTCCATATACCAAAATATTAGTAGCTTGTAGTGTTAACGTTGCAAGAAGTCCCATGACTCAAGGTTTTCTCAAAGACTTTTTTATATGTAACAATATGAATGTTGAAGTCTATTCTGGTGGAATTTCTTCAAATGCTCGAGATGGAATGCTTATTTCTCTTGACGCGAAATTAGTGATGAAAGAAATTGGTATAGATTTACCGGAAGATTCCCTCTCAATTGATTTAAAGAAACGCCCTGAATTAATAGAAAAAGCAAATCTTATTCTCACTCTGACTGATAAACATAAAAAAGAAATTATTGAGTTTATTAATTTAAATAATAAAAAGATTTACACATTAAGAGAATTTGCTGGTGAAAATGGTGATATTGAAGATCCTTCGATGAAAGGAGTTGAAGGATTTCGTAAAGCTCGAGACGAGATTAAAAGATGCTTAGATAAAGGTTTAAAAATAAATATGTGAGAATCATGATTGAATATATAATTATTGCGATTTTACAAGGCTTGTTTGAGTGGTTGCCCATATCTTCTTCAGGACAGGTTATGATTGTTGCAGTTAATTTTTTTGGTATCCCTCCAGAAGAAGCATATAGTCTTTCAATTTGGTTACATCTTGGAACGATGTTCGCAGTTCTATTAAAATTCAAGAAGGATTATATTAGAATTGTAAAGAGTTTTTTACCTATGAAATTTAATGTAATAGAAACTGATATAAAGAAGAGAAATTGGCTAATAGTGGGAACAATTGGAACGGCTATTACTGCCTTACCACTATACTTTATCTTTAAATTTATAATTGTTGGAGAATTTACGGCAATTCACGGAGATTTGCTCACGCTTATTATTGCTGGTATGCTTATCATAACTGGAATAATTCTATTATTAATAAAAAAGAAATTTGGAGTAAAAACAATCGAAAGCGTTGAAAAACAAAATGTAATAAAAGATAGTTTTATTATTGGATTAATTCAGGGTGTTGCAGTATTACCTGGAATTTCTCGATCTGCCATCACCGTATCTACAACCCTTATTGAAAATTATGAACAAGATAGTGCATTAAGATTAAGTTTTTTAATGTCCGTTCCCGTTGTAATCGCTTCAATCGCAGTTGATATTATCTTCGGAGAGGGCTCAGTGTTTAGAATTTTAGATCCGATTACTATTATCATAATTACATTATCTAGTTTTATTGTAGGATATGCGTCTATCGAAATCCTGTTAAAAATAGCTAAAAGGATTCAGTTCGGATATTTCTGCTTACTTTACGGAATAATAGCATATGCTATCATCCTACCCTTTTTCATTATCCATTAAATCATTGATATAATTAATGATAAAATCTGCCAGAATTCTCTCAATACCTTTAATTCCTCTAAATCCCGGAAAATCGTTAAGATCTATGAAATAATACTTATTGCTATTGATAGGCTGAACCAAGTCGAACCCAAATATTTTTAAATTCATTTCTTTTGAAAGTGTTTGGGCTAGATTATGAATTTCTTTAGTTATTTTAAATTCTTTTCTTTCGATTATGTCAACATCGATATTATCGGGCTTATTTTTCAAATATATATAAATCGGATTTTCTCTTATAATTCCAAACGTTTTGTCTCCTATTACGTAAATCTTTCTTTCAAAACCATCACACTCAATAAATTTTTGAATGTAGATGTCGTAGTATAATAAATGCTTATACCTTTCGCAAAATATATCTACTTCTTCTATTTTTCGAACTAAGAAATTGAATCTATTGTATTTATCATGCTGATAATGACTTTTAAGCACAATAGGTAATTTTGGAGTTGCCCATTTCTTAAATTTTTTAATATCTGCAATATTATTATTCCAAGAGCTTGGTAGAACGAAATTCTTCCTAATTTGAGGGTTATTTTTAAAAACTCTTCTTAAAGCATAATCAAGAGCGATCTTGTTTTTACAAGTTAAAACAGCATCAACACTATGGAAAGTTGGAATTTTATTAATCTTAGCATAATGAAGTAGATCGATTGAACAATCGTTCCTTACTTTAACAATAATTAAATCTGCTTCTTTAATCGCTTTAGGCATTCTAGAAAGGTTAAAAAAGTTTTTTGTGGGATCATGACAGTATAAATTGACATCTGAAACAGTTTTAAGCTTATTTATAACTCTTTTAATAATCTCATGATCTTCCCTAAAAGAAAAAACTACATTTTTAACCATAATTAAGGAAAAGAAAGTGAGATATATTCTTAAATTTTCCTTCTTAGGTATTTTTTGGAATTTAGAAAAATTTCATATTGCTATACTTCAGCCATTATACTTTTAAATGATGAATACAAAATCTAATTAATATTTTTAGGAGATATTAAGATGAAAGAAAAGGCTTTTTCAAAATTTTTACGAAATCAAGTATTGATAATTGGAGCGCTTTTTGCCGGTGATCAAATATTTGGTTTCTTTGAACAGAATTATCTGAACACATATTTAGACCAAGTTTTGGGATTGACTCCATTATTCATTTCACTAATGGTAAGCTTATCTGCAGTAATGGGGCTAATTATGAATATTACATGGGGAATAATTAGCGATAATACACGAAGCAAATACGGCAGAAGACGTCCATTTTTACTATTTGGGATTATAGCGGGAATTTCGATGATTATATTTGCATTTTCAATTGATATTGCTGGAGGAAACATCATGACGGCCTATATAATTTGCATTATTCTAGATGTAGTAATAATTGGTATTTCTTCTAATGCTTATTATGTTTGTGAAAGATCATTAATTCCTGACACTGTCGATTTAGAAAAAAGGGGAAGAGCAAATGGGATAATAAATAATATTGGTTACATTGGATTATTAATAGCAATCGCTGCATTTTTGGTATCAGATCTAATTTTTGGTCAAGAGACTCCTGAAGGAACAGTTATTGGCCAAATGGGACACATTTTTGCACTCAGCATTGGAGGATTGAGTTTCTTAATTACAGGATTAATAGGTTTCTTCTTTATAAAAGAAAAACCTATCTCAGAATTACCACCTAAGAAAAAATTTTTAGTAGAGTTAAAAGAAATAATAAATATTGAGCAATTTAAAGCTAATAAAGATTTTTTCAAAATTGTGTTAGCATTAACAATATTTAGAACTGGTATCTCCACAGTAATGCCCTTTTTATTTATTTGGATATTCGCTTTAGGATTATCTACTGTTGAATTGCTTGTTGCTGTTTTAGTGGGATTTGTAATTTTATTTCTAATAACATCGTTGCTAGGGTATTTAGCAGATAAACATGGTAGAAGGAAATTTATACCCATTTCAATTGTAATAGTATCAATTGGTATTATTTTTGCTCCATTAGTGAAGATAGGGAACACAACAAATTATCCTTTGGTAGTATTTATTCTACCATTCATGCTTGTAGCAGTTTTAGGTTTGGCTACGCCGATGAATGCTTGGAGTCAGGATTTAATACCTGAAGACAAGAGGGGTAAATATTTTGGGTTTTTAAATATAATATTTACTATTTCTCAAATAATAGGATCTATTATTGGCGGATTGGTAGCAACTTATTTTTTAATTGGTGGATTAGTACCTGAATCCTTTGTTTTTGTGTTCGCACCAATTTTCTTTCTTGGATCAATTCCCCTATTTCTAAGAGTAAAAGAAACTTTAGTAAGAGAATAAATAACTTAAGTTTTACTTTTTTTTTTAATTTTTTGACTTTGAAATTTATAAGAGATACTATCTTCTTTGAGGTTCAACAATAATTTTTATCCACTTTTCACGATCGTAATACTCGAACGCATCTACAGCTTCTTCTAGTGTTATTCTTTTAGTAACTAATTTATCTAAATCTAAGGATTTAGTCGCAATTAAATCTAAAGCTTCCTTCCAATAATCCTTATCTGATTTTGAATTTACCATCGCTTCGGGATAGACTAATTCTACGCCTTTTTTTCTACAGCTTACATATGGAATATATTGCATTTTTTGAGCTCCAAATACAATAACTCGAAAACCAGGTTTCACTAAGTCTATAGCATCAAGAAGAATGTCGTTATATCCAACCATTTCAAATACAGCGTCGGCTTCACCAAAATCCTTTTTAATCCCATCAACGACGGTTTCCTTTCCATGAGTAGATCTCGAATATTCGCTTGGACTAAAAACTTTTGCCCCCCAATGCTTCGCTAACTCTCTTCTATGGTGATAAGGTTCTGAAGTTGCAACTTCAATTCCATTTTTTAATAATATTTGAGTAAGAATTAACCCAATAGGGCCCAAACCTAATACAATCGCTTTTTTCTCACCTTCGATTCTTTCGAATTCTGCCCTCTCGTAACAATTGATCGCACAACCAACAGCATCTGCAAAAGAAATTTCATCCATTGAAAGATCATTTCTAACGATTGGAAGTGCTCCATAAACCTCATCCTTGCCATGTCCAATGACATTTACATGAGTAGAATACTCTGCATATCCTTGCCCCATACGGGCTAAATGATCACCAATAAAAATTCCTTCAATATCTTTTCCAACCTCAACAGCGATGGCGCCAGTTTCATGCCCGTGTCCACCAGGCTCATGAGCTGTAATCCAATGACCTCCTTCAAATATCCCAACATCGCTGCCACAGATTCCAACAGTAATTATTTGTGCTAAAATTTCCTTATGTCCAGGTTTAGGTATTTCAATGTCTATTAATTTAACAACCCATGGTTCCGGAAATAATAAAGCACGCATCTTATTCTCCATTTTAATTTCACGATTATTTTTTAATATTAGTTTAGATCTTTATATCTATCTTCCTTTAATTCCATCAAATAAAAGCCTTAATATGATTCCAAGAGGAACTCCCAATCCTTTAGAAGAACTCGCTTTAGAAATGGATGGATCATAATTTTTATTCACTTTTTTTACCCAATCAATGTATGACATATTCATTACTTCTTTTAATTCAAAATCTTGTTTTATCCTTTCTGCGTGATTAGCATATTTTTTAAGGTTATTATTAACTTTAAGGTCTCCATTTTTTTGCATTAATATCAATGGTTTAAACGAAAAATGATCAGCAAATGATTGTATTACCTTAGGAGGAGAATCACCAATATAAGGTGATAATAATAAATTAAATGAGATTGTTTTACCACTAAAAGTGGGGGCTGTAGATTCATTTGTTCCTATTAAATTTGCAGTAATTCTTTGAGCATGACCATTCCCTTCTGTCCAATAATGAAAAACCTCACCATAATATGTACCAAAAGGATTTATTCTGATCTGTTGTCCTTTCATTTTAATGTCACCAAATCCTTTATCCATAAGTTTTAATGGAGAGAATGCGAAGTTTGCTGCTTCTAAAGAATCGAAACCAATAAGAAGGCCTTTTTCTTGATTAGATAAAGCCATCCATCCATCTGATATATTAGCAACTAAACAATCAATATCTGCATTTTTAGGATCTACTTCTTTCATATCAAGGTTAAAGTAATCTATATTACCCAGAAAATTCTTTTTCCAAATTCTTAGTGTTTTATTTGTTCCTAGAATATTGGATCTTATTTCACATGGCATAACCTCTTTCCATTTCTTATTGTACTTTTCTTCAACGAAATAAGATGTTCCATCACTTTTTCCTATGTTCGTAGTTTCGCCTTTAATTTCAGGAACATGCATTAGTACATCTACAAATAAGTATGGCAGCTCTGAATATAATTTAATGGTCTTTTCAGAATAGACTCGATAATTTTTTTCAATTTCAAATTCGCTTTTAATTTTAATGGAAGCAGAAAAACCGTCACTTCCATCTCTTTGAATAATGATCTCATCTGTATCTGAATTATATATTTTCCCTTTGTTTGATTTATCAAAATTAACTGATGACTCTAAAAATTTTGGGCAACCAAACTCAACATTATTGAATTTAAAGGAATTTATTTTACCATTATTGTTAAACTCCAGAGTAATATATTTATTTTTCATGATAGTTTTGGTTGCTATCAATTTTTGATTGTTGATTTGAGGTTTGGATTCTGAAAAATTTATTGAAAAAATAGCAGTTTTCATATCATTTTGAGAGAAAGCTGAATTTGGTATAATTGCTTCTAATTTTAGACCAGATTCGTTATTATAAACGGAAAAGGATTTTAAGAATTCTTTTGAGTCTAGATTTAACAATTTTATAATTTTTCCTTGTTTTATTAACTGATCGTTAAAATTTGATGGTAGCTCTAATTGAATCAATATTGAGCTATTCAGGGGAATTTTCTCTTTTTCTGAAGTTCCTCTATTTGTTATTGGGGTAATTGAAATAATAGATTTAAATTCACTGTAATCATTAGTAATTGTTTTTACCATTTCTCGCGTTGCCAAATTTACAGCTTTTTCTGATGCAATAAAAGACTTTAGTACATAACTCATAGCGGTTTTACGTCTATCTGAATGAAGAAATGGCATTGCCATACCAAAATTAGTTGTTGAGGCAAAAAGAATTTTATTTTTTAGGTATGAGTCAGCAGAATCGTTAGTGTTCCTTAAAAAATTATTAATTTCAGATTTAGAATTCTTAACTAAGCCTTCAGAGATTAAGGTATCTGATATACATTTTAACCACCTAGCACTTTGCCCTATAGTCCAGAATTTTGTATTATTAAATTTTTGAGCCCAATTATAATATCCATTAAACATCCCATCAGCAACATCTTCTCTTAATAAAGTTTCACCTTGTACTTTCAATTTTGGTATAATTTCTAAAAGGTTAGTAAATTCAGCATAATCGTATTGGTCTACTGCTTCAGCAAACTCCATTAAACCTCTTGAGTTTGGCATCCAGTTTAGAAATTTAGGTAATTTTAAACCAATCCAATTTTCATAATCCATATCAAAATTTAGGAATATAAGAGCATGCCCACTTATTACTCCGCTCTTTTGTTTTTGTCTAATGATTTCAAACCATCTCTTTATCGAACAATAGTCAAGAATGTCACCAAATCCATACATTGGTATCATTAAGCAAGAAGCATCTGTAATAGTTGAGTTAAATTTAACTACACCATATCTCTGATTCCAGTCTAATCGGGGATTAATGAAAGGTCGTGCTACATCAAATCCATACATAGAGTAATAAATACATATCCCCTCTACACCCAATTTATTATACAATTCTATCATACCTTGTGTAAACATCGTCTCTTGTGTGCGGGCATATGGAGCTACCCTTCCTGGAAATAATTGATTTAGACCGATACCCATTGAATTTTCTAAGAACCATTTATGCTGTTGGATAAATTCTTCCGTATCTAAAATTGGTTGAGCGACGTTACCCCAAGAACCAATTAGAACTTCATCTTTTCCCTTTTTACACCTTTCAATAACTCTATCAAGTACATCTTGTTGAAATTCTTTTTGTAATTGTATAGACCAAAATGTATCACCATAATCCCAAGTAATTCGCGTATTTCCAAATTTAAAACCTACATCTTCAATTCTATCTAATTCATCAAGAATGCCTCTCATCATTTTGAGATCTTTACCAAAACCGGCGTCCCCTCTTGAATCTCCTCTATAGGAATGATAATAATTAATATGAGGTGATAAAACTAAATAGATTTTTTTTTGTTCGATATTCAAAATTATTTAACTCTTTGTTATGGTTTAAGACTGAATAAATCTATATTAAAGAATTTAATAATATTATCAAAATTTTCAAATCATTCACTATTTTACCCTTTAACACATCAATCATAGAAGATGGTCATATCCTTAATAATTTGGCTTGGAAATAATTCTCAAAAATTTTAAAATGTTTTAAATAGTATTATTTAATTATAGAAAATATCATGACAAACAAAATTAATGTATGCATAATTGGCTGTGGTGATGTTTGTTCTGCTTTAGTACAAGGAGTACAAAATTACAAGAAAAATCCAGATAATATCATAGGGTTATTACCTGAGATTACTCAATATAGCGTTAATGACATAAACTTTGTACTAGGGATCGATGTTAATTCAAATAAGGTAGGAAAGGACCTAAGTGAAGCTATTTTTATTGAACCAAATTGCAACA
>Ga0114922_10005068_pt1 | contig 12176 bp, 9 predicted proteins | sample AartaG_FD_100975 | JGI IMG/M metagenome (GOLD analysis project Ga0114922, IMG submission 100975) | Deep subsurface microbial communities from Aarhus Bay to uncover new lineages of life (NeLLi) - Aarhus_00045 metaG | ecosystem: Environmental > Aquatic > Marine > Oceanic > Sediment | place: Aarhus...
AGTACTAATATAACTAACTTTTCTTTTTGAATAAGCTTAAAGAACATTCTGATAAATATTAAATCATTAAATAGTGTAAAAATAATGTAAAGTGAGGAATATAGTAAATAAAACGAAAGCTTCAGAAATAAGATTTAAATCACTATTTAAAGGAATCCCTATTCCTACTTATTCTTGGCAAAAGATTGATGATGATTTAATTTTAATTGATTATAATGCTGCTGCTGAAAAAATAACTAATGGAATGATTAAGGATTATGTAGATAAAAAAGCTTCAGAAATGTATATTAATCAACCAGAAATCTTAGAAGATTTAAATCGTTGTGCTACCGATAAAGTAAGTATTTTCAGAGAAATGAAGTATGGTTACATGTCTACGGGAGTAGACAAATTTTTGTCTGTAAAGTATGGTTTCATCCCCCCTGATTTAGTTATTGTTCATACAGAAGACATTACTGAAAAAAAAACATTCTTAGAAAGATTGAAAAAATCCGAAAAAGAATTACAAGCGTTGAATTTAAAGCTAAAGCAAAAAAATGATATGTCTGAGGAAAAATATAAAACCATTTTCGAAAATACTGGAACTGCAACAATAATCGTAGAGGATGACACTACTATATCGCTTATAAATGGGCAGTTTGAAGAACTTTCTGGTTATTCAAGAGAAGAGATCGAATGGAAAAAAAGTTGGACAGAGTTTGTTAGCGAGGAAGATTTGGAAAGGATGAAAAAGCTTCATTATTCCCGGAGAAAAGATCCAGAATCTACTCTAAGAAAGTATGAATTTCGTTTTGTCAATAGAGAAGGTAATATTCGAAATATACTCATAGTTATCGATTTGATTCCTGGGACTAAAAGAAGCGTTGCATCTCTTTTGGATATCACCGCAAGTAAAAAAACAGAGATCGCAAAGCAAGAATTGTATGAGAACTTTATTGATCTGGTTAACAATTCACCAGATGGAATTATTATAGCTGATGAGAATGGATGTCATTTATTCGCAAATCAGCGAGCAGCAGAGATAACAGGATATAATATTGATGAGCTCTTAGGCATGTCTGGTTGGGAGTTAACGCGTCCGGAAGAGATCAAAAAGTATAAAGAAAGGCTGAAAAAAAGGCTTGGAAGTGAGCCACATAAAAATGTATATGAGCGAATTATTGTACGAAAAGATGGAAGCGAATTACTCACCGAATTCAGGACATCAAAAACAATTTGGAAGGGAGTAATTGTCCCAATGACTGTAATTCGTGATATTACCGAACGCAAGCGAGCAGAGGAAAAATTAAAAGATTCTGAGGAAAAATATCGATATTTATTTGATAATGCACAAGTAGGGTTATATTGGTCAAGAATAAGCGATGGTAAATTTTTAGAATGTAATGATACTTTTGCCAAATTATTTGGATATGATACGCGAGAGGAATTTTTAGCGGATTATAATGCTATTGAGCATTATATTGATCCAAATGCGCGGAATAAATTAATAGACAAAAAAAAAGTTGAGAATTATGAAATTCATGTCACCAGAAGAGATGGTACGCCCATTTGGCTGAATATCTCTGCTCGAATTTTTGAAAAAGAAGATCGCTTTGAAGGTGCCGCTATTGATATCACCGGGCGTAAGAAAGCAGAAAAGAAGTTAAAAGAATCTGAGGAAAAATCTCGAAATTTAATAGATGGAATTTCATCTGTAGGAATTGGTATTGATATTGTTAGTAAAGATTACAAAGTTTTGTTTCAAAATCAAGTTTTAAAAGAAAAGTTTGGCGAACTTACTGGAAAAATATGCTATAAAAATTATATGGGATTAAAAGCTCCTTGTGGTTCCTGTCCTATGATTAATGCATTAAAAAATAATAGAACCGAGTCTACGGAATTAATAGCTGCTAATGGAAATAGTTATGAGATATTTTCAGCACCATATCTCGGTTCAGATAGAAACACAGATAAAGTAATTGAAATTGTTATGAACATTACAGAGCGTAAACAAGCTGAGAGAGCATTGCGGGAATCTGAAGAGAAATATAGAGAAGCCTTCAATCGAGCAGAGTTCTATAAAGACATATTTGCTCACGATATTAACAATATATTACAAAGCATTTTGGCTGGAACGCAAATTAGTCAACTAATTCTTGATAACCCAGAGAAACTCGATGAATTAAAAATAAACGCTGAAATTATCAAAGATCAAGTCGTTAGAGGGTCAAAATTAGTTTCTAATGTGCGAAAAATCTCTAAACTTGAAGAGAAGGGACGCAGTTTAGAGAAAATTGAAATTCTTAAAGTTTTAAAAAATACGGTTTCTTTCGTAAAAAAATCTTATAAGAATAAAAATCTAGCCATTCAAGTCGATTCTGTCGATGAAAATCTTTTTATCAAAGCCAACGATTTTTTAGAGGATGTGTTTGAAAACCTTTTAATTAACGCGATAAGACATAACAAGAATTTAATAATAGAAAACACCGTTAGAATTTCAAGAGTACGAAAAGGAGGCATAAGGTACCTTAAAATGGAATTCTTGGATAACGGTCTCGGAGTAGACGATAGTATGAAAGAAAGGATCTTTCAGAGAGGTTACAGCAAAGAAAAGGGTGTTTATGGTATGGGTTTAGGGTTGTCGCTAGTGCGAGGAATCATCGAAATTTATAACGGAGAGGTATGGGTTGAAGATAAAGTTGAAGGAGACCGTTCGAAAGGAAGTAATTTCGTATTATTAATTCCTGAGGTTGTTTAAAATAGAAAAAATACTTATCGTTGACGACGAACGTTCGCTTCAATTTTTTTACGAGAAAATTCTAACGATAGGCGGATTTAGGGTAGCAGGTATCGCAAGTAACGGAAAAGAAGCAGTTTCCATGTTCAAATCGTTTTCAAACAAGCCTAAAGTTATTTTAATGGACCAGCGAATGCCCGAAATGAGCGGGATTGAAGCGTCAAAGCTAATATTACAAATAGATAGCAGTGTAAAAATTATATTTATAAGTGCCGATGCTAGCGTTAAAGAAGAGGCAATTTCCATTGGAGCGTTCTTATTTATAGACAAAATTATTACTGTATCCGAATTGCTAGGTGCTATTAATCGAGCCATCGAGAGTTATGAATTATAAAAGATAAAGAGATTTTTATTATTAAAAAGTTATTAAAAATAAACTTTTTAGAATTATTGCACTAAATTATAAAGCGACTCAGCTATAGTGTAGAACGCGTATTCAACGTTCTCACCTGTTAAGGCGCTAGTTTCGATATATCCCAAGTTTAGGGATTTCGCTAATTTTGAGCCTTTTTCTGAGGTGATCTTGACGTATTTAGCTAAATCTTTTTTATTTCCAATAATGTAACCTACCAATTCTGGTCTTCCTTCTAATTGCTTTTGAATATCAGTGTACCAATTAGAAACGCTCTCTAACGAATTAGTCTTTGACAAATCAAAAATAAGAAATAAGCCGTCCGAACCTAAATAAAATTGTTGTCTCATGGTTTCAAATTTAGTTTGACCGGCGATGTCCCATAACACGAGCTGTATGTAGGAGTCTTTTACTTTAAATATTTTGTCTGAAACGTGAACGCCAAGCGTTGGAATGTAATGCCTTCTAAAAGCATTTTCAGTAAATTTCAATATTAAGGACGTTTTACCGACAGAAGGGTCGCCACAAATAATGATTTTAAACTTGTAATCTACTAGATTTGCGTCTTTTATTTGTTGTTCAGGGAATGCCTTCGCGCTCGCTTCCTTGATTTCTTTATCTTTTAATTCTTGTAAAAATCGTGTCGTGGTAATGGAGAGTTTAGTCAACGCATCCATATACTTCTCTCGTGGAGCGTTAGATTTTTGTAGATTCGCAATTTTAATAGCAGCTTCATTGAATGGGGGATCAAGATAACTTAAATATTTATAAAATATTACATCGTCAATTTCTTTAAATAACAATGTTATAGCACCTTGTCCTATTCCTCCGCGTCTCGATTCATCGTCCCATTTAATAAACTTTATTAACCCTTTTAAATTCAACGAGGGAAAAGGAAGTATAACTAAGGTTTCTGGAATAAGTCCTCCTTCTCCTGAAAGAACAGTGATTGTTTTAATTCCTATGTAAAGTCTATTAGATGTGGGTATATCTCCTAATAAAACTATAGGATTAGGACCAACCTCGTCGTCCATCTCAGTGTACAAAATTCCACTAATTAATTTTGTCTCCATTTTAGCGTGATATTAAACTATTATCGATTAATTATTACTTGATTTCTTAATATAGTTATTACTTAAAAATATAAATATTAACGCTTTTCTATTTTAATATTGATAGAGTTATGAGTTAATAGCTTTTTTTATATGATCAATTCAAAAAAGTGGGAAAGGGGGGAGTTGAACCCCCGACCGCTCGATTCCGAACCGAGATTTACGCTGAGATCAAGAGATTTCAGAATCATACCAAGCTAGACCACCTTCCCAGCACTAACATTAGCTATAATTGAGATTTGGGGTTAATTTAGTAATAATAATGAAAAAGAATTATAATTAATGTATCCTAATGTTATTAATCTTTAATATTTTCAAGCAAGGAGATTATCCGATATATAGTTGTACGACTATGAAAGGGAATGTTGGCATCTTGTGCTAAATCATTAATCATATACATAACATTACTGGCAAAAACCGCAGGTGTATCGTCATCCCGTTGTAGTTCGTCAATTCCTTTTTGAGCGACACGCTTTATATTTCTCGGAACGCCTCGATCGTTAATCATTCCATTTAAAAGAAACTCAACATTTTTAAAAGTTTCAAGTATATCTTCAGTAAATTCCTTTCCTCTTGGCAAAAATAACTCACCAATTTTTTATTTTAAGCGTAAAATTAATTAGAAAAACTCAGATACTTAACTTTTTTAAATATTAACTGAAATTTAATTTTTTTGATTTTAAGAAATAGTTTAAATAAATGTTTTAAATTATTATTCAAAGATCAAAATATTCCAAATTCTCGTATTTTTTTAGTAAGCTTTGGGAATACCTCTTCTAGCTCTTCAATTTGTTTGTTGAATTTGTTGTACAGTTGATTAAAAGTTTTAATTTCGCCTAGATTAAGTTCTTTAATAAAATCGTACGAAATTTTAGATACTTCTTCAAAGATATTATCAAATTTTTCGGTGATTTCTTTTAATTCCGTATCAATTGTTTTTCTTTGTTTTCGCAACATATTTCTTAATTTTCCTCGGGGAGTTCTGATCTTTTCGATTAGTACATCACATTTATCTAAAAATTGATACGTTTTCGCTCTGCTTTCTTCAGATAATTTCGCTTCAATTATTTCAGTTCTCCAAGTATTAATTCTCCCACGTGCATATGTATCAAAATTTAAGGAAATGGAATCAATCCCTTCACGTACTAAAAATCTGAGAAATTCTGGGTCGTCGCTCGGAGCCTGCCCACATATTCCTACTTTTTTGTTTCTTTCGTGAGCAGTTTTAATAAGATGGCTAATTGCTCTCCTTATTGCTTCACTGTTAGTAATATAGTTAAATTGTTTTGCAATAGGAATTAATTTTTGATTATCTCTACCTGCACCATATATTAACTGGGTCAAATCGTTTGAGCCTATAGAAAATCCATCGAAAAAATCACAAAATATGTCCGCAAGAAAAATATTTGAAGGGATTTCTGCCATACAATATAGTTGCAATCCATCTTTTCCTCTAACTAAATCTTCATTTTCCATTATTTGTTGAATGCCTTGCGCCTCTTCAGGCGTTCTACAGAATGGTATCATTGGAATAATATTTGTTAAACCCCACTCTCGAGCTTTGGTGATTGCACGTAGTTCTAATATAAAAGCATTTTGGAAATCATTGGATACATAACGAGAAGCACCTCGAAAGCCGAGCATAGGATTGTTTTCATCGCTTTCGTAAATCCAGCCTCCGAGAAGGTTCCTATACTCGTTGGTTTTAAAGTCAGAAAGTCTTACTACACAAGGGGCAATGCTCCCGTCTTGCAATACTTTCCAAACCCCAGCAGCTATAGTCGCAATACCTTCCGCTAATTTCTCTACATAGAAGTCTTCCTTGTCGGAATAACCAATAGTAGATTCTCTTATCTTATCTATAGTTTGTTTTAATTTTTTTATTTCTTGATTGAAGGGATCTTTACGATGTAAATCGCTTTTCTTAATGTTTTCAATCCTTTTTCTTTGTTCCAATAAGACATCATATCTCATTACTAACGCGTCAAAATCAATTAACGCATTTGGGTGAATTTGAATCTCGTCGTTAATTATAAATTCTAACCTTGCTAAACCGGTACCATCAGGATACTTTCCGGAAGATAAAGCACCCTTGGGAATTCCTAAGTTAACTAAAACATGGGTTTTTGTGCTGGGAAGTTGTGCGAATTCGATTGTATCGAAATCGTATTCTACTTCTTTAAGCCAGATTCGAGGTTCTCCTTCGCTGCAATCAATGGTAACGCTTTCTAGACCATCTCTTTGCTTTTCTTTAATTCTTTCTACTATATCATCTGCTCCTACTATCGATGCGATATTTAATTCTCTGGATACTATAGCCGCGTGACATGTGGGACCCCCTCGCTCTGTTATTACCCCACCTAGGTTTTGCATATACGAAGTCCAATCAGGGTTAGTTTCTTCGGTTATTAAAATATCTCCTTCCTCTAGTAAATGAGCGTTGTTAATAGATTCGATTACTTTTAATTTACCATAGCCAATTCGACGTCCTATTGCGGTTCCCGTATTTTCAATTAAATAATTATCTTCAGTTAATTTTTTTGGATTTTCTAATAAATAAAATATTTCTTCAGTATCCCCTTTTTGTGAGTGTACCGTTTCAGGCCGTGCTTGAACTATGTAAATTTTACCATTATTTCCTAAAGCCCATTCAATATCCATTGGTTGGTTGTAATGACTTCTAATCTTTATGGCGTATCTTGCTAGAATTTTTACTTGCTCGTCATTTAAACAATATTGTTTTTGTCTTTCTAATTCAACAGGAAGTGTAATTGTACCACCTTTCTGTTTATCAAAGATCATTATTTGTTCCTTTTTTACTAATTCCCGACTAATTATTGTTAAATTTGGATCGTGTTTAAAGACAATGAACTCATCTCCCTTTTCTACTCCTTGAACTATAAGCTCTCCAAGCCCCCAAGTACCTCTAATAACTATTACGTTAGGATTTCCCGAATCTGGGTCTTCTGTAAACATAACGCCCGAAGTTCTTACTCCTTCCAAACCTCCAGCAATCTCTTGTACGCCAACGCTAAGTTTAACGGAAAAGTGGTCAAAGCCGGCTCTCTCTCGATACATAGTTGCTCTTGTTGTAAAAACTGATGCCATATCTTTAAGTATATATTCTAAAATCTGATTTTCTCCCGAAATATTGAGGTGCGTATCTTGTTGACCCGCAAACGAGGCGTCAGGTAAATCTTCTGCTGTTGCTGAGCTTCTAACGGCAAAAGTGCTTTCTCCTCCAATTCGTTCGATCAAGTTATGGTAAGCTTCTATTATCTCATCAGCTAAACTATCTGGAATTTTAGCTTGTTCTATTACGTACCGGATGTTCGCACAAAATTTATCGACTTTTTGAATGGATTTAATATCTTCTTTTTTTAGTTCTTTAGAAATCTTGTTGATATCCCGCTTAATATATTCTTTTAGAGTTATCTCCTCGTCTTTAATTCTAAAGTAATTAGTTTCTAGAAGGTAATCGTAAGCTTTAGCAGTAACAGCAAAACCAAGTGGAACTGGGATACCAAACGATAAAAGTTCTCCTAAGGACGCGTTTTTCCCACCGACAATATCCACGTCGTTTTTCCTTACATCGTCAAAAAATTTAATGTATCGAAAATCATATTCCGTCATAGCTAACTTATATTAGGTTAATTCTTATATTAATTTATTTTAAGTTTTTTATGCTTAATAAATTATAAATAAGTTGAACTAGTAAAAAAGGCTGTTTCTTATTTTAAAAAGTATAAAAAAAAGAAGGGTGGAAATTTAAGTGATTAAAAAATCGAACTAACCTAATAATCAATTTTATATTTTTAAATATTCATTTCTTTAAGTTTGTTCTACAATGATGTACAAAAAATAAAGAAATAAAAATATATATTATTCGTTAACTTTTGAATCAAATAAAAATTATGTGGCAGTTAATCAAAGTCTGGCTTTAAACTTATTATATTGTCTTTACCAGCAAAATTTCAAGAGTATGGTATTTCACAATTAATTATTTTAATTCTTTTTTAAAAACTTCAAAATCTGGTTTTGAATATAAACAAAAAACAACTTCATCAATTTGAGTTTCTCCAGATAAGTATTCCTTCGCAGTAGAAATCATTATTTTAGCACATTTCTCTATAGGATACCCAAAAATACCAGTGGATATCGCTGGAAACGCGATGGTTTTTAATTCGTGTTCATCCATCAATTTAAGGCTATTTAACGTGGCATTCTTCAATTTTTCATCTTCATTACCCTCGCCCATTCGCGGTCCAACAGCATGAATAACTCGTTTAGCTTTTAAGTTTCCTCCAGTCGTAATAACTGCCCCACCTACGAAGCTTCCTCCGATCTTGTTGCATTCTTCTTGAATTAAAGACCCTCCTTTACGTCTTATGGCTCCAGCGACTCCGCCACCCAGAATTAATTGGGCGTTTGCGGCGTTCACGATAACATCAGTGTCTAATTCTGTAATATCTCCTTGATTTAACTTTATTTTAGAATTGCCAATCGTAATTTCATTCATAATCTCTTCTTTCAAATTGTTAAATTGATTTTAAGAAAAAAAAAGATTAGTCCGGTTGAGGCTCTTGCTCCTTTCTTAGAATTTCATCGAGTTTCGTTCGATCATCGTCGCTCATTTTGCTCATTGCTTCCATGTTTTGCCGCATTAAGTCCATCATAACTTTTTGTGAAATTATCTGACTCAAAACAGGTAAAGATATTCTCATTCGAGTTAGCTCGTAAAACATATGTTTTGCCGTTTCCCTCATCTCCTTTAAGTCTTCTTTACTCATACCTTCTTCTCCAATACCAGGGCAATCTACATCAACGACCGTAAAGTTTTTTCCGTCAAATTCTAAAGGATATGTTCTGCAACTCAAAGGACGGTTATCGTAAACTAAGCATTCTTTTTGGTCTTTATTGTAAAGCGGGCATTTTTCCTCTAATAAATCTTCGATCGGGATGTTTCCAAAGGGGTCTCTCTGAGTTTCTTCTTCTCCTTCTTTCGGAGTAGGTGGTAAAGGTTTAAAAATCAAATCTATTCCGCCATCTGGTTTGTGATATATATCCAAATATGGTAAAAAATTAGCAACTACACCATTTTTAGCCCATAATTCAATATCCCAGAATGTAATTGGTATTGGTCCTCGAGTTAGACAACAATTATCACAACGGGTACATTTAAAAGTAAATTTTGCTTTGGTTTCTTCAGCTATATCTTCTTTTTCTTGTTCCTTTTCAGTATTTACTTCATTTCCATCGATATTTTCTTTATTTTCATTACTTTCTTCCATTTTAAATCGACTGTTTTTTTTCTAAATTTAGTTTTTAATAATTACTCAACAATAAAAATTAAGCCTTGAAAAAAAAATCTATCATTTTCAATCGTTTTCATTTAAACTTTGTAATAAGTCTTTTTAGAACTAATCAATTATATCTATTAATCATTTTTAGAATCGGGTTGTTATGAAAACTTTTTTTTACAATAAATATGTTATCTGGTTGGGATCCTTATCCTTATCTAATGGGAACAAGAGCTAGCGTGTTAAAATCCAATAAAAAAATTGAAAAAAAAGGTTATATTTAGAATTAAAATTAGTGCTTTATGACTTGCTATTCGTTGATCATGGAGAGGAACTCTTCTTCGCTTATAATTTTTGAATCGATCTTAAAATTAATTTTATAAAACATAGTAACTTTTTTTTAAGTCTAATTGAGAATGTGGAGAATGCTTGAATTTATAAAATCGTTCTTAAACCCAATACTTCTTCTTTAAAGCGAGCTTTCTCCTATTCTCTTGTATTTTTGTTTCTGATCATATGTTTTTCTTTTCTTGATTATAATCTGCAATAATCCTAAATATTGAATTGAGTAATACATAATATAAATAAAAATAAAAAAAAAGATAATATTAGAAGAAAGTATAAGAACTTAAGCCATTATATATCATAGGGTATTGGGGCCAATTCCATGCAGCTGCCCAATTCCAGCAATGTACCGCATTACTTGACCAAAACTCGGCTTCATACCAAAACATATTAGAGAATAAAGCTTCACCAGAGAGCCCCCAAATTCCCATTACATGTTGGGTATCAGTTGAAGTCATAGCAAGATAAGGATCGTCTTGGAAATCCAACACAAAACCACCTGAATAACACGAATCGACAAGAAAACCAATTTTATTAGTATCTAGACCATCTAATAACGTATTGAAACTTGAGGACTTTAGCCTAAATCCATCAGGCTTTAGACTTACATACGAATGGCCGTACTCCCAGATTCCATGCCCCCATATATAGAAAAATATAGCATCGTATTCGTCCACTAATGTATTAATATAATCAAAGTAGCCACTTAATTGAATAAGATTCACCACATCTTCATAAACTAAAACTTCAAAATATCCCTTAGCTAATAATACGGCTTTATAATTGGCAATATGACCCCTTACTAATGCTGCATATTGATTATCTCCCGCATTCCAACCCGCATCAGTTGCATAAAAGAAAACCCCCAACTTGTCACATGGTGGAGGTGGAGGTGGTGGAGGTGGTGGAGGGGGTGGAGGTGGTGGAGGGGGTCGCACTAAGTATGCAAATCCAAAATCAGAAAGTCCAATTACGCCAAAAATAATTAGACTACTAATACTAACGACAAATAATTTTTTTTTTTTCATATTAATTCCCTACATTTTTGTAGTATTACTATTATAGACGCCTTTATATATAAATCAATAGCGTCTGGACAATTCTTTCTATAATATCTAATATAAAATATTCAATACAATAAGAAGAGAATTAAATAATAAGTCATAAGTCTGAAACCGATAGATTTGTTTTGTCTTTTATTTAGCCGTATTACTTGGCAGCACTATCCCTCCTTAAAAAAATAATTAATAGCAATTATATTTTATATCCTATCTATTTAAAAAAATAACTTAATTTAAGAATTTTAATTGAAAGGGCGTACGATCAATTAATCGCTTACGCTTACGAGAAAAAATCGCGTTTAGCGTTTATGGTTCTTGGAGTTTTTTTAATGTTACATAAGAGTAAAATTACAGAGAAACTTAGGCAGACAATTATTAAATACTCTGATTGGGAATACGAGAAAGATCAGCTAAAAAGCGAGGAAGACCACGAGGAAAGAAAGAAATTTTTAGACGATTTTCGCGAGAAAATAAAGAAATACGACGGAACGAAGGTAGTTAAAGTTCCTTTTTATACGGTTACTCGTGTCATCGATGAAAAGAAGGCTAGAGGGGATAAATCCCCAATTTGGCGCCAAAATATTGACTATTCTATAAAAGATTAAAATGACATGTAAACTTTCGTTTAAATAACATTAAAGTTTTCATAGCAATCCGAATCTAAAAATAATTAATACCTCGAACAAGCTCGTAAAAGTATTGTCCATTACAACCAATTGGTAAAGGAATCCTTAACCAGCAGGAAGCGACGAGCCAAACGAAAATAAAATTTCTAATTATTATCTAAATTAATATTTAATCAAAAAAGCTATAAGCACTTTTTAATAATTTTTCTTATTCAGCTAAGTATTGTACATAATATGAATTTATCAAAAATTCCATATAAATATATTAATTGGTTCGCACTTCCAATCATATTAGTAGTTGATTTTTTTATTGGCATTGTTTTTATATTTTCAGAAAATATATTCGTAATATTAGCAATTTTCTTCTTTTTAATCTTTATTTATAATTTTCTTATCTATTTTTTTTCTGCTAAATCCTTATCTATAAGTAAAAAAGTCGGAGTTTTAATAACGCACAACCTAAGTTTGGCTTTTTCTTTTGTTATAGGGCTTTCGATATCTTTAATGGAATCTACTTCAAAATATAATTTTGGCATAGTTATGATACCTTTACTTGTAATTCTAAGCTATGTTATAACTGACAAATATGATAAAACCGTCAAAG
>Ga0114922_10005069_pt1 | contig 12175 bp, 1 predicted proteins | sample AartaG_FD_100975 | JGI IMG/M metagenome (GOLD analysis project Ga0114922, IMG submission 100975) | Deep subsurface microbial communities from Aarhus Bay to uncover new lineages of life (NeLLi) - Aarhus_00045 metaG | ecosystem: Environmental > Aquatic > Marine > Oceanic > Sediment | place: Aarhus...
GGGCCGTTTTCTTGACCATATCCCTTACCTGTGACATCAACCTTACTCGTTGCGTCAACAGTTACATCCAGTGTGATTGCCAGATCAAGCCTGTTCTCAGGATCAGACGCGTACGGTGAATGGGTCACAATGCCCTCGTTGAGGACTGCTAGACTGTTGAAAGCATGCGCGCCGTTGACCGTCAACGTGCAACCGTCAACAACAACATCCTGGCCGTCGTAGGTAGTGTCACCAGGATCTATTAGCGTGTTCGTAGTAAACGTGACAGCTCTCGCAGTGTTAATGCCGCAAACAACCGACAATCCAATAGCCAGGAAGACAAAAAGAAAGGTTCTAATCTTCATCAGCAATACTCCTCAACAAACAGTTTCGGTTAAAACTTTTTTTTGGACTAATTGTTTTCTGCGCAGGCATAGCCCGAGTTCCCTACTTATGAGCCACGATATCTCATAACTCCTGCGCTAAGCCCCCAGCTTCGCCGGGGAGAGTCCCAAAGCTATGCTGCAGTATTTAACGGAAATGTATCATATTTCCGCCATGAGGGAAGCCACCGGCTATGTCGGCTATCCCGGTGGTAGTGACTTGTTTTTTTGAACCTCTTTTCCCCCAAAATCCAGACGGCAGTCAAGCTACCTCAACAAAATTTCATTTTCAGACAAAAAAGCCCGATCACCTCTCTATCATGAAATTAAGCTCCGGAATATCCTGTAGTCATTTATGGTCACACAACCGTCTCCATCAAGGTCTGCTCCAGTGAGGAAATTGTCATCGCCCTCACAGGAGCCATAGGCAGTGCGGAAGATGAGATAGTCATCGTAGTCAACATCATCGTCACCGTCCAGGTCGCCCGTGGTGGCTGCCCCTGTTTCCACAGTAACCGTTACAGTATCAGAGGCGAAGTCAAGGCCGTCGCTAACCGTAAGCTCTAGCTCATAGCTCCCGCATACATCTGGCATAAAGGACGGGGATTGGGTATCCGTCCCTGAGATGTCGGCATTGGTGAGTACGCTTCCCGAAGGTAGATTCACAAACTGCCAGCTATACGTGAGAGGTCCCGAACCGTCATCGGGGTCATCGCTTGCTGAGCCATCTAAGACGGCTGTTTCACCCAGATTGATGATGAAGTCACCCCCCGCATCTGCCTCAGGCGGGACATTGACAGAGGGCTCAATCGTGTACGTTTCAGCCACTACTTCGCTCTGGTTGCCTGGCATATCCACTGCCATAAAGGTGATCGTGGTGGTTTCAGCTATCTCTATGGGCGAAGTGTATTGGAGAGAATCGGTCGTTGGCTCGGTCCCGTCCGTGGTGTAGTAAATGTCTGCGGTCTCACTGGCAGTGAGGGTCACGCTCTGGGTCTCGGTGTATGTACCTTCTGGCAGTGAGGCCGCGACTGTCGGGGGCGTTCTATCGATCGTAATGGCCCCCTGAGCATAGCTCGTGTCAGAAGAAGCTCCGTCTGTGATGGTGGCATAGACGTAGTAGGTGCCATCTGCCATGCCGCTTATATCCCAGAGATAGGAATCACTTTCCCCGTCAGGATCTTCTTTGAGACCATCCACGATGAGGGTGCCATCTTCGCCAGTGGCATCCGTGTCGTAGTAAAGAGCAATATCCGCATTGCTGTCAGGATCACTGTCCACCCAGGTAACGGCAACAAAAGGCAAATTGACTACGTCACTTGACGGCTCTGTGACCGTTATTGTCGGGGGATCATCCACGCCGTTGTTGTTGACAAAAAACGAGGCCGTATTCATCCACCCGCTGGTTGCTCCATGCTCGTCTTCGGCCCGTGTGTGCCAGAAGTACCAGGTGTTATCGTTCAGTTCAAGAGGCACTACCCGTGCTGGCGTGTCAGATTCGCCCTGGTCAACGAGGTTGTTGAGGAAGCCATCCGAATAAACCTCGAACTGATAAGTGAGGATGTCATTGTCAACATCCACGGAGGGATTTACCTCCAGCGTGGGTGTCAAAGTCTCTACCCACGCTTCGTCACCGGGATTCTTCAGCGTGGGTATCGAAGGGGTGTCGTTTTCGGTGTTCACAAAGAAGTCCCCCAGTGCCCACGGACTTTCTGCATATCCATCACTTGCCTTTGCCCGCCAGAAGAAAGTGGTGTTGTCATCAAGACCGGCAACGTGCCAGCTTGTGGTATCCACGCCCTCCGCTATCGCATCCGAAATTTGCTTCTCCACGCTGTCAAAGGTATTAACCTTGTCGAGTTCAAAGAAATACGACAGGACGTCCTCATCCAGATCTAAGGCATTGCTTATAATGAGATCCAACTCCTGGACTTCTACTTCACCGCCAACATAAGGAGACACGATCTCAGGCATATCTGGTGCATCATTAAACGTATTGACAAAAAATGATGTAAGCGTGGTTTCTGTTGTGGCTCCATGCTCATCGGTTGCGATGGCCCTCCAGAAATACCAGGTATTGTCTTCCAATGGTGAATCGACTACCCAGGACGTGCTCCCGCCTTCCCCTTCTGCAATATCAGTGGCAGAAGCAACCACAGTGCTCATGCCGCTATCTGCATAGACCTCAAACGTATAGGTGAGGACATCTTCATCCACATCTACGCTGTTTGTAACCTCCAAACTAGGTGTGAGCGTATCGACCTGTGAGTCATCCTGGGGGCTGCTGATATTGAAACTCCCGGGCGGATCGTTTTCCGTGTTCACAAAGAAGCTGCCGTATACCCATTCGCTAAAGCCTATGCCATCGGTTGCCCTCACCCGCCAGTAGTACCAACTATTATCGTTAAGCTCCTTGGAAACGATCCATGATGTCGTCGGATCCCCTTCAACAACATTTAACTGGCTCGCCACAAGGCTGGTCATTGCCTCATCCGAATAGATTTCAAAATCGTACGTTATGGCATCACCATCAGGATCAATACTGTTTTGGATCACAAGATCCGGTTGGAGAACCGTCACTTCCGCCTTGTCTTCCGGTGAGAATATTTCAGGAATGCTCGGCGCATTGCTTGAAGTCGGATCTGTGCCGTTTAGATATTCATCCAGATCCGATATGCCATCCCCATCAAAATCACCGGTTCCATCACGATCAAGGGTACCAAAACGTTCTATCTCCCAGTCATCGGGCATCCCATCGCCGTCAGTGTCTTCTGTGGAATAAATGGTCAGGATCACACGCTGGGAATCCTCCAGGATGCCATCGGATGCCCTAAAGGTGATCTCATATCGGCCTGCCTGACCCACTGCTGGTGTCCAGTCGAATATGCCTATTCCATCCCCTTGGTCCGTGAAGGTCGCAAGGGCTGGCAGGGGGGCGGCATAAAGTGAAGGTATCGTACCGTCGGGATCGCTTGCCTCAACGATGAAGGAGAGTTGCTCGCCCTCGGCCCTTGATCGATCCGGGATGAACGCCAGCACCGGCGCATCAGGTAGGGCTGCTGCATCCTCATACACGATCGCGTAGGCATCCGTAGTGTTGACATCAAAAAGGTTGATGAAGTGCTGCCATGGATCACTGCCCTCCCGGGTTTTAGAAAGCCAGGCGTTTTCCGGCTTGATAGCTTTTCCGTCAGAGCGCACGATCTCTTTTAGAACTTTCCCGCCACTGTGCGGATCGGGTAACTGCACGTACATAAACCCGGCAGTGACGGGCGTTGATAATGTGTAGCGAACTTCTGACCCGGACTGCCCTGCAGGTTGAAGGCTCGAAGAAGCAGACTGGTCCAGTACACTCGTATCTACACTGTCGGACTCATAAACTCTATAAACCCCACCGTCTTTGGCCAAAAAGTCCCGGATATTATCCCTACCAGGAAGATCCACAAGGACAGCCCTGACAAGAAAATGGGTATTGACAGCCTCTAACAGTGAAGTGAGTTCCCCTCCCAGTTCGTCGGAATGAGACCACTCGGCTTCGAACTCGACAAATTGGCCGGATAGGGAGCATGTCATGATCCAACGGGCCACGCCCGAATTATTCGGCTCGATGTCACCAAAATCTACGAGTAGGCTTTCGGTTGCCGGCTGGCCGTTGACTTCACTGCCCTCAATTACAAAACTAATCAAGAGGCCCAGTTCATTCTCCACGATTTTCGGCTGAGCCGAGTCGATTTTCAGACTTCTGGCCACACCGGCCCCGTTATTTTTTACACGCACGCCAAGGGGAAAGGGAATGGGTGGTTCGATTTCAAGAGTAAGGGCATCATCGCCGTATACATCGGTGGGGAGGAAATAATCCAGTGTCAATTCCGGCATGGGCTTGACAAAGATGTAATCCGGAGAGACCTGGGTAACGTGTTCTTCTCCGCCAATGGTATAGGTGAGGGTCGCACCTACATAATAAAGCGTGCCCTGCTCTAATCCATTGGATGCACCGGGGGCCGGGATGATGAGCCAGTGAATGTCCGCAGTGGCTGCGGGCTGGACGGTTCCGAAGCCAACCACGTCGTCGATATTCTCCATGGAATCAAGGCGGATGAAAAAGAGCGCTTCGGTATTGTTCGGATCAGAGCTGGCAAGAACACTGTTCCCGTCCTCGTCGGAAAAGTTGACATCCACATCCACATTCTCCAGTGTGATATGGTCAAAGCCATTGTTGATGCGCATGTGAGCGTCAAAGGCCTGACGTTCGAGGGTCATCTCCTGCCGGATCTCGATTTTTACCCGTGCGCATACGGAGTCATCAACAGCAAAAGAAGAGATTGGAAAGACAAATGATAGGCAAGAAAGAAGCAATGCCAGCAAACACGAAAACGCTGGCAGAAAGGGCTGTTTCGATATCCTTGTTCTTTTCATAATCTAACCTCGACTCTTATAAGCTTTTTGACAGGATTAACCGGATTTACGTGATGTTTTGTTCTGGCGATCCAGATTTCGTAGGTTGGGTTAAGCGAAGCAACCCAACAAAATATCGGTTTTCAATCAATGTTCTCCCCCATAATCATTACACAATTCCGCATGATCGTTGTTGTTGGGTTTGCGGCTCGCGCCTTGAGAACATTGCATTTCATTCAACCCAATCTACCAGGCTACCGCTCTTGGAAAGGTTCAATACTGCCAAACATCCTCTTTCTCATGGTCCCTATACGAATAACCGACAGACACTTCGGGAAAAGGTTGAAAACCGTAACTTTCAGACTCCCCGATTTCTATATATTCCCCAGCAGCCTCCCCCGTTCTGATATGTATTTTCGTGTAGCTTAAATCGATACCATGCCTAGGGAGCCTGCGGGTGGTAGCCTTGAATCCCGAAGACCCAATTGTAACAAGTCCTTGAAATGATTGTTCGGTTAGGTTGTGCTTTTTTGTAGAAAAGTACAACACATCACTAGTACCACTACCACTAATCAAACCAATTAAAGGAATCTCTGGAGCGAGAACTGCTCCCGGGACTGTATAGATTTGTCGTTTTCCAGTCAGAAAATGTATTATTTCAAACTTAGTAACACTGACGCCCAACCAATTACTTACACTGAATGTAGCTAATATTCTAATACCGAACAGATTATCTGGTTTTTGAGGATTAGGCTCATCTGGCTCTTCCGCAGATGCTTGCGGAATAAACCAATCTTCTATAGCCTTCCACCATGGCTTCTTTCTCTCTTTCTCACATAGCCCCCAAGGATCCATCAAATTGACCGGATTTCCCAATACATAGGTATACAAATTCAACGCCTTACCTAAAGGATCCAGCCGCAAGTACCTACCAATCACCGGATCATAATACCGATTCCGATTGTAATACAGACCCGTCTCTGCATCATAATATTGGCCCGGAAATCGAATGTTGTTTTCTATTTCAGCGACCCCAATCTGAATACTGCCAAAAGCATCATACATCGTGGACCAGACAGTTCTTCCACTTGTATCAACAATCTTTTGCGGCGTTCCCAGGTGATCGTTCTGGTACCAGTAGTAAATGCCGCCCACACTTTGGAACAGCGGATCTGTCGTCCATGTCGAATCCGGTGCATAGCCATAGGTTTTGATTTCATTGCCGCTTGCATCATACTCGCCGCTGAGTCCCTCATCGGAATAGAAGAAATAGGTCCTGATTCCACCCACCTCTTTCCATAGCCTGCGGCCGAAGGGATCATAATAATATTCTACGATAACCGAACCGTCACCATCTTCCACCCGAACCAGTCGGTCTTCAATGTCGTAGATGTAGTTGGAAACCTGCGTCGCACTAATCTTCCGGGTCATATTGCCATTATTGTCGTAAACGTAGGCGACATCACCATAACCAAGTAGTTCATTGTTGTCATTGTAGCCCCAAGTCCCTTCAACTGCAGCAGCGGTCAGACGGTTGCCAATCGCGTCATAGGTATATGCCTCGTCAGCAATCGTGGGATTAGTTGCTTCGATCAGGCGATACAACTCGTCATACTGGTAGGCGTAGTTCCCGTGCTCCGTGTTCTTGCTCGTGATATTCCCCGCCGGCGAGTACTCGTAGTTGTATGCCATGAACGGATTCTGGGCCGGATCTTTCACAGCAATAGACTTTAGCTGCATGAGCGGATCGTATGTGTACTCGGAAGTGGTTCCTCCGGGTAGAGTAATTTTGTCGGGGCTGTTCCACTGGTAAGTATTGTAAGTAATCTGCCCCTGTCCCGGAATGGCAATGCTGCTTATGCGGTTGTTGGCATCGTACAAATAATCATAGGTAATGCCATCGGGTCCGGTAAAAGACTTCTTCATACCATTTGCATAGTAGGTGTATGAATAGCTCAGGGTAAATGAGCCATAATTCACAGCCTCATCAGTCTTTCTCTGTAGATCATCATACGTATAATTGGCCAAGGTTATACCATCGTTGTAGGAAATGAGATTTCCCAGTTTATCGTAAGTGAACTCTACTGTTTTCACCGGGGTCGTGTGGTCCCCCGCGGCAAAATACCGCGCCCGGATCAGGCGATTCAGCTCATCGTATTCGTATGAAATCTTCTGACCCTTACCATCCAAAACCGCGGTCCGGTTGCCTGTGGCATCATATTCGTATACGGTCTCTTCACCCATGGGCCTGATCATTTTCACCAGACGGTTGTTCCTGTCATACTCATACCGGGTGATTCCATTGTTCGGGTCCTTCAAGACAATCAGATTGCCTCGGTCATCATAGGTGCGTTCAATAATGCCTCCAAGCGAATCCGTGGTTTTGACCAATCGGTTCAATGCATCATACTCATACTGCGTCGTGTTCCCCTCAGCATCGGTTTCTGTAAGGAGATTCCCGGCGGCATCGTAGGTGTAGCTCTTTGTTTGGCTGGTATTCTCGTCCAGGATGTCTGTTTCTCTGATAACTCGCTGACGCTTGTCGTAATATAACCTGCGACTATAGGTTGGGTAATCAATACGCACGGGTTTGTAGGAAGATACAAATGTTTCCAGGCTCTCATCGTATTGGTAGACGGTTTCATTGCCTGCACCATCAGTGATTTTTATGAGTCGCCCTTCATTGTCGTACTCAAATGAAGTTTCTCTCCCTTCCTGATCGACGGTTCGAGTGACCAGATTGTCCGTATTATACTCGTTAACTCTATACTTCTCGTAAGGATCAATGGCCTTGATCAGGTTGTTGTGATCATCGTATTCAAAATCAAACCGCTTTAGGTAGGCCTTGATGATGGCAGTGCGGTTATTGGCCCCATCGTATTCGTAGGCCGCCGAATTGCCCAATGGGTCCGTCTGGGAAGTCAAGCGGCCGGCGTCATCATAAGCATAGGCCCATGTGTTCCCACGGGCATCCCTCATCTCCAACAGGTTGCCCACGTTGTCGTAAGTTAGGAATTCTGTCGTATTTCCCTCGGGATCGTTTATTGACGCGAGATTGCCATTTTCGTCATAGGTGAATGTCGTGGTTGCGGTCTCGGTATTGGCATCACCCTCAATGGTGGCCGTGAGTAGCTGGCCGTACTCGTCATAGGCATAGGTTGTCACCCGTTCACTTTCAGTGCCGACAGCTTCGATCCTTTTGATGAGATTCCCCTGATCGTCATATTCGTGTTCGGTGACATTTCGCCTGGGATCGGTGGCCCGAATGATTTGGTTAAAAGTGTGCTCGTATTCAAAGGAGACCGTGAAGCCATCCGGATAGACAACCCTGGTCAGGTTCTCCCATTCATCGAATTCTTTCTGGGTAATATTTCCTTTCTCGTCCGTGATGATCAGGTTACGGCGATCTTTGACGATTCTCTTGATCGTTCTTCCGTTGATATCCACCCGCGTTGTTTCTCCATCCCGGTCGTACCAGACTTCCTTGACCATGCCAGATGAGGTCTTGATCTGTGCGTAGTATTCTTTTTGGACTTCGTCATAATCAAATTGGAAGAAATGACCATTGCCTTGCTGGTCAACAACCTGTGCCACATTGCCGTAATTTTCGTCATAAGAAACAATGGTCGGTCGGCCTCCAGCGTCAACCTTTATAGTAATCCTGCCGTCGCTGTCGTACTCGTAAGTAGTTTCATTACCAAGGACATCTATGGCCTGGGTCAGTCGAGCGTCTGTGTAACTGTACTCGACACGGCGGTTATCATTATCTTGAACCGCAGAAACTTGGTCGTCAGTATCATATTCAAACCAGATGACCTGCCTGTCATTTCTGTCAGCGATCCCGATCAGCCTGCCATTCTCTCCCTCTTCATAAAGAAGTTTTCCTACAACTCCGGAGCGTGAGCCATAGGAAGTCATTCGACCGTTGAGATCATACTCCTTCCAATTTCCTATCTTGTCTTTCCAGATGTAACCTGATTCTATCTCCGTGATTCTGTACGTATCGTGAGTATATACAGTCGAAACAGTGGACGACTTTTCATAAATAACTCCACCCTTATCAATGGATTCAACAAACTGCCCAAGAGGGTCCCAGTTGAAACGCAAGTTGTTCCGGATATGCTCCCACTGCCATTCGTGGCGCCATTCGTTTCCATAGAATCTACCATGGAATCGTCTTTGCACAGTCACACTCCCACCCGGTACTTTAACGGACAAATCAACCGCATCGTCGTTAAATTCGCGCAGCACATTGTTCACTGTACATCCCACGTCGGTAAGGATGTCCTCCTGTGTTTCTAAGAACGGCGTAAGGTTTAAATCAAATAGAAACTCCTTTCGTTCACCAACCGGCCAGCATATGACACCACCAATTTTCTCTGGAGCGGGCGAGGGAGACCATGTTCTGTCCCCACCGCCAGCGCCGTCGCCACCGCCACCGACGCCACCAGCGCCACCAGCGCCGCCGCCTATTCCGCCGCCGCCACCACGGCCACCGCACTCTCCATAAAGAACACAATGTGTAGTACATCGTGTTTCAAACCAGTGTTCTCCTCCATGCACATACATACATTCAAAGAGATAGCAGATGTGTATGCATGCCAGATAGCACCCAGAGCCGCCCCCTGTTCCTTGACTTTCTTCCTGGGCGGGTGAGTTAAGACAGGTGACCTTATATGGAACAGTTATCCGATCTTTTGCCTCAAGACTGTCTGGAACGCCAGTCAAGAGTTCGTACTTGAAATTATTATCATCTTCCGGAAGGGCAAAATTGAGGTCCTTTGCACGAATCAACCCATAGTTGGTCAAGGTAAATTCGCCATAGTAGACATCCCCGGCTTTCATATCGGGCAAGGTGATAGAAGATGGTTCCGCAACAACGACCGCTGCTGGCACATCCGTCTCATAAGTGGCGCTCAGGACGATCTCATACTTGTCCTCAATGGTGGTTTCCACCACCTCCCATTCGACGGTTACAAGATTGTAGCTAAGGAAGACCTCTTTACTGACGGTAACGCCTGGCTTTATCCAGAGCCTGCCGATATATTCCTGGTGATTGTCTGCGGTGATCCGGCATTTATATCTGCCTGACGGCAAATCGCTAAATAAGACCTCGCCCATCGTGTCCGTTGTTTGCGTCTGTTCAACGGTCAATACTTCCTCGTTCTGCACCTTAATTTTAGCTCCGGCCAAACCCTGGATGATCTCATTGTTCTGGTCAACCGTGCCGGTATAAATATTCGCTACCTTGAACAGCACGCTTCCAATGCCGGATTGGGTCACAGAAACATAAAGAGCGATGTCAGTGGTCGGGTAATTGGAGCTGGCCACACGCAGATAAAACAAATACATTCCCTCGGCAGTGCTTGCAGACGCGGGGCTGAAAGCGACTGGGACTTCTCGCGTCTGTCCAATGGCGATAACGCCTTGATCCGTGTCTGTATTCAAATGCACCCAGTCCGGCGCCGGTGTGCCATCGTCAGAAACAATGGCCAAAGAGACATCGTTCAGGTCAGCGACCCCCCTGTTTTCCAGGATAACGGTCTCTGAAACCGTGTCATCAAAGGCAACGCCCGTTTCCACGTGGTCTGGTGAGAAATAAAGGGCTGGTTGGGCATCCGAAAAATGCGTATTGATGATCACAGAGCCCCATGAATCCTGCCCAGTCTCATCGCTCTTTACCTTAAGAATGATCCTTCCTGTTTCTTCTGCGCTATTGTCCGCCCAAATGCTGAAATCAAGGGAAGCTGTCTCTTCAGACCCGAGGGCCGCTATTGGGGACCCTATTGTCACATGCACACCGTCTGGGAATGCGCCCGCAGGCTGGTCGAGTTCATCGTAAATCAGCCTGAGATTGGTCACCGCGGTTCCATCACCGGCGCCTACCTGGATGCTGATCTCTTTCTCGTAGTTTCTGGGGATGCTCAAATTGATGATCGCCGGGGTGATGCTGATCCGGTTGATCACAAATTGCCCCTGCACGGGCCTGTCAAGGAGATCCGGATGAACGGCCCGCACATTGTAAAGACCGGACTCCCCGGCCAATGGCGTAAAGGTAAAAGAAAAAGACCCATCAGCGCCTGTGAATACTTCATAGGTGCGTTCAAACCCGTTGACTGAGATTACCAGGTCCAGTGGCACATCGGGCATGGGAGATCCTGTATCTCTTTCCACGGCCTGGCCGGTAATCACAATGTCCTCATCGCCATTGGAGCTTTCAGGCGTGATGGAAAGCACTTCCCCGTAATAAGCGGTATCAATTAGGGAAATCTCGTGCCTCGTGCTAAGGCCACCCATGGAGACCTGATCCGGCCTTCCAAGATGGAAATAGATCTGAGCAATCTCTAGTTTAATAATGACTTCGTCAGGAGAAGACAAAGGCACGGGCAGTTCCAAGAATTGAGAAGTGAAAATGCTTCCGGCCGGAATCCTGGCGACCGTCTGGCCGTTTGCCAGGGTTACAATGCCTTCTCCAAGATTTTGCTTGAACGGCTCCGAAGAAAGCACATTGCCGTCCGCGTCCAAGAGATAGAAGGTGATCTCGTCTGAGGGAGAGAGCCCCGAACCTGTAGCGGTCACGATCTCGATTTCTTCATCACAAGTGTTTTCCAGCGTAAACTGAACCTTTCCCGTGCCGCCTCGCGTGAACTCCTCGTTCAGGATTTCAAGAGCCAGCATGCCATCGCCGACTTCGATTTCCGAAGTTCGAACGATTTCTACCTTCTCCCCCATGTTTGGCGTGACCTCGATGGTTGTCGTGAGGGAAGCGAGATCTGGAAGGTCAGCGTAACCACCCACGATAACAGGAATGAGGTTGGAGGTTAGAGGCTGTAGGCTGAAGGATTCGGATAGGTGGTCGCGGCCGTTCAGGCGCACCCTGAGACGTGCAGGACCCACTGCCGCAGACGACAGGTTTTCCACAACGTAGTCCAGGCGGTTCATGATGCCCCGCTTGATCTGCGAACCCTCTGCAAGAGTGGCACGCAGTAGCGGGAGTGTGATGGCGCGTCCCAGGCTCTCGTGATCGTTATTATCCACTGCGGTGACCGTATAGCGCCGTTCATCCTCTGCATAGCCGGTATCCGTATAAGATAGACCCGTCAGGAGATTCTGGTTCAGTTTCACCGTGCCTCCTTCGGGACCCAGGTAGATGTTGTACCCGACAATACTGCCTCCGGGATGCGTCCAGGAGATGACAGGGGAAGCATTGTCTGTTTGAAGCACACTCAGAGCGGACACCGGCAACAGATCAAAATTCAGATAAAAGGAATTCGATGGCAGCGATTCATTACCAGCATTATCCACCGCGGTGACTACATAAGAATGATCCGTAGGAGAAGGATGGGGATCGATCACCATGGTCTCTGTGATACCAGTGACCACTGGAGTCAACCCCTCGACGGAGGTGATTTCCGGCA
>Ga0114922_10005070_pt1 | contig 12173 bp, 11 predicted proteins | sample AartaG_FD_100975 | JGI IMG/M metagenome (GOLD analysis project Ga0114922, IMG submission 100975) | Deep subsurface microbial communities from Aarhus Bay to uncover new lineages of life (NeLLi) - Aarhus_00045 metaG | ecosystem: Environmental > Aquatic > Marine > Oceanic > Sediment | place...
TTTGGGTGGGCGATCTATGTGTTCAAGAAGGAAATTAATAAAAGATAGTGCGAGCCCAACAATTGTTTAGAGAGGGACTTTTGCTACGCTGCCGCTCCGCAAAAGCCCCTCAAACAAACGTTAAGTGCAAAATATCATGAGCAAAAACATAAAACCATTTTCGAAGCTTTCTGAATTGGAAGCATTTGACCCCAAGATATTTGAAGGTGATCAGGGGGCGCCTCAAGAAGTATGCAACTTCGTCCTTGCATTGTCATGTGTTTACAACGACTACAAAGACATTCTTATGGCCTTTCATTACCTTGACTATTTACAGCCACAGTTCCCTGTCAAGGAAACCCCTGAATGGGGAGAATTCAACGGACTTAAATTTCATCTTATCAGAATACATATCAGCTTAGTCCACGAGTTGCTCAGCTTGATTGAAAGAAGCAAAGGCATACTTTCGGACCCTTATTTTCAATCAATTACCAATCACTTAGATAAACTTGGAAAACGAACATGGGAGGCATTAGTAAAAGCTGCGGATGGTAAAGCCAGCACAAGCCTAGGTCGGACATTCTTGATGATTAGAAACAAAGTTGCTTTTCATTATGATCCCAAGGAGTTTTTCAAAGGCTATAGAAATTGGTTTCTTAATGGCAATAAAGTAAAGAAACCATACATCTCTCGCGGCGGGAAAATCACTGAGGAACGTTATTATTTTGCAGAAGCCAGTGCACAAAGCTACTTTGATAATCTCTGTTCCGACGGAAGCATCAATGCCAAACAGGTCCTTAATCTTGCGACCTCTTTGGGACCTGCAATTTCACAGATCGTCAAGAGTTTTATTGATGAGCGACGTAGGACAAAGAAACAATAGGCACTTAACAATCTGCTGCAAGGGATGGCGCAAAAAACCGCGCCACCCCTGAGCAGCGTGTTATGTGGTATATTGGCCATCATTGCCTTGTGTTGGGAACACGGCCAACTCCATCAAATCTTAGCATTAATGGGAGGGATAACTGATGGAGAAATATTTTTTTCCGATCCTCATCAACTTATTGATCTCTGCCGCTATCTATTTCGGTATTGCCGCTTTGTTCATCCTAGCCGGCAAACGTAAGAAGCCAAATACTGATAAACACAGTCTAGCCTTCAATGAGTTGTTCTTCGATTATACTAACCTGCCACAACTGAAAACCTTTGCTGCAAGAGACGGCAAACAATTAGCGTATCGGCATTATACAGCTCAATCCGATAAGGTGATCATCCTCCTACATGGCTCGGGTTGGCATAGCCAGTATTTCCTACCTTTAGCTGAATTCCTTAGCTCAGAGGGTCTGGCTCAGGTATTCACACCAGATCTGCGTGGACATGGACATACACCCGAAAGACGAGGCGATGTGGACTACATTGGTCAATTCGAAGATGATTTGGCGGATCTTATCGCCATTATTCGAGAGGATAACCCGAACGCAATGCTAATTGTGGGCGGCCACTCATCTGGAGGCGGGCTTGCTATACGCTTTGGGGGAAGCAGATATGGTAATCAAACCGACGCCTATATGCTGCTTTCTCCTTTTCTCAAATATAATGCACCTACGATGCGCGCCAATTCAGGCGGATGGGCTCATGCTCACTTTTGGCGAATTGCTGGGCTGACCATGCTAAATAATGTGGGGATTCATTGGTTTGATTATTTGACGGCCCTTGAGTTCAACATGCCGGAAGAAGCTCGGGATGGTACCGAAACTCTGTCGTATTCTCATCGACTCAACACGGCCTACGCTCCTCGCAACTACAAAAAAGACCTCAGAGCCATAAAGCAACCATTATTGGTTGTCGTCGGCATTGCAGATGACGCCTTCATTGCTGATCAATTTGAACCAGTAATTTCTCAGTACACAGCGGTTCAGGTGAAGCTTTTGCCAGGCTTAACGCACATGGGCGTGGTTGTTAGACCTGAAGTACGACCCATTGTGAAAGAATGGCTGGAAAGTCTTGGTAAGTCATTGCCGTTTGCCTCATAACCAGGCTAATTCAGCCGATGCCAAGGACGGCGTGGCTGATTATCAGCGTTATGTGAGAAAAAATTGATGGTTTCGTAAAAAAAGTCTAATTCTACCAAATAGGAACATTAAAAATCAAAAAGTTATAATAGCCAAAAAGCAAAATTTCGGACTTTTTACGATTGCATTAAAATTATTAAAAAAATAAATTATTAAGTAACTGGACCACCATAATACCCATATAAAAAACAATATTTAATATAGTTTCATAAAGTTAAAGAGCATTATTAAAAAGGAAAAGCGTTTAATGACGAAAAAAATTGAGCTTGCAAAGACAAACCAAGATTTACAATCATTAATAAATATAGGCCCTGCAATAGCGAAAAGACTTTATTCAATAGGAATCACCACACCTTCTCAACTGAAAAAATCTAATCCTGAAAAGGTATATGAAAAACTAAAACAGAATGAAGGCGGTGTTCTCGATAAATGTGTTTTATATGTGTTACGAGGAGCTATATTAAACGTCCCTTGGTGGGTCTGTAAAGATTGGAAAGGAAAGAAAAAATGACAAATGCCAAACAATTATCACCTGCGATATCTGTAGAAAATCCTACTGTTAGTCGAGATTTTTATGTTAAACATTTTGGGGCAAAAGTTGAATTTGATTGTGGTTGGTACATTAGTATCTCTATGGGGGGCTGCGAGCTTTCATTTATGAAACCCCAATCACCTGAACAACCAATATTTGACGGAAAAGGCTTAATGTATAATTTTGAATTAGAAAATGTAGATGCAGAATATAATCGTTTAGTAGTAGAAATGCCATAATGCCTCTCGAAGATCATCCATGGGGAGATAGAGGATTTGGTATAGTTGATCCTAATGGAATAATTCTCTATTTTTATAAAAAAATTGAACCGGCAGAAGAATTTAAACAATATTTTTAAAACACATAACCTGTCAGTTCACCTGACTGGTGTTACGCTACGCTTCCCACCGGCAGGTGACTTCTGCGTTAGCTGTTCAGCAGTATTCTGAGAGTAGCCATATGACAATAAAGATTTTTTGGGAAGAACCTTATCTGACGGAGATAGAAACGACCATAGTAAGCGTGAAGGATAATGAGATTATGGTAGATCGAACGATTTTTTATGCACTGTCTGGCGGCCAGGAAAGTGACTATGGATCAATTAATACTCATCGAATTATCCAGGCTCGTAAAGACGATAAAGAGATTATTTATACTGTAGAAGATGGTCATGGTTTGCAGCCTGGAGATTGCGTCAAGATGACGATTGACTGGGAAAGACGCTACCAGTTGATGCGGTTGCATATTGCTGCGGAAGTGGTGTTGGAGGTGGTATCTCAGACGCTGAAAGGGATTGAAAAAATTGGGGCTCATATCGCACAGGATAAGGCACGGATAGACTTTAAGTGGGAGGAGAATATTTCCAAGATATTTCCTGATCTCAAGAAAGCAGCCCGTAAAGTTATCCAGGCGAACCAAGAGATAGAGAGTACTTTTAGTAATGTAGAGTCAGAGCAGAGGTGCTGGAAAGTTGAAGGATTTGCATGCGTTCCCTGTGGAGGGACGCATTTAAAAAGAACTGGTGAAATTGGAGAGCTTACATTAAAGCGGAAAAACATAGGCAAAGGCAAAGAAAGAATTGAAATTTATGTCAACGACAATAGCGGTCAAGAGACCAGCTAACAAGGCGTTGCAAAAGAGCCAATCCGCTTGCTGTGGTTGCGTTGGTGCTTTCGTCGCGTGTAGTACTCGTGTCAGGGACACATCCCGCCATGAGGGCGGGTTAGCCTTCTGAACGCTGGCGTTGTGCAATAGGCTAGAATAAAAATTGGAAATTGTAAATCCTTTTGGATAGGATTGGCTATGATGGCCTCAATAGGTAAATATTATGATACCTCGTAGCCCCATCAGATTTACGGATATTGTACTATTGATATAGTATTGATCACCTGCATTAATCAAAACTTCAAATGTTTTATTTTGCCAGCCAAGCAACTTAACTTGAAAGCGCCCCCTGTTTAACCCCTTGCATATCAGGGATTTTTTCTCTCATAATTTGTTGGTAAAACTATACTAATTTATTATACTATAAATGTCCTTATGTAACAAAGACGGGAGCAGATTATGAATTCAGTGCTGAAAGATACAGTACCTTCTGTTGATGAATCCTATACATTGTTAAAACAATATCATGTACCCGATCACATTATTCAGCACAGTGAGATGGTTTTTAAGGTTGCAGTTTTCTTAGCTGATGAACTTAATAATCAGGGAGAACATCTTAGCATAGCAGAGATTGAAGCAGGAGCGCTTCTGCATGATATAACCAAGATGGAAGGCATAGAAAAACGCCAAGATCACGCCAAAACTGGTAAAGAACTTCTTTATAAACTTGGTTTTAAGAGGATTGGTGAAATCGTGGCTGAGCACGTTAAATTGCACGAAGGGAGAAACTCTCTGTCGATATCTGAAGAAGAAATTATTAATTACTCAGATAAGAGGGTTATACATGCCAGAGTTGTAACTCTGTCAGAGAGATTTATCGATTTACGAAACCGCTATGGTTTTAAAAATTTGGATACAAAAATAATTAATCGGATACGTATGCTTGAATCTGAGACATATAAGCTCGAAAATAAGATATTTTCTAAATTAAATTTTACCCCAGAGGAGTTATTAAGTCTTATAGTGCCAAAAAATAGAAGTACAGATTATTAAATGAGAAATAAGTCATGTCTCTATCAACCCACAGAAGCCTTTTGGAAGGTATGACGGAAGGGTAATGTATGATTGTTTAGATTGTTATGAGCAGTGAGGTAATATTTTGGATCGGTTAGCCTTTTAGCCGAGAACATCATGGTAAAAAGAGTAGGGAGTGAAAATCTTCGCCTAAGCCACGCCCCAAACCCCTCCCAGATCAGTTGATACTTAGAGTATGGAAGACAGTAGAGGGAACAAAACTCTTCATAAAAATCTTTAAGGGGGAGCTTAGTTGGTAATACCGCATGGGCAATATCATAAAGATTGTAATCTTCAGTTATAATTTGGTCCCTTAATTTGTAAAATAATTCAGTACCAGGCAGTGGGGTAAGGATTGAAAAGCTGGGATTCTTTATCTTATGGCTGGTTATATATTCCTTAAGCCTTTGAAAATCTTCTCGACCATAATCGGAGTCTATAATAAAAGCAGCGTGAATAACTAAGTTTAAATCCTGTAAGAGTTCAAGTGCCTTTTCATTGTTTTCTGCTGTGTTATTTTTGTGAATTGACGTTAATCCTTCATCATCAGTTTTCTCAAATCCTACAAATACACCCTTTAGTCCAATGTGCTTCCAAAGCCTTATGATTTCAGGATGTTGCGCAATAGTATCGCTCCTGGCCTGAAAAGTATAGCTCTTTTTTTATCCCCTCATCCCTTATCAGATTGGCTATCTTTTCTGCCCTCGGGACATCTGCTAAGAAATTGTCATCTACAAAAAGGATATAAATAAGGCTTTTTTATATCCTTTAATTCCTCTACCACCCTTTCAGGGCTTTTTTCTCTGTATCTTCTCCTGTAAAATTGCCATACACTGCAAAACACGCATCGATAAATACACCCTCTTGATGTTTCCAACATAGCAAAGGGACTTTGGAATCCGAGGTGATAACCATCTTTCCCTTTTTCATTTCTTTGGGGGAAGGGGAGGGTATCGAGGTCCTTTATGAGGGGTCGAGATTGCGTAAGTATTTGCCCCTTTTCCCCATTTAAGGCAAACCCGGAGATGCACTTTAAATCACTTTTTTTCTCAAAGCCTTCCACGAGCTCTCTGGATGTCTGCTCCCCCTCTCCTATTACCACAGCATCTACCGCATTTGATGCGAAGTCCCCTGGGTTCAGGGAGGCATGATGTCCACCTACAAATATGAACACATTGGGTAGAAATTGTTTTATCTTTTCAGCAATATTCAGGGTGGGGTAGTAATCTATGGTATAGGAGCAGCTTATACCGCATAGATCAGGTTTGAAAGAAGATAGGACAGAGGGAAGATCATTAAAAAGGCGGAGGTCTAAGATCTTCACATCATGATCCCTTAAGGCTCCAGCTACCATCTCCAGGCCCAGGGGTTCCCCTAATATCATATCCGTAAATCCAATGGCATCGCTATGGGGTTTTATCAAGAGTACTTTCACTGCCACTCATTACTTAATCGGCCTATTTTTCATATATTCTTACTTTCCAAATCTTGTTTCCCTAATTTGCAAAGTTGATTCTCATTTTTTATTTTTTTCATCCCGATTATCTTGTGTAAAGAAAATCAAGTTGATTTTTGACAATATCCTTAAGAAATTCCAGGAAAGGATCGATGGTATCAAAAGAATATTTGAGTTCAATCATCAGCTAAAGCGTAATTTAAACTTGGGAATGCCTGATGAGGTAAAGGGAAGCTGTGGATTATAACTAATATTCTTTTCCTTTAGATAGATTTGCTCCCAGTAAGGGTCTAAAAGTTCCGTTAGGTGATCATCAAAATCTATCAAACCCTTATGGAGCTTTTCATCATGAAACCATTTTTCTGTGGCTTTATCCTCTGGCTTGACTTTGTATTTTGTAATTGCCTCCATAGCTATGCTATGGTGATCCCTGATAGGGCAAGGGCGAAGCCAATTTCCTGTTTCATCTCCTACCCTTTCATAGGCATACTCATCCTGCCATCTCCTGATTGCCTCAAAGAATGGTTGGTCATAGATTTCATTCAGATTTCCTCCATTGTTGTAAACATCAAAGACATTAACAGGTGAAAATTGATAGTAAGGGCATGGCATGACCCAACCGTTCCAATCAATGTAGAGGTAACCATCAGTCCTCCCAGCAGCAATACAACCGGAACCTATCGGTCCGCTATTCCAGAAGTCTACATAGAATAATTTTTTCTTCCACAGGATTTCCCTTTCTCGGTCTAAAAGCCTGAGCCTTTGTTCAGGTGTAAGCATCCAATCTAAATTATATCCTCTGCCGATGGGCATATACTGAAATACCCAAGCTAAGGTGACCTTCTGTTTGTTAAAATAGAAATCAATAAATTCCTCACTGGTTAACAGCTCATAATTGTGTCTCATGGGGGTAACTGCAATGCCAAAGGGGACACCCTCTTCCCTCATGTTTTCAAATGCCTTTAGGATCTTTTTAAATACCCCCTTACCCCGCCTTGCGTCTGTCTCATTTTCAAATCCTTCAACAGATACCTGGGGGACAATATTTCCCAGATTAGCCATCCTTTTGGCCATATCCTTGTCAATAAGTGTGCCGTTGGTGTACATTAGAAACATATTATCCATATGCTGCTCTGCAATATCGAGAATATCCATACCCTCGCTATTGTAGACAGTTGGTTCCCCGCCAACCCAGGTCGTGTAGTGGGAACCCCATAGTTCTGTCTTTTCAGTGATTATCCTATCTAATATGGAAAGAGGGATGGTCTCTGCTGTGTTAGAATGGGATGAGGCATAACATCCCTTACAATGGAGGTTGCATTTTTTTGTAGGCCCGATAACCAAAAAGCCCGGTGGTTTCCGTCCATACTTTGCCTTGAAGTTATCTATGATCTCTTTTGTTTTTCCTGTTGGAGAAAAGATCATATGCTGGACAAAGATATTTATACCTTGCTTGATAACATTCTTAGAGTATAATCCCTCGCTTATTCTCTTGAAGGTTGTCTCTGCCAGATTAAGCATAATTTGCATCTTTTCCTTTTGAACTGTCATCGGCCTTTTATTTTCATTTTCTTTAATAATATAGTCATAGGCTGCACGTTCAGCCCTTTTTAAGAAAAGATTTTGCACCTTTGGATTGTGTGAGAGCAATGCGCCCCCCTGACTTGCCATTGAGGCCATCATTTTATGAAATGTATCTAATGTTTCCATATTTCAATTGCCCCCTTTCTTTAGTGGTTAAAACAGTCTTTTAAGTCTTTCAACATCTTTTCTATAATCTCACTAACCTTTCCCTTTCTATTATCTTCCACACTGACGCCTTTATTAATCAACCATTCTTTATAAAACCGATTTATTCCACCACAGATGATTTTGTCTACGCCGAGATCCAGCAAGCGGCGCGCCATCTCCAGCGGACCTTGTCCACCCACGTCCCACTTGGCTTCCTGATGCACAGACCCACTCCTGACCTCCACCAGCAGGACCTGGGAAGAAGAGCCGAAATGAGGAGCTACCCTGTCTTTGAATAGGGGAATTGCAATTTTCATCTATGACTTCTTGCCCTATAAATTAAAGCAATTCATATGCCACTAGTAAAAATACTGGGATACAATAAATTGATAAATAAAATTAACTACTTAGGTAAAAAGAGATGAAATGGGGCAGGAATTCATGGGATGGAAAATGTTTCAGGAATGCAACTGTTTCATGAAATGTTTTATTCTGGTGTTACGATAACCCATATTTCTTGATCTTTCGCCACAGAGTGCTACGGCTGATACCCAACTCGCGGGCTGCTGCCAGGCGATTACCTCTATGTTTATTTAAAATCTGGCGAATCTTTTCCGCCTCCTCATTAGCCAAGGTTGCCGAGATGGACGAGGGACGATTCTGGGTCATGAACCAGTCTCTCACATCCATGGGAAGATGTTCCATTCCTATATAGTCATCTTTACAGAGGATGTAGGCATATTCAATGATGTTTTCCAGTTCACGGACATTGCCCGGGAAAGGGTAGTCCATTAAATGTGAGAGGGCTTCATGGGTAACACCATGTATTGACCTTGCCTTCAAAAGATTAAATTTACGTATAAAATGCTCAACCAGAAGAGGGATATCCCCCCTTCTTTCACTTAGAGGCGGCAGGCTGATCTTGACAACATTGATTCGATAATAAAGGTCCTCCCGGAATGTCCCCTCCTTTATCATGACTTTTAGGTCACGGTTTGTGGAAGCTACCACCCGGCAATCGGTCTTTAGTGGTTTTGTATCTCCAAGCGCTGTAAATTCCCCATCTTCAAGCACTCTTAGCATGTCCTTCTGAAAGGGGGTGGAGGTGTTACAGATCTCATCCAGAAACAGGGTTCCCTTGTTTGCCAGGAAAAAGCGGCCCGGTTTATCTTTTCCGGCTCCTGTGAAGGCGCCTTTTTTGTATCCAAAGATTTCTGATTCAAGCAGGCTATCAGGCAGGGCCCCACAGTTGATGGCAATAAATGGCCCTTTTTGCCGCGAACTGAGGGAATGGATTGCGCGGGCAAATAATTCCTTGCCTGATCCAGTAGGACCTTCAATCAGCACAGCGCTGTCGCTTTCTGCAATATCAGGCAAAAATGCGAGGATCTCCCGCATCTTGGGATCTTTTCCGATAATATCCTCGTGTGCAAAAGTCCGGGTAATCTGTCTTCTCAATTTTTCCAGCTCTGAGAGATCCCGAAAGATTCCAAAGAGCCCAATGATGTTATCCTCTTCATCCTTTAAAAAAGAGGTGCTGACACTAATTGGTATCTGATCTCCTGCCCTGTTAATGATAAAGGCTGGTATGTCTTGTTGCGGTGACCCATTGGCAATACTTTGATCCATAACACACCTGCTTGCACAAATATTGGTGCGAAAGATATCAAAGCAATGCTGGCCAATTGCCTCCTGGCGTTTAAAACCGGTTATGGTCTCGGCAGCATGATTGAATGAATTGATTTTCTTTTTTAGGTCAATGGTGAAAATACATTCACTGAGGTTCTCCAAAAGGACAAAACAGTGGTAGGGAAGACCAAGCATGAGCTCACCCTGCACTTCTTTGTGGGATGAAGATGATGGTGTGTTCATATGAGACCTTAGTTGATTAAAAACGCTTTCAGTTTGATATTACAATACAATTGCAGAGCAGACAAATAAAAAGCACTGGGAGTAGGTATTAAGAGGCTTCAATTTAAAAATTTTTATCTTCTCGGCTTTCAGACTGCCTTTTTTGATCATTCAATGTTGCTAACTGTCTTATAAATCGAACATATTGTATCTCGTATGGCTCTTTTCTTCTGAAGGGATTCTTCTTCCTCGATTTGCAAGTATGGGCATTTATGGCTTTGGTAATTTCAGCATCTGAGTAGCCAAGTCGTAATCCAACCAGGACTAGATCCGCCAGTTCATACGGGCCAATAATTTCCTCGTCATAAATTCCCCCGAAACCCGGCGAGGGTCTCTGATGTATTACGTTCTCAGGAAGGCCCATGAGCTGAGCCACGCGTATCACCTGTGACTTATACAAGGCGGATAGAGGAGCATAGTCACCCATTTGGGGATCATCAATACCCTGTTCCACAAAATAGCCCAGGGATGATTCTGTCAGGTTGCTACAGATTACAATCATAAGCCCATGGTGGTTAGCATATCCCTTGAGTCTGGCGATTCGCAAGCGATGTAAAAGGATTAAAAGCTGGTAATAGATAAGTATCCACTCAGGAGCTTTACCAGAAATGACAGCTAATATTACCCACCTCCTGGCTCTTGTCGGCATCCATCGAAGTACCAGCTTCATCAAAAACTCCGTAAGCCAACGCGGTGGCATTCCGAGGCTTTTTTCCATATCAATGGCCTCGGTGGTAATATCAGTTTGCATAAGATCAGCGCCGAGAGACCTATACATTTCGGCATTATAGACCTCCTCTTTGATTCTTGAATCGTTCATCTGGAGCGCAACTACTTTCCATTTATCTCTTTTTCCCATTGTCTTAAGACAGAGTGCCGTTGTAACCAAGCTGTCTACACCTCCACTTGCCCCTAAGACAATTCCTCTATATCCTTTGCGGTCTATTTTTGTTGCAAGGTTTTGAGCTGACCTCTTAATAAAGAGATCAAATGGGAATTCGAAAAGCTTTTTCTCTAAAATCTCTAATAAATTAACCATGTTTTTACTCTTGATATAAATAATGATATGTCCAAAGATACATGTCAAGTCTCTTAAGGATTAAATATATAGGAATTCTCTATCCGCCTTAAGTCAGTACGCAGCAAAAATTAGAATAGAGATAGTGGAAAACCGAAAGATTAATAGGGTTATTTGGGAATTGGAGATCGAGTTATTAAGTGAAGAATAAAGAAGCAATCTATTATTGTAACTGTTCACGGTTTACCGTTATCCGTTGCCCGAAAAGGGAAATATTCCTATGGAGCAGCCCATTGCTTGCCCTGTTAATGGGTATGTCTATTTAAGCGGTTCATTGCCACTGTTGGCTTATCGGTGAACGGAAAACTGCCAACAGTGAACGTTTACCTATTATTTAGGTGAAATATATTGATTATGTCTGAGTTAACACATTTTTCTTTCTTAATTATCTTAGATTAGGTAAATAAAAAGTAACTCAGGTTGTAAGGTTCAAGCCTGCCCGCCGGACGGCAGGCGGGGTTCACGGTTAGGCGTATTTATTGCTGCATAGGGCTCTCACCCCGCCCGCCTCGCCTGAGCGAGAGCGATGGCGGGCAGGTCTGGTCTCCCGTGCAAGACATCCTGGAGTTTCACAAGAAACGAATGAACACCGCATTCGTCACGGAATCGAACTTCTCTTTCGTCTGGGTAACCCCTGGCCCAGACCTGATGTAGCAGTTCTTTTCATAGAATCTCTAGGCGCAGTGTTCATTAGAACCGTTTTAAAGCGCACGTTACGTCGCACCAGGGCAGGCCTGAACGGTGAACTCCGGAACTTTGAACCTGTGTAGTTACGTTAAATGTTTTTTAAAGGAGTATATAGAAACAATGATGAAAGAAGTATACGCTGCTTCTATTATATTTGCTGCTGGTTATGGAAGCAGAATGAAGGGTTTTTCTGGTAACAAAACATTACTTCCATTACTGCCTGGATCAGATCCTTTTAAAGGAGAATGCCCTATCATTTTTGAAATTGTGAGGAATCTTCCAAAAGGGCCAAAGGCTTTAGTGATACACCACAAAAAAGAAGAAGTTATAACGGCAACTCATGATCTTGGTGTTTTTTACTGTGATCAACCCGTCCCCAATGGAACAGGGGGTGCTCTTATTGCAGCCCAGGAATTTTTGGAGCACACAGATCAAGAATATTGTATCATAACTATGGGGGATATTCCGTTGGTAACGGAGACGACCTATCATAGCCTTATACACCATTGTAAAGATCAAGATTTTATTGTTTTAGGCTTTATACCAAAA
>Ga0114922_10005071_pt1 | contig 12172 bp, 18 predicted proteins | sample AartaG_FD_100975 | JGI IMG/M metagenome (GOLD analysis project Ga0114922, IMG submission 100975) | Deep subsurface microbial communities from Aarhus Bay to uncover new lineages of life (NeLLi) - Aarhus_00045 metaG | ecosystem: Environmental > Aquatic > Marine > Oceanic > Sediment | place...
CAACATATGTACATGCTGATCTAAGTCCGCCAAGTATTTGCTGGACTGTACCAGAAACGGGTCCCTTCATTTCTATATACATCTCTTTGCCTTCAGCAGCTCGGTAGCTGTTAAGGCCTCCGGAGTACTTTTCATTGGCTTTCCCAGAAGACATGCCATAGAATTCTTTGTACATTCTTCCAGTTCCGGGATTTGAAATCTCTCCGCCTGCTTCATCATGTCCAGCAAACATTCCGCCAAGCATAACGAAATCTGAACCAGCGGCAAAAGCTTTTACTACATCGCCAGGTTCTCGGCATCCACCATCTGATGTGATATGGCCTTTGAGTCCATGGGCAGCATCAGCGCATTCAATAACTGCTGAGAGCTGTGGCATACCAACTCCGGTATTCATTCTTGTTGTGCAAACTGATCCAGAACCGATACCGACTTTTACGATATCAGCCCCAGATAAAATAAGTTGTTCTGTCATGTCCCCAGTTACAACATTACCGGCCATGATTGTCAAGTCTGGAAATCTTTCTCTAAACTTAGATACAAAGTCTGAGAAGTATTCCCCATAGCCGTTTGCTACGTCTATACAGACGAAACTAATTCCAGGCCCGAGCATGCTATAAATCTTAGCGAAATGATCTAGATCATCATCGCTAGCACCTATAGTGACAATGCCGTAGTTTTGAAAGAAGTTGCCTTGCATTCTCTTCCACTCTTTAAGAGTGTAATGCTTATGGAGAGCAGTCATCATCTCAAAATCTTTAAGTGCCATATGCATTTCGAATGTGCCTATGGTATCCATGTTAGCAGCGATGAGTGGAACTCCAGTCCAATGCATCTTTGAGTATTTGAAATCGTACTCTCTTAACAAGTCAACATCTGATCTTGTGCTGAGTGTGCTTCTTTTCGGTCTAATGAGTACGTCTTTGAAATCTATTTTAGTTCCATCTTCAATTATCATATATTAATCCCTCTTACGCTCGAAGCCTAAGCCTTCTATCGCGTTGCAGTATTCATACATTCTATTCTCCATATGAATACCACTGTCTTTTGCTCTGTAAGCTAATCTTTGAAGTTCTTTGCCCATTTTGACAAGACGTCTAGGAAGAAGTCGTAACTCTTCAAAAGTCATCTCTTTCATTTCAGTTCCAAGGCTTTCAAGCTCAGCACCGATAGTGTCGATCTTGTCGTGAGTAGTACAGAGTAGTTCTCGAGCCTTTTTCTTAGCCACTAGAATGCACCTTTGTAACTCTTCTTGAGTTCCTTCAATTCATCGTTTATCTTCTTCATCCGTTTGTCAAGATCTTTAGTTCTGTCTTCTAGATAGTAATCAACTGCGTTATTTGCTTTCCTGTATTTACCGCCGAAACCAAACATACCACTAAATCGCCACTCATGATATAGACACGTTTCATCCATGTGATAATTTATGAATGGGTCCCTCATGGTTTTGACAGCAGCGCCTTGATCTACTAATATCGTATATACACGATCATAAAACTCCTGGCGTAGCTTGAGTTTTTTCTTATTCATTGCCTTTTATTTCTTTTCTGACTTGCATCAACATCTGACCTAGTTTGTTTTCGCCTTCGCCTGTGATGGAGTCTATGCCCCAATACTTGTCGCCCCAAGTGTTCCCTTCTTCAAGAACATGGTCACCAGTAAAAAGCAATGAATCTTTCATGTCTCTGCGAGAGAATTTAGCCCGGAGACCCGTCATCATGACTTCATCTTTGATTTCCTCCCAATCTTCTCTTAGAGTGCATCTCCGGCCTAATCGTTTAGACTTACCAGGCGATATAGCATTCCTGATCTCTTCTGATTCATCTTCGTCTAGCGTCTTCATCGACTGAAAGTAATGTTCTACAGTTGGATAATACTTATCATCTATCACCATTGGACTAGATGCGAAGTTGCTCAGGAAGCTGTAAACTCCAACAAAGCTATTTATTTCCATTCCTTTATTACTCCGATGCCTTATAGTTATAAACCGGCTTCATATGGTTGTCGATATTAACAGTATCCTTGAGATACATGATAATCTTCTTAGCAGGCTTGTAAGCACCAGGTGCTTCATCGAGAGTATGCTTATCCGCAGTTGAAGTCCATACTCCGTTCCGCCGCATAGTCTTCTGGAACTCTTCGAGAGAAAGAGATGCCTTTGCCTTAGTTCGGGACATTCTTCGTCCAGCACCGTGAGGAGCAGAGTTGTTCCAATTGTCGTTCCCTTTTCCGGTTCCGAGGATGATACCATCGGCCATGTTGAGAGGAATGATAACCTTCTCACCTTCGTGAGCAGAGATAGAACCTTTTCGGATAATCTTATCCTCGAAGTTTATGTAGTTGTGTACAGACTCGATAGCCTCAATATCCTTATACCCAACCTTGTAGAATTGAGTTAAGATATCGTGTCCGATGAGTCGTCTGTTAAGCTGAGCATAAACCTGAGCAATCTGCATGTCGTGGAAATACTGCTTTGCCTTATCTCCAGAAAGGTACTCAAGGCCAGTAGCCTTTCCCTTCTTTGAGAGCTCTCCGCGGAGCTTTCTGATTGCAACTTCTATTCCCTTGCCCTTCTTAGTTCGCTTGATCTCTTCGATCTTAGCCTTGTAAGCTGCAGGGTCTATACCTAGAATAGCATCCTTGGCTACGTCTTGGTGATGCAATGCAACCTTGAGTCCAAAGTTTCTTGATCCACAATGTATTGCAAGCCAGAGGTTTCCGTCGGTATCCTTGTCGATCTCGATGAAGTGGTTTCCTCCACCAAGAGTTCCAAGAGACTTCCAGACGTAATCATAGTTCTGATGAGTTCTATCACAGACATCCTTGATCTCTGCGTCAAAGTTCTCGAGAGACATCTTGCTAATAGATCTGAATACTGTGCTGATAGCCTTTATGCTTGGCTCAGTGTCCCTTGTGGTCCGGCCAGAAGGAATGAACTCTCTAATGAACTTGTCAAGCTTATCAAATTTCTGAGTGATCTTGCCGAGCTTCCATGCGATAACTCCGCAACCAATATCAACTCCGATAAGGTTAGGAACAATCTTATCGGTAAGTCGGGCCGTGTATCCAATCACGCAACCTGCTCCAGAGTGCACATCCGGCATGATCCGTACATGAGCTCCCTGAGACATAGGCTGATTTAGTAACTGGATGATCTGAGAAATAGCTTCGCTCTCGATTTCATCTGTATGAACGATAGCTTTTCCGTACTTTCCTTGTAGTTCCATAATGTAATTATACTACACACTCGAAGCTTTGAGTAAAGCTAATGTGAGCTCCTTTTTGTACTTTGTCACACTTCCTACGGTTTCTAATGCTACATTATAAAAGCAATGACTGGGAGTTTTGTACCTGAGATAACATAAAGCAATCCAGCACTTAGTTTCTTCATCCCATCCATCACTCAAGTTGATCATCTGAGTTTGACCATCGATATCTATGCATAACGTTCCGCCAGCATATGCAGCAGCTTCCTTCTCGTAGAATACATTTTTCAGGGTTGGCACTAAATCTACCATCCCTGTTGCTTTGAAGATGTATGCTCTGATTACTCTCGGAGTTATTTGAAGATAGCCTTTCCATGCTGCTCTTTCTGTATCCTCGATCTCAGTCAGTTCGTCTATCCATGGAGAAAATGATTCCCTGTTTGGTCCGCGAATCGAGATGTGGCTATGACCTACTTTCCATCTCCACATCTCTCCATTGATATTTATTTTCCTATATGATTTACTCATTCAGTTAAAAGTTCGCCGTTATCTTCTTGTTCTATAAACTCAGCAATCCAAGGCCCTGGGACTTCTTTCTCTTCGCAAATCTTTTTGGCCTCTTCATCGCTAGTACAAATTGCTGATGCTTCCATATAGATGTGTCGAGCTTCGTCTTTTGTCATGGTGCTACTCCTTCGAATGCAGTGTTGATAGTTGCAGCGTGCTTTTTATATTTCTTCTTGATTTTCTCGAGCCACTCGGAATAACTTTCATCGCTCTTGAAAATGTGGAAGTCTGACATACCAGTTCGAGATATCACCCAATTAGAGCGAAACTGTTCTGATAATTTGAAGTATGTCTTTTTAAGATTGATTTCTTCAACTTTGAAGTGGAAGATGTTATCGAGTAAGGTGCGGGGTTTGCCAAGTTCGTATGTTCCATTTACCTTAAAAGCCCAGAACTGATCGCCTACTTTATACAGCTCGTTGAAACGTTTGACTCGATCCTCAGCTTGTAAGTTAGTTTTCTGCATAAAATATGAAACTGGAACGATTATCACAGTAAAGAATGCAACCATGATTAGCATCATTTGAGGGAATTTCATCTCATTGTAGAAATAATCCCAAGTTCGATACTCTTCGAGCAACGTGAACCACATTAATGGCATACCAATTGCAACAACTGCAAACATCATTACAAAGACATAAAGAAATATCTTCCATCCTTTTTCTTTTACGACTCGTTTGAATTTCATTTGATGTCTTTCCCCGTATGCTTCATGATAATCACTTTGACTACCTTGTCGTATTGTTCAGTTGTTCCATAAGCATGGAAGACTCGACCAGATTTAAGTCGCATCCTCCAGTGACCATACACCTCATCGCAGAGATCAAGAGCTCCGGGACCTAAAGAAGTAATTGCCTCTTCAGGGACGAAGTTATCAAGCTCAGAGACTTCATCTCCCATGAATGAGAATTTCTTTCCAGTTTCTTTTTCTGTAAGATAGATTACCACTGTTTAATCCCAAAAATCCTTAAAGCCTCTAAAGATCCAACAAATTGTTCTGCCAACAAAGTGGAACACTGCGAATGAAGCAACTCCTATTGCAGTAAGAGCAACAACTAAGAGGGCTAATTTGAATAGCTCTCCCCAAACTGCTACCATCGGTGCCCCGACTGAAATTGTCAACCAGATCAACCAGATAGCTATAAATCCTAAGATTGCTTTGCCCATTTATTTAGCCTCAAGTATATTTTAATACACTATCGAAGCTATTTGGGTGGTAGTATGCTCTCCTTTATCAATGAAAACTCAGATAGCCATGGCCTCTTAGTTAGCTTTTCAAAAGCCTGTTTATTTTTCGTCTTTCTAAAATGATATAGCTGCATTATCCAGAACCATTCTTGAACATAATCGGTTTCGAGGATTGGATCTTTTTCTAGAAAGGATGGGTCATCTACGAAGTGCTGTTCGATTTTCTCCTTCTCTATGAGATCATCGAGAATTTTATTGTCCCATGGTGTTGATTGTATTTCTGTGTAGTCAGTGTCCCATTGGTCGAGTAGTCGCTCAACGAATTTAAGCTTGTCTCTTTTCTTTTGGTAATACGCTATCGCAGATACCCAGTAGATCTTTCCGTACTTGAGCTTTCTTTTGGTAGCCCAGTATTTCAAATAAGTGCTGTGAATGAATATGTCGCTTGGAAAGATGTTGATCATGTCGTTGTTTCGCATGTAAACTACCATGCTCAACGTGTCGTTTGCTTCCATAAATGGCTGCATGATTATAGTGCATGGTTGTCTCCCCTTAGAATGGTAATCTTCCTGCTCCCAAACATGAACGATCTTATCTCGGCTATGTACTTTGCTCTTGAGCAAAGCCTCCATCTGCCCATTTAAGCGATCAGAGTAGTGGTATGAATACCTGCCTGAATCTTCAATCCTGTTCTCCCAATTCTTACTATAATTGAATGATATTCCTGGATTCTTTATGCCCATTAATCGATCTGAGCACTCCCTTAGAATCCAAGGCCAGTTTCTTTGCGAGAACGGAAAGAACAAAACATTCTTATCTAGATCTGTGAGAGTAAATGTCATGAAAGGCACTTCTTTTCTTTTGCCTTTCAACTCTCCTTTCTCGTAGATTTCTAATAGTATATCCTTGTACAATCGGTTAACGTCGTCGTATTCTCTTTCCATTTCTATCCTACGTACTTGTTTGAATGAATTATGCGGTGGCTAGACGAAAGATAAAACCATGGACATCCAGCCTCTATTAAAATTAATAAATGAAGAACTGCTGCTCGAGCAATTCTCGAATTGGGTTTATAAGCCACCAAAAGATCCAGAAAAACTTCTATACGACTTCTATTTCTTTACTATGTTTGGGGACAAAGTCGAAACAAGCAACGTTAAGTTTGATCAAGCCCTAAACGATGCAGTGGAAGAAGCAACTGATGGCTTGACTAAGCATATGCTCAAAGCTTTAAAGTTTGCATTATCATCAGAACTCAGACATATATTTGATGCTATTGAGGGTAATGTATATGACTATCCTCTTAGAAAAGAAACAAAAAAATTCATCAGGACATTCGATAACTATTTAAAAGGCTATTGGGCATCACAAACAGACCCTGAATCTAAAAAGAAAGCTCCTCCAAAGAAAATGCAGAAAAGGATGACTGGACCTATAAAGGGTGAAAGACAGACTGAGAGAATAGCTGGTTATAAGTCTCTCGCTGCTGCACAAAAGAAACTCAAGATTTCAAACACTGAACTCGGGAAAATGCTGGAAGAAATATATAGAGATGTCGATTGGGATTCTTCGTATGGTGGTAAATCATGGCAAGACATAGCTGAAGGCTATAAATGGCTTGCTGGTGCAAAAGACACTAAAGAAAAGATGAGATATATTGATCATGCCTATGATCTTCAACATAACAACGACACAGTATTTCAAAAGGTACAATCTTATTACAAAGAGGGCGGTGGCGAATATGCATGGATACGTAGAGCTCTTGATTGGAAACGAGATGTTGCTGATATTAGAGGGTTCTATAACAAAGTCTCTCCAAATCTTAAACCTGTAGTTGCATATGCCGCTAAGAATATATACGGCAAAACTATGCAAGACTACAAAGATCCTTCTCCTAAGAGGGTATGGGATGGTGGTACTTGGAAAGGTGGCACCTGGGATGGCGGAGTCTGGAGAAGTGGCACCTGGGAAGACGGTACTTGGCTAGACGGTACTTGGAAACGTGGACAATGGGAAAAAGGTACTTGGAAAGGTGGCACTTGGGAATATGGCAGTTGGTATGGCGGAACATTCGAAGGCGGGAAATTTCAAGATGGATGGTGGAAAAATGGCAAATGGAAAGGCGGAACTTGGAATAACGATGCTACCTGGAAAAATGGACAAATCTGGAGCGAGAAATTTAAACAATATATACCAAGTGAAGTAAACCCAAATTCTTTTAAAAAGCACGAAAAAGAAGCTAAGAATATTAGGGATCTAAAACAGGGAGTATACTACTAATGTCTGCTAAGTACCCTAACATCGACTATTCAAAAATCAAATCTTCGGGCCATACTCTTTATCTAGCTGAGAAGCCATGTAACATAACCTTCATGAGAAATTATCAAGCTTCAGAAGAAGATGATTCTTGTGTAGATGACTTCTTAGATTTTATGACAGATGAGAAGATTAAAACTGTTGTAGTTCTTTTAACAGATGCACAGATCAAGCAATATTATGAAGATAACCTTATTGAAGTCTATAGAGATGAAGGCTTTAATGTAATTCATTATCCTATCAGAGACTTTTCAGTTCCTAAAGATCTTAGGTCTTTCAATAATATGCTTCATGAAATAAATAATAAGCTAAAAACTGAGAATGTTCTTATTCATTGTTCGGCAGGCTGGGGACGGACTGGACTAGTAGCAGCTGGATTGGCAGTTCTCAAGGGTCATAAGCCTGAAGCAGCAATTAACCTAATCAGGGGAGTAAGACCAGGATCAATTGAGACCCAACAACAAGAGAGGTTCATTCGAACCTACTACGGATTCAAATCACTAAAAGAAGAGCTAAGCTACATATTCAAACTCTAATTTCTTATTTTTAATATTATCTTCAGCTGTATAAAGCAGCTCCAATAGCATCCATCACAATCTACATACTTTCTAGCTACATGCCACTGATCTAAGAATTCGTCATACTTGTCATAAGTCATGTTTAGTATGTTATAGTTCTCTGCTAGTCTAGTTCTGTACTCGTTGCATAACATTAGACCGCCATCAGAATCTATCCTGAGCTGTGTTGGTCTAGAGCATTGCCAATCGCACCCAACTCCATATGTTGACATGCCTCTAAGATAAGATTCTGGTATACTTATTTTGTATCCATCTTTCTTCATCTGCAATAATACATTAGACAGAGAATATAGTTGCCCTGAGTCTTCTTGTGTAAAGATGTAATCTTGCTTTATGTTGTTCTTAGAAAACTCTCTCTCGTTCTTCGTATGTTGAATCGTACATAGGTTAACATAGAACCCTTCATCACTAAGCTTCTTGACTATCTCTGGTATTTGATGTATGTTATGCTTGTTTATGACTACGTTAGCAGCTAGTAGTGGTATGTTGCTGTTCTTCAATTCTTTCAGCATGTTGTATCCACTGACCGACTTCTTGACTGGATCCTTGTCGATATTCAATTGCTCTAATGAGTCTACGCTTGCAAAATAACCCCATGGAAGAGAGTCAGCTATTTGTCTTCTCATCTCATCGTCAAAACATGAGTTAGATAATAGAGCAGTCTTGATTGATGTTTTAGATGCGAACTTCAATAAATCTGGCAACCACTTTTTTACTGTCGGTTCACCTCCCATAATCTTTACTGTCTTTATTCCTAGAAGCTCCATTACCCTCCAGGCTTTAATCCAATCCCTATATTCTAGCTCTTTGCTGGTATCGTTTACAAGCTTACAATACCCGCAATTCATATTACACCTCCTAGTTAGAAAAATCTGCGCTTCTGTTATCATTATCCTCCTCCTATTGCTTTTCGTATCTTCATCTTGTCTACCTCGTTTAGTTTTGTTCCTGTTGCAAGCTTAGCCCAAGTACTGGCATTGTAAAATCTCAATGCTCGAGTTGCTGTTTTGATTTCATCATACATATCTGGTGTATTCTCTGGACATAGGTAATCTTGAATGTTGTCAGTACCGAACGTTACTGGAATGTCAGCTAAACAAAGATCTAGCACTCTCGTAATTGAATTGTGCATTGGGACATTGATGTTACGGTTTTGTCTATTCGACAGCGTAGCATTAGGACATACAATTACTCTGATTCCTGTTTCTTGTAATCCTTCTACTACCCTATTGAATCTCCATTCATCATATGAAGCTATTGATAATGAATGGACAGCCCAAACTTTTACACTAGGTTTCAGCCACCTTACTGCTTCAATCAATGTTTCAGTTCCCACCTCATCTGGATCATTGGTCTGATCAACATGAAAATGAATATCCTTTTTGAATTCATCTGCGACTTTTATCACGCGCCGAAAATGTTCTTTGAACCCTATGTGGTCTTCTTTATTATCTCTCTCTGGAAGAGTTACTATGAAATCTGCTTCTGCGGCACCTTCTACGAATGTGTCCCATCTTTCTGGTCTATTCTTTTTGAATCCAAATATTGGATAAGCTCCAATCTCAAATATGATCTTATCTGCATACTCTTGTTTCAATTCTAATGCTACATCTAGGGCTCGTGTACCTATGTCTGCTGTAGTATCAATAGCACTCCTGAGGACACTTACTCCAAAGTCTACTGACTCATCTAATACTCTGCTAATTCTTTCACGTAATGATTCTTCTGTATATGCTAACCCTTCATGAACGTTCCCTACTACACTCTGCTTTACTGGTAAAGGATAATTTGCTACCTCCCATGGATCCATGTCTGCATGATCAAAATATTTACTGTCCATTATATACGCTCTATCAATATGAGAATGGGCATTAACCCAGCCTCCCAGCTTCTTCACTTCGTCTCTCACTGTTTGTTCGAAGCTCATCGTTTACTCCTTTTGTGTTACCATTTACGCAAAAAAAGGGACGGCCAGCAGACCGTCCCTTTAATTGGGAAATTTTAGTACCCTCTTTCTTTTCATGTGTTTATCTTTCGTGTTCATTATAATTTTGCAGGGGAAGGATTCGAACCTCCGACCTACGGCTTATGAGACCGTCAAGCTGCCACTGCTCCACCCTGCTATATTGTAATATTATCTTTTAGTTCTTTCTCGTATTTTTGCTTTAATTCATCGAAGATGTTCAGTTGCTCACTGAAGTCATTGTTTGACTTGATTCTCTTCTTACAACTATTGATGAACTTATCGTCGACTTCAATATCAATGATCTTATCCTCAATAGGACCTCTGGGTTTGTTTTCTTCAAAGCACCCACCAGCGTCATTTACGATTATGTTTTCTCTGGGTATAAAGATCTCCCATATAGTCATAGACATGCTATGGACCATTGCGATAGTCCCCTCATATACACTGGTTCTGTAAAGTTTTGCTCTCTTCACTTATTGCCTCCTAGACAATTTAAGTCTCTAGCCTAACGGTTCTTTCTTTGATCTTCCTTCATCTTCATGATAGGAATGTCGCCCTGAAAGATGTGCAATGAAAAACAATGAAAAGTATAATCACCCATTGTTACATTGTCCCAAAAGCTATCCTTTTCTTTTAGACCCTCGAGAACCCACTGAGCTAACCTGCATGCCATGTAGGTGTCGTCTCTCAAATACCTAAGAGCATCACAGCTTCTTATGATATAATGAGTGTTAAGCTTGTTGTCCCTCATCATAAAATGATAGCCAATTGTACATGGTACTCTCATCTTATGGGTTTGACCAGTATCTTCTGGATGCCAAATCGGCAGAAAAGCTTGTCGTGTGTATGGGTCGCGAGCAAGAAGATTGACTACGTCATCTGTATCTCCATAGTCAAATCGAACGCCTTTTCGGACCTTGTTCTTCTTTATGAACTTCGGCCAGAATCGCTCAGCGTATGTATGAGAAAACTTTTTGCCATCTACTTCTAAAGAGAAGTTACTGTCCTTTACCCAGAATGGCCATCGAACATATGATGGCATTGGATTCATAGCTTCACCGGATACTCTTTCATCGAAATGCTCATCGGCCCATTCCAAGTTTGGTTCAACCTGATTTGCAAGTTCCTCTTTTGAGTTTGGGAGTGGAGCTGTGAAGCCTACATTCTCGACTTCGTATGCTTTGAAATCGCCTTCAATCTTTTTCGCTTGCCAATATTGATTATCTACAGGCTGACCGTTCTCTAACAAATACGTCGATACAGCGTCTAAGCCCTCAGATAAGCTAGAAAATCTTGTTGGATTTACTGTCATATTATCTCCTAAGTATATTTGTTTATAAAAATTATGCCGTCTTTCATGCTTAAAAGAGTTTCTCTTTCAAGTGACGTACCGTAACCTCAGGATCTACATAGATTTTAAATCCAGCTTTCCTAGCCATCATACAAAAATAGATGTCCTCTGTTACGAATTGACCATCTACTACTGTAGTCTGAAACCAAGGAGGCTCTATCATTTCAAGTACTCCGCGCTTGATAAGCATGAATCCCATGCCTACCCACTCAGCTTCAACTGGTTCTATTACTTGCTTAGTTGCACCCTCTGCATCGTCAACAACGCGGCATGCAAAGTTTCCATCAGTTGCATTATACAAACCAGCAACAATCTCAAGATCTCGTTCTAATAGCTTTGCAAAGTCTTCTGGTTGGAAAATTATATCTGAATCGATCCACATGATATAGTCATAATCAATCTCGCCAAAGAATGGCTCTTTTGGATGTAGAGTTCCTGGCTTGAGTGGCCTTACACATCGCTCTCTAACCTTTGATACATTAGAGCCGCCTGCTGTGCTTGCAACAGCTTCTATCCCATTTGCTTTGAGATACATGACCAGCTTGAGCCAGCTGTCGAAAAAACCCCTTGAATAATTATTGCCTGGGAGGCAGAATACTACTCTCATTTTCTTAGTTCTCCCTTTAGTTTTTGCCTTTTCGAAAACTCTTCTCGTACTTCATAATCAATCTCAGCAACTATATCTCCGAGATCGTCGTAGAAATAGTTTGGCGCACATTCGCCTTCTTCTTCCCATGTTTGTCCGTTATATTCTACTGTGATTGTTACTTGTGCTTTTGTTTCTTCTGGCATTTAGAAGAATTATGCTTTCTAGTTGCCAATTTGAAGTGCCACGTCTGCTTCTTCATTTAGAAGAAATTATGCTTTTATCGTGTCCAAAAATTTTACTAGCTCGTTTTCTATTTTGCCAATTTCTTCAAGTAAAGTGGGGTAATCTACGTTGTCATCGTCTTCGGCATCATCATGAAGATTGTCAGCAGTTTCTGCGATTCCTTTCTTCCAC
>Ga0114922_10005072_pt1 | contig 12171 bp, 9 predicted proteins | sample AartaG_FD_100975 | JGI IMG/M metagenome (GOLD analysis project Ga0114922, IMG submission 100975) | Deep subsurface microbial communities from Aarhus Bay to uncover new lineages of life (NeLLi) - Aarhus_00045 metaG | ecosystem: Environmental > Aquatic > Marine > Oceanic > Sediment | place: Aarhus...
ATATTCCCCGAGCAAGATTGCCTCGTCCCAATCCTCAACCGCCCAATTAAGCGCGAAAGACGTGGGATTTTGGAAACGAAGCACCGTGCGGAAGCTCTTCCCTTCATCCTCTGACAGCAGCACCTCCCCGCTTCTCTCGAGGCTCACAAGAATTCCGCCCCTACCGGTGAAATGGATAAGCCTTCCGGGGAACTCGTTGGGAAAGCGATGGACATCAGTGCCGCTCTCTCCGTCAAACCTGCAAAGCCGTGGGCCTTCGAAGAACCACAGTTCCCCCGTCTCAGGATAAATCTGCGCCTGATCGTTGGGGAAACCGAGTGATTTAATCTTTAGCGAGCACATGCATCAAATGAATGTTGTTATTGCAGGTGAATTCCCTGCTCGTTTTCAATACATACCCGTTGCCGTCGAAGACACTCAGGAACCCGTCACCGCTGGATTCCTTGAGATGGGACAGAAGTAACACACCGTCGGGGGTGAGCACAGCATACAAAGTGGCGAGCGCCAGGTCGATCTTTTCCCGAACGTAATAGAGCACACCCGTGACAGTAACAAGGTCGAAAGGCTCATCCGCTCTGAAATCGAGGATGTTGCCCACCTCAAAGTCAATCTCGTTCCCATAGACTTCCCTGGCGCGCGCGATGGCCGTCGGCGACGGATCGATCCCCACTCTGTAATCGGCAAGGTCCTTGATCAGGTGAGTGATGAATCCTTCCGCGCAGCCGATGTCGAGCAGGCGGCCGAAGCGGCGGTTTCCGAGAATGTCCCGGATGTGCCGCGCGCGGACGACGTGGTCGGGATTCTGCTTGTAGCCCCAGGGATCCTCGACCGCGGCGAAGTATTCTTCCATCGCTTCGGGGCTCTTGTCCCGTGGCTGGAACTCCCTCGTGCCCCTCAGCTTGTCTTTGTCCCCGCCCATCAAGCCACCCCGCCGCGGCGGTAGATAACTCCCCTGGTGAGTCCGGCACTGCCTGCGTGAAAACGGTGCTCGAGCACCGGCTCGACATCGAGCGATTTCAAGCTGGTCCGGTATCCGTCCGCGCTTTGCGGGCTTGACGTCTCAATGTGCATCAGCAATAGGAGCCCTCCCTCGGCCGTCACCCTGACCAACTCCGCCAGGGCCGCACGCAGCTCCTCTTCCTCCCGCTTAAACGAGTAGAGCACGCCGAAAACCTGAACGAGATCGAAGCTCTCGTTTTCCCACGGCAGCTCATTGCCCCATCCCAGGGCGACGACTCTGAAATCCGTTTCGGCTCCCTCGGGGAAAGCTTTTTCCCTACATCTGGAAACAGCGGTCTTGGATGCGTCGCAACCGGCTATACGATACGGGTTCATGTGGGTGGATTCGATCACACTCTTCAAAGTGATGCCCTCGCCGCAACCGAAATCCAACAGCCTCGCGACCGGCCATCGCCCAATCCCGCGTTCCCGAGCAAACTCAAGCAAGCGAGCCGCTACCGAAACCCGCACACGCCAGTTTTCGAGCGCCTGGTTTTTATCTTTATAACCATACGGGTCCGGGCCTTGCTGATAGAAGGACTCGAAATCTTCGGGATTGAAAAGCTGTGGAGTCGGTTTCACGACAACTCCTTCGCCGTGTAGCACCGCCTGCAAATATGGTCCTCGGGTAGATCCTCGAGACCTGAGGCTTCATCCCGGAATCGGCTGGCGGCGGCATTCGTGAACAGCTCTTCGATGGTGCCGTCATGATAGATCCTGCCGGGCGAATACTCCCGCTTCCAGTCCTCGGCGCAGATGATCATGGTGCCGTCCCAGCGTTGTTTTCTCGACTCCTCTTGGTCATCGGCGCAGAACATATCCGACGCCCACAATTGTGTTTCCGTGCCCAACCGCTTGATGGTGGCACCGACTTCGCGGAAATTTCGGTAGCACTGCTCATGATCGAGCCCCGGCATGCAGCGCTCGCGGTTTTCCGCCTCCGGCCCACCGTGCACAGAGAAATGGATCACGGAAGCGTGGCGAACGAGTTCCTCGAGGTCATGATTATGGATAAAGGAACCGTTGGTGGTCACTTTGGGAGGATATCCGAACCAGGAAAGTCTCCTGCACCAGTCCACCAGCCGCCTGTCGAGGCTGGGCTCGCAGCGGAAGTTGATACCCATCTCGATGACCTGATCGCGATGCCCGTCAATCTCCTCAAGGATCTTTTGCAGCAGTGCCTCGCTCATCGCTCCCCGTTTGAATAGGCCCTCAAGGCCCTTCCTGGGGCAGAAAACGCAGCGGCCGTTGCATGCGTCCCGTATCTGGAGGTAGACCCTGGGCGGGAACAAGCGCGTCTTCTCGCTGTCTGACCTGACCGTCAAAATCTCTTCCGCCATCCTCGATCTCTATTCACATCCACATCCCGGATCGCCTGTTCCGGCATTCTGTACTACTAATTATATCGGTTGCCCGGCGGGCTCTCTTTACACTAGCGTTTGTTTTGCTCCGTAAATATTTTAGTATAAAGGCATTAAAACATCATTCGAGGCCTTAAGAATAGTGCAGTCCGGCTCGATATAGTGATAGGGAGAAGCGAAGGCAATCCGGCACGCCCCGTCAACCGAGGCAGCTTTAGTCTCGGACGAAAGGATAGATAGAGTGCTGACACTTTTAGAACTGACGAACGTCTGCAACCTTCGCTGCGTTGGTTGCGGGACCTGGCAAAACCTGCATAGAAAAAAGGGATTCTTCGATCTGGCCTTACTGGATCAGATTTTCCCGTCGCAATACATCCACAAAGTCCCTCTTTTCTGGTACGGCGAATCGTATTTGCACAAGCAGATTTTCGAGTGCGTCAGCGAGATCAAGGAGCGCGACAAGGGCGCGGAGGTTTACGTCAGCACCAACGGCATGTTCTTCGACGAGCGCGGTGTCGAGAAGTCGTTGGAGTGCGGCTTCGACGAGATTTTTATCGCCATCGACGGCACCACCGCCGACGTCTACGAGAGCTACCGCGTGGGCGGCGATTTCGACAAGGTAATGGATGGATCCCGGCGTCTGATCGAGGAAAAAAGTAAGCTGGGCCTCAGCGCGCCGATAATCACCTGGCAGTTCATCGCCTTCAAATCCAATGAGCACCAGATCGAGGAAGCGATCTCGATGGCGCGCGAAATCGGCTTCGACCGGTTCCTGCTGAAAACCACCGCCAACGAGGCTCTCGGTTCCGTAAAATATAAGCGAGTAGTCAAGGGCGACGAGCAGGTCTACGGCAACACGCTTGTTTTCAACCGCATTGCTCTCGACCCAGCACTCGACCAAAAACGCAAATCGACGCACGAGAAATGGCAGGACGTCGTGCGCTCCGCCGGTCTAGATACCGATAAGGTTAAACTGGGTCCGCCCTGCTACGGCCCCGCCATTCTCTGGGACGGAGTGGTGATCCAGTGCTGCTGGGACGCTCACGCGGAGAGCTACCTCGGCGACATCAAGGAGGAGCGGTTCGACGATATAGTCGAGGGAGTCCATTACAAGCACTTCCTCCGCACTCTGCATAACGGGCGCAACGCCGTGTGCAACAGCCGCCACTGCTCCGCACGCCCGGTCGTAGTCGACGACGGCTACAAACTTCCGGAAGAATACTCTAAGTACGAATCACGCCATGGCGAGCATAAAACGAACCTGATAGCCGCCCTGGGCCGAAAGAACGATGATCTCATCAACCTGGGTAAAGAGATGCGCGTGCAGGAACGGATGTTCAGCCGACTGAACATCTCAGAGATGCGTACCTTCTCCATCGGAGAGGACGGGACGATATCAGACAACATCGAAGGCATTCAATACCCAAACGAAAAGGCTCTCACGGGTTATCTCGACCGCGTAATGGAGAATGACAAGTTCTGGCGGATAAAGGGCTGGGCGGCGGATGTTGGAAACGGGATACCGGCTGAAAAGGTGCTGATATTTGCCGGCGGGCTCTGTTTAAACACTTCTTCACCACACAAACACCGCCGTGATGTGGTCGCTCACCTCGGAAACGAGAAGCTGGGCGTCTGCGGATTCGAGGTCGAGATTCCCCGCTGGTTGACGCCGGACCTGGATAAAGTGGAAATCAGAGCTTTCGCTTTGGGCAAGGACGGCCGCGTCGGCGAACTGGCCCAAGCTCCGGCTTTTTCCCAAGACATCGCCGAATTCCGAAAGAAAGATTGACTACCCGAAATGGTCTTCTACTGCTGATGGATAATTCAAACTTCTACTACTGCTTCGATTACGCGCTGTTTTTCCCTGATCCTGCGGGAAACGGAGGCACCGTCAGGCTCTACGGATGGGCGAATTACTCCGATGCCGACGGCTGGCCGGCGAAGCCGGAATCGATAGAGTTGCTGATAAAAAACGATGTTTTCTTATATCCCGTTGATTTCCTAAGAGAGTACGAGAGCCCTGGTAAGCGCCTCCCGATCGAAAGCTGCGGTTTCGACGTTATCCACCAAGTTAATCGGCCTTTGGAGAACCTGAATCCTATGATAAGGTTCAGGCTCGCTGGGAATGCACACCAGCCTACCGAAGATCTGAGAATCATCGACAGCCGCGATTTCCTCAAGCAAAGCGCCGCTCTGCAGAACCTGGATGAACTCTCCAGGCAAAAGATCAATAACCTCTTTCTCAACGAAGCCGAAAGGCTGAATCACGCAGTGGAGTTGACGTCGAAACCGATATTCCTACATATCGACCCTGCCTTCGGCTGCCAGCTCGACTGCCCCCACTGCCACGGCCGCGATGCGCGTAAAGCCGGCTTCCACCTGCCGAACATGACTACCGCCATATTCGATCGAATCGTGGAATATTACGGCGATACGCTGATAGTTGCTTTCCTCTACAACTGGGGAGAACCCCTGCTGAACAAACACTTCATCGCTTTCACCCGCCGGTTGAAGGAGAAGCGCTGCGTTGTCAGGACATCAACCAATTTCAGCCTGGCGCTCTCAGATCAATTCATCGGCGATTTAGTCACTTCCGGCCTCGACGAAATCACCTTCTCCATCGACGGAGCAACGCAGGAAACCTATGAGAAATACCGTAAGGACGGAAATCTCGATCTGATCCTGAAAAACATCGAGCGGCTTGTCGGGGTGAAAAAGCATCATGGTTCGCGCACGCCCTTCCTGCGCTGGCAGTACCTGCGTTTCCCCTGGAATCAGGATGAGATCGACATCGCACGCAAGCGTGCCGGCGACCTTGGCGTCGATGCCTTTTCCGTCCACCCCGGCGGCATTTTTAACTATGACTACACAAAAGAGGATTTCGCCCTGCGGGAGAATGTGACCGCCGAACGCACGGAGGAAATTCACCGCAGGTATCAGGATCTGGAGAAAGAGCAGAGGGCAAGAGGACGTTACTTCGGCTGCGATCACCTCTACCGCGGTTTAACCATCTTCTCGGACGGCAGTATCAAGCCGTGCTGCAAGGTGTTCCTGCCCAAGGATTCCTCGGGATCGATAGAAAAGCTGTTGGCAAACACCCTCCACTCGAACTCGCCGCTTCACCTCTCGGGGCGCGGGAATCTCCGAGATCTCTCGACCTTTCCGCTCTCCGGCTACGAGCCGTGCATCAACTGCGTCTTCATGTTCCCCGGACATGTGCACATCGGCCTCGACTTCCACCAATTCCTCGTGTTGGCCGAGCAAGGCCATGGAGTCATGAATGAATTGAGAGCAATGAATCCCGGTGTTTGAGTTCGATGCTATCAAGCAGTCGAGTCAGCCCCTTCTTTCGCCGAAGGAGCAAACTGCTTTATAATCGTCCGGTCATCAGTCTAATTGTTTAATCCTTTCGGGATTCCTGTTATCGCTGTGATGAAGATCAGGATTGTAACCGAGAAGCAGGGTTGGATACTCCACCGCATGGCGATGGAGATACAGAGCCGCCTGCGCAATGTCAGGATCAACGAAGACTGGCCGGACGCCGACATCCATTACTACATCAACTATGGATACTACCGGCAGCGGATGCCCAGCGGGCGTATCGTTGCCAACTTCACCCACTACGACCCCGATCACCTCGCCGAAGAGTTCAAGCGGGCGGCAGCGGAGGCCGATCATTGCATCGCTATCTCGAACCATACGGCCGACAGGCTACGCGAAGTCGGCGTCCCCGACGATCAGATCTCCGTGGTTCTCATCGGTGCGGACGAGCAGTTCCGCCCAAAACTGACGCTGGGAATCGTCGGAAGAGTCTATCCGGCCGGCCGCAAGGGTGACAAACTGGTGCAAGCGCTGCTGAATGACGCCGTGCTAATGGAGGGCCTGCAAATTGTCGCCACCTCCGACGACTGGGGTGCCCCCGTCTGGAAGTTCGATTCGCTTGCGGACTTCTATCGCAGTATCGATTACCTGCTCGTGCCAGCGCTGATCGAGGGGGGGCCCGTGCCTTTCATGGAAGCGCTGGCCTGCGGAACTCCATCCATTGCTCCGCCGATCGGAGTCATCCCCGATTTTCCGCATATCGAGTATCCCGCTGGGGATTTCGAAGCACTCCACCAGCGTTTGATCGCGTTGAAGGAAGAACACCTGGCAAGAAAAATGGAACTGGCCCGGCATATGGCGCCATATAATTGGGCGCATTGGGCTTCCGAACACGAGAGGATCTTTAAACAACTGCTGAAAAAACGGTCTCGGCAAAACCAGCATCGGGACAGTCGGGCGGAATCATGAGAAAAGGCGGCAAACGAAAAGGACCGGATGCAGGGGAAATCGAGCGCCTGCAACTGCGTATAGCCGAGCTGGAGGAGCAGCTCGAGAATGCGGAAGACCTATACGCAGAGCTGATGGGGCGTTTCGAAAGCGAGATCGGCCGCCGCAGATCCCGGCTAGTCGAAATCACGCAGCGCGAGTTGAAGCTGCACCGGATCGATCTGCAGCTCAAGCAGGAGCGGTTGATCCAAGAGTTGATCAATCACCGGATTTTCTATGACCGCCTCAGGAGGGCAAAGTTCGGGAAGCTACCAGGTAGCCGTTACGTCGACCTGCTTTGTGACGAACAGGCTGCCACCAATATCACTTTACCGTTCAACAATGAGTGGTCGATAGCCGGGCCGTGTTCGGCGGACGCCGAGCGGCAGGACAGCGATTCCCTTACTATCCGGTTCCGGCGCGAAACTGATTGCGAGTATCTCTGGCTGAGAATCCGTGCCACCGTCCCGGTGCTCCTCGAAGCCTTTTTCTCCAAAGACGACAACCATCAACCGGAGCCGTTCGAATACATGCCGGTCGACCACGACAGCATCGCCGACTATTTCATCCCGTTGCCGGCTTCATCATGCGACGGGCTAAAACTCAGATCGGACAATCCGGCATACGGTGTGGAATTGTTTAAGGCGGTTCTAATCACTGTGCCCGGCGAGCCGATCCCGACCATGCGTCGTAGGATAATTCGTTTGAGCAGCTGGCTGTCACCCGAGAGCGACGAGATAATCTCGGACAACCTCCGCAACCAACCCTTCACCAACGAACACATACCCGTGACGCTTTTCAGCGACGACGGGGCGGTCCTCGACCTGCACGACGGCCAAATGCCGATGTGCGAGAAGTTGTTAACGCTGAGGATCAAGGCGGAAAACGGCCGGAGTTTCTTCATTCACTGGGACCAGGAGGAAAAGCGGTCCGACAAGTTGATCGAGGATTTACGGACGGAGGTGGATTTCAAGGGTTCCGATCGTTACTTCGACTATTGCGTTCCCATGCCGTTCTCCCGGCTGAACGGTATCGGGCTGGCATTCCCAAATACGACGGGACGCATCAAGCTCGAGAGGGCGGAGCTTTGGCAGTTCCCCGGGCACGGTCTTTCTGATGAACCAATGACCACCCTGCCCATCGTTGTCTCAGGCGACGCACTCCTTTCCTGGATCTCACCGTGGGAATCGGAACAAAGCTTGTCCTTCATGGAGGATGATTGGATCCTCACCCAGCCATACACATTCCACCCGGAAAAATCGGGCGTCAGGAGGCTCATCTCGCCCCCCCTCGACATCAAGGGAGAAGCCTTAATGGCCGGCGTAACCCTTTCCCATCAGTATGATACCAGGATCAAATTGTCGGCCGACTACGGGGACGGCTTCGCCCCGGCCGCCGAACCGGAGGCTGTTATTCCTCCGGGGATAAATAAAGAGGTTGCCCTGTGGTTGGACGGTGGGAACCTTCGGCAGTTGCGTTGGGAATTCGACATGGGTGTGTCCGATGCTCCCCTGAAGATTCAGCGCTTTCTCATCGTCAGGTCGCTCGCCAGAGGCCAGCGCTTTAACTTCATACCCCGCTGTATGCATTGGAAACTGTTTGAGCCGCTGCTAAAGCAACTGCTCGAGGAATTCGACGACGCCGAATTCGTCTCCACCGAAACCAATTCAGATAATTACGAGCTGTATCCCGACAACGTCGCGGTGATTCCTTACACTGCGACGGGCTACGTCGCCTCGGACTTGGCGGCGCATCTCAAACATAAGCTCGACATATCCGGCTGCGTCAGGATGATCATTCCCGTCATGAATCCGAAGGGAAAAGGCTACGAAGAATTCTTCAGCTTCGCGCGGGATGCGAATATCCCCGAAGTCCTGATTGCGGAATCAAACGGCAAGATCAGAAAGGCTCCGCGATAAACCTGCCGGTCGGTCGCTCAAGTATCGCCTCATGCCTTAACCAACAGATTCTCGGCAAGCCCCTGCGCCCGCAGCAACTCGCATAACGGCGAGGGGCATGTCACGCGGCAATTCAGTTTAACGCACTCCTCGGCAAGCAACCGTACCTCGGCGGGCGTATCTTCAGGTTTCAATGAATCACACGGTGGTTCGAGAAAGTAGTCGAAACCGAGGAGCAGGAATTCGCGGACTCCCGCGTCGCATAAAGCGCGGAAAGCCACAAATCCGTTCGTCGGCAACTCGCCTTCCAGCCGGGAAATTATTTCCTCCATTCTGGCGCGCGGGAAAAACGAGAATCGCTTTTCTGCAAGCTTGGCAGCGAAGCCTATTAGCGGGTACTCCCTGACTGCCGGCGACATGTCGCCGGCAAAGAGAATTGCTTCGGTCTTGCTGTAGATTTCTCTCAAATCGCTATCAACCATGGCGTAGCCGTTCGTCACCCACAAGTCGCAGCCCGCGCCCGTGCTGTGTTCGAGTTCTGTTCCGGCGAATTTGTTGATACGACAGATGATATCGTAGTCCGCCAGGCGGTTCTTCCAAAGTGCTTTGCGAGCGCTCGGCCCGCCGGCAATGATCGCAGCGCTCCCTGCTTTGATCGCAGCTGTGAACTCGCTGTACGGCGGACAAGTTGTTCTGGTTCCAGCAAGCAGATCCTCGAAATCTTCGCTGTGCTTGAAGTGTCTGGCCAGAATCCAATAGCTTTGCTGGTAATCGCCCGAGGGGAGAGGGTGGACGAGTTGCCTCCGCTTGATTCTCTCCTCCTCCAGGCGAATCCGGAGGTTCCGGTTGCTCGACTGCCAGCGATTCAGGCTGCCGGCCACCTCGTTGACCGGCAGTATCCCTGTCGCCTCCGGTTTCGGGCCGGAAATAGCACCGGCGTAGATCTCCTCCAATTGCGGAAGGTTTTTCTCGATGTCATGCCGGGCGACCACCAATTCCCTGTTGGCCTCCCCCATGCGGCTGTCGTAACCGGCCAGTAATTCCAAAAGATTATCGAAGGTGAGTTTCCTGCCGTAGCGTCTTCCGGAGAAGTTGCACTTGCGCGATTCCGGATAAACATCCGGCGTCATCAGGCCGTCGCAGCCGTGCCTGTCGTAGATCAGGGCGGCCCGGCCGCAGGCCATTGCCTCGAGCGCTCCCCTGCCGATACTGACGACCAGGTCGGCTTCGTTGATGAGCTTCTCCGTGTTCCAGGCTGCGTTATACATGCCGCCGACGAAGCGGCAGGTGCAACCGAGCGAATCGCACGCCCTCTTGATCAGGTTTCGCTGGTCGACGGGATAGTTGTTACTGATGACGAGGACATGTAGAAGCCGTTCGTTGGGCCGGCTCAGTGGGCGGAACCGTTGGCAGTCGATTGGATTTCTGAAGATCCTGACGCCCTGCAAGCCCCGCTGTTTCGACCAGATTGTTTCGATCTCCTCGCTGACCGTGACCCAACCGCCGATTCCCAGGTCGAGCGTCGGAGGCTGTTCCAGCGAATGAAAAACTCCGTGCCCCATAAAAATCATCGGCGTTTCGGGGAAATGGTGTCGCGCCAGCAATGCCATCACGTTGTGCTGGGCATGGATGACATCGAAAGTGCGGCCTTTCAGGTCCTCGAAATCGTCGCAGACATCGAAACCCTCGTCCTCGAGGATTCTCGACATCGGGCCTTTCTGTGCCGTCGCCAGCACGACCTCATGGCTGGCACGTCTCAGCGCGTGCGCGACAGTCCAGGTGAATGTTTCGGTGCCGGCGTAGTCGGAAAGATGGTTGTTCGTGAACAGTATTCTCATACCAATATCCTAGTCATCCGCGTTCTCGATCCATGAGTTGGAGCTTTCATAACCCGCCAGAATCAACTGCCGTCCCGCGATTTTTTCGAATTTCCTGCGGTCCTCAAGGCTGAAACGCTGCCTCCACTCTCCGCTGACACCCTTGCGGAAAACTCCCTTGAACCAGGCCTTCGCGCCGCCGCGGTTCTCCTCGTGGATAGCTTCCGCTTTTTCCCTGTCGACCGGTAATCCGGCAAACTCAAAGAGTTTGACTATGTTGTCAATCGGCTCTCGCAGGAGTTCTTCGTACCTCGCGGTTATCCATCTCTCCGGAGGCAGCTTCTCCTCCATTTTCTTTGCCAACTCTACCGAATCGGCCCACAGTTTTGCAGCATCTTCGAGTGTTCCCGGTGCCCAGTCCCTGCCCCAACCCTTATGCGCCTCCAGCATCGAAACGCAAACGTCGCGCCCGTCGCGCAGGACGTTGATGAACCTGGACTCCGGAAAGAAAAAAGCGATCTCGTGGGCGCGCCAGAGGTGTGTTGGTGTCTTTTCAGCGATCACTTTTGCACCTGTGCGCCCGGCCAAACCGCAAAGCGCGAAAGCGCCGACGCTGAAGGCTTTTTCCTTGGCTTCGCGTGGAGGGTAGATGGCGCCGAGCGATTTGTGTATCGCGTCGAAGTCCTTGCCTATGAAAAGCTTGCTCTCCCTGGAACCATGCTCGGAGGGGTCCTTCTGCCTAAGAGTTTCGGGCGTTGCGATCGCCACATCGTCGTGGCTCTCCAGGATCCCGAGCACCCAGGTTGTGCCTGAGCGGGGGCAGCCGACGACAAATACCAGCCGCACTTCGGGCTGCGGCACCGAGCCGAAAACCCGCACCGTGTCGAAAGTTTCGCGCTTTTTCATGGCGTCTTCCTAAAAAGTTGCGCATATTGAAACCAACTCATGATACTAAGCTAATTACCGAAGTTCCACGTTGTTATTGGAGGGCTGAGTGCACTGCAAAACCAGGGAGCAACTTGTAAAGCTCACTTTAAGTCACTAAGATTGGCAACTGAACAATCCGGATAGAAGGATAATGACTGAAGAAAAGCAGAAATTTACGCCAGAGTTTATCAAAGAGAAAATAGCGTCCGTTCCCTGCTGGCTCCATCGGATCGAGGTTGCGCCCGGGATTTTCACGCCCGGCCTCAGCGACACCACCCTCAAGATGGAGAAGATCGGGCTCCCGGATGACCTGACGGGCAAGAGGGTGCTCGACGTCGGCCCCGCCGAGGGAGCCTACAGCTTCGAATGCGAGCGCCGAGGGGCGGAGGTTATCGCCGTCGAGCCGATGGAAACATACCCCGGTTTCGAGGTGGCTCGCGAGCTCCTGGGCTCGAAAGTGCCTTACATGCGCAGATCGGTCTATGAATTGAAGGTCTCGGATCTGGGTAAGTTCGACATCGTGCTGTTCATGGGAGTTCTCTACCACCTGCGCCACCCGCTGCTAGCGCTCGACTGCCTGCACGACATGTTCGAGGAAAAGCTGATCCTCGAGACGCACGTATGCGACCGCGGATACGTCGACTCAAAGGGCAAGCCGCGCGCCCTCAACGAATTCTCGCCCGAGCTGGAAAAAACCAGCATGGCGCAGTTTTTCCCGACCACAGAGCTCAACAACGACAGTTCCAACTGGTGGGGATTCAACGAATACGGCCTGCGCCGAGCGCTGGAGACCAGCGGCTACCGCGTGACCTATTTCGAGCGCTTTGTCCGCGACCGCGTGATCCTCCACTGCGAGAAGAC
>Ga0114922_10005073_pt1 | contig 12171 bp, 8 predicted proteins | sample AartaG_FD_100975 | JGI IMG/M metagenome (GOLD analysis project Ga0114922, IMG submission 100975) | Deep subsurface microbial communities from Aarhus Bay to uncover new lineages of life (NeLLi) - Aarhus_00045 metaG | ecosystem: Environmental > Aquatic > Marine > Oceanic > Sediment | place: Aarhus...
TGCTGAGGATCGTGAAGTAGGGGATTCGAGGCAGCATGTCGGACACGACGATCTGAAATGCCACGACAGTGAGAATTCCGACGAACGATATTGCCATCCGATCGCCGAGCGACTCCGCGTCCATCCAGAACACCGACCAGCTCAAACCCACCAGGATGAGCAGCGGAAGCACGATCATCCGAAGCAGGAACCCGGAATTACGATCGACGGGAAACTCAAACGCCACCGCTGATACCAGTTCCTCGCGACCTGAATTGAACGTCGCCTGGTAGGTCCGGTCTTCCGCGGTGAGCGACTCCATTCTCCACTGCGTCACGCTGAGTCCGTCGCTGGCGCCGGTCTCGTCCGGATCCGCGGTGAGCAGAACCTCTGACGCGTCGAAGCCCAGGACCTCGAACACGACTTCGAACCTCTGCCTGTCGAACGGAATCCGGCGCAGGTCCATGTGCACTTCGGCCACTGCCTGCAGTTCTTCCACGTAAGTGACGTTGCCGTCGGGCAGAATGCGGAGAACCACGCCCTGCCGATCGTAGTGACCCGACTCGTTCCGCAGCACCAGCTGGGGCCACCAGCCCGTGGCCAGCTCCGAGAACTGGTAATCGCCCTGGTACACCTTCTCCGCAATCCCTTCCTCGACGGGATCGAAGCGCTGCCTTTCATCGTACCAGTTGAGCGTGAGGATCCCTTCGAATTCGAAGGTCTTATGCCCGTCGTCGACCTCGACGATATCGATCAGGAAGAAGCCCACCTCGATCGGGACGGGTCGCTCCGTCTGCGGTGGACCGAGCAGCCGTACCTGGGCAGAGCCGGGCGCGGCGACGAGCGCCAGAAGAAGTGCGGCCGCGACGAGAACTCGGTATCGGTATCGCTTCAATGTCTCTCTCACGGTAGCGCGGGACGCACGGACTCTCATGGACAGGCATTCATATAGCAGGCGATCGGCTCGAGATCGAGTCCGGCACGCTCGGAATCGACTCACATCTACTCTCGCGTGGAATCCGGCCGAGGTGTGACAGGACGACAGACAGGCGCCCGACCGGGACCGGCCGGGCGCCTGCGAATGACTGCGATGTCAGACCGCCTGGACGGCCGTCAGTTCGCCATCGCGATCGGCTCGGGCGGCGGTGCATCCTCGTTCAGTACCTGGACTTCACCGAATCCCAGCTCCCGGATCTTGTCCTCGATCTCGACTCTGTCTCCCACCACGACCCACACCATCCTGTCCGGGTCGAGGAACTGACGGGCAATAGCGCTCGCGTCCTCCGCCGAGACCCCGCGGATCTCGTCGGCGTAGGTATCGAAGTGGTCATCAGGCAAGCCAAAACGCACGATCTCCGTCAGGGAACCGCTGACGGAGTTGATCGTCTCCCAGCTACCGGGAAGCGAGAGCGTGATGTTGTCCACGGCCTTCGCCAGTTCGTCCTCCGTCACGGGACGCGGACCGCGGATCGCCTCGATCTCGTTTCGGATTTCCTGCAGGGATTCGGCGGTCTTGTCAGTCTGCACCGCCGCGTACACCACGAACGGTCGCTGTCCGGCAGCGTCCCACGCGAAGCTGCGGGCCCCGTACGACCAGTGCTTGTCTTCCCGCAAATTCATGTTGATCCGAGAGATGAACGCCCCGCCGAGCACGGTGTTCATCGTCTCGAAAGCCACTTCGTCGGGATTCGCCGTGGGCGGGATGAGCTGCGCGGCGAGAACGACTGACTGTGGCGCGCCCGGCTTGTCGAGAATGAACACGGTGGCGGCAGACGGCGCCGATACGACCGCAAGATTCTTCGCTGGAGCGTTACCCGGTTCCCAGCTGCCGAACGCTTCTTCGAGCTGCGGAATCAGCTCCGCGAGCGCTACATCTCCGGCCACGACCAGCGTGGCGTTGTCCGGCGTGTACCAGGTCTGGTGGAAGCTCTGCAGATCCTGGCGGGTCATCGCCTCGACGGATGCCACCGTTCCGGTGCCGGTCAACGGCTGGGAGTACGCGTGTCCCGTGCCGTACAGGAGTGGCGGAAGTTCCCGCATGGCCTTGCCCATCGGCTGCGCCATCTCCTGCTGGATTCCCGCCAGTCGCTGCCTGCGCTGGCGCTCCAGCTCGGTCTCGGGGAACGAAGGATTCCGGACCACGTCCACGTACAGCTCCAGCGAAGGAGCAAAATTCTCCTTCAGGGCCGACAGCGAAACGGTGTTCAGATCGAGGTTCGCGCCGGACCCGATCGATGCTCCGAGCAACGCGAGTTCCTCGCTGATCTGCAGCGAGTTGCGACTCCTGGTGCCTTCGTCCATCATCGTCGCCGTCATGCTGGCGAGCCCGGGCCGCGTCGCCGGATCCGCGGCAAAGCCGGCATCGACCAGCAACTGCATGCGCACCAGCGGCAGGTCGGATCGCTCCGCCAGCACGACCTCGAGACCGTTGGACAGGGTGGCCCGCTGCACCTGCGGAAATTCCGGAATCGGCGCAGTTCCGACGACTGGCAGAGCCGACCTGTCCGCACCGGCGCCCGAAGCCATCAATTCGGGGAACGGCTGCACTTCCATTGTGAATACGCCGTCGGTCAACCAGCGCCGGGCAGCCTCCTGGACGTCCTGCGCCGTGGAAGTCTCGATACGTTCGTTCTGCGTCAGGTAGAACGCCGGGTCGCCGGCGTAGACTTCGCCCTGGGCGAGCCGATCCGACTTTCCGCCGAATCCTCCCACCCGTTCGATTCCCCGCAGGAAGGAAGCGCGCCGCTGAGTTTTGACGCGCTGCATCTCTTCGGCAGTCGGACCCTCAGCCAGGAATCGATCGAGTTCCTCGCGCAGTGTCATTTCGACGACCGACAGGTCCACATCCGGTTGCGCCGTCGCGTTAATCACGAAGTAGCTGCCGATCTCACGCGAACTCGCGTACGCCGACACACCCGTCGCGATCTGGTCCTCGTACACGAGGCGCTTGTAGAGCCGTGATGTCTTGCCGGAAGCGAGAACGCTTCCAGCCAGACTCAGCCGGGTGAGATCCTCCGACCTCCACTCCGGAACATTCCAGACCATGTACACGCGGGCATGCGGCACCCGGTCCTGCATCACGTGCCGGTGTTCGCCGGTCCGCGGCGCGATCCAGGTCGCGTGCCGCGCGATGGGTGGACCGGGAGGAATGTCACCGAAGTATTTCTCGACCTTGCTGATCGCCGTCGCGACGTCGATGTCCCCGGCCACCACCAGGACCGCGTTCTGCGGACCGTAGTAGGTCTGGAACCACTCGTGCACGTCCTCGAGACTCGCTGCGTCCAGGTCCTCCATCGAGCCGATGACCGAGTGTGAATACGGGTGTCCGGCCGGGTACGTACTCCCGTAAATCTCTTCCCACACCCGTCCGTAGGGCTGATTCTCGCCCTGCCGCTTCTCGTTCTGGACGACACCACGCTGCTCGTCCAGGCGTTCCTGGTCCACCGCCCCGAGCAGGTGTCCCATACGGTCAGACTCCATCCACAGGGCCAGGTCCACTGCGGTGGTCGGGACGTTCTGGAAGTAGTTCGTGCGGTCCTGGTTCGTGGTGCCGTTGAGGTCCGTGGCGCCGAGCGGTTCGAGCACCTCGAAGTAGTCCGTATCAACGTTCTCGCTGCCGTTGAACATCAGGTGCTCGAACAGGTGCGCGAACCCTGTCCGGCCGACGGGCTCGTTCTTCGAGCCGACGTGATACCAGACGTTCACGGCAACGATCGGCGCCTTGTGGTCTTCGTGTACGAGCAGCGTGAGCCCGTTGTCGAGCACGTGGCGCGTGAACGGAATCGGGACGTCCGCCGGCTGTGTCCCCTGGGCGAAGACGATTGCTGGCACCAGCTGCGCGGCGAGGGCCGCGATCAGGGAGACCAGAATTGGGCGAATTTGTCTCATCAGATCCTCCAGCGTGGCTCCGGCCTGTACTTCGCGACTGTATGTTGAACGGTACTCGGTAGTGGGCGAGAACAATCGGTATTCAGCAGAACTATCTGGTGCACAGAGGGTTACCTCATAACGCCGTGCGGGGATCCGGGAGGTTCAACTCGCATGACCTTCCGTCGGGTACCCGGATCCGGTTACCGTGTAACCTTCCTAGTAACGCAAGAGCCAGTCCGTCCAATCCGAACCTCGAGATGATCCCGGATGGCCGTCGCGCAGCTCGATCCAGTACCGCGGTCCCGCATCCTGTCACTGGACGCGCAACGGGGCCTGATCATGGTCATCATGGCCATCGATCACGCCGCGTTCTTCGTCGCCAAGCATCATCCCGGCGAGTTCTGGGGCCTGCCGCTGCCGGTCCACCCGAACTGGGCTTCCTTTCTCACTCGACACATCTCGCACCTTTGCGCGCCGGGCTTCTTTCTGCTTATGGGTGCCGGGATCGTCCTGTTCGGCGAGTCCCGACGTGAGCGCGGTTGGTCGGAACCCAGAATCGCGCGGCACTTCGTCGTGCGGGGCGCCGTGCTGCTTCTGGTGCAGCAGGTGCTCGAGAATCCGGCCTGGATCATCGGCTCGATCGTTCCGTATCCGGACGCCTGGTTCTTCCCACCGTCGATTCCGGGTGAACCGGGGCCACTCATGCTCGTGCTGGCCGTGCTGTCGGCCCTGGGCGCGGCTCTGATCCTCGTCGGCCTGCTTCAGAAGCTCCCCGGCTGGGTCCTCGGGCTCGCGGGAATCGGGGCGATCGTGCTCTCGCAGGCCATGGTTCCGGGACCGGAGATGGCGCGAGTACCGTTTTCCCCTCTCCTGCGCCTCACCTTCGCCCCGGGGCAGACGGGGATCCTCCTCGTCATGTATCCGATCGTTCCCTGGCTCGGGGTGGCGCTTCTGGGGGCTGCGTTCGGGAAGGCGCTGGCACACGACAGGGACCGGACCCTGCGGCTCGTTCCGCTCGCGGGACTGGCCCTCGTGGGACTGTTCATAGCGCTCCGATTGCTCGGCGGGTTCGGGAACACCCACCCGTGGGATGGCAGCGGACTGATGAACTTCCTGAACATGACGAAGTACCCGCCGAGCATCGTGTTCCTCTCGTTCGCGGTCGGCACGAATCTGCTGCTCATCGGCATGTTCGAGCGGATCACGCCGCTGGTCGAACGTCATGGGGGCTGGCTGCTGACGTTCGGCCGCACCGCCCTGTTCTTCTACATCATCCACATCTGGCTGTACATGCTCCTGGGCCTTCCGTTCAGACACGGAACCGGGTTCGGAATCATGTATCTCATCTGGGCGATCGGACTGGTGATCCTGCTACCGCTCTGCGCCCGCTACGAGAAGTTCAAGGCCGGAAAGCCGGCCGAATCGGTGTGGAGGCTGTTCTAGGATCAGCCTCGACTCGCTCTCTGGCTACCAGGCTGTGACCCGGCCTCTTCCCGCGTCTCGAACGGCACGGTAAGCTGTCCGGACAACCTCACCCAGCGAGGCACTATGTATTCGAGATTTCCGTTGGCCCGCGGCTCGTTCCTGTCGACTCTCATCCTTCCCTTCTTACTGGTTCTGGTCTGCGCAGGCGTGACCGCCTGCGGGGATCGCAGCGAGTCGACTGACTCTTCCACGACATCCGTCGGCGACCCGGACGACCCGTATATCTGGCTCGAGGAAGTGGACGGCGACCGGGCGCTCGCCTGGGTGTCCGAGCAGAACGAGCATTCCCTGGACCGGCTCCAGTCGGATCCGAGATACGAGACGATTCGGGACGAAGCGCTCGCGCTGTACGAGGCATCGGACCGGATCCCGTACGGTAGCTACTTCGGGGGTCAGGTCCACAATTTCTGGCAGGACGAGGATCATGTGCGGGGCATCTGGCGCCGCGCGACGCTCGAATCGTATACCACCGCGAACCCCGCGTGGGAGACGGTTCTCGACGTGGACGCCCTGGCGGAAGAAGAGGGCGAGAACTGGGTCTACAAGGGAAGAAGTTGCCTGCCTCCCGAATACCGGCTCTGTCTCGTGAACCTGTCCCGTGGCGGGGGTGATGCTGTCGTCATCCGGGAATTCGACGCGGTGACGAAGTCGTTCGTCGAGGACGGCTTCGTGGTGCCCGAAGCGAAGTCCAACGTGTCGTGGATCGGCGAGAACGCCGTGTTCCTGGGCACCGACTTCGGGGAAGGCTCTCTGACATCCTCGGGGTACCCACGGACCGTGCGGGTCTGGAACCGGGGCACGCCGCTGGCCGACGCCCGGCAGATTGCGGAAGCCGATTCGAGTTACGTCAGCATCGGTGGCTTCGTGACCTGGCGTCCCGAAGGTGCGACACGCTTTGTGCAGAGCACCCCGCAGTTCTACAAGTCGGAGCTGTTCTGGGTGAACGACGAGTTTGAGCCGATCCGGGTCCCGCTACAGGAAGATGCGAGGTTCTCGGGCCTGATGGGCGACCGCCTGCTCGTACTGCTCAGGTCGGACTGGGAGGTCGATGGAACCACCTTCCCCTCCGGAAGCCTGGTAGCACTGAGCCTGCCGGAGTCGGTTCGTACCGGAACGCCATCGGAGGTCGAGCTCATCATGGCGGCCACCGACCGAAGCGCCATCCGGGGGGTTTCTGTAACTCGCGACGCGGCGTTCGTGAGCGTGCTGGAGGAAGTCACGGGGTCCGTTCTTCAACTGACGCGCACGGCGGACGGCTGGGATCTCGAGCCGGTCGACCTGCCGGCCAACGGCAACGTTTCGCTCACGTCGACCGACGCGTTCTCCGACGTCGTGATGGCCTCGTTCCAGAGCTTCACGATCCCGAATCGGCTCTATCTGATGCGGGACGGCGTTGAGCCGACCGTCATCAAATCGCTCCCCGACCGGTTCGATGCGTCGGGCTTCGTGACCGAGCAGCAGTTCGCGACCAGCGCCGACGGCGAGAAGATCCCGTACTTCATCGTGCGTCCGGCCGACCTTCCGCTCGACGGTACGGCTCCGACCCTGCTGTATGGGTACGGCGGTTTCGAGGTGTCACTGACACCGTCGTACGCGAGCCCCGGTACGATCGCCTGGCTGAAGCAGGGCGGCGTGTACGTGCTGGCCAACATTCGCGGCGGCGGAGAGTTCGGACCCAGGTGGCACGAAGCGGCGTTGCTGGAGAACCGGCAGCGCGCGTTCGACGACTTCATCGCGGTAGGCGAGGACCTGGTGGCGAAGGGAATCACGAGCCCCGAGCACCTCGGAATCTCCGGCGGCAGCAATGGCGGCTTGCTGGTCGGGGCGGTGATCACACAGCGACCCGACCTGTTCGGGGCCGTCGTGTGCGCCGTGCCACTGCTCGACATGCTGCGCTATCACAAGCTGCTGGCCGGGGCGAGCTGGATGGCCGAGTACGGCAATCCCGATGATCCCGAGATGCGGGCCGTGATCGAGGCGTACTCTCCGTACCAGAACGTGCGGCCGGACGTCGAGTACCCGGAGATCTTCTTCTGGACCAACACGCGGGACGACCGGGTTCACCCCGGGCATCCGCGGAAAATGGTGGCCCGCATGCAGGAGCAGGGACACCCGGTACTGTACTACGAGAATACCGAGGGTGGTCATTCGGCCGGAGCGAACCTGAGGCAGGCCGCCACGACGTCGGCTCTGACGACGGTCTACTTGCTGCAGCAGTTGAAGGACGACTGACCCGATCGAGTCTCGGCGTGGCCGGTCCAACCAGTCGGCCGGCCACGCCCGATAAGGTCGCCCGAGTTACGGCGTCTCCGGAAGATCCATCGCCGGGTTCTGATCGAAGAAGTCGAACGGCCGCAGCTCGAACCAGTGCCACAAGACGGGCATGATCGGCCAGTCTTCGGCCCGAACCACGTGGTGCATCCCGATGGTGTGCCACAGAACGATGTCCGTATTCCGGATCGACCGGTTGGCAGCGGTCCACGCGGGAAGACCCATCCCCGGCTCGCTGAGCGTCGGATACTTACCGGCGGCGTACCACTCGTCGGGCGCGTACGGGGTCACCCACAGGTGGTGGTCGATGAACCCCGCCCGCCGGCGCGGATAGTCGTCGGCCGTCATCAGCGTGTTGCCGTTGGAGCCCGGCATCAACTGATAGCTCGTACGGTAGCCCACCTTGTTGGTCGTCGACTCGCTGGCCACACGCCACACGGCGGGCCGATTGTAGTCGATCGTCATCTTTGCCTGGCTCTCGGACGACGCGATCGATTCGTCCACAACCCAGACACTGCGCCGCGGATTGTCATCAGGCAGGGTGACCGACTTCAGACGATCGATCAGGAAGTCGTTGCGTGGACCATCGACGTCCAGGTCGATGCGGAAGCTGAAATAGTGGTCGTGATTGACCGCCACGATGTGCGGCGCGACGAACCGCCCGTACGCGTCTGCCCTGGCCTCGCCTGCCGGACGGGTCTGCGCATCGGCCTCGACCACGGTCTTCGCCTCCGCGATTCCCGTCGCGCCGACCCCGACGCGGATCGAGCCGTTCTGTTCGAACACCCAGTCGAACAGGTAGTCGTAGTTTCCGAGCACCGCGGCCATTCGAACCACCAGGTCCCGCTTCGGACGGCTCGCTTCCGGGGTACCGATATGGCGCCACGACACGTCACCCGCGACGCGCTCGAACACGCAGATCATGTTCTCGCGGTCCTGCGGACGACCGTCGTCGCCCGCGACGACGTGTTCGAAGTACACCGCGTGGTCCGGACAGTCACGTCCGGGCAGAAGCGGCTTCGTCAGTCCGCCGGCGCTGAACTCGCCCGCGTCGATGAAGTTCCGCGCGTGCCAGCCGAATGACGGGTCCATGTACGGCACGAAGATCTCCGACAGGCTGCCTTCGTACATCACGCGCCGGTCCCGCTCCCCGTCCTGGTAGCGCACGGTCGACACGACCATCCCGACACGCGTGTCAGGACGGACGTGAAAGCTCCAGTTCTGCCAGGCGATCTGGTGTCCATCGATCACGAAGCCGGGCCCGAGGGGCTGGCTCACGTGGACCGGACCGGGCACATCCCGCATGGGTTCCAGCGAGGCACGGTCGTACTCGGCTGTCGTCTCGGGGACCGGAACGACGCCCTCGTCGACGACACGAAGCACAGTCCCGTCTTCCATGTCCACCACGATCGTGAGCCCGCCGATGGACCGGGTCCAGGTGTTCCGGACTCCGCTCGGGTCGCTACAGTAGACGTACCCGATCCGTTTCCCCTGCTGCTCGGGAGTACCGAAGTAGCCAGGCGGAATCGCGTGACAATCGATGAACGTCAGGTCGGTGATCCCCCTGCGTTCCATCGCCGCGATGAACTCCGGGTTTTCCTTCACCCGGGCCGCGCCGGACCCGAACTCCTCGTCCAACCACTGCGGCTGCGCGCCCTCGAGTTCCGACCACGAGGTCAACCGCCGGGCCGAAATATCGACCACTGCCTCGAAGGTCCGCGGACCTTCGCGAACCACCGCGAACGCCGACCGCGGAATGTCATTCCCGGATTTCCAGTTCCAGACGAGGGACTTGTCGGGCTCCTGCAGCTGCAGCCTGGAGAACCTTGTATCTCCGTCCAGGTGACCGGCTTCGGCGAGCGTCTCGAGAACGGCCCAGTACTCCTCCCACCCGAGCGGATCGAGCGGGTACTGCGGAGCCTGCGCACGAGCGAGCGGGACGCAGCAAACGGACAGCGCCGCACAAGCGACGAACGTACGAGCCAGCATCGGGTCTCCCTGGTCGGGTTCTGTGTTGGATCAGGAGCTGATCGCGCCGGGATCGGGCCTCGGAGCCGTTTCCATAGCGGCCGCCCCCGACGTTCAGCCGGGGGCGGCATGTCACAAGGGATAATCGAGATGGTGAAATCGCACCAGTGGAGGAGATCTAGTTGTAAGCCTCCCGGACTTCGTCGTCGGCGATCGTGGGCTCGAGAAGCGGCGCCCACAGTGATTCCTCCCAGGTTCCCAGCTTCTGGTGCATGTCCAGGTACTTCGTCGGAATGGGGTGCGTCCCCACTACCACTTCCACGTCGTACCGGGTTTCGAGGAAAGCCTTGAATTCTCCGATGTAAGGACATGGGGGGTAGCCGACCACGAGTCCCGTCGCCAGGTGGATGACCGTAGCGCCGTTCTTCGTCATCTCCTCTCCGGTGTACTCGATGTTGCCGCCGGGACATCCGTCGCACGTCGTGTAGCCGACCACCTCGACTTCGGTGTCCGCGTACCGGCTGAATGCACCCTCCCGGTTCCTGATCGCACGGAAGCACTTGCCTCCGGCGCATTGGCGGTACCGGTCACAGATGATGATCCCGATCTTCGTCGTGTCACTCACTTCGCCTCCTTCGCGGCAACTGGAGTTCAGTGATGGCATCCCCGACCCTGCCCGCCGGAGCAGGCCTGTTCCTCGAGCAGCGGCATCAGGATGTCCATGTTGAATTCCTGGATGGCCTCACCGACGCTCGCACTCTGAGTCAGATACACGGGGATTCCGGCTGCCCGAATCGACTGGAAGGCCCTTCGTCCCAAACCGGATGCCACGACTGCGTCCACTTTCAGCTTTGAAATGCTCCCTGCTGCATCACAGGTGCCGGGACGATGGGCGTGCTCCCGATTGGGAACCGAATGCGTGACCCCGCTCTCACTCTCGACGATCGTGAACCATGGCGCGCTTCCGAAGTGCCCGCTGATCCGCGCAGCCAGTCCGGCGTCATCTTGAGTCGGAATGCAAAGTCTCATGGGTATCTCCTCGATTGATCACGATGGCCGCGTTGCTCAGGAGCGCCCCGACCAACTTCGAGCGTCCGGAACGCAGAAGGCGCTGTACTGTGCCCCGCGAAACTCCCATGCGGTCTCCTGCCTCCGTCTGATCGAGTCCTTCCTGATCACACAGCCTCATTGCTTCCAGTTCATCCAGCTCCAGGGGAATCGTCTCGAGCAAGGACATCGGAATGCTGCGAGGCTTGAAGACAAGGTCTCCGGCGTACTGACGGCAGTGGCGGTGTTTCTTCGGACGCGGCATGCTCGCTCCTGAATATTATGTGCATATGCACATAATGACGCCAGACGAAGCGTATGTCAAACCTTCCTCTCTCAAGGCATTTGATTTAGGCTGATTCCATCGAGCCTCCAACACGACATTTTCAGGAGAACACATGAAGATCCGCCACCGTCTGCTATTCGCGCCCATGATCGCTCTCACAGCACTCGCAGCCTGTCAGCAGGATGACACCGCGGAGTCCGCTGATGCAGCCGCCGAGCCGGCCGCGCAGCCTGCGGCCGATACTCCGGCGGCGATGAAGACTTCGCACACGGTCGACGTGATCGCACGCGACTTTTCGTTCGAGGTGCCGGAGCAGATCCCCTCGGGCTGGACGACGTTCCGGTTCGAAAACGCGGGAGCGCAGGAGCACTTCATGGCCCTGACGCGAATGCCGGAGGGTCTGACGGTCGACGACTACAAGAACGATGTCGTCGTGGGCGCTTTCGGCGCCGCGATGGGCCCGTATGCCGCGGGCGAAGTCGATCTGGCCAGCGCACTCGAGACACTCGGCGGTCTGCTCCCGGAGTGGTTCGGACAGCTCGTAAACGCGGGTGGACCCGGACTCGTATCGCCCGGTGGAGTGGCGGTCACCACGGTCGAGCTCGATCCCGGCTACTACGTCCTGGAATGCTACGTGAAGACGCCTGACGGGAGGTTTCACGTCGACCTCGGCATGCTCACGGGCATGGTCGTGACGGATGAGCCGAGTGGAGCGTCGGCGCCGGAGGCGGACTTCGATGTGACGCTGGCGAATTACGTGATCGATGCACCCGACGTCGTCGGCGCCGGGAAGCACAGGGTTCGCGTGCGCTTCCTCGAGGATCCCGAGGGACTGCTGAAGCACGACCTACACCTGGTTCGGCTGGCCGGCGACGTGACCATCGCCGACGTCGTTCCGTGGATGGATTGGGTCGACGGCATGATGGCTCCAGCTCCCGCGGAATTCATCGGCGGTGCGGAGCAGATGGCCGCCGGGGGCGTCCAGTACATGACCCTGGACCTCGAGCCCGGCTCGTACGCGTGGATCTCGGAAGCCTACTCCCCGCGGGGGATGGTGAAGGGGTTCTCGGTGGAGTGAGGCGCTACGGGAGCGCGTCGATCCGCTCCAACGCCATCGACCCGCTCCCGACCACACCGGCGTCGCCCCCCAGCTCCGAGCGGACGAACTCGAGTCCGTCGGTGTACGCGGGGATCGCGCTGGCACGCACGACTGACTCTGCGATCTCCACCAGACCGGGGCTTCCCTCGATGACACCGCCGCCGAA
>Ga0114922_10005074_pt1 | contig 12170 bp, 8 predicted proteins | sample AartaG_FD_100975 | JGI IMG/M metagenome (GOLD analysis project Ga0114922, IMG submission 100975) | Deep subsurface microbial communities from Aarhus Bay to uncover new lineages of life (NeLLi) - Aarhus_00045 metaG | ecosystem: Environmental > Aquatic > Marine > Oceanic > Sediment | place: Aarhus...
TCACCCGCGAGGGGGCGCCGCCGGAGGTCCTGCAGTGGCAACTGCTCTTCGGTAATCCCATCAACAACTCATCCGCCGTGTTCCGCGTCACGGCGGCTCTCAGCGTGGGAGGCTACCGCGACTATCCCTACCTGGAGGACTGGAACCTGTTTGCCCGGCTGAGCGGGAGCGGACGCATCGTTCAGAGCAACGAACCGCGTGTCATGTACCGGGTTCACCGACTGAGTGCGAGTAGGACTCTGGGAAGCGACCGCGTCTTGCTGGAGCCGATCTCGCGGCACATCATGGCCGAGACCGTGAAGCGAGAAACCGGGCTGACCGTGCCTGAGGAGTTGGCTTGGCCGCTGTTCAGAGGGCGGATGCCGTTCACCGCGCGCGAACGGGAGTGCAGCGAGGCTCTGGACTTCCTACTGCTTGCCTTGGGCGAGTTCCTCAAGCGTGTGCCGGCCCAGTGGCACGGCGCAGTAGCGGTGGCTATGCTGCACGACGCGGCCCACGTGCTGCGCAGTGGGGGATGGAATCTGAGACAGCGCTGGAAGGCCCTGCGGTCAGTGGTGAGCCGCGGCGGACTCCGGTCGCTGGGTTCGACAACGCGCGGTGCACGAGCGGCCCTGAAGCTGCTACTGCCGCGTCGGACGGCAGTACGGCTGCCAGGAGCAAGGAGGTGGTCCGCGGATGGTGATCTTGCACGCGGCGCATAGCTACCCGCCGGAGGTCTCCGGCGTCGGGGAAGTCGTGGCGCAGGTGTCCGTGCGCCTGGCCCGTCGCGGGCATGACGTGCATCTGGCTACAGGCCGGCCGACGCGAACGCGCGCAGCAGAAGTGCTGCAGGGGGTGACCGTGCATCGCTTTGCCGTACGGGGGAATGCCGTGGAGGGTATGCGTGGGGAGGTGCAGCGGTACGTCGAGTTCGTGAGGGGCTTCGCGGCGGATGTGCTCGTGCTCCACTGCGCGCAAGTGTGGACGCTCGATGCGCTTCTGCCGCATCTGCACAAGTTGCCCGCCGCCCGGATCTTCGTCGGGCACGGATTGTCGGCCCTGGAGCATCCCGCCTACCGCGAGTACTTCAGTGAACTCGGAGCAGCCCTGCGGCACGTGGACCGGGTGGTGGCGCTTTCCCCGCTGCTAGAAGAGAGACCATTCTGCAGCGAGCACGGCCTGAGGGAGCCGGTGATAATCGCCAATGGGGTCAACCCCGCCCTTTGGCGTGGTGCCAGCGCCAAGGTCAGGCAAAGGTGGCGCATCGGGCAGCGCCCCTGGCTTCTCTCGGTCTCAAATCACAGCCCGGTCAAGGGACACGATCGGCTTTTCGAGGTGTTCCGACAGCTTCGCCGAGAAGTGCGGGACGCGAGAGCGACCATCATCGGTGACCCGTATCCCGCCGAGAAATGGCAACTGGGGCGGATCGGCGTCAGGGGCGGCTGCTGGCACCGGTGTCGCCTGCGGGCGGCGATCACTCCGGGGCTGTCGCTGCGTTGGAATGTGCCGAGGCCGGAAGTCATCTCGGCCATCCAGGAGGCGGACCTGGTGATGGTCACTTCCTCGCGCGAGGCGTCGCCGCTGGTGGTGCTGGAGAGCATGGCGGCAGGCACGCCGTGGCTCTCGTTTGACGTGGGCTGCGTGCGGGAGCATGTAGGAGGCGTTGTCGTGCGCGACTCCGAGGAGATGGCGAGCGCGGCAGCCTTCCTCTTGCGCGATGCGCAGGCCCGCAGCAGGCTGGGCCAAGAGGGGCGACAGCGCGCCAAGGAGCGGCACGACTGGGACATCATCGCCCGCCAGTACGAACAGGTGTACGCTGAGGCAGTGACGCTGAGAGCGGCTCAGGCGGAGCCGGCACTCACAGGAGTTGGCTGAATGCGCGTGTCGGTCGGGATACCGTTCTACAATGCCGAGCGGACACTGGCGGACGCCATTCGTTCGGTTTTCGCTCAGACCTCTCAGCGGTGGGAACTGATCCTCGTTGACGACGGCTCGTCCGACGATTCCCTGAGCATCGCTCAAGCAGTACGCGACCCGAGGGTGACGGTGCTCAGCGACGGCGTCAACAGGGGTCTCGTGAGCCGTCTGAACCAGATCGCGCAGTTGGCGCGCGGAGACTACCTGGCCAGAATGGACGCGGATGATCTCATGCATCCAAAACGCCTGGAGCTTCAGGTCCAGTACCTGGATGCTAACCCCGAGGTGGATCTGGTCAGCGCGGCTACATACACCATTGATGCGGACAACAACCTGACTGGAGCAAGAGGGCTCGGCCCTCTGGATGCGAGGGCTGAGGTTGCCCTGCGGGGCCCCCACTTCGTCCATCCCACTGTTACCGGGCGCACAACCTGGTTCCGCTGTAATCCTTACGACCAGGCCTTTGTGCGCGCCGAGGACGCGGAATTGTGGTGCCGGACAGCCCTGCACACTAACGCCGCGAAGCTCGAGCAACTTCTTCTCTTCTACAGGGACACCAACCAGCTTGCCCTGGGACCGTACCTGAAGAGCAACCAAACACAGCGCAAGATCATCGCCGCGTACGGCCCCTCAGTGGTAGGCCGGTCGAAGACTGCCTGGCTGATACTTGAATCGCATCTGAAAAGCGCGATGTTCCGAGTCTGTGCGGCAGCGGGAATGCAACGGATGATCGTGGGGCGAAGGAACTCGCCACTAGGCGAGCTGCTGCGAGCCGAGGCCACGGACGCGCTCAGCGATGTTCTACGAACGCCGATGCCCGGATTGCCGGCGCCTGCAGCCGCCGCGAAGGAGCATTAGACGGGGGGCCATTCCCTCGCGCACGTGGCCGCTACTGCAGGGAATGAGGGCGGTCACCGAGCAACGCATTTGCCCAGGAACAGGATGTCCGAAGATGGCCCTTATCAGGTCACTGATACGCAGAGCAGTACTCGCCATCCTGCCCGAGGAGAACGAACTGATCTGTCGCCTGTGCGATTCCATTGTGGATCGCCACAACGCGGACAACAACTGCGACATGAATGCCAACGGGGAACTCCGTTTGATGAGACAGACTCTTCCCACTGCGAGGGTCGTCTTCGACGCGGGTGCGAATCTGGGCGAATGGACCAGCAAAGCCCTTGAGATAAACCCGGACGCCTCCTACCATTGCTTCGAGCCGAATCCTACGACGTGCCAATCCCTGAGGGCAAGGGGGCTGCCGGGCAAGGTGAAGGTAAATGGCTTTGCTCTTGGCGAGTCCGAAGGCCAGATGCAGCTCTTCGGCTATGGCGACCGTGGCGGTGCGACTAGCTCTCTCTATGACAGACGAGGCATTGGCGTTAGGCCGCAGGGCGTTGATGTCGTGTCTGTTGTGACAGTCCAGGACTACTGCGCCAACGAAGGTGTAGACCGGATTGACTTCCTGAAGCTGGATGTGGAGGGGCACGAGCTGTCTGTTCTGAAAGGGGCGAGGGACCTCCTCGCGCACGGGCGCATTGGGATTGTGCAGTTCGAATACGGCGGCACGTACATTGATGCCCGCGTTCTCCTAAGAGACGTCTGGGACTACGTCGGCGGTCTCAACCCGGACTACTCATTCTACAAGATCCGCCCGACCGAGGCGCGATTGGTACCCGGGTACCAGCAAGGCCTCGAGACGCACAAGTACTCAAACTGGGCGATCATCCACGATAGTGAGGGAGAGGGCACGGCAGCAAGATGAGCAGAGGGCTCGAGCCTGGCGAGGATCATATAGGAGGCATTTCCTGCGGGGTGCTGTAACTTCGGACCGGCCGCGCCGGGACGCCGGTAGCCACGCAATAGGCCGGGAGGTCCCGCACCACGCTGGCCCCGCACCCAACCAGACTCCATTCGCCGACCGAAACACCCTGTCGCACCTGACTGCCCATGCCCACGAAGGTCCCCTCGCCCACCCGCACATTCCCGCCCAGGGCCACGTTCGCCATCAGGGCCGCCAGGTCGCCCACCTCAGTGTCATGGTGGATCACGGCGTTGAAGTTGGCCTGTACCAGCCTCCCCAGCCGGGAGTTGCTGGACAGAACCACGCCGGCGAAGATGACGCAGCCTTCGCCGATCGTGGCGGAGGGCGAGACCACGGCGCAGGGGTGAACCACCGTCGCCCACCTGCCGCCCAGCGCCTCGACTCTTGCTGCAGCGCTGCGCCGCCAGCGAGGGTGGCCGATGCCCATGACCACCTGCACTTGTCGGTGGTCGGCAATCCACTCGGCCGTACCCAAGACCGGCAGCCCCAGGACGCGTGCGCCCTGCTTGTCCGGGCCGTCGTCCAGGAAGCCCACCAGCTCCCAGCCGCCGCCGTTATCCTGCGCCGCCAGAAGCGTCTCGCCGACCTCACGCCCGTTGTCGCCGGCTCCGTAGATGACCACCGCCGGCATGTCCTACCGCCTCACTCCCGAGGGGAGGCGCCGATTGCCGGTCCCCTGGAACTCCTCCATAGTTGCCTGGCCTGGCTGCGAGATGCCTTCCTGCGCAAGCACCGTGCAGACCGTTCGCGGCAGGATTCTCAGGTCCAGCCACAGACTCCAGTGGTCCACATACCAGACATCGTGGGCGAGCCTCTGCTCCCAGGTTGTGGCGTTGCGGCCGTTGACCTGCGCCCAGCCGGTCAGGCCGGGCATTGCCTCGTGGCGCCGCGCCTGCTCGGGAGTGTAGCGGTCGAGATACCGCATGAGCAGCGGCCGCGGTCCGACCAGAGACATCTCCCCCTTCAACACGTTCCACAGCTCGGGCAACTCATCCATGCTGGTCTTGCGCAGGAACCGGCCCAGAGGCGTGAGCCGCTCGGCGTCGGGCAAGGGCTTGCCCTCGGCGTCGCAGGCCGCCATCATGGTGCGGAACTTGTACATCGTGAAGGGCCGGCCCCCAAGTCCCGGCCGAAGCTGCCGAAACAGCACGGGCGAGCCCATGCTCACCCGCACCAGCGCCGCAATAGCCAGCATCAGCGGACTGAGCAGGCTCAGGCCCAGCGCCGCAGCGACAAGATCAAGGGCGCGTTTGATCATCAGAGCCATCGTGGGTCGTCCTCGCCTGTCAGATCAGGCTGCTCGGCCCTTAGAATCGCGCGCAGACTCGGGGATGGGAAGCGCCCTCTCGTCTATGAGCCGCAGATACTCCCGGCGTAGGGCCTCCCAAAGCACTTCAGGGCGGAAACGGCGCAATACCCGCTCGCGTCCGAACCTGCCATGCGCGTGGCGCAGAGCCGGAGCGTCCAGATAGGCGCGCAGGGCCTCGAACAGGCCCTTCGGGTCGCGCGCCGGCACCAAGGTGCCCGTAACCCCGTCCTCCACCGCATCCACGCAGCCCGGCACCGAGGTGGCCACTACGGCCAGCTCCATTGCTGCGGCCTCCAGGGGAACGTAGGGAAGCCCCTCCCGATAGGTTGGCAGAGCCAAGACGTCCATGGCCGTGTACGCCTCGGCCATATTGTCAATCCATCCGGTCAGATGAACGCACGGATCGGCCTCCAGGAGCGCCCGAATGTGTGTCGGCACTGGATCCTGGGGCTCGTAGTCCCCGACAAGGAGCAGGTGCAAGTTCGGATACTTCTCGCGCAGACCGCGCCAGGCCTGGGACAGCTCCGCAAGGCCCTTGTCGCGCACCAGACGACCGACGAACCCGACCACCAGCGCATCCGCCGGAATCCGCCACTGTTGGCGCAGTCGCCGCCGCGGCTCAGCTCCCACACGGCCAGGATTGAAGCGCACCCGCGCATCCACGCCGTTGGCACTGCCATTGGCCAGAACCTTGATCTTGGGGGCCGGGCATAGAGACTCCTCAATCGCTACGTCGCGCACCGAATGGCTGACGCAGAAGACCTGGTGCGCCAATCGGCAGGCGAGCCTCTCGCTCCAGCGCAGCAGCATTCGCTTATGCCCCGTGGCGGTCGTCAGAGGAAGGCCGTGAATGTGATAGATGCGTACCGGCACCCCGGCTAACCGGGCGGCCACCATACCGAGCAATCCGGCCTTGGGCGTGTGAGCGTGCACGATCTCCGGGCACAGCCGTCGCAGACATCGCCACAGTCTCGCGAGCGCCACCAGATCCCTCAGTGGCGTCACGCTTCGGGACATCGCCACGGCGCACACCGGAATCTGCTCGCGCCGGGCGAACCGGTCCAGCGTCTCTTGTGGCGAGGAAATGGCGTGAACCTCGAAGCCCCAGGCCTTCATGTACCCGATCTGGCCGACAAAGAAGGCCCACAGGGCCGCAGGCGCCGTGGTGATGTGTACCAGTCTTGCGCGCTTGAGAGCTTCAGCCATGGCCGTATCCTTCTATCAGGGCTGCCATCACAGACCGACCACGCGGCGTTCGTCCAGAGCGTAAACCCCCTGGCCGATCAGGGCGTCCGCCCAGCCCTCTTGAGCCACAAGAACCTCGTTTTCCAGCTCACCAAGCAGCTTGACGTTGCTGTATTCGGGTGACTGGTAGTCATCGAAGACGCCGCTCTGTATCGCCTCGATGATCTGCTTGACGCCTCTCTCCATGCTCCACTCCGGCAGGTAGTGCAGGGCATTGTAGATCTTGGCGAAGTTGACGCGGTAGTTGCGCCGGTCCTCGTTCGTCCCCATCTCCACTACCTGAGAGCCGGGCACCAGGCTCTCAATCAGTTCCCCGACCTCCCTCAGCGTGTGGTTCTGCCCGTAGGAGCCGACGTTGAAGACCTGGCTGTGCACTTGTGCTCGGCGCGCCCTCAGTGCTGCGACTATGCCAAGAGCGACGTCGTCAACGTGCACGAAGGGACGCCACTGATCGCCGCCGTAGAGCGTTATCTTGCCGTCCCCGAGAGCCTTGGCGGTGAGCAGATTGACAACCAGGTCAAAGCGCATGCGCGGGGACAGGCCGTAGATGGTGGCAAATCGCAGGATTACCGGTGAGAAGGTCTCGTCCGCCATCTGCATAAGCAACTGCTCAGAGGCCATCTTGCTGCGGGCGTACAGCGAGACAGGATTCAGGGCGGATTGCTCGTCAAGTACGTTGTCGTTCGCGCCGTAGACAGAGCAAGTGCTGGCGAAGACCAGACGCGACGCGCCACTGCCCTTTGCGACCTCTGCGATCATTCGCGTCGCGATGAGATTGATCTCTATGGTGATTTGCTCGTTCAGGTCGCAAGCAGGATCTCCCACGATGGCGCCGAGGTGGACCACCGCGTCCATTCCCTGCATCACGTCCACAACCATCTGCACGTCGCGGAAGTCCCCTTCGACTACCTCCAGATTGGGCTGGCTCAGGTAATCTGCAATGGAGTCCCTGCCGTACAGGAACAGGTCCAGCACGCGCACCTGGTAGCCCTCTTCCAACAACCTCGGGAGCAACATCGAACCGATGTACCCGGCTCCGCCGATCACCAGGACGGAGCGGATCCTGCTATTCTGGGGTCGTGGCATCCGCCTGAGTTCCCAGGCCGCGAGCACCTTCCAGACCGTGGACCACAGCCGAGCGCCCACCAGGAGCAGAACGCTGATGAGATAAGACCCGAAAAGCACACTGCGGGGAGTAGCGAAGGTGGTCGGCGTGAAGTAGTTCAGTGCGGCCAGGACAAGGTACGATACGCTCACCGCCTGGACAACCACCAGGGCCTTGAAGCGCCCTCGGTAGGCTCGGCCGTAGGTGTAGAAGCCACTCAGGGCAAAGACCGTGAGACTGACCAGGATCAGGAGCCACACATCATTGCCGTAGGCCCGGAGGCAGGCATCCAAAGCGATACTCGGGGATTCAGCGCGAAGGTGCTGTGCGCTTACCGCCGAGACGTAGCGCACCGTGTATGCTACCAGCAGCGAAAAACTGACCATGACCGCGTCGGCCAGGACGCGCACAGCCGTCTCCGCCGTCAGACCGGTCCTCAGAACCTGTCTGATGCTGTATCGCCACTTCAAGTTGCTGGTCATAGCCCTGCTTGCCCCCCAGGGATCTTGAGCCTGCGGCGCGCCTGGAAAGAAGACCTCGGCGGCCGGGCTGCGAGGGTTAGGCAAGCAAGTTACGTGCCGAAGCCCGCGCCTACCCGCACACCAGGATAAGGTTGGCGTACGGTGCCGTGTCACCGGTGCGAACTGCGCCGCGGGCTGTCGCAGCGACGCGCTTGAATGTCGTGTGAGGCATGGCTTCCACAGGAACGTCCGGCAGCGCCTCCCGCAGTTCCTCCACGCGCCCGGGGCTGGCTGAACTCATTTCCGAGGCAATGAGAACGCGGTCAAAGGAGAAGTCACTGCGCACGGCGGCGATGACCTGGGGGATGGTGGGAATCCCGGGGCTCAAGGCCAAGTCCAGGTAGTGAGGCAGCTCTGGGATGGGAAAGCCCTTGTCTGCCAGCAGCAGCATGTCCGTGTGACCCAGACGCCGGACCAGAGCCGCCAGCGGCGCATTCAGCAAGGCGCTGGTCAGGGGGACAGTCACCTCAGATGACTGTCCTCGGTCCGCAGCATCCTCGCTCCCGCTCAGCGCACGCTCACGCTGCTCTGCCGTGAATCGCTCAACCAGACGCATCGGCCGCTTCAGATAGAACCGTGTTCTCCCACCTTCTTGAGAGCACGCGGCGATCAACTCCCAGCCTTCCTCACCCAGGTCGGCCAGACAGTCCTCTGCCTCGATCCACCGGTACTCCCACACGCTTCATCGCCTCCTGTTGGTCAAAGGGGGACAGTCACCTAAGGTGACTGTCCCTGATCCGACAGCAGACGCTGCAAGATCTGTGCCACGCTCAAGGGGGACAGTCACCTGAGGTGACTGTCCCCGTCGCCCGGCGCGCTTTCCAGAGGGAGTAATGCGGGTTACATCCCGCCAGCATCGTCCGAGGAGCTTTGAGCCCACGTTGCAGCTTCCGGCATGTGGACCAGGGTAAAGGACGCAAAGATCGGCCAGTTGCAGGAGCAGCCGTGGGCGAAGTTGGGGCCGTTCAGCAGGCCGCCGGCAGGAATGAGGCTGTTGGTGCAGCCGGAGCGAATGCCCCGGAAGAACGTCTCACGGCCGGTCGCCAGGTCGAAGTAGGCCGCGTGGGCGTCGCGAAGCACGACCACATAACGGTTCGCCAGGGCGCGCCCGCAGCCTCGGATCCCGCCGGAATTCGACCTGGTGTTCATACCGGTCCACAGCCGCTCTTCCAGCCGGGAGCCGGTTCGCGGGTCGTACATCTCTCCTGCGTGAGTGATCAGGACCTCGGGCAGCAAGATGGGCGGCTCGGGGCCCGAGTAGTTACTGGGGATGTCCCGGCAGGGAATGTCCTGGGCCCACAACGGCTCGCCATCAGCGCCTCTGTAGGCGGATGCTATGCTCCGGTTCTGGGTTAGCAGCAACACGTCGCTTGCCTCGCAGTAGGAAAGCTGAGGTTGAAGAGACCCGAAGCCGCTCTTGGTCTTCTCGTCCGCGCTGTGCGCGGGCGTATTCGCCGTTGTCTGCCAGAGCACGTCGCCGCTGGCCACATCGAGCGCGAAAATCGTGCTCTGCTCTGTCTTGGGCTCTCCTCTGCGTCTGTGAACCGGCAGCCAGTAGTCCACACAGAAGACCTTGCCAGCCCCGACCGCAAAGCTGAAGCGGTCCTGCTGTGATTGAGATCTCCACAGCTCCTGACCGCTATGACGGTCCAGACACAGCAGGTGCTTGCCGGTTGCGCCGACGAAGTGGTCCTTCCATATCCGGACTTCCCGCCAGGTGGCCTGGTCGTCCTCCGTCAGTCCCTCCGGTATCTCAATTTCCCCGAGCTTCAGGCCGGTCGCAGGATCCAGCCGACGGCACGTGCCCTCGCAGACTACATACAGGCTGTCTTCGGCGGCGGCGAAGTTCCCGGCGATTCCTCGCTGTGCTATCACGTGGCTCTTTCTGCGGCCCTTGGTCTGTGCGGATTCATCCAGGCTCAGCTTCCACAGCAACCGCCCCGTGTAGATGTCGGTTGCGCTGAGTTCGTTTGCGACCAGGATGAACATTCGACCGCAGGCAATGACCGGGAGGGGGCCCCGGGAGTGAGTGTAGTCCCAGGGAGGGAATATCCTGTCCACCGATCCGCCGAACCAGAGCACTGCGAAGGGCGGCTGCACCCGGCCGTCCGCTGATGCGAACGTGTTCGCCGCACTCCCGCTCTCATGCGTCCAGTCCGCCGAGCCCGGTAGAGCGCCCGCGCGCCTGAGTAGTGTGAGATTGCCCACCCTTTCCACCTCGGCCCCCGCGAGCTTCACCTGCTTCACCCACTCAGCCGGGGTCGCATGTTCTTGCTGCTGGATGGGCAGACAGGCAACGCCGCCGTAAGGACGCAGCCAGTCAAAAAGCCGAGAAGGGGGCAGTCGTCCCGCCAGGCGGGATGACTGTCCCCGATCTGTGAGATTCTCCGAGACGACCAGGCTGGCTACGTACGGTGCAAGTCGAACCGTCGCCGGATCTTCTGGCAAGATATGGATGCGCGTGCCGTAGAGCCCCACTGCATCGAGCTTGCGGCGGGCGGCGGCGACCCTCTCGCCGTCTGAGTCCAGGGCAATGGTGTGCAGGTCGGACTGACGCGCCAACTCCTCGACCAGTCGGCCCGTTCCGAGGCCCAGGGCGAGGCAGTAGCCGTCCGTGACGCCGGTCTGCTTGAGGATGTCGCCGGCTCTGGTCGTCCATTCGTCGGCTCCGGCGCTGGCCGTCTCCAGCCCGTACATCTTCGGCTCTACTGCCTCCCCACCGAAGCAGTAGATGCAGCCCTCCCCGGTCACCACGAAGAGCTTCCCATCGGCGGCCAGGATGCTGGAAGGCGTGCCCTCGATTTCGGCCCGCCACGAGACCTTCGGTTCGCCGCCTGGCTCGGGGATGTCCACCGCCGCGACGACGCCGGGCCCGCCGGCGTAGAGGCGAGAGCCTGCCTTGATGTGGACCTTCAGGTCAGACGGCAGGCTCCAGAGTTGATCGAAGCCCATCGTCTTCCACACGACAAAGCGCCAGGGGTTGCCCCACCCGCCCTTAGGGGTAAGCCGCCACCTGGGAGCAGTGAGGTCACAGGCCACGATGTCCTCGTAGCTGAGGTCTGTCGGCCAGTGAGCGCCCCTTCCTCGCGTATTGCCGACAGGCCGTGAGTAGTAGATGGCGTCCTCGGTGAGCACCGGCTCCCGGAACACGCCGAGTTCACTATTGTTGGCGGGATCTATCTGGAGGCGAGGGTGAGCCTGGAGAGTGTGCTCTTCCCCCGTACGCAGCGGATCAGACCACCACGAGAGGTAGGTGATCGTGCTGCGTTTCTCGGCCTGGATCAGCAGCTCGCCCTCCTGCTCCACCGTAGCAAGCTTGTCTTTCTCTACCCATTGCTGCACGGTCTCCAGGGGAGCATTCGCGCGCCGGGCAAACTGCTCCAGGGTCAACAACTCTTTGGGCTCATCCGCTGGGCCAATGTCACCGGCGCGAGCAGTCAGACCGTATACATCCCCGCTCTGAAAGAAGTAATCGCCGATGCCGGCAACGTACCAGCAGCCCTTGGCCAGGGCCACTCGCCCGCCCCATCCTGTCGTGTAGGGGTCCATCTCACCCGACTTCGGATCGAAGAAGCCCGGCAGCGCTTTTCCGCTCGGGACGATCAGCTTCTCGCCCACGAGAGCAAGATACCCCTGCGGAGATAGCCCGCCATGCCTGCGCGTCCCGTGGTCAATCAGCCCGTTCTCGATGAAGCCGGTGTCCTCGTTTGCCCAGAGCAGCTTGCCCGTCTCGGCGTCAACTGCGCAGACGTAGACGCCCTCGAAGGGCCAGATGCCCGCTGCGAAGTACACCACCCCATCGGCGAGCACCGGTCCGCCGCGCGCCGGCCAGCGCGAGATCAGGCGCTCATTTCCCAGCAATCTGTACCGCCTTCGATCCGGCGGGAGCGGGCTGACCTTCCAGAGCAATCTCCCGTTCGCCGCGTCCAGGCAGTAGAGATGACCGTCATCTGACACGAAGTAGACCTTGCCTCGACAGGCCACCGGCGCGAAGCGGATGGGCCCGTCGGCGAAGAACTGCCATCTCGCCACGCCGGTGCTGGTATCGAGCGCGGTGACGCTGTCGGTGACCATGGATGGGACAAACATCGTTCCGTCCATTACCACGGGCTCGTACGACAGGTCGAAGCACAGCCGAAGGTCCTCAGGAAAGCCTGGACGAGGCGGGGGCATCTCTCTCTTCCACTGAAGATGCAGCTCAGCAGGAAGCCCTGCCGGCGAAGCTGCGCTGCGATTGCCGTCGTAGCGCCACATCGGCCAGTCGGCGCTGCA